>Ga0207698_10001785_pt1 | contig 12567 bp, 9 predicted proteins | sample KBSCornC22_FD_184298 | JGI IMG/M metagenome (GOLD analysis project Ga0207698, IMG submission 184298) | Corn rhizosphere microbial communities from Kellogg Biological Station, Michigan, USA - KBS Corn C2-2 (SPAdes) (version 2) | ecosystem: Host-associated > Plants > Roots > Rhizosphere > Soil ...
CTGCAACTGCTTTTCCAGGTCAGCCATGTCGGCATTGGCGTAGCGATAGCGCTTGGCCTTGCACAGGCGGATGCCGTCGATGATCGAGGCGTGGTTCAACGCGTCGGAAATGATCGCGTCGTTCTCGCTGAGCAACGGCTCGAACAAGCCGCCGTTGGCATCGAAACAGGCGGCGTAAAGAATGGCGTCGTCGGTGCCGAAGAACCCCGCGATGTCGTGTTCCAGTTGCTTGTGCACATCCTGCGTGCCGCAGATGAAACGCACGCTGGCCATCCCGAAACCGTGCGTGTCGAGTGCCTTTTTCGCCGCTTCGATCAGGCGCGGATGGTCGGCGAGGCCAAGGTAATTGTTGGCGCAGAAGTTCAGCACCTTGCGGCCATCGGCCAACGTGATCTCGGCAGACTGCGGCGAGGTGATGATGCGCTCGTCCTTGAACAGGCCGCTGTCGTGGATGGACTGGAGTTCGCTGGCGTAGCGCGCCTGGCCGGAGTAGCTCATGGGTGGATTCCGCGGTGGGGAAGTGCCTATTGTGGGGCTTTCGCGCGCCGCGGAAAACCGAGCGTCACAACTGCAGGCCGAAATCGACGCGGGTGGTCTCGCCGGCGTCGGCGATGCCCTTGGCGTCCAGCCTGGGTGCCCGCACGAACAATCGCTTGTCCTCGATCTTGCCGCGCAGCCAACCGCGCACCGCGTCGGCGCGGCGCTCCGCCAGGTGGCGCAGCGCATCCGCGTCCGCTGGCACGTGGGCTTCCAGTGCCTTGCGCATCACGTCGGGCGGTTGCGATTTGGTCAGGCCGATCAGGTTGTGCGGCTTGTCGAATTTCGCATGCCTGTAGGCTTTTTTCAGGTACTTGTCGTAGCGGCCCGGGCTCAGCTTCGCGATATCGACGTCGTCGCCGGCTTCGTGCTGGATCATCTGGTCGACCATCACCTTGCGCAGACCGGATTCGTCGAACTTCGGATCGACGCGCCCGGTGATCTGGAGTTTCAGCGAAGTCTTCTGCTGCAGGATCTTCACGATCTGCGCGAGCTTCTCCTGCGCCGCGGCATCCAGCGCGGCGGAACCCGGCGCGAACGCGACGTAGCCAAGGTCCTGTTGCTTGCCGCCACCGCCGCCGAACGCCGAGGCGATCAACCGGAACGGCGAAGTGACCGCCCGCGTGATCAGGTTGAGGAAAGCGTGCCAGATCAGGCTGCCCACGCTGAACTTGGGATCGTCCAGCGAACCGGAAACCGGCACGTGCACGTCGATCTGGCCCTGCGAATTTTTCAGCAGCGCCACCGCGAGCTTCACCGGCAGGTGCTTGATGCCGGGGCCTTCAACGGCGTCGCCGAAGGTGAGCTGTTCGATGAAGATGTGGTTGTCGGCATTGAGCTTGCCATTGTCCAGCATGTAGTGCACGTCCATCGTGAGCCGGCCGCTGGTGATCGGATAGCCCGCGTATTTGTCCGAATAGGGCGAGAGGTGGGTGAGTTCCACGCCCTCGGCGTTGCCCTTCACGTCCAGGAACGCGACCGGTGCCAGCGGATTGATCGTGCCCGTGATGTCCACCGGCGAGTTGCCGTCGAGCTGGCCTTGCAGGCTCACGTCGGCCGGTTGGCCGCCGGCGCTGCTCAACGCGCCGATCTTGCCTTCGAGCTGGGTGATGTCGGCGGTGTAGTTGGGCTTGATGAAGTTGTCGGTGTAATTCAGGTGACCATGCGCAAGCGTGATCCCGCCGATGCGGATGTCGGCGCGCGGCGCAGCGGCGGTGCCGGCCGGGGCGGGCGTCGCCTGCGCGACCGGTGCTTGCGGAACGGGTACCGGCGCCTGCGCGACGGGGGTCTTTTGCGCCTCCGTCACTGAAACAGGCGCCGCGGCCGGGTTGGCCACCACGTCCTGTACGTTCAGCCGTCCGTTCGCGTTGATGATCACGCGGGCGTAGAAATCGTTCAGCGCCAGGCCGTCCACCGCTACGTGCGGCACGTCCTCGCCCATGTGCACAGCGAGGCCGCGGGCGGACAGTGTCTTCCAGCGCAGGAAGTCCTCGCCGGTGAGCTTGTCCTGCACGCGCACCCGGCTGAGTGTCATCCGGCCGCGATAACTCAGCAGCGGCTGCGGCTCGTGCGCGCGATAGCTTGCGCGGCCGTCGGCGCTCAGCAACGCGCTGTCGAGGGTCACGTTGAGCGGCACGCTGACCAGTGACTGCAGCGGTGCCACGTCGAGGCGAGTGGCGTGCACGCGCAGGTCGGCGTCCAGCGGTTGCGGACACACGCTGCCGTCGACATGGAAGCTGCCGCGGCCGATGCCGCCCGCGAGGTCGAGCTTCACCGGCTTGCGCAAATCATCGGATACGCCGTCGATGCCGAACTTGTCGGCCTTGAGGACGACATGACCGCGCCTGCCACTTATCTGCGGATCGGTCAGCGCCAGCGTGCCGTCGTCGATGCCGATGTGCGCGATGCTCCAGTGCCACGCGGATGACGGTTTCGCCTTGCCGGTGGATGGCGTGGACTTGACCAGATCGGTGAGGTCGATGCCGCCGTCATGCAGGCGCCGTGCGTCGACCTGCAGCCCATGCAGCGTGAGTTGGCCGAGTTGCGCCGTGTTGCTGGCGAGATCGAAGCGCGTGATGCCGGCTTGCAGAGACCGCCATGCGATCGGCGTGCGGCCGTCGCGGCTGAGCGCGAGATCGTTGATCGCCGCGGTGGCCGGTTGCAGCGTGATGTCGAGCGAGTTGCGCCAATCCGCTTGCAGTCGGCCGTTGAGGTCGAGCGTGCCCTTGGTGAGTTCCGCGTCGAGCAGTGGCGGCGCCAGCGGCAGCAGCGGCGCCAGCACCACGCCTTTCAGCGCGAGCTTGCCATCGTAGCGGCTGTTCGCCAGATCCAGCTTGCCTTCGAGGCCGACGTTGCCGCCGTTGAGTCGGGCCGCGACATCGACGGTGGCTGCCGGCGCGGCGAGCAACGACAAGCCGCGCAAGCTGCCGTGGATGTTTTCCAGCGCGAGCGTGGCGGGCTTGCCGCCGCTGGCGTGGGTGTAGTCGAGACGGCTGTTTTGCAGCGCCAGCGTCGCGATGCGCAGGTCGGTTGGCGGCCCGGACGCCGCTGCAGGCTTGCCTTTGCTCAGCAGCGCATCGAGATTGCTGTGTCCGCCCGGTTCCAGCGTGTATTGGAAGTCAAGCCCGTCCAATTGCACCGCGCCTAGGCGGTAGCGCGACAACAACGGTTCGACGTCGGCCAGCGTTGCGCTGGCGCTGTGCGCTTCCAGAATGCGGTCGCCGGTTGAAGTGGCGACCGCCAGATCATCCAGGCGCAACCGGCCGCCCAGGCGGACCTGCGGCCCCGCCGCGGTTTGCACGAAATGCAATTGCAGTTGTCCCGACAATTGCCCGCGCTTGATCGCCACCGGCAATGGCTCAGGCACGTAGCCCAGGTAGCGCGGCAGGTCGAGATGGTCCAGCGTGAAGTCCATCGTCGATTCGCGGCTTGCCGCGAAGGGCTTGGTGTCGCCGGTGATGCGCAGCGGGCTGCCGTCCACGTTCATCGCCAGCAGCGGCTGCACGAAGACGTCGGTGTCGTGCGGAAGGTTGGCGATGAACGGAATGCCCAGTTCGAGGTGATCGATGTGGTGGGCGGCGTGCGTCACCGCGTCGTCGAACGTGATGTCGCCGTCATGGACGCTGATGTTGGATACCGAGAAACGTGCGGGCTCGTCGTCCGGCTTCGACGGTTCGCTCCGGAGTCGCGCCAGGATGTCGGAGAAGTTGAATTGCTGCGGCGCCGTGCGCGCGAGGTGCAGTCGCGGGTGCTGCAGCGAAAGTGCATCCAGTACCGGCGCCATGTGGAACAGCGACGTCCACGAGGCGTTGATCACCATCTGGTCCACGTCGACGAAAGGCGAGCGCCCGTCGCGATCCGGGATGTGCACGCGATCGAGTTGCAGCCGCAGCGTGTACGGATCGAGGTGCACCCGGCCCACGCTGACGGGACGGCCGAGCATGGCGGTCAGCCGGGTCTGCAGTTGGTTTTTGATGATGGGCGGCGCCGCGAAGAAACCCAGCAGCCCGAACACGACCAGGATGACCGCAACGATCAGCGCGGTCTTGCGCGCGCGATGCGAGCGATACAGCCGTTCGGCTTTTTCGCGCGCCACCGCCAGCCGGGAACCCGCCGAGGGGTGAGGATCGTGCATGCGGACGATGTCCCTGTTGTACCGCGAGCCGGCCACGCCGCGAACGCTTCCCCGGCGAAGGGAGTTTACGCATAACTGCGGTGTCCGGGACGGCTCCGGATCAACGCGGTCCCATGCGGTTCAGCTCCAGGAGCAAACGACCTTGCCGCACTCGCCCGACGCCATCAGGTCGAAGCCTTGCTGGAAATCGTCGATGGCGAGTTGGTGGGTCAGCACCTTCTGCAGCGGGAAGCCGGTCAGTAGCATCTGTGTCATCTTGTACCAGGTCTCATACATGCGCCGGCCGTAGATGCCGTGCAGGGTGAGTCCCTTGAAAATCACCTTGTCCCAGTCGATGCCGGAACCGTTGGGCAGGATGCCGAGCAGTGCCACCTTGCCGCCGTGGTACATGCAATCCAGCATGTCGTTGAAGGCGCGCGGATTGCCCGACATTTCCAGACCCACGTCGAAACCTTCCATGTGCAGGTCGGCGAGCACGTCGCGCAGCGGCTGCTTCGAGACGTTGATGACGCGCGTCGCACCCATTTCGGCGGCAAGCTTGAGGCGATAATCGTTGACGTCGGTGACCACGATGTTGCGGGCGCCGACGTGGCGCGCGATGCCGGCCGCCATCACGCCGATGGGACCGGCGCCCGTGATCAGCACGTCCTCGCCGACCAGGTCGTATTCGAGCGCGCAATGCGCGGCGTTGCCGAAGGGATCGAAGAACGCCGCCAGCGACGAGGGAATCTGGTCCGGCACCGGCCACAGGTTCGACTGCGGCATCACGACGTATTGCGCGAACGCGCCGTTGCGGTTGACGCCGATGCCGACCGTGTTCGGGCAGAGATGCGGACGACCCGCGCGACAGTTGCGGCACATGCCGCAGGTGATATGGCCTTCGGCCGATACGCGCTGGCCCACGCGGTAACCGCGTACTTCGCTGCCGACCGCGACGATCTTGCCGACGAATTCATGGCCGATCACGAGGCCGGGCTTGATCACGCGCTGCGCCCACTCGTCCCAGTTGTAGATGTGCAAGTCGGTGCCGCAGATGGCGGTTTTCTGCACTTCGATCAGCACCTCGTTGTGGCCGTATTCCGGCACCGGCACCTCGTCCATCCAGATGCCCTTGGCAGCGTCGCGCTTGACCAGCGCCCTCATCATGTTCGGCATGTCGGTGCCTTGCGGAGTGGTAATTCCGCGCATTATAGGGCCGTCCGTGACGGGGACGCCGCGCGTCGAACGTACAATCCGCGCATGCCATCGACCGTGCATGCCATCGACCGACGCCCGCCCGCGATTTTCCTGATGGGTCCGACCGCCACCGGCAAGACCGCGCTGGCGTGCGCGCTGTCCGATCGGTTTCCGGTCGAACTCGTCAGTGTCGATTCGGCGCTGGTGTATCGCGGGCTCGACATCGGCGCGGCCAAGCCGGATGCGGAAACGCTGCGGCGTCATCCGCACGCGTTGATCGACATCCGCGATCCGTCGGAACCGTATTCGGCGGCGCAGTTCCGCGACGACGCGCTGGACGCGATGCAATCCATTACCGCGCGCGGCCACGTTTCGCTGCTGGTCGGTGGTACCGGCTTGTATTTCCGCGCGCTCGAACACGGCCTTTCCGAAATGCCTTCCGCCGATGCCGAAGTGCGCGAACGCCTGCGCGCGGAAGCCGAACGCGAGGGCTGGCCGGCGTTGCACGCGCGGTTGGCACGATACGATCCCGAAGCCGCCGCGCGCATCCGGCCCAACGATGCGCAGCGCATCCAGCGCGCGCTGGAAGTGATCGAGTTGACAGGCGAAACGCTCACGGCCTTGCACGCCGGCGCGCGCATCACGCAACAGCTCCCGTACCGGGTCCTCAAACTCGCGTTGGTTCCGGCCGATCGCGGCGTCTTGCGCGAGCGCATCGCGGCGCGTTTCGATGCGATGCTGGACTCCGGGTTCCTGGACGAAGTGAAGCGCCTGCGCGCGCGCGGCGATTTGCATGCGGACTTGCCGGCGCTGCGCACGGTGGGTTATCGCCAGGCGTGGGAATATCTCGACGGCCAATGCCCGGTGGAAGCATTCCGCCAGCGCGCGATCGACGCCACGCGGCAACTTGCCAAGCGCCAAACTACTTGGCTGCGCACCGAGCTGGATGCGCGGGTGTTCGATCCCCGGGGACCCGGTTGCGGCGAATCCGCGGCCTCCGCCGTGGCGTTGTTTTTGGGCATGAAAACGGCGTGAAAGCGGCCCAAAACGCACCGTTCTGCGCTACCATCTGATTCCGCGAGGGAAACCGTGCGGGAAACCGGAATCGGAAGGCCATAAAAATGTCCAAAAGCCAATCGTTGCAGGATCCGTTCTTGAATGCCCTGCGCCGCGAGCGCGTGCCGGTTGCGATTTATCTCGTCAATGGCATCAAGCTGCAGGGTGTCGTCGAGTCGTTCGACCAGTTCGTGGTGCTGTTGCGCAACCAGGTCAGCCAGATGGTGTACAAGCACGCCATTTCGACCGTGGTGCCCAGCCGTGCGGTCAAGATCGGTGCGGACGAGACCGGTCAGGAAGACGCCGAATCGCCGGCGCAGGACTGATTCTTCTGTTCGAACGCGAGAAACGAGGCGAACGCGCACTGCTGGTGTTGCCGTACACCGGCAATGGTACGGTTGTGCGCCGTGCGCAGGAATTCGCGGAGCTCGTGAAATCCGCCGGCGCCGAAATCCTCGGCACGGTGCACGCACGCGTGGATGCACCCAACCCGAAGTTCTACATCGGCACCGGCAAGGCCGACGAAGTGCAGGCAAGGGTGCGTGAACTCGGCGCCGACCTGGTGCTGGTCGATCACGCGTTGACGCCGGTGCAGGAGCGCAACCTCGAAAAGCATTTCTCCGCGCGCGTGATCGATCGCGCCGCGCTGATCCTCGACATCTTCGCGCAGCGTGCCCAATCGCACGAAGGCAAGCTGGAAGTCGAACTTGCGCAGTTGAAGCACATGGCGACCCGGCTGGTGCGCGGCTGGACCCACCTGGAGCGCCAGCGCGGCGGTTCGATCGGCCTGCGCGGCCCTGGCGAAACCCAGCTCGAAACCGACCGCCGCCTGTTGCAGAAGCGCGTCGAGCAATTGCAGAAGCGCATCGACAAGGTGGGCGTGCAGCGCGACCAGCAACGCCGCGCGCGCCTGCGCAACACGCTCCCGCGCGTCGCGTTGGTCGGCTACACCAACGCCGGGAAGTCCACGTTGTTCAATGCCGTCACGCGCGGCGCGGTGTACGCGGCCGACCAGTTGTTCGCCACACTCGACCCCACCGTGCGGCGGCTGGACGGCCTCGAATCCGGCCCCGCGGTGCTGGCCGACACGGTTGGCTTCATCCGCGAGCTGCCGCACGATCTGATCGCCGCGTTCCGCGCCACGTTGTCCGAAGCGCGCGATGCCGACCTGTTGCTGCACGTCACCGACGCGGCCGACGGCGAGCGCGATGTGTTGGTCAACGTCGTGAACGGGGTGCTGGATGAAATCGGCGCGGGCAGCGTTCCGCAACTGATGGTGTTCAACAAGATAGATTTATTGAATGCCGGCATCCCTGCCGACGAAGATCAACAGCCGGGCATCCATGGCCCGACTTTCCGCGAAGCGGGTCCCCGCATCGATCGGGATGCTGGCGGGGCGCCGGTCGCGGTATGGATTTCCGCCGCAAGCGGCGTAGGCCTCGATCTTTTGCGGCAGGCGATCAGTGAACGCCTCGCGGGCACGCGCGTGCATGCTGAATTGCGGTTGCCTCCGCGTGCGGGCCGTTTGCGTGCACGCCTGATCGAACTGGGCGCGGTGAAATCCGAACGCTACGACGAGGATGGCTGGTGCCTCGACATCGACGCGCCGCGCGAACTGCTGTTGCCGCTTGCCGGCGACGTGCGTGGCGACGAAGCAAGCCTTCTGCGCGATTGGCTGGATGCGGCGTAGAGGGAACCCACCACCTCACGTTGTCATTCCGGCGGACGCCGGAACCCAGTGTCTTTCGCAAATGTGAAGCCACAGGCGTTGGGTATTCTCGTGCCATCCTTGGTGCTCGCCCTTTGGGCCGCGTTCGCGTTTGCAATCCTGCAAATGCAGTCCGGATATCGCTTCGCGATTCCGGGATGACGACAAATCAAGTTCCTTTAAGCCGCTACCGTCCGGGGCGATCACACTGCTCTGCTAGAATGTGGCGTTTGCGCTGAACCCGGCGCACCGTCATTTCCCGCGACCTGAGGCTGCCCTCGAGATGCCCTGGAAGGAACCCGGCGAAAAACCGCGTGAGCCCCGCGGCCGCGAGCCGTGGGGGTCGGGGCAGGGCGGCCAGGGGCCCGATCTGGATGCGTGGGTCCGGAAGTTCCGGCGCGGCCTTGGGCCATTCGGTCGTGGACCCATGAGCGTCGTTGCGCTGGTCGTCCTGCTGATCGTGCTGTGGTTCGTAATCGGTGGATGGACTTCCATCGGGGCGCAGCAAGTTGGCGTGGTGTTGCGCTTCGGCCGCTTCGAGCGCGTCCTGCAACCGGGTCCGCACCTGCGTCTGCCGCCGCCGATCGATCGCGTCCTGAAAATCGACATTGGACATCCCCGCACCGTCGGTGACGAGGCGCGCGTCCTGACCAGTGATGGCCAGCTGGTTATGGTCGATTACGACGTCCATTACAAGATCACCGACGTGCGCAGGTTCCTGTTCGCCACGCGTGACGCTGAACAAGTGGTGCGCGACGCAGCCACCGCTGCCGTGCGCGCGGCCGTGGGTTCGCACAAATTGCAATGCCTGATCGATGACTTGGGGTTGCCGTGTCCGCCCGGGCACACCGATGGCAACAAACTTGGTGCGGATGTCCTCGCGCGGTTGCAGGGCGCGCTGGCGGGCGCCAACGATGAAATCGGCGTGGCCGTGAGTGACATCACCGTGCAAAACGTCAGCGTGCCACCGGACGTGAAACAGGCTTTCGACGCCATCTCCGCGGCGCGGGACAACGGCGCGACGGTGCAGGCCGCCGCACGCGCTGAAGTTGCAAGCAGCAAGCTCAAGGCGAAGGACCAGGCGGCCTCCATCAAGACCGATGCCGAAGCCTATCGACGCCAGGCCGTCGCCGAGGCCAATGCGGCCGTCGCGCGCTTCGGCCAGATCCTCCCGCAATACCAGGCCGCGCCGCAGGTCACGCGCCACCGCCTGTGGCTGGACACCATGCGCGACGTGCTGACAAAAAATCATGTCGTCGTCAACACCGGCTCGGGCAACGTGATCGTGCAGTTCCCGGTGCAGCATCCGGCCGCGGCGGCACCCGCAAGTTCCGGCAGCAGCGCGCCCGCGCGACCGGCGGAATCGGCATCATCGGCGGAACCAGTCACTTCCGGGCCGGGCGTGGATGGGGTCGACTGAATGAAATACGCCATTCCCATCGTGATCATCGTGCTGGTGCTGCTTGGCGCCAACGGTATTTATGTCGTGGGCGAAGGCCACGCGGCGTCGTTGTCGCGGTTCGGCCGGGTCGAAGCTTCCGGCATGGGTCCCGGGCTGCACTTCAAGCTGCCGTTCGTGCAGGACGTGAGCGTGTACGACACGCGCGAAATCATTTCGCAGGCTGAACCCGGCGATTGCAAGACCCGCGATGGCCACGCGGTGCGAGTGGGTTTCCATGTGCGCTGGCAGATCGCAGATGCCGCAACGTACTTCAACGCGACCTCCGGCGATGAGCTGCAGGCCCTGCAGCAGATTGAACCGCTGATCAGGGATGCGTTGCGCAGCGAAGTCGCGGACAACGATTTGTCCGCGCTGCTGGCCGCGACCAGCCAGGACATGGGCGCGAAAGTGCGCGGCGACGTCGGCGCGGAACTGCGCGGCAAGCTGGGCATCAACGTGCTCGGAGTCGGCATCGGCCGCGTGTTGCCGCCCGAGGACGCGCTTGCCTCCGTGTACAAGCGCATGACCACCGAAGCGCAGGCGGCGGCCGGAAGCATGCGCATGCAAGGAGAAGCCGAGGCGGCCGCCATTCGCGCGCAGGGCGAAGCGGACGACGAACAGGTGCTCGCCGCCGCCAGCCAGGCCGCGGCAGCAATACGCGGCGATGGCGATGCCGACGCGGCGAAGATCTACGCGGTGGCATCCGCGAAAGACCCTCAGTTCTTCCGCTACTGGAGCAGCCTCGACGCGTGGCGCAACAGTTTCAGCGGCGGCGGCGCCGTCGTCGTGCTCGACAAGGGCTCGCCCTTCATGCAGGCGATCGATGCGGGTGCCTCGAGCGACAACCCGACACCGGCAAAGCATTGAGTCGAGTCGCCGATCGTCGCCCCAATCGAAATACAAACATCAAAGCGAGAGCATCATGGGACAAAGCGTAGTCATCTTGGGTGCCCAGTGGGGCGACGAAGGCAAGGGCAAGATCGTCGACCTGCTGACGCAGGACATCGGTGCGGTGGTGCGTTTCCAGGGCGGCCACAACGCCGGCCACACGCTGGTGATCAAGGGCAAAAAGACCGTCCTGCACCTGATCCCGTCAGGCATCCTGCGCGAGGGCGCGTTGTGCCTGATCGGCAACGGCGTGGTGCTGTCACCCGCGGCGTTGCAGAAGGAAATCGCCGAACTCGAAGCCAACGGCGTCGAGGTGCGCTCGCGCGTCAAGATCAGCCCGGCGACGCCGCTGATCATGCCGTACCACATCGCGCTGGACCAGGCGCGCGAGAAGGCCGCTGGCGCGGGCGCCATCGGTACCACCGGGCGCGGCATCGGGCCGGCTTATGAAGACAAGGTCGCGCGCCGCGGCGTGCGCGTTGCCGACCTGAGTTATCCGAAAGAGCTGGCCGAAAAGCTGCGCGAGGTGATGGACTACCACAACTTCGTGCTCACCAAATATCTCAACGCCGAAGCCGTCGATTTCCAGCAGACGCTGGACGAAGCGCTGGCGTTCGGCGAATACGTCGAGCCGATGAAATCCGACGTCGCCGGCATCCTGCACGACCTGCGCCGCAACGGCGAGCGCGTGCTGTTCGAAGGTGCGCAGGGCGCGCTGCTCGATATCGACCACGGCACCTATCCGTACGTGACGTCATCGAACACGACCACCGGCGGCGCGCTGGCGGGGGCCGGCGTCGGTGCGGATTACATCGACTACGTGCTCGGCATCGCCAAGGCCTACGCGACACGTGTGGGCGGCGGTCCGTTCCCGACCGAACTCGACGACGCCATCGGCGAACACATCCGCAAACGCGGCGACGAATTCGGCGCATCCACCGGCCGCCCGCGCCGCTGCGGCTGGATGGACATCGTCGCACTGAAGCGCGCTGTGCTGATCAACGGCATCTCGGGCCTGTGCATCACCAAGCTCGACGTGCTCGACGGCATGGAAAAACTCAAGGTGTGCATCGCCTACGAATACCGCGGCAAGCGCACCGAATACGCTCCGCTGGACGCCGAGGGCTGGAAGGAATGCACGCCGGTGTATCTGGAATTCCCCGGCTGGAGCGAATCCACCCACGGCGTCACCGAATGGGACAAGCTGCCGCCCGCAGCGCGCGCGTACCTGCGCACGCTCGAAGAACTCGCAGGCTGCCCGCTTGCGATCGTCTCCACCGGCCCCGACCGCGACGCCAACATCGTGCTGCGCGATCCGTTCGCCTGATGTTCGTCGCCCCGGTGCAAGCCGGGACGACTGAAAACGCGGTCGATTACCCGCGCCGCGCCGCCTCGATTTTTGCGATGTCGATCTTGCGCATCGTCATCATCGCGTCGAAGGCGCGCTTGGCGGCGGCGCGATCCGGATCGGTGAACGCATCCATCAGGGCGCGCGGCGTGATTTGCCACGACAGGCCGAAGCGGTCCTTGCACCAGCCGCATTCGCTTTCGGCGCCGCCGTTGCCGGTGATCGCGTTCCACAAGCGATCGGTCTCGGCCTGGTCGCGCGTATAGACCTGGAACGACACCGCTTCGTCGAACTTGAACTGCGGGCCGCCGTTCAGGCCGAGGAACGGCATGCCGAGTACGGTGAATTCCACCGTCAGCACGTCGCCCTGCTTGCCTTCGGGGTAGTCGCCCGGCGCGCGGTGCACGGCATCCACGTGCGAATCCCGGAAGGTGGCGGCATAGAAGCTGGCGGCTTCCTCCGCGTTGCCGTCGAACCATAGGCAAACGGCCATGTTCCTCGTTGCACTGGCATTGGGCATGTCTCGATCCTCTTCTGGGTGGGAGCGGAAAATTTCGGGATGGCGCTTCGTGCTGTCGCGCTCATGATGGCGACGAACGAAGGCGCCCCGAATCGACGATTCGCGGCTTCCGCGAGGTTCGGCCCGCGGTATGGTTGATTCCGTGCAGGTTGCCCCGATGTTCTGGGCGGCATTCGACCAGGTCGACAAGCATGGATACCCAATCGGATTTGCTGGTGATCGGCGGCGGCTCGGGCGGGGTGGCGACAGCGATCCGCGC
>Ga0207698_10001787_pt1 | contig 12551 bp, 17 predicted proteins | sample KBSCornC22_FD_184298 | JGI IMG/M metagenome (GOLD analysis project Ga0207698, IMG submission 184298) | Corn rhizosphere microbial communities from Kellogg Biological Station, Michigan, USA - KBS Corn C2-2 (SPAdes) (version 2) | ecosystem: Host-associated > Plants > Roots > Rhizosphere > Soil ...
AGTTCTTGGGCGTGGACAGCCTCGCCTTAACCAGCGCCCACACCAACCCGTGCAGGGTCAGCGCGTCGATGATTTCGGCGATGCCGTGAGCCGTCAGATGAAGCTGCACCCAGCAATGGAATTGCAGGGGCGTTCTCCAACAAAAAAGCCGCTCGAGGCGACTTTGTCAGTCGCAGCTCGACTGACTATCTTTTTGTAGCGATTTAGGTGCCGCCGCACAAGATGAGCATCTTACCTACGCCAGTCACGTTGGAGTGAGCTGTTTCTACCACCGCCGCCGCCATCCTCCGCGCCAGCCGCCGCCCAATCCTCCCGTCAGCAGCCGGATCACCAGCAGCAGCACGATCGCGCCGATCGCCGCGTTGACGATTGCGCTGACCACGCCGGTGCCAAGGTGCGCGCCGATGCGCGGCAGCAGCCAATTCCCGATGAATGCCCCGACGATCCCGACCAGGAGGTCGCCGAGTAGCCCGAACCCAGCGCCGCGCACGAGCCTGCCCGCGAGCCAGCCGGCAACGATCCCGACCATGAGGATGATCAGCAGGCTGTGATTGGACAAATGCATCGCTCACCTCCGCTTTTTTCAGGGTCCGCCCCCGACGCCGGAAACGCCCGAGCAGCAGAAAGGCCCATTTTCAACTTTCCTACAGCCCCTCTTCTATGTTCCACGATGGTTCATGCGGAACAATATGAACGAACCAGAAAACAAGCCTCTCATCACCTTCACTCCCGTCCCTGTCCGCACCCGCCGCGACGGCGGGACTGAAGCGCGCAGTCTGTCCGGGGGAGAGGCGATCACTCGAAGCGACAAGCATATCGCTTTCACCGAGGCGCCGCCTAGCGTGCGCACGCGCACACGCGCGCGTAGAACTGCCAACTTTGGCAACTTTCGCGGCCCAGCGGATCCTCGCCGCCACTACGAGCATTCGTGAAGATGGACGCGTGAGCTATGACGATTTCGATGTTGCGCCATGACGACCCAACGACTGCGAAAGGCCTCCGCCAGTTCCTCGACGATGAGCAGCAGCGCGCCTGGCTCGACGGCGAAGCCACCTTGCCCGACGCCGCCGAGCGGACCGAATCCCTCGAACAGCGATTCAAATATGCCGGCCGCCTCGACAGGCTCCGCCGCCGCCCGCAGGGCGAGGACGCGCTCGCCATCCTCCGCCTCTACGGCGCGACTTGCCTGCCGATCCCGCGTACGACCGAGCGCTTCTACTGGTCGGTCTCGTGCCTCCCCGGCAGCCCCGATAGGCCCCTCGCCCGGGTCAACGCGAGCTGGATGGAGCTGTTCGCGCTTCAGCCCGATCGCTCCTCCCCCGTCGTGGTGGAGGACAAAGGTGGGGAGCGGGCCGCGTCCGCGGTCCGGAAGAACCCTCGTTCGCCCCCTCCCAACCCTCCCCACAAGGGGGAGGGCCTGAAGGCCCGCTTCATCCTCCACCTCTCGGATTTCACCGCCGACGGCTCGGCCGATCCCGACCTCGTCGACACCGACCTCCTCGAAACCATGGTCGAGCGGCCTCAGGACGTCAGCCACGCCGTGTGGCGCAACGGGCGGGAGATTCTCATCGCCAAGGTCCGCACCGCCGCCTCGATCCGCGCGTTCCTGACCCACCCGCACGGCCTGCGCGCGATCCGCCGCTTCAACCTCACCCACATGAACCGCGGCCGCAACGCCTACCAGGCGAGCCACTGCTACAGCCTCGCCGACGTCATGCTGGGCGACTGAATGCTCTTTCAGGAGCGCAGCGCCAGCCCTTCGCGCTCGCTGCCGCCGCAGGGTTTCGCCGCCGAAGTCAGTCTGTTAGGTGGGCCCATGCTGTTTTCCCCGGACGCCGTGCTCCGCCGGCACAACGTCAACATTTCGGGCTCGGGCGAGCGGACGATCCTGTTCGCGCACGGCTTCGGCTGCGACCAGACGATGTGGGAGCCGGTCGCCCGCAACTTCGAGCGCGACTTCCGCGTGGTGCTGTTCGACTATCTCGGCCACGGCCAGTCCGACGCAACCGCTTATTCGGCCGAGCGCTACGCGAGCCTCGAGGCCTATGCCGAGGACGTGATCGAGATCGGCCGCGCGCTCGACCTTCGCGGCGCGGTGTTCGTCGGCCACTCGGTCAGCGCGATGATCGGCGCCCTCGCGAGCATCCGCGCGCCAGAGATGTTCTCCGAGCTGATCATGGTCGGCCCCTCGCCGCGCTACATCGACGACGAGGGCTACCGCGGCGGTTTTTCGCGCGAGCAGGTCGACGAGCTGCTCGACTTCCTCGCTGCCAACCATCTCGGCTGGTCGGCGGCAATGGCGCCGGCAATCATGGGCAACCCCGACCGGCCTGAGCTCGGCTCGCGGCTCGAGAACAGCTTCTGCCGCACCGACCCGGCGATTGCCCGCGACTTCGCGCGCGCCACCTTCCTGTCCGACAACCGCGGCGACCTTGCGGCGGTCCCGGCGCGCACGCTCGTCCTGCAATGCAGCGAGGACATCATCGCTCCGGTCGCGGTCGGCGAATATGTCCACGCCGCGCTTCCGCGGAGCGAGTACCGGCTTCTGGGCGCCACTGGGCACTGCCCGAACCTCAGCGCTCCGGAAGAGGTGACGGCGGCGATCCGCGAATTTGTCTGATCCGGCCGAAGACCTCGAGGACCTCTACGAAACCGCGCCCTGCGGCTACGTCTCGATCTCGCCCGACGGCCGCATCGTCAAGGCCAACCGGACGATTGCCGACTGGCTCGGGCGGCCGGCCGACGCGCTCCTCGGCATGCGCGTCCACGACCTCCTTGGGTTCGGCGGCCGGATCGCGTTCGAAACGCATCTCGCGCCGCTGCTCAGGATGCAGGGGCATGTCCACGAGATCGCGCTCGAGCTGCTCACCGCCGCCGGCGAAAAGGTGCCCGCGATTGCCAACGCCGCCGAAAAGCGGTCGGCGGACGGACGCCACCTGTTCACCCGTCTCACCCTGTTCAGGGCCGTCGATCGGCGGATCTACGAGCAGACCCTGCTCGAAGCCCGCGCCAAAGCCGAGGCCGAGACCAAGGCGCACCAGGAAGCCGCGTTGCTCCGCGAACAGTTCATCGCCGTGCTCGGCCACGACCTGCGCAATCCGCTCGCCGCGCTTGCCGCGGGCGTCCGGCTGCTCGGCCGCAAGGAAAAGCTCAGCGACCGCGGGCTTGCCATTCTCGGCGAGATGAACGGCAGCATCGGCCGCGCATCCGCGCTGGTCGACGATCTGCTCGACCTTGCCCGCGGAAGCCTCGGCGGCGGCTTCGTGGTCGATCGTGACGCCGACGCGCCGCTCACCCCCGCGCTCGAGCAGGTGGTCGCCGAGGTTCGAAGCATCACGCCGGAGCGCGCGATCGAGGCGTCGATCCGGATCGACGAGCCGGTCTACTGCGATCGCGGCCGAATCGGCCAGCTCGCCTCCAACCTGCTCGCCAACGCGATCACCCACGGCTCTCCCGACCGGCCGATCAGCTTCGTCGCCGCGACGAGCGGCGACCTGTTCACGCTGTCGGTCGCCAACGGCGGAGCGCCGATTCCGAAGGACGTCATGAAACGGCTGTTCCAGCCCTTCTTCCGGGGATCGGTGCGCCGCAGCCGCAACGGGCTCGGTCTCGGGCTCTACATCGCGTCGGAGATCGCCAAGGCGCACGGCGGCCGCCTCGACGTGTCCTCCACCGAGGAGGAAACCCGCTTCACCTTCACCATGCCCAGGTCGAAGCCGGTCGCGCCCCCGTCCGAATAGCAGCGCCGACCATTTCGCAGGAGCATCCAGTGGAACCCGGCAACCGCTGCCGCGCTTAATCCAGACCTCCTGCAGGTGCTGGTATGCGTACGGACTTCACCGAAAACGAGACTGCCTACGACTGGCGCCGCGACGGCTGGCTCGCGGCCTGCGCGCTGACCGCCGCGCTGCTGGTCATTTCCGCGGCCACGCCGCCGGCGCCGGGATACGACAAGTTCCTGCGCATCTTCGTCTTCTGCGTCGCGCTGGTGCGTGCCTTCGCCGCCTTCCGGCGCGGCGGCGCCTGGCTGCCGCTTTCCGCCTGCGTCATCGCGATCCTGTTCAATCCCGCCGCACCGATCGGGATGAGCCACACGGCCTGGGTGTGGTGCGACCTGATCGCCGCCGCGTGGTTCGCGATTGCCGGCGCCTGGCGGCTGCTCCGCGCCTGGCAGCCGCAACGAGGCTGGGCCGCCGCGGCGGTCAGCCTAGCTGCGTTGGCGGTGCCGGCCGTTGCGGCCATGAGCATGCCCAACCGCGACGCGCTCAATGCGGCCGACCTTGACGAAAATCTAGCCGAAATGAACGCCGCCGACACGAACACGAACCCCGCGCCGACAGCCGTGGGGGACGTGAATGCGCCTCGCGAGGGCGCAGAAGTCTCGGCACAACCGACCAGGACAGACGCAGCGGCAACGCCGCCGTCCAGCCGGTCCGACGCTCACCCCGCCGCCACCGCGCAGACGGCCGAAGCCGCGAACCGCGTGAGTGCTCCGAAGAAGGCCCAGCCGATCAAGGAGGTGGAGGCGCCGCCGTTCCCGGGCAACGAGGCGGCTTCGAGTGACAGCGAGACGCCGTCGACGGTGCCGGTCAACAACGAATCCGGCGGAAACGAGGAGATGGAACGTTGAAGCGGCCCGCTCGTCGAACTGGTAATCGGGACCACTCGGCCCCATATTGGAACCATCGCTGGCAAGGCATGCGTAGGCGCCAGCGGCTGAGAGACATGGCGCTCCCGCTTACAGCATTTGGAGCAAAGCCATGACCCCCGATTCCAAGCCGACAGCAACGAGCGAAGGCGAACAGGCCGCCGCCCGCTCGGCGCGCCGTACCATGACCTTCCGCAAGCGCCGCACGACGGCGCCCCCGACGCCCGACCAGTCGCGGCGGCAGAGCGAAATTGTACAGTCCGCCTGGCGCCACTTCGGCGAGCCGGGCCCCGCGATCGCCTTCCTCAACACCCGCCACGAAACGCTCGACGCGCAGCCGCTCCATCTCGCGATCGAAAGCGACGAGGGCTTCGAGCGCGTCGCACGTTTGCTCGAACAAATGACCCGGGAGGCCTGATCCATGCGACGCAAGAGCGAGCCCGAGACGGACGAGCGCCGCACCGAGAAAACCGAGCTGCAGGCGCGCTTGCGGGTCGAGGCGACGCTGGCCGAAGAACAGGCACTCGACGCGGCCGTCAGGAGGAGCATCAAGCAGCATGGTGCCTGATCGCGGCGAGGGGCCGATAAGCACTGGCCAGCCCGAAGGCGGGCCGATGAGCTCGACCGCCGGCCACGTCATCCACCGGCGCGGCGCGGGGCTGCCGTTCGTCGCGGTGCTCGCGCACTTCGGCGGCGAGAGCAGCGAGCACGGGTTCGCGACGATGCGCGAGGCGGAAGCATTCATCAAACGCAACACGCCGCCCACCGGCCGCTCCCTGTCCGAGCTCTACGACCGCCCCGCCGAGTGCTGATTGACGCCAGCGCTGCTGGCACGGAGAAGCGCGGCCGTCTCGGAGAGGATAGGGAGGGTCTAGCCCTTCACCGAGGGCGGAGCGGCTGCCGATGCGGCATCCAGGAGCGGTAGCGGCTTTCCATCCACGAGCAGCGGTTCGCAGGGCCTTCCCTTGAGCAGATCCGCGCGGGTAGCATGCTCGTCGAGCGGGAACGAATAGTTCGGTTTCACTCCCGCTTTCTCCATCACCTCGAGCGACTGCTCGGCGATGAGATCGTTCATGTAGCTTTCGAACCGCGCCCGAGCGAGCGCGGTGGAAATCTGCGCGAGGAGTGTTTCGGAAATAGGCCCCGGCGCTCGATCGGCCAACCGTACGACGTACCAAAGCTGGTTCTCGCCATCGAGATTGTGCGGGTAGTCGGCGATCAGCGGATATTCGATTCCGAGCATGTCGCGAAAATCTTTGGGGAGATGCGGGAGGGTGCCATCGGCGATCGCAGCGTTCCAGGCAGCAGTGACCATCGGCCGGGTCGCGGGTCCGTTGATATATTCAATGTTCGGAAGGGTTCCGGTGCGATGCGCGATGCGCAGGACATCCGACAGCTGCTGCCCTCTTGTCTCGAGACACTTGGCCATGATCGCGCGCTCGTCGAACACGCCGGCGTCGACGGCCAGCTCCTGCGTGATGGCCGCCTGAGCTGCATCGGCCTTGCGCGCCCACTGCCACTGATCGACCACCTGCTCCGCGGCGAGCGCGATCAGCACGCCGATAACGATGATCCCCACTTCGCCGACGAACGCGCGCCAGCCGTGCAGTGGTTTGGGAAGGTGGAAATGCATGCGCTCGCCCCCGGCAGGCGCAAGCTAACAGAACCATCGGCGACGGCAATCGCGCCGCGAAACGCCCGCAAGGTCAATCGCTTGACTCCGTCGGCCGACGCGGCGACCCTCGTCGCCGGCGCTCTTGCGCTCGGGGGATGAGATGAAACATCGACTGCTTGCGGCCGCTGCGCTCGGCCTGTTGCTCGGCGCCTGCTCCTCGCGGCCGCGTGAGTTCACGCCGACCCTCGGCGTTGCAACCGTCGACCAGGCAAAGTTCGATGCCGCGTACGCCGACTGCAAGCAGCTCTTCGTCACCGGCAAGCTCGACCGCAACGGCCGCCTTGCCTCGGGCGGCGCGGGCCTTGCTGCGGGAGGCGCGGTCGGCGTCGCCGGCACCGCTGCCGTCGCCAGCGCGGGTATCTGGGGCGGAATGGCCGTCGCGAGCGCGACTCTCGTCCTCATGCCGGTCGCGGTGATCGGCGGCGCCATCGGCACCGCAAGGATCAAGCGGCACGCCAAGGAACGGGCGATCCAGCAGGTGATGGCGGGCTGCCTTCGCGATCGCGGCTACGAAGTCGCAAGCTGGCAGCGAACGGCGAAAGTGAAGGCCGCCAAACCCGTCGAATAGGTCAGTCGACGATCGCGACCACGTCACGGAAGTGGACGACGCCGACGATCGCGCCGGTTTCATCGGTCACTTCGATTCTGTGCTGCAGCACCAGATGCCCTTCGCGGACGCTCTCGGCGGCCATCTGCCGCGCACTCACCGCGGCGCGCTGCATCGCACAGGCGAGGTTGGGAAGCTCGATTCCCTCCTCGTCGCGCACGGTGAGGTCGTTGAGCAGATGGAAATAATAACGCGGCACGAGCACCCAACGCGCTGGCGAGCAGCTTGGGTTCGGGCTTTGCCGCTGCCGTGCGGCGGCTCATCGGGAAAAATGGGCTGAAAGCGGCGATAGCAGGCGCCCCTTCCCGCGAGCGCTCGCGGGAAGGGACTGCCGCTAGATGCGGCCGATGCGGCCTAGTTACTGGTCGTCGTCGCTCGTCGCGTCGCGGGCTTCGTCCTTGGCGCTGCCCCAAGCGTTCTGGAGCTTGCCTTCGGCCTGGTCAGCCTCGCCTTCGCGCTTTATCTTCTCGTCGCCGAACAGCTTGCCGGCACCTTCCTTCATTTCGCCGCCCATCTGCTTGGCACTGCCTTCGGTCCGGTCGTCGTCGATCCCGGCAGTCGTTCCGTCATCATTCCGATCATGGTCGCTCATGACTTTTCTCCATTGTTGTGGAGGAGAAACGCATCAGCCGTAGGTTCGAGCCGTCACAGCAGCGCAAATGGGAGACCGCGCCAGCGCCGCCGCTTGACGCGGGCCGCGACGTACGGTTCGAAAGCGGCGATCGGCTACGAGGTCAGCCCGGTGCCGGCGGGGGCCTGATGTTCATTGTACGCGTGGGCGAGGCTGATCGGGCCCTTGGCGATCACCTTGAGGTGATTCGCATCGAGCTCGTCCATCCACCACGCGCCGATGAGGCCGCAGAGCACCCAGATGAAGACGATCACTGCCACGGCGAATTTCATCGGCTCTCCCCGACCCACCTTCTACGCCTCAATCGTGATCTAGCGAAGTTAAAAGGCCGTTGCGGCCTGCCGAGGCTCGGAACTTCGACAGAGACTGCTTATGGCGCGAATCCATGAGCCAGTCGGTATCCTTCCTCTTCGACCTCGACGGGACCTTGGTCGACAGCGTCTACAACCACGTCCGCGCATGGCATCTCGCGCTCCGCGAGCAGGGCCTCGACCTCTCGGTGTGGCGGATCCACCGCAAGATCGGGATGAGCGGCGGCCTGTTCACCGCCCAGCTTCAGCGCGAGCTCGGCCGGCCGATCGACGAAGCGACCATCGAGAAGCTGCGCGACCGCCACGCCGAGCTGTTCCGCGAGCTGTCGAAGGACGTTCCGCCGCTTCCCGGCGCAGTCGAGCTCCTGCGCGAGCTCACGCGGCAGCAGCTTCCGTGGGCGATCGCGACCAGCGGCCGCATGCGCACCGCGGCGACCAACCTCAAGAGCCTCGGAGTCGACCCGGACAAGGCAACCGTCATCACGCGCGACATGGTCCGCTACGCCAAGCCAGACCCGGACCTATTCGTCGAGGCGGCGCGGCGGCTCGGCACGCGGACGCAAGGCTCCTATGTAATCGGCGACAGCATCTGGGACATGTATGCGGCGTCGCGTTGCGGGGCGCTGGGCATCGCGCTCCTCTCCGGCGGCTATGGCAAGGACGAGCTGGAGCGGGCCGGCGCAATGCGCGTGTTCGACGACCCCGCCGACATGCTCGAGCATCTCGATGAGCTCGCGCCGCGCACGCGGGACTGAGATGGACATTCGGGGCAGCGAGCATCGGGTCCTGCCGCCGCAATCGCTCGCCGTCGCCGCCTTCTCGACCATCGTCGAATGGTACGACTTCACGCTCTACCTCTATTTCGCGACGGTGCTCGCGCGCGTGTTCTACGGCGGCGGAAGCGGGTCGCTTCTGCTGACTCTCGGCGGCTTTGCGATCGCCTACCTGATGCGGCCGTTGGGCGCGCTGTTCTTCAGCCACATCGGCGACCGGCGCGGCCGGCGGCGCATGATGCTTCTGTCGGTGGCGATGATGACCGCGGCGATGTTCGTCACGGCACTGCTTCCGACCCGCTCGGCGATCGGCCCGGCGGCCGGATGGCTGCTCCTGCTGCTCCGCTGCGTGATGGGCTTCTCTGTCGGGGGCGAATATACCGGCGTCGTCGCCTACCTGCTTGAAGGCGCGCCGGCGCACAGGCGCGGCCTCATCACCTCGTCGGCTTCGGCGGCGAGCGAGGTCGGGGCTTTGCTCGCCGTCGGAATTGCCGCGCTGACGGTCGGCATGACGAACGCGGCGGAGCTCGATTTCTGGGCCTGGCGCATCCCCTTCTTCGTCGGCGCGGCGCTCGCCGCGAGCGTGTGGGTCGCTCGCTCGACCATGCACGAATCGCCGGAGTTCCAGCGCCAGCAGGACGAAGGAACGGTCCCCCTGAAGCCGCTCGCTTTTGCGCTCAGGAACCACCGCGCGGGAATCGCCCGTGGGTTTTCCATCTCGGCGCTGGGCTCGATCACTTACTACGTCGGCATCACCTACGTCCCGTCGTTCCTGACCTCGGCCGGCGCGCTCGGCGAGAGCGACGCGCTGTGGCTGTCGACGATCGCGGCGGTCGTGGTGATCGCGGTGACTCCGCTGGTCGGGTGGTGGTCGGACCGCGCGGGGCGGCGCGGCGTCCTGTTGCTGTTGTGCGCCGGCAGCGCGGTGCTTCCGATGACGATGTTCGCGCTGATGGCCAGCGGATCGACGGCGCGGGCACTGGCCGGGGCCGTCGTGCTGGCCGCGGTCGCGGGCGGCGTGAGCGCGGTCGGCGCGGTAGCGACCGCCGAGCAGTTCCGCGGCGAGGCCCGAGTCACCGGGCTCGCGCTCGGCGCCACCATGGCGACGGCCGTCTTTGGCGGGCTTACCCCCTGGGCCGCCGAGCTGCTGGTCGAGCGAACCGGCTGGACCATGGCGCCGGGCGCAATGATCGCGCTGGTGGCGCTATGCGTGCTGCCGGTGTTCTGGGCGCTGCGCGAGACCGCGCCGGCAGCTCAGTCCCGCTCGAGCGTGCCGCGGCCGACGCCGTAATAAGCGAGCCCGGCTTCCTCGGCTTCGGAGCGGTCGTAGACGTTGCGCAGATCGACCAGCGCCTTCCCGCCCAGCAGCTCGGCAACTTTCTGGAGGTCGAGCGCCCGGAACTCGTCCCATTCGGTGACGATCACCAGCGCGTCGGCGCCGGTCGCGGCGGCGTAGGCGTCGGGCGCGAACTCGATTCCGCTGAAGACCTTCTCGGCCTGCTCGCGGGCGACCGGATCGAAGGCGCTGACGGTCGCTCCGCGCTCGACCAGCGCATTGATCAGCGGGATCGACGGCGCGTCGCGCATGTCGTCGGTGTTGGGCTTGAACGCGAGGCCGAGCACGGCGATTCGCTTGCCCTTGAGGTTACCGACGGCGCGCGCCACGCGTTCCACCATCTGGGCCTTGCGGCTGTCGTTGACCTCGACCGTCGTGCGCACGATCCGCTGGTCGACACCAGCGCTCTGGGCTGTCTGCAGCAGCGCCAGCGTGTCCTTGGGAAAGCAGCTTCCGCCATAGCCGGGGCCGGCGTGCAGGAACTTGGGGCCGATTCGGTTGTCGAGGCCAATTCCGCGCGCCACGTCCTGCACGTCGGCGTCGACGGCCTCGCATAGATCGGCGATCTCGTTGATGAAGCTGATCTTCACCGCAAGGAAGGCGTTCGCGGCATATTTGGTCAGCTCGGCCGTGCGGCGGCCGGTGAACAGGATCGGCGCCCGGTTGAGGAACAGCGGCCGGTAGATTTCCTTGAGCACTTCGCGCGCGCGATCGTCCTCGGCGCCGACGACGATCCGGTCGGGATGCTTGAAGTCGGCGATCGCCGCGCCTTCGCGCAGGAATTCGGGGTTGGACGCGACGGAAACGCCGCTGGCGCCCTCCTCGCGCAGGATGTTCTCGATCCTGTCTCCGGTCCCAACCGGCACGGTCGACTTGGTGACGACCACGGTCTCCGGCCTGATCACCTTCGCCAGCTCGCGCACGGCGTCGAACACGAAGGTCAGGTCGGCGTGCCCGTCTCCGCGCCGGGCAGGCGTTCCGACGGCGATGAACACCGCGTCGGCACTCTCAACTCCGCTCGCAAGGTCGGTGGTGAAGGTGAGCCGGCCGCGCTCGGCGTTGGCCGTCACGATCGCCTCCAGCCCCGGCTCCCAGATCGGCATCCTGCCAGCGTTGAGGCCGTCGATCTTCGCCGCGTCCTTGTCGATGCAGCACACGCGGTGGCCGAAGTCGGCAAAGCACGCGCCGGACACAAGGCCGACGTAACCGGTGCCGATCATCGCGATGCGCATGCTTACTCCTGTCCTTGCCGAGGCTCGCGGCTCTTAGCCGTGGTTCGTCAACCTGAACAACCCGGTTAGCTAAATGCCTAGTTTTCGCCGGAAACTTCCTATATCCGCGCCACGCTTCCGATGAACGTCACCACTCTCCCCAAGCCCCCGCGCGTCGGGCTGGTCTCGCTCGGCTGTCCCAAGGCCCTGGTCGACAGCGAGCGAATCATGACCAAGCTGCGCGCCGATGGCTATGACATGTCGCCCGACTATGCCGGCGCCGACGTGGTGCTGGTCAACACCTGCGGCTTCCTCGATTCGGCCAAGGAGGAGAGCCTCGAAGCGATCGGCGAAGCGATCGCCGAGAACGGCCGCGTCGTCGTCACCGGCTGCATGGGTAAGGAAGCGGACCTCATCCGGGCCCGCTTCCCCGACGTCCTCGCGGTCACCGGGCCGCAGCAATATGAGGAAGTCGTCGCCGCGGTCCACGAAGCCGCGCCGCCGATCCCTTCGCCGTTCGTCGATCTCGTCCCCGAAGCGGGGCTCAAGCTCACCCCGCGCCACTACAGCTATTTGAAGATCTCCGAGGGCTGCAACCACCGCTGCGCTTTCTGCATCATCCCGCACCTGCGCGGCGACCTCGTCAGCCGGCGCCCCGACGCGGTCCTGCGCGAAGCGGAAAAGCTCGTCGCCGCCGGCACGAAGGAGCTTCTGGTCATCAGCCAGGACACAAGCGCCTACGGCGTCGACCTCCGGCACAAGGCATGGCCGTGGAAGGGCGACGAGGTGCGCGCGCACATGACCGACCTTTCGCGCGAGCTGGGAAAGCTCGGCGCCTGGGTGCGGCTCCACTACGTCTATCCCTATCCGCACGTGAACGACGTCGTCCCGTTGATGGCCGAGGGTCTCGTCCTCCCCTATCTCGACATCCCCTTCCAGCATGCGAGCCCGAACGTGCTCCGCCGAATGCGCCGCCCGGCCAATGACGCGAAGGTGCTCGAGCGGATTCGCGCGTGGCGCGGGCAGGTGCCCGAGCTCGCGATTCGCTCGAGCTTCGTGGTCGGCTTCCCGGGCGAGACCGAAGAGGATTTCGCTTACCTTCTCGCCTGGCTCGAGGAAGCGCAGCTCGATCGCGTGGGGGCGTTCAAGTTCGAACCCGTCGAAGGCGCTCCGGCGACCGCGATGGATGACCAGGTCCCCGCCGAGCTCAAGGCCGAGCGCTATGAGACGTTGATGGCGCTGTCGGCGCGCATTTCGGCCGAGAAGCTGGCGCGGAAGGTCGGATCGACCATCGACGTGCTGATCGACGCCGTCGACGAGGAAACAGGCGGAGCCACCGGCCGCTCCAAGGCCGACGCG
>Ga0207698_10001788_pt1 | contig 12547 bp, 14 predicted proteins | sample KBSCornC22_FD_184298 | JGI IMG/M metagenome (GOLD analysis project Ga0207698, IMG submission 184298) | Corn rhizosphere microbial communities from Kellogg Biological Station, Michigan, USA - KBS Corn C2-2 (SPAdes) (version 2) | ecosystem: Host-associated > Plants > Roots > Rhizosphere > Soil ...
CTCGAATCCGGCCACGTGCGGCCGATGCAGGGCCTGGCCGATTTCAAGCCGGCCGCCGAGTTCATCAAGGGCCGCCACAGCGCGCTGGTGGGCACCGGCCTGTCGGTGTGGCTGCGTGAGCGCGGCATCGGGCGTCTGATCGTCGCGGGCATCCGCACCGAGCAGTGCTGCGAGACGACGACGCGGCACGCGAGCGACGAAGGCTTTGCCGTGGACTACGTGGCCGAGGCGACGCTCACCTTCGACATGCAGACCATCGACGGCAAGCCGCTGCCCGCGGCCGCCATCGTCGAGCGGACCTGCGCCGTGCTGAAGGACCGGTTCGCCACCATCTGCAGCGTGGAAGAGGCCGTGCGGCGTGCCGCCTGAAAGCCTCATCGACGTCCTGTTCGCGCTCACGCCCCGGGCGCTGCTGCTGGACGTGGCCGGGCCGGCCGAGTCCTTGCGGTTGGCCAACCAGCACCTGCTGCGCGCCGGACGCCCGGCGTGCTTCCGGCTGCGCTTCACCGGCGCATCGGCCGAGCTGCCGAGCTCGGTGGGCCTGGTCGTGAACGGGTTGGAGCCCTTCCCCGAGCGCTTCGATTCACCGACCTGGGTGGTGCTCGTCGGGCAGCCGAGCGAGACGCTGGCGTCACCCGTGCGTGCCGTGCATGCGACCGCGAGCTGGCTGGGCCGGTGCTTCGCGCCTGCGCTGGCCGATGAATCCGCGGGGCATCGCCTGGTCACCATCTGCTCCGGCACGCTGCTCGCCGCGCGCGCTGGCCTGCTCGGCGCGCACCGTTGCACCACCCACCACGAGATGCTGGACGAGCTGCGCGCACTCGCGCCGCAGGCGCAGGTGGTGGACAACCGCGTCTTCGTCGTCGACGGGCCGATCGCATCCAGCGCCGGCGTGACGGCGGGCATCGACCTCGCACTGCACCTCGTGGCGCAGACCTGCGGCGACGGCATCGCCGCGTCGGTCGCCAAGGACATGGTGGTGTACCTGCGCCGCACGCCCAGCGATCCGGAACTCTCGCCGATGCTCGCTCACCGCCACCACCTGCACCCGGCCGTGCACCGCGTGCAGGACGCCGTGAGCGAGCGGCCGACCGACGCGTGGGACATGGCGTCGCTGTGCGCGGTGGCGCATGTGACCGAGCGGCATCTGCAACGGCTCTTCGCCGAGCATGCCGGCGTGTCGCCGCTGCACTACCTGGAGCGCATCCGCCTCGAGCATGCGCGGCGCTCGCTCATCAATGGCGCGAGCGTGACGCAGGCAGCGTCGGTGGCGGGGTTCAGCTCCGATCTTCAGCTGCGCCGCGCCTGGAGCCGGCACCTGCCGGGCTCGCCGCGCGACGCGGCCAATGCTCGCGCTACAGACCCAGCTTCGCCAGGTCCGCGTCGCACTGCGCGGCACTGAGGAAGTGGATGGCGTTCCAGCCGAGCGCCTTGGCCGCCTTCACGTTGAGCGCGAAGTCGTCGATGAAGACGCTCTCGCGTGGCGCGATGCCGAAGGTCTTGGCCGCGTGATGGAAGATCGCCGGCTCGGGCTTGACCATGTCGATGCGCGAGGAGAAGAGCCCGCCCTCGAACCAGTCGTGCAGCGGGTGCACTCGCTCCAGGTGTTCGGCATAGGGCTTGGGCATGTTCGACAGGAAGAAGAGCCGGTGCCCGGCCGTCTTCAGCCGCTGGATGAGCGGCAGGCTGTGCGACATCAGCTGAAGCTCGGACGGGATCGCGTCGATGACCTGCTGCACCTCGGCGACGTCCAGGCCGGTGCGAAACGCGATGCGGTGCGCGACGCGAAATTCATCGGCCGCGCCGCGGTCGAACTCGCCCCAGTCGCCGCTGTAGCCCTGGAAGAAATCCGCCACCAAGGCAGCGGTGGTCTCTTCGTTGCGGGCCCGCTGAGGCAACAGCCGCGGCATGAACTCATGCGGCTGCCAGCGAAACAGCACGCCGCCGAAGTCGAAGACGACGTTCACGCCGTCAGCCGCTGCAGGAGCCCCGCGGTCGAAGCGTCCAGGCCTTCGGTGTCGCCCGAGGACAGGCGCGGCAGCAGGTCGTTGCACAGGGCCTTGCCCAGCTCCACGCCCCACTGGTCGAAGCTGTTGATGCCCCACAGCGCACCGCTCACGAAGACGCGGTGTTCGTAGAGCGCGATCAGCGCGCCGAGGCTTTCGGGCGTGAGCTGGTCCAGCACCAGCGTCGTGCTGGGCCGGTTGCCGGGGAAGGTGCGGTGGCGGGCGACGGTGTCGGCGTCGAGCGACTTCGATGCCGTGGGCGCGCGCTCGCCGCGCGCCTGGTCGGTGGACTTGCCCAACATCAGCGCCTGCGATTGCGCCAAGCCGTTGGCCAGCAGCTTGGTGTGCAGGTCGGTGAAGGCATGCGTTGGACGCTTGACGAGGATGAACTCGACCGGGATCACGTCCGTGCCCTGGTGCAGCATCTGGAAGTAGGCGTGCTGGCCGTTCGTGCCGGGCTCGCCCCACACGACCGGGCTGGTTGCATAGGGCAGTGCCTCACCGGCGAGGTCGACGCACTTGCCGTTGCTTTCCATCTCCAGCTGCTGCAGGTAGGCCGGCAGTCGCTTCAGGCCCTGGTGGTAGGGCGCGACGCTGCGGCTCGTGAAGCCGTGGAAGTTGCGGTACCAGACGTCGATGAGCGCTAGCAGCACCGGCAGGTTCTTCGCCAGCGGTGCGGTGGCGAAGTGGCGATCCATCTCGTGCGCGCCGGCGAGCAGCGAGCGGAAGTGATCGGCACCGATGGCCAGCGCAATCGGCAGGCCGATCGCCGACCACAGCGAGTAGCGACCGCCCACCCAATCCCAGAAGCCGAAGGTGGTGGTGATGCCGAACTCGGCCGCCGCCTTGACGTTGGTAGTCGTGGCGACGAAGTGCTTGCTCGTGTCCTTGCCGCCGTTCGCATCGAACCAAGCCTTCGCGACCGCGCATTGGCCATGGTCTCCTGCGTGGTGAAGGTCTTGCTCGCAATGATGAACAGCGTCTCCTGCGGCTTGATCTGCCGCAGCACCGGCGCGATGTCGTGGCCGTCGACGTTGGACACGAAGTGGAACTGCAGACCCGGGTGCACGAAGGCATCGAGCGCCGGCACCACCATCTGCGGACCGAGGTCGCTGCCGCCGATGCCGATGTTCACGATGTGGCGGATGCCGCTCGTGGCCGTGTCGCGCACCGTCTCGACGTAGGCGAGCATCGCGTCGAGCACGCCATGCACATCGTCGCTGAAGGGCCCCTGGCCGCGCGGCGCACGCAATGCGGTGTGCAGCACCGGCCTGCCCTCGGTGTGGTTGATGGCCTCGCCCGCAAACATCGCATCACGTCGAGCTTCGACGTTGCATTCCCGCGCGAGGTCGAGCAGAAAATGCAGCGACGCGACGTCGATGCGGTTCTTCGACAGGTCGGCAAAGACCTGTGGCGCCTCGACCGCGAAGGTGTCGAAGCGGCCCGGGTCGCGCGCGAAGGCGTCGCGCAGGTCGAAGTCACGTCCGTGGGCTTCGTAGTGGCCGCGCAGCGCGGTCCAGGCTTCGGTTTGGTCGCAGCGGAGTGTTTTCATCAGAGCGAGGTGATCATCTTGTCGAGCTTGGCGGCGTCGGCGGCGAACGCGCGGATGCCTTCGGCGAGTTTCTCGGTGGCCATCGCGTCGTCGTTCAAGGCGTAGCGGAAGCTGGACTCGTTGTAGGTGATGGCGTGCACATCGCATGCCCGGGCGGTGTCGGGCTCGAGCGCGCGTGCGACCGGCGCGTCGCTGGCCTGCAAGGTGGCGAGCAGGTCGGGGCTGATGGTGAGCAGGTCGCAGCCGGCAAGCGCCGTGATCTGGCCGACGTTGCGGAAGCTCGCGCCCATCACCTCGGTGTCGATGTCGAACTTCTTGTAGTAGCGGTAGATGGCCGCCACCGACTTCACGCCCGGGTCGTTCGCGCCGGCATTGGCGGCCTCGTCCCAAGCTGCGCCGGCCGACTTCTTATACCAGTCGTAGATGCGGCCGACGAAGGGCGAGATGAGCCGCACGCCGGCCTCGCCGCAGGCCACCGCCTGGCAGAAGGAGAACAGCAGCGTGAGGTTGCAGTGGATGCCCTCGCGCTCGAGGATGCGCGCCGCCTGGATGCCCTCCCAGGTCGAGGCAATCTTGATGAGCACCCGGTCGCGGCCGATGCCGGCAGCCTCGTACAGCGCGATGATGCGGTGGGCGCGGGCGACGGTGGCGGCGCAGTCGAAGCTCAGTCGAGCATCGACCTCGGTGGACACGCGGCCCGGCACGACCTTGAGGATCTCGAGGCCGAAGCGCACCAGCACCTGGTCCACGACTTCTTCATGCGGCCAGCTCTTGAACTGCGCGACCGTCTCGGTGAGCAGCGGCGCGTAATCGGGCTGCTGCACGGCCTTGAGGATGAGCGATGGGTTGGTGGTGGCGTCGCGCGGCGCGAAGGCGGCGAGCTGCTTGAAGTTGCCGGTGTCGGCAACGACGGTGGTGTATTGCTTGAGCTGGTCGAGTTGGTTCATGGCTGCGTCCTCGGGTCAACGTCTGTCGTCGAGCTGATCCCAGCCGCCATTAGAACCCGAGCGCATGACCAAAGTGCATGCCTGGAAGCGCTTGTTGCCCGGGCGTAACCGGGCCTCCCGTTTGCTGGCACGGGCACGCGCGAAGCCACCGAGGCCAGATCGCCGGCGTTGACCCGGCGAAGAAACTTCGGCATGATTCGCGTGAAACTAAATTACATCGAACGCGGAAATGTCCTTCGATCTCGTCTTCTTCGGTGGCACCGGCGACCTCACGTGGCGCAAGCTCATGCCGGCGTTGTTCCAGGCTTTCAGGCACGGCAAGCTGCCGCCCAACGGGCGCATCCTGTCGGTGGCCCGCGACGAGCAGACCGACGAGAAATACCGGGCCTGGCTGAAGGATCGCTTCCAGGACGTGGTCGACGCCAAGCGCCCGAGCGACGAGGAGTTCGAGCGCTTCGCCCAGCTGGTGCACTACCGGCGCATGGACTTGTCCCACCCCGAGGACTACCTCAAGCTCAAGAAGTGGCTGGAAGAACGCAACGCCGACACGGCGGTGCTGTACCTCGCGACCAGCCCGCACCTCTTCCCGATGATCTGCGAGCAGCTCGGCGCTGTCGGGCTGAACGGGCCGAGCATCCGTGTCGTGCTAGAAAAGCCGCTAGGCCACGACCTGTCGAGCGCCCAGGAAATCAACCGCGTCGTGCGCTCGGTGTACAGCGAGACGCAGGCTTTCCGCATCGACCACTACCTCGGCAAGCCGGCCGTGCAGAACCTGATGGCGCTGCGCTTCGGCAATGCCCTGTTCGAACCGCTGTGGCGGCGCGAGAGCATCGCCAACATCCAGATCACGCTGGCCGAAGACCTGGGCGTGGGCACGCGCGGCGACTTCTACGACCGCACCGGCGCGCTGCGCGACATGATCCAGAACCATGCGCTGCAACTGCTCACCATGGTCGCGATGGAGCCGCCTTCGCGCATGGACGCCGATGCCATCCGCGACGAGAAGCTCAAGGTGCTTCGTTCGCTCAAGCCCTTCACCGAAGACAGCGTGGCGCGCGACGTGATCCGCGGGCAGTACCGCAAGGGCACCTCGGGTGGCAAGGCGGTGCCGGGTTACCTCGAGGAAACCAAGGTGCCGGCGGACAGCAAGACCGAGACCTTCGTCACCTTGCGCACCGAGGTCGAGAACTGGCGCTGGGCTGGCGTGCCCTTCTACCTGCGCACCGGCAAGCGGCTGGCCGCGCGGGATGCGCAGATCGTCGTGAACTTCCGGCCCACGCCGCACAGCATCTTCCCGGGCGTGAACCAGCCGAACAAGCTCGTGATCAAGCTGCAGCCGGAAGACGGCCTCGAGCTTCACCTGCTGGCCGCCAAGGGTGCCGGCCAGCAAGAATCCCTGAGCCCGGTGTTCCTCGACCTGGACTTCGACAAGGCCTTTGCCGAGAACCGCGTGGGCGCCTATGAGCGCCTGCTGCTCGACGCAATCGCGGGCCGGCTGAACCTGTTCGTACGCAGCGACGAACAGGAACAGGCCTGGCGCTGGGTCGAGCCCATCCTCGACGCCTGGGAGCGCGACAACAACGCGTCCGGCGGCCCGCGTCCGTATGCGGCAGGCACGTGGGGGCCGGCTGCGGCGAGCGCGCTCGTCGCCCGCGACGGCTTCGCCTGGGCCGAGGAGCAGTAGGGTTTCGCGCAGGCCTCGCAAGAAGGCCACGCCCCCGGAAGGACGACAAGATCATGCTCGACCGCATACGCGCCTCCATCCCTGCCCTGCCTCCGGCGGAGCAGCGCGTGGCGAAGCTCGTCCTCGCTGACCCGCGCAGTTTCGCAAGCCTGCCGGTGGGCGAGCTCGCCGAGCGTTCGCACGTGAGCAAGCCCACCGTCGTGCGCTTTTGCCGCAGCGTGGGCTATGACGGCCTGGCCGATTTCAAGCTGAAGCTCGCGGGCAACGTCAACGAAGGCGTGCCCTTCGTGCACCGCTCTGTCGACGAGGACGACAAGCCCTCGGACGTGATCGTGAAGGTCATCGACAACGCGGTGTCGGCGCTGCTCAAGTACCGCAACGACGCCGCGAGCCACGCGTTCGAGCGGGCCATCTCTGCGCTGGCGGCCGCGGGCCGCGAAGGCCGTCGCATCGAGTTCTACGGCGTGGGCAACTCGGGCATCGTGGCGCAGGACGCGCAGCACAAGTTCTTCCGCCTCGGCGTCAACACCGCAGCGATCAGCGACGGGCACATCCAGGTCATGTCGGCCACGATGCTGCAGCCGGGCGACTGCGCGGTGATCATCAGCAACTCAGGCCGCAGCCGCGACTTGCTCGATGCGGCGGACATCGCCCGCCGCAAGGGCGCGACGACCATCCTCATCACGGCCAGTGGCTCGGCGCTGGCGCAGACGGCGCAGGGCAACAACCAGATCCTGCTGGCCTGCGACCACCCCGAAGACTACGACCGCTACAGCCCGATGGTGTCGCGGCTCTTGCACCTGATGGTGATCGACATCCTCACGACGGCCGTCGCGCTGCGTCTTCCCGGCGAACTGCGGCCAATGCTGCAGGAGATCAAGAAGAACCTGCGCGCCAAGCGCTACGCGACGGGTGGGTGACGGGGCGCGCCCCGTCGTCGGCCTCAGGCCGCTTCCAGCTTCAACAGCGGGTCGACGCCGTAGAGCTTGGCCAGTGATGCGAGCTTGGCCGGCGCGTTCTTCACGCTGAAGCCTTTGCCCCAGGCCTGCGAAAGCCGCTGGCACTCGAGCAGCACGGCAATGACCGAGGTGTCGAACTGCTGCAGGCCCGACGCATCGACCACCACCGGGCCCTCGGGCTCGCGCTTGAGGGCCTGGGCCAGCATGGCGCGCGTGTCGCGCGCTTCCTGGATGGTGACGGTGGCGGGCAGCAGCAGCATGGCGCTTACTTCGACGCGGTCTTGTTGCGCTCGGCCAGCTTGTTGATCAGGCCATCGATGCCGTTGGCGCCGATCTCCTGCGCGAAGCTGTTGCGATAGTTCTCGACCAGCCACACGCCGAGCACGTTCACGTCGTAGATCTTCCAGTCGTTGCCGGCCTTCTCCAGCCGGTAGTCGAGCTGGATCGGATCACCCTGGCCGCGAATCTCGGTCTTCACGACCACTTCGTTGGGGTCGGAGCCGGGGCGGCTGGGCTTGAGCTGGACGGTCTGGTCGCGCACCTGGGCGAGAGCGCCCGAGTACGTGCGAACCAGCAGCACCTTGAATTCATCTTCGAGGCGCTTTTGCTGCTCGGGCGTGGCCTGGCGCCAGTAGCGGCCGACCGCCGAAGCCGTCATGCGCTGGAAGTTCACGTGCGGCATGACCTTGGCATCGACGAGCGCGATGATCTTCTGCACGTCGCCGGCCTTGATGGACTTGTCGGCCTTCACCGCGTCCAGGACCTCGGTGGAGACCTGCTTGATCAGCGTTTCGGGCGCCGTCTGCGCCGAGGCAATGCCGCTGGCGAACATGAGCGCCGCGGCCGAGAGGAAGAGAGCAATGCGTCGAGAAAACATTCGTTTACCTTTCTAAGCCCAGCCCTTGCGGGCACCGGGTTTGGAGTTCGGGCGTGGCCTTGAGTTCGGCCGAGGCCCGCGCGCCTTGTCACAACGCGTGGCAGGCTCAGCCGGTTGGCGGTTATTTGGTAGCGGGTGGTGACGGTGGCTTGGTGTCCGCCGGTGTGGTATCCGCAGGCCTGGCGTCGGCAGGCTTCGCGTCCGTCGGCTTGGCATCGGCGGGCTTCCCATCCGCGGGCTTGGCAGTGCCATCAGCCTTGCCATCGTCTGGCCCGGCCCTGCCATCGTCCTTGCCGCGACTGTCGTCCTTGGATGGCGGCTCCTCGCCGTCATAGACCAGGCTACGGCGACGCTGCAGGTACGCATCGCGTATGAAGGTGTACTTGTCGAGCGCGATGTCGTCGAGCACCTTGCTGGCGCCAAGCAGGCCGGCGCGTGTATTGACGAGCTGCAGCCCGGTCACCTCCCACTTCACCGCGCCATCGTGGATCACGAGCGCCGGCGACACGGCCCGGTCGAAGGGAAGTGCGACGGATTCGCGAACGCTCGACGGCCCGAGGACCGGCCACACGATGTAGGCACCGGGCCCGAAGCCCCAGGTGCCCAGCGTCTGCCCGAAGTCTTCGTACTGGTGATCGAGGCCGAACTCGGTGGCGACGTCCAGTGTGCCGCCCAGGCCGAACACGGTGTTCGTGCCGAAGCGGATCACGTCATGCAAGCCATTGCTGACCTTGCCCTGCAGGAAGTTGTTGACCGCCGACCATGCGTCCGCCGCATTGCCGAAGAAGTTGTCGACGCTGTTGCGCACCGGGCGCGGCACGACGTTGCTGTAGCCCACGGCCACCGGCTTGAGCACCTTCTCGTCGAGCTTTTCGTTGAAGGTGAAGACCTTGCGGTTCCAGTTCTCCCACGGGTCCAGCCGCTCGCCGGCGGTCTTGCCGCGCAGCGTGGAGCAGCCTTGCAGCAGCACGAGGGCGATCCCGAGCGCCGCCCACGCCGCCATGCGCTTCAACACGGCGGCGACGCTCATTTCTTGACCCCGGGTGCTGGCGCCGGGGCAGCCGGTGCGGCGCCGCCGGAATTGCTGTTGCCGCCTTCGGCCGCCTTGTTGAAAAGGAACTGGCCGATGAGGTTCTCGAGCACCACGGCGGACTGCGTCTGCTTGATGACGTCGCCCGCGGCGAGGTTCTTCTCGTCGGCACCGGGTTCGATGCCGATGTACTGGTCGCCCAGCAGCCCGCTGGTCAGGATCTTGGCCGACGAGTCCTTCGGAAACTGCACGCCCTTGTCCAGCTCCATCGTGACCAGGCCCTGGTAGGTCTTCGGGTCCAGCGTGATGGAGGTGACACGGCCGACCGTCACTCCGGCGCTGCGCACGGGCGAACGCGCCTTCAGGCCGCCGATGTTGTCGAAGCGTGCGGCCACCACGTAGCTGTCGCGCGAGCCGAAGCTGGCCAGGTTGGCGGCCTTCAGCGACAGGAACACCAGGCCGGCGAGACCCAGCAGCACGAACAGCCCGACCAGAGTTTCAGTTCCCTTTTTCGACATGATTCTTCTTCCTTGGCGACGGCCGCTCAGGCCGTCGAAAACATCAGCGCGGTGAGCACGAAGTCCATGGCCAGCACGGACAGCGAGGAGATCACCACGGTACGCGTCGTGGCATAGGCCACCCCTTCGGGCGTGGCCTCGGTTTCATAGCCCTGGTACAGCGCCACCGCCGTGCAGATGACGCCGAACACGAAGCTCTTGACGATGCCGTTGCCCACGTCGCGCCACACGTCCACGCGCGACTGCATGATCGACCAGAAGTTGCCGGAGTCCACGCCCAGCAGCAGCACCGCGACCACGTAGGCGCCGAGTATGCCGACGGCAGAAAAGAGGATGGCCAGCAAGGGCATGGACACCATGCCGCCGATGAAGCGCGGCGCGAGCACGCGGCTCTTGGTGTCGATGGCCATCATCTCCATCGCGGCGATCTGCTCGCCGGCCTTCATGAGGCCGATCTCGGCAGTGAGCGACGTGCCCGCGCGGCCGGCGAAGAGCAGCGCGGCGACCACCGGCCCGAGCTCGCGCACCAGCGAGAGATTGACGATCAGACCCAGCGATTCGGTCGCGCCATAGGTGACGAGCGCGTAGTACATCTGCAGCGCAAGAACGAAGCCCACCGCCATGCCAGAGGCAAGAATGATGAGCAGCGAGAGGTTGCCGATCGCATGGATCTGCGTGACCACGAGGCCGAAGCGACGCAGCGACGAGGGAATCGCGCGCAGCAGGTCGGCGAAGAAATAGCCCGCGTGACCAAAGGACTGCAGCACACGCAGCGTGCGTGCCCCGACGGCGCTGATGGGGTTGCTCATTGGGAGACACCCTTCACGTCGAAGTCTTCGCTCAGGCTGGGCGCCGGGTAGTGGAACTTGACTGGACCGTCCGGTTCGCCGCGCACGAACTGGCGGGTCTCCGGATCGCTGGATTCCATCAGGTCCTTCGGCACGCCCTGCGCGACGATGCGCCCGCCCGGCGCCAGCAGCACCACGTAGTCGCTGATGGCCATGCATTCGGGCACGTCGTGCGAGATGACGAGCGAGGTGGCGCCTGTCACGTCGTTCAGCGTGCGGATGAGGTTGGCCGCCACGCCCATGGAGATGAGGTCCAGCCCCGCGAACGGCTCGTCGTACATGATGAGTTCGGGGTCCAGCGCGATGGCGCGGGCGAGCGCGATGCGCCGCGCCATGCCGCCCGACACTTCCGAGATGCGCAGTTGGGCCGCGCCTCGCAGGCCGACGGCATTCAGCTTCATCAGCACGATGTCGCGGATCATCGCTTCGGGCAGGTCGGTGTGCTCGCGCAGCGGGAAGGCCACGTTCTCGTACACCGACAGGTCGGTGAAGAGCGCGCCGAACTGGAAGAGCATGCCCATGCGCCGGCGCATGCGGAACATCTTCTCGCGGTCACGGCCGTCCACCCGTTCGCCGTCGAAGCGCACTTCGCCGGAGTTGGGGACGTTGCTGCCGCCGATCAGGCGCAGCAAGGTGGTCTTGCCGCAGCCTGAACCTCCGAGGATGGAGGTGACCTTGCCACGCCCGAAGCGCAGGGACAGGTCGTTCAGGATCGTGCGGCTGGCGTCATAGCCGAACGTGACGCGATCGACTTCGATCAGGCTGTCGGATTTCAAGCGGGTGTGGGTGGCCGAAGAGCGGCCATTCGGTTGAATGGTGCGGTAAGCGCCCACCGCTCGGACATCACGATCGGCGCACGAAAACCGGAACATTCTCGCACGGTCGCCCGATGCGTCAGGGGCAACCCTGAGGGGGTTGCACCGGCCACTGTTGTATGGCACCAACCGCGTTGACGGACACCGCCGGCGAGGCGGTGTCTTTCATGCGATCAACGCGGCAGATCGCTCGTGCCCATCAGGAATTCATCAACCGCGCGCGCCGCCTGGCGGCCTTCGCGGATGGCCCAGACCACCAGCGACTGGCCGCGGCGCATGTCGCCGGCGGCGAACACCTTGGGCACGTTGGTCTGGTAGCCGCCGGTGAACTCGGTGCTCGCCTTCGCATTGCCGCGGGCGTCCTTGTCGACACCGAAGGCTTCGAGGATGCTGCTCACCGGGCTCACGAAGCCCATGGCCAGGAGCACCAGGTCGGCCTTGATGATCTGCTCGGAGCCGGGCACCTCGACCATCTTGTTGCCTTGCCACTCGACGCGAACGGCCTTGAGCGACTTGACCTTGCCCTTGTCCTTGCCCTCGCCGCCGATGAACTCCTTGGTGGCGATGGCGAACTCGCGCTCGCAGCCTTCTTCATGGCTGGACGAGGTGCGCAGCTTGACCGGCCAGTACGGCCACACCAGCGGCTTGTTCTCCTGCTCGGGCGGCATGGGCAGCAGCTCGAACTGGGTCACGCTGGCCGCGCCGTGGCGGTTGCTCGTGCCCACGCAGTCGGAGCCGGTGTCGCCGCCGCCGATCACGACCACGTGCTTGCCATCGGCGCGCAACTGGCCCTTGAGCTTGTCGCCCGCGTTGACCTTGTTCTGCTGCGGCAGGAACTCCATCGCGAAATGGATGCCTTCGAGCTCGCGTCCGGGCACCGGCAGGTCGCGCGACTGCTCAGCACCACCGGTCAGCACGACCGCATCGAACTGTTCCTTCAACGCCTCGGGGCTGATGATTTCCTTGGCCCAGTTGGTCACCTTGCTGCCCTCGGGCAGGTGGCCCACCATCACGCCTTCGCGGAAGACCACACCCTCGGCACGCATCTGCTCGACGCGGCGGTCGATGTGCGACTTCTCCATCTTGAAGTCGGGAATGCCGTAGCGCAGCAGGCCGCCGATGCGGTCGTTCTTCTCGAACACCGTCACGTCATGGCCGGCGCGCGCCAGTTGCTGGGCCGCCGCGAGGCCGGCCGGGCCGGAGCCCACCACCGCGACCCGGCGGCCGGTCGGGACCGGGGCTGGCAGCGGCACCAGCCGCCCGTCGTCGACCACCCGGTTGATGATCTCCACCTCGACCTGCTTGATGGTG
>Ga0207698_10001797_pt1 | contig 12520 bp, 7 predicted proteins | sample KBSCornC22_FD_184298 | JGI IMG/M metagenome (GOLD analysis project Ga0207698, IMG submission 184298) | Corn rhizosphere microbial communities from Kellogg Biological Station, Michigan, USA - KBS Corn C2-2 (SPAdes) (version 2) | ecosystem: Host-associated > Plants > Roots > Rhizosphere > Soil ...
ATATCATGTGACCGAAGCATTCCTCGAGGTGAACCTGCCCTTCCTGAACTCCGACCAGATGGGCAAGGCCAACCTCAATGCCGCCGGACGCTGGACCAAGTACAGCACGTCGGGCACTGTCTACACGTGGAAGGTGGGCGGCACTTGGGATACGCCGATCGATGGCGTCCGCTTCCGTGCGGTGACGTCGCGCGACGTGCGTGCACCCAATCTGTCGGAGCTGTTCGCCGCGCCGACCACGACGACCCAGCCCAATTTCAGCAATCCGTTCGCGCCGGGGACGACTCAGCCGGCTAGCCTTACGGTCAATCAGATCCAGGTGGGCAACCCCAATCTGAAGCCGGAAATCGCACGCAATACAGAAGTCGGCATCGTCTATTCGCGGCCGCGCTGGGCGCCAGGACTGAGCCTGTCCGTCGATTATTACAACATCAAGGTGAAAGGCGTGATCTCGGCCCTGTCAGCGCAGCAGCAGGTCCAGTTCTGTCACGATATCAATCAATTCTGTAACACGTTCGTCCTGTTCCCTGCCGACGGCAGCCGTGGCTTCGTGAACGTCCAGTCGTTCAACCTGGCGTCGATCAAGACGAGCGGTTTCGATATTGAAGCGAGCTATCGCACGTCCTTGTCGGGCATGGCGCTGCCGGGCAATCTCACCCTGCGTGGGCTCGCGACCAATGTCCGCCATTTCATCACCGATCCGGGCCTGCCCAACACCATCCCGATCGACTCTGCGGGTCAGAACAGCGGTGCCACGCCCAAGTGGAAGTTACTCGCGATCCAGGCGTGGGACAGCGACAAGATCAGCGTCAATCTGCAGGAACGCTGGTTCAGCAACGGTCGCTACGGCGGCACCACGACGGACTATGTGCAATGCAGCCCCGGCACCTGCCCGGTGTCGACGTCACAGAACCCGACCATCGACTATAATTTCATGCAGGGCGCGCTCTATTTCGACGTGGGCGGCTCGTACAAGCTGACCAGCAAGCTGACCGCTTATTTCAAGATCGACAATCTGTTCAATCGCGACCCAACCCCGTCGCCGCAGACCAACACCGGCCTCGATGCCAATCCGGTGCTCTACGACCTGCTCGGCCGCTTCTATCGCGCGGGCATCCGCTATAATTTCTGACGGATCAGATTCCCCATCCGTTCGGGGATGATCCTACGCCTCCCGGCTCCGGCCGGGGGGCGTTTTTTTGGAGCTCAAGTGATTGCGAGCCCGGCGAAGGGCGGGTGGCCAGCAGGCGGCCGGAGGCCAACCAATCCAGTCCCGCGCTTGCCACCCGGGAGGGCCTGGATTGCCACGTCGCCCGGCTTTCGCCGGCCTCCTCGCAATGACAGCTTTCGGGAGGAGAGGGCTCTATTTGCCCAGCAGCTTCGCGATATGCCGCACGGCCAGCACATAGCCGTGCGGCCCCAGCCCGGTGATCATGCCGGTCGCCGCCGCCGTCATCAGCGAATTGGCGCGCCAGGCCTCGTCGCGGCGGTGAATGTTGGAGATATGCACCTCGACGATCGGGCAATCGCACATCTTGAGCGCGTCAAGGATCGGGTAGCCGGCATAAGAGAAAGCCGCGGGATTGATCACGATGCCCGCCGCCTGGGTGCGCGCCTCGTGCAGCCAGCCGATCATCTCATGTTCGGCGTTGGTCTGGTGGAAGCGCAGCTCGAAATCTGCAGCCTCCGCCTCCGCGCGGCACATGGCTTCGATGTCGGCAAGCGTGGTGGTGCCGTAAATCTCCGGCTCGCGCTCGCCGAGCAGCTCCAGATTGGGCCCGTTCAGCACGAACAGGACGGATTTGGCGGCCATTTCTGCTCCCCTTTGTTCCAGACTTGCTGACTTTACGCCGTCCACGCAAGGAGTATGCGCTTACACGAATGTTGACGGGTTCTTCGTTGCAGTGCAGCAGAGACTCGATGAACGCCATACCGCCTGTCGCCCAGAATCCTGACGTCCGCTTCCTCGGCCGGCTGCTCGGCGACGTGATCCGGGCCTATGGCGGCGAAGCCTTGTTCCGACGGATCGAATATATCCGCTCGGCCTCGGTCGACCGCGCTCGCGGGCTTGGCGGCGAGGTGGATCCCGGCCTGGACGCGCTCAGCCTGGACGAGATGCTGGCCTTCACGCGCGGCTTCATGCTCTTTTCGATGCTCGCCAATCTGGCCGAGGACCGGCAGGGCGTCGCCGCCGAGCCGGGTGCCGATCTGGCCGCTGCGATTGCCAAGCTGCGCGGCCAGAGCGTGGACGAGGAGATGATCGCGTCCGTGCTCGACCACGGGCTGATCGTGCCGGTGCTGACCGCGCATCCGACCGAGGTGCGGCGCAAGTCGATGATCGACCATCGCAACCGCATCGCCGACCTGATGCAGTTGCGCGACCTGGGGCAGGAGGAGACGCCTGAGGGCGACCTCGTCGAACAGGCGATCTATCGCCAGATCGCTTTGCTCTGGCAGACGCGCCCGCTGCGCCGTGAACGGCTTTATGTTGCCGACGAGGTCGAGACCGCGCTTTCTTACCTGCGCGACATCTTCCTGCCGGTCATGCCCGCCCTCTATGCGCGTTGGGAACGCGTGCTCGGCCGTCGCCCGAAGAGTTTCCTGCGCGCCGGATCGTGGATCGGCGGCGATCGCGACGGCAATCCCAACGTCACCGCCGACTCGCTCGCGCTCGCCACGCGCCGCAATGCCGAGACGGTGCTCGCGCATTATCTGGGCCTGCTTCACAATATCGGCGCCGAACTCTCCATCTCGACCGAGCTCATGCCGACCTCGCCCGACGTGGAGGCGCTCGCGGCGGCCGCGCATGACGATTCCCCCGCGCGCGCGGACGAGCCCTATCGGCGCGCGATCACCGGCATCTACGCGCGCGTCGCCGCCAATTACGAGGCGATTGCCGGCCGTCCGCCGGCGCGGCCGGCCTCGGTCAAGGCGGAGCCCTATCCCGACGCTCTCGCGCTGAAGGCGGACCTGCGCACGCTCGCCAAGGCGCTGGCCAAGGAAGGGAGCGGCGCGCTCTCGTCCGGCGGCGCGCTCGGACGGCTGATCCGCGCGGTCGAGACGTTCGGCTTCCATCTCGCGACGCTCGACCTGCGCCAGAATGCCGACGTGCATGAGCGTGTCGTCGCCGAGTTGCTGCGGGTCGCGGGGGCCGAGGCGGATTATCTCGCGCTCGACGAGGCGGCGCGGGTCGTGCTGCTGCGTGGCGAACTTGCGACACAACGCCCGCTTGCCAGCCCCTATGCCGATTATGGCCCGGAAACCGTGTCGGAGCTCGCGATCGTGCGTGCGGCGGCCGAGGCGCATCGCCGCTACGGTTGCCAGGCAATCACGACCTACATCATTTCCAAGGCGGCGACCGTTTCCGACCTGCTGGAAGTGATGGTCCTGCTCAAGGAAGCGGGCATCTACCGGCCGGGGGCGGCACCCGAATGCGACATCATGGTCGTGCCCCTGTTCGAGACGATCGAGGATCTGGAGCGCGGACCCGACGTGATGCGCGATTATTTCGCGCTGCCGGAGATTGCGTGTCTCACCACGTCGCGCGGCTATCAGGAAGTGATGGTCGGCTATTCGGATTCGAACAAGGACGGTGGCTATCTCACCTCGGTCTGGTCGCTCCACCAGGCGAGCCGCGCGCTGAAGCCGGTCTTCGATCAGGCGGGCGCCGCGATGCAGCTGTTCCACGGCCGCGGCGGCGCGGTCGGACGCGGTGGCGGATCGGCTTTCGCCGCGATCCGCGCGCAGCCGACCGGCACCGTCAGCGGCCGCATCCGCATCACCGAACAGGGCGAGGTGATCGCCGCCAAATATGGCACGCCCGACGCAGCCCAGATCAATCTGGAGGCGATGACCGCAGCCACGTTGCTTGCCAGTCTGGAGCAGAGCGAGATCGCCGAAGCCGATCGCGCACGCTTCAGCGACGCCATGTCGGCTTTGTCGGCAACGGCGTTCCAGAACTATCGCGAGCTGGTCTACGGCACTGAGGGCTTCCGCAGCTTCTTCCGCCAGTTCACGCCGATCGCGGAGATCGCGACGCTCAAGATCGGCTCGCGCCCGGCAAGCCGCACCAAGAGCGACAAGATCGAGGATCTGCGCGCCATCCCCTGGGTCTTCTCCTGGGCGCAGGCGCGCGTGATGCTGCCCGGCTGGTATGGCGTCGGCCAGGCGCTCGACGCTTTCGCCGACAAGGCTTTGCTCAGCGACATGGCGCAGGGCTGGCCCTTCTTCCAGGCGACGCTCGCCAATCTGGAAATGGTGCTCGCCAAGTCGGACATGGATCTGGCCGAGCGCTATCTCGCCTTGGTCGAGGATCGGGAACAGGGCGCGGCAATCTTCGCGCGGATCCGTTCGGGCTGGCAGCAAACCTGCGACGGATTGCTGAGCGTGACCGGCCAGTCGCGCCTTCTCGAGAAGACGCCACAGCTCGATGCGTCGGTGCGGCTGCGCCTGCCCTATATCGAGCCGCTCAACCTGCTGCAGATCGAACTGATCAAAAGGTGGCGCGGAGGCGAACAGGACGACCGCGTTCGCGAGGGCATCCAATTGTCGATCAACGCCATTGCCACGGCACTCCGCAACAGCGGCTGAGAGTCTGTTTGGAAATACGCTGGAAGCGCATGTGCCGCTCCAAGACGCGCCCTTTCGCGCGTTTTCAAATAGACCCTAAGGACATCCGCATCTTTGTCGCGGCGCAAATTTTAAGCCTTCCTTAACCAGTTTCGGCGCACAGCAGGGGATCGAGCGAAAGGCTATCTCTGGGTGGAGAAAGTGGCGTCGCCGGTTCGCCGCCCGCTGTTGGGGGTGGCGACGGCCATCCTGTTTCTGACGTCGGCTGTCGCAAGCCACTTCGTCGCGCTGCAGGCCAGCGGGCTCGAGGCGCTGTGGCCGAGCAATGCGATCGTGCTCGCCATCCTGCTTCTGTACGGCCGCGGGCGCGGCGATATCGCGGCGATCATCGCCGGTGCAGTCGGGGGCAGCCTGCTCTTGCACCTGATCCGCGCCGATCCCCCCTCAATCACTTTCTTCCTGACCGCGGCCAACATGGCGGAAAGCGGCGTCGCTTTCGTCCTGCTGCGACTGACGAGGATCAAGGGCGGTCCGGTGGACCGCGTCGGCAACTTCCTTGCCCTCGCCTGCGCTTGCGCCGGGGCGGGGCTTGTTTCGTCGACCATTGGCGCGCTCGGCCTGCACGTCGGACGAGGCGTGCCTTATTGGGAAGGCTGGCGAGGCTGGTACCTTTCGGGCCTGTTGAGCGGCCTTCTGGTCACGCCGGCGATGATGCTGGCGGCGGACCTGATCAAGGGGCGGGTTCCGGGCAAGCTCGGCTGGAAGGCGTTGGCCGAACTCACTGGCCTGCTCTGCCTGGTCGCGACGGCCACCGCCTATGCCTTTCTCCATATCGGGCTGCCCACCACATTCCTGGTCTCGCCCTGCGTCTTGTTGGCGACGTTCCGCTTCCGCACGTTCGGTGCCATCGCGAGCGTCGCCATCGTCACCACCGTCACCACGCTGGCGACCGCCATGGGCCAGGGGCCGATCGCGCATCTGGTGCATCAGGCGGGCGATCAGGCCATCCTGCTGCAGGCCTTCATCGCGACCAATCTGCTCTCCGCGCTGCCCGTCGCCGCCGTCCTCAATGAACGCGACCACCAGGCGGAGGAGACGCGCGCCTTCGCCGAACATTTCCGATCCGTCGTCGAGAATATCGGCGAGGTCATCTTTCGCATCGATGCGCATGGCCGCTGGGCCTATCTCAATCCCGCCTGGCAGAGCCTCACGGGCCAACCGATCGTAGCCAGCATCGGCCGGCCCTGGCTGGAGCTGATCGAACAAGACGAACGTGCCGATCTGGTCGAACGGGCCAATGCGGTCCTGCGGGGCGACGAATCCTCGACCCGTCGCGTGGTGCGGCTAAAGACGCCGACCGGCCCTCGCTGGGTGGAACTGCTGATTCAGGGGCTGCACGGCAAGGACGGCCGCGCCGCAGGCGCCACAGGGACGCTACGCGACATCGACGACCGCAAGCGACTCGAGGAGCATGTGATCACCGCCAAGCGCCGCGCCGAGCAGCGCGCGCGAGGCGACCCTGCTCGCCTCGACCGACGAACTGACGGGAATCGCCAATCGGCGCGCCTTCATGGGGCAGCTCGATCGCGAAATTGCCGGCGCCGCCGAATTCGGCTGGCCCCTGGCAGTCGCCTTGTTCGACGTCGATCATTTCAAGTCGGTCAATGACCGTTACGGCCATGCGGTGGGCGATCGCGTGCTGCAATCGATCGCGGCGCGCGCAGCGGCCGTGGTGCGCGGCGGCGATCTGGTCGGCCGCCTCGGCGGTGAGGAATTCGGTATCCTCATGCCGGGGGCAACCCGGGAAGAGGCGGCGATCGTGGCTGAACGGCTGCGTGTCGCGATGGAAACCGCGCGTGAGCCCGCCGAATCGCTGCCGGCGGTCACGGTCAGCGTCGGCATCGCCACGCACGAAGGCCAGCGTAGCGCCGCCGAATTGCTCGCTGCGGCCGATGCAGCGCTCTACGCGGCCAAGGGGGCCGGCCGCAATCGCGTGCGGATCGCCGCCTGAGTCCGCTCACGGATTGATCCAGGATGGATCAACATCCGGCGCTTCCGGCGTCGCCTGGCTGGAACCCTGATCCATATCATTGGCTTGCGCGACAAACTTCCACCAGGAAGCATAAGGCCTTAGGATAGGGGGTCGCTTGAAGGGGAATATGGTGGCGAGGGAAAGTCAGTATCCCTTCCACGGACCCGACAGCGCGCTTGGCCGCCTGATCGTCGAACGCGATTGGACGGCCAGCCCGCTCGGCGGGATCGCGGATTGGCCCGCGCCATTGCTCGACGCGGTGTCGATGATGCTTGCCGCGCCGCTGCCGATGGTGCTCTTCTGGGGCCCCGACCTTACCGCGCTCTACAATGATGCTTATGCCGAGGGGATCGGCGAACGCCATCCGGATGCCTTGGGAGCTTCGGGGCCGGAAAAATGGGCGCACGTCTGGGACCATCTCGGCCAAGTGGTGCATGACGTCCGGGAAGGCGGGCCGCCGCAACTGATCCGTGGCGGCCAATTCCCTCTGTGGCGCAAGGGCGTCACCGGCGTCGCCCAGCTCGACATTTCCTATTCGGCGGTACGCGACAGCGACGGCGGACCGGGCGGCACCTTGTGCATCGTCTATGAGACGACCGAGCAGGCACAGGCGATCGACGCGGCCAATGCCGAAAGCGCACGGCTTGCGGCGATGTTCGAGCAGGCGCCGGGATTCATGGCGGTGCTGCGTCAGCCGGGCCACGTGTTCGAACTGGCCAATGCCGCCTTCATGCAGCTCGTCGGGGACCGGACGGTCGTCGGACTGCCAATTCATGAAGCCCTGCCCGAAGTGGCCGAGCAGGGCTTTTTGGCCTTGCTCGACGAAGTGGCTGAGAACGGCATGCCCTATGCCGGCCGCGCGGTGCCGATCTTGCTCCGCCGCGGCGCCGGGGGGGAGGTCGAGCAGCGCCTGCTCGACTTCATCTATCAGCCGCTCCGCGATGATGCGGGCAAGGTCACCGGGATCTTCATCGAGGGCAGCGACGTCACCGATCGCGTGCGCGCCGAGCAGCAGCTTGAACTCAGCCAGAGCTCGCTCCAGCTCGCGACCGAGGTGGGCGAAATCGGGACGTGGGACCTCGATCTCGTCAATGACAAGCTGACCTGGTCGGCGCGGACCAAACAGATGTTCGGGATCCCATCCGATGCCGATGTCTCGATGGACGATTTCTACAAGGGACTGCACCCCGACGACCTCGACGCGACCTCTCGGGCCTTCGCCGCCGCGCTCGATCCGGCACGCCGCGCGACCTATGACGTCGAATATCGCACGGTCGGCCGCGAGGACGGCGTGGTGCGGTGGGTGGCGGCCAAGGGACGCGGTCTGTTCGACGAAAATGGCCGTTGCGTGCGCGCGGTGGGTACGGTGCTCGACATCACCAGCCGCAAGCAGGCGCAGGAGGAGTTGCGCGAAAGCGAGGCGCGCTTCCGGACGCTCGCCGACAGCGCGCCTGCCCTGATCTGGATGTGCGACGAGGATGGCGCGCTCGTCTTCGCCAATCGCTGGCATGAAGAGACGTTCGGCCGCCCGGCTGCGGAGCTGATGGGAGAAGGGTGGCAGAGCGTCATCCATCCAGACGATCAGGCGGGTTTCGTCGCGGACTTCGACCAGGCGTTCAAGGATCGCGCGCCCTTCACCCGCGACGTGCGCGTGATCGATCGGCGCGGCGTGACGCGCTGGCTGCACAGCGAGGCGCGCCCACGTGAGATGGATGGTCGATTCGTGGGCTATGTCGGCTGCGACGTCGACATCACCGAAGTCCATCTCGCCTCCGAAATGCTGGAACGGGGCATCAGCGAACGCACCAAGGAACTGGCCGCGACCAACCGCCAGCTGTCGACGCAGATCGAGGAGCGCGAACGCGTCGAGGCGACCTTGCGCCAGATGCAGCGGCTCGAGGCGATCGGCCAGCTCACCTCGGGCGTGGCGCATGATTTCAACAATCTGCTGACCGTCATCCTCGGCAACGTCGATCTGGTCGCGCGCGCGGCGGCCCATGCCGGCATGGATGAGAAGACGCGCCAGCGGCTGGGCTATATGCGCACCGCCGCCGAACGCGGCGCGACGCTGACCGCGCAATTGCTCGCTTTCTCGCGCCGCCAGCGGCTCGAGGCGCGGCCGGTCGACCTGAACGACACCGTGATCGGCATGCGCGACCTGCTGCAAAGCTCGATGGGCGGATCGGTGCGGCTGGAGGCGCGGCTCCGGCCCGATCTATGGCCGGCATTGGTCGACCCCACCCAGATCGAGCTGATCATCCTCAATCTCGCGATCAATGCCCGCGACGCGATGGACGTCGGCGGGTCCCTGATCGTGTCGACCGACAATGTCACGCTCGGGCCGCCCGAGCGGCCCGAGGAGCCCCCGCCGGGCGACTATGTGCTGATCGCGGTCACCGACACCGGAAGCGGCATGCCGCCCGAGGTGCGCGATCGCGCCTTCGAGCCTTTCTTCACCACCAAGCCGGTCGGCAAGGGATCCGGTCTCGGCCTGCCGCAAGTCTATGGCTTCGCCAAGCAATCGGGTGGGGGGGTCGCGATCGAGACCCAATTGGGCGAAGGCACGTCGGTGCGGGTCTATCTGCCGCGTTCGAAGGAGCGGCGCCAGCATTCGGGCCCGACCAGCTATGAACCGGCCCCTGAGCCATTGGGACAGGTGCGTGGTCGGCGCGTGCTGGTGGTCGACGACGATCCGCCGGTGCGCGAGATCACCGCCACGATGCTGCGCACCATGGGGGCCGAGGTGGTGGAGGCGGGCAGCGGCGGCGCCGCGCTCGAACTGCTCGAAGGCGAGCCGTTCGATCTGGTCATCATGGATTTCGCCATGCCGGGGATGAACGGCGCCGAGCTGGAAATGACCTGCCGGCGCAAATGGCCGCATTTGCCGGTGCTGTTCGTGACCGGCTATGCCGATCTCACCGCCTTGTCCGCGATCAGCGACGAGCGGATCGTGCAGAAGCCGTTCCGCGGCGGCGAACTGCAGCGCAAGATCGGCCGGCTGCTGGCGGGCCACGAAGAAGCCGAATCCGCCTGATCCTGCGCAAAGAGGGTCATTCCTCGTCGGGATAAGGACCTTTGCCGCCTTCGGCGATGAAGCGATCGATGCGCGCGGTCAGCACGGGCAGAGGTACCGATCCCAGCTCCAGCACCGCATCGTGGAAGGCACGGATGTTGAATTTGGGACCGAGCGCGGCTTCGGCTTTCGCCCGGCCCTCCCGGATCGCCATCTCGCCCAGATAATAAGACAGCGCCTGGCCAGGCCAGGAGATATAGCGATCGACCTCGGTCTCGATCTCATGGTTGGACAAAGCGGTATTGTCGTGCAGGAAGGCGATCGCCTGGCCGCGCGTCCAGCCGAGATGGTGGATGCCGGTATCGACCACCAGCCGTGCCGCGCGCCACATCTGGTAACTCAGCATGCCGAACCGCTCGTAGGGCGTCTGATAGATGCCCATCTCGTCGCCCAGCCGCTCGCAATAGAGCGCCCAGCCCTCGCCATAGGCGGAGATATAGAGGGTCTGGCGGAATTTGGCCGCGGCCTTGTTCTCCTGCGCCAGCGGTATCTGGAAAGCATGGCCGGGGGCGCTTTCGTGCAGCGTCAGCGCCGGCAATTGGTAGAGCGGGCGCGAGGGCAAGTCATAGGTGTTGACCAGATATTGTCCCGGCCCGCCGCGGCCGGCGGTATAGAAAGGCGCGATATCCGCCGGCACGGGCACGATCCCGAAGCGGCGGCGCGGCAGGTGGCCGATGAACAGCCCGACCTTGCCGTCGACCAGCTTGGCGGTCCAGGCGGCGCGGTCGAGCAGCCCCTGCGGCGTCTTCGCGTAAAAACGAGGATCGGTGCGCAGATATGTGAGGAACGCCGGTAGATCGCCGTCGAAGCCGGTCTGCTTCATGACCTCGACCATTTCGGCACGGATCTTGGCAACCTCGGTCAGTCCGATCTCGTGGATCCGGTCGGGGCTGAGGTCGAGCGTCGCATAATAATGGATCTGCGCGGCATACCAGGCCTTGCCGTCGGGCAGTGCCTCCGCCGCGAGGCTGGTGCGTGTGTGCGGGATATAATCCTTGCGCAGGAAGGCGAGCAGCGTCCGGTAGGCGGGCAGTGCCTCCTGCTCGATCACCTTCTCAGCCTCCGCCCGCAACGCCGCTTGCGTGGCGGCGGGGATGGAGGACGGCATCTGCTTGAACGGCAGATAGAGTGCACTGTCCTGCGCCGATTTGGCCTCGGCGACCTGTGCCACCGACTCATCGCGGCCCGTCAGCGTCACCCTGGGCGGGGTGAAGCCGCGCACGACGCCGGCACGCATATTGGCGATCTGCTCGGCGAAGTAAGCGGGGATTTCGTGCAGCTGGTTGAGCCAGTTGCGATAATCGCTTTCGGTCTTGAACGGCGCGCGCGCGGTATAGCCGATGTCGCTCCAGAAGCTGCTGTCCGAGTTGGCGGGCATCTCGTAGTCGCGCGATGCGAGCGATGCGGCATGGGATTCGATATCGAAGCGGAAAACCGCATAGTCGACGCGCGCGTCCGGCGAGAGATTGGCGTGGTCGAGCGCATCGAGTTCAGTCAGCACCTGCCGAAGGTGCGCCAGCCGTTTCGCCTGCGCGGCGGGGCGGACATCCTGCAGATGCGGGGCAATGCGATCGTCATCCTCGCTGCCGCCGGCGTCCGCCTGCGCCCAGGCATATTCGCGCTCGCTGATCTCCTTGAACCGCGCATCGTCCGGACTCGCCGCCGTCGCCGTGGCGGACAGGCAGGCCAGAAAAAGTGACAGCAGGCGCATGCATGACTCCGCGGGCATGATTGACTTGAAGCGGGCGCCGCCCCCAAGCGCAAGCCATGCGCTTCTTTTCCGACAATGCTGCCCCGGTGCATCCAAAGGTCATGGCGGCGATGCAGGCGGCCGACGCGGTCGATACCGCTTATGATGGCGATGCGCTGAGCCGTGGCCTCGACGCCCGTTTCTCGGCCCTGTTCGGGTGCGACGTGGCGGTCCTGTGGGTGCCGACCGGAACGGCCGCCAATGCGCTCGCGCTCGCCGCTTTGTGCCCGCCTTATGGCGGCGTGATCTGCCACCGCGATTCGCATGTGCAGAATGACGAATGCGGTGCGCCCGAATTCTACACGCATGGTGCCAAACTGATGTTGGGCGAGGGGGCGGGCGCCAAGCTCACGGTTGACGAAGTGACCCGCGTCGCGGACGCGATCGCAAACGACGTGCATCGCGTCCAGCCGCATGCCCTGTCGATCACCAATGCCACCGAATATGGCTGCGTCTATCGCCCCGAAGAGGTGGCGGCGCTGGGCAGGCTCGCCAAGTCGCGCGGCTGGGGCTTCCATATGGACGGTGCGCGCGTCGCCAATGCGGTGGCGACGCTCGGCTGCAGCCCGGCGGAGCTGGTGCAGGGCGTCGACATTTTGAGCTTCGGCTTCGTCAAGAATGGCGGGCTTTCCGCCGAGGCCCTGGCCTTCTTCCGTCCCGACTTGGTCGACGCCACCGCGCGGCGGCGCAAGCGTGCCGGGCATTTGCTCTCCAAGGGCCGTTATCTCGCCGCGCAGATCCACGCTTTGCTCGACGACGATCTGTGGCTGGAAACCGCGCGCGCTGCCAACGGACATGCGCAGAGGCTCGCTGCGGCGGCGGGCGGCCGGCTGATCAATCCGGTCGAGGCCAACGAAGTGTTTCTGCGCCTGACACCCGATGAGGCGGCGCGGCTGCGTGCCCAGGGCTTCCAATTCTACGATTGGGCGGCGGGCGAGATCAGGCTGGTGACGCATTGGGCGAGCCCGGACCAGGACGTTGAGGCGCTGGCCCGCGCCCTCGCCGCCTTATGAGCGGCGTGGCGCCGCTCGACACGGGCACCAAAGGCCGGATCCTGATCCCCTTCGCGCTGGTCACGACGATCTGGGGCTCGACC
>Ga0207698_10001800_pt1 | contig 12514 bp, 6 predicted proteins | sample KBSCornC22_FD_184298 | JGI IMG/M metagenome (GOLD analysis project Ga0207698, IMG submission 184298) | Corn rhizosphere microbial communities from Kellogg Biological Station, Michigan, USA - KBS Corn C2-2 (SPAdes) (version 2) | ecosystem: Host-associated > Plants > Roots > Rhizosphere > Soil ...
GAAGCCGAGCGACTGCGCGAGATCGCGCATGCCGAAGTTCTCGGCCGAATCGATTGACAGCATTTCGCCGATGCCGCGCTCGCGCGCGATGTCGATCAGGTGGTTCATCAGCAGCGTGCCCACACCTTGGTGGTGAAAGTCGTCGCTCACCGCCACGGCGCACTCGCAGGAGCGCCCGTCGTCAGAGATGCTGTAGCGCGCGACACCGATCTCCTGCGCCTTGCCGCCGACATTGGCGAGTGCGACAAAAGCCACGTCGTGCACATAGTCGATGTCGGTCAGGCGCCGGATCAGCGCATCGCTCGGAAAGCCGATCTGCCCAAGGAAACGGAAACGGCGCGACTGCGCCGACAGGGATTCGATGAATGCACGCTCCAGCGCGGCATCGTCCTTCCCGATCGGCCGGATGATGACCTGCGCTCCGTTGCGCAGCGGATGCACCCACTGCGGCGACGCCGCGCTCATCGGCCCGGCCGACAGGTTTTGCGGAGGCGTGCTTCGGCGTGTGTCGCTGGATACGTTCATGAGGTACTCCGTGGGCAAGTGTTGGAGCCAGGATGCGCCTCGTGGCGCGGGCCGACTTGACGCGGATCAACTCCGCACGTGCTCGCGCCGCAGCGAGGACATCACGCCGGCCCGGGTGCGCCCGCCGGCGGCTGTGCGGCGACCAGGCGCGTGAGCAGTTCGATCTGGGCCTGCTGCTGCTGCAGCAGCACCAGCAGGTGTTCGCTGCGCAGCGCGTCCAGCTTGTCGTGCAAGGCCATGATCTCCACCTCGGCCTTCACGTTGACTTCGTAGTCGTAGATGGCCATCTGGCGATCTTTGGCCGCCTGCCGGTTCTGGCTCATCATGATCACGGGCGCCTGCAGTGCCGCGAGCATCGAAAGGATCAGGTTGAGAAAGATGTAGGGATACGGATCGAAGGCGAGGGCGCGCGGCAGCTGCGTGTTGAGCACGCTCCAGGCGACCAGGAACAGTCCGAACAGGCCGATGAAGACCCACGAGCCGCCGAAGCGCGCGACGCGGTCGGCCATGCGTTCGCCGAAGGTCGAGGGCCTGTCCTGCTGCGTTGCGGGCGCCGTGGCGATCACACGGCGGTCCGCCGCATGAGTCAGTGCCCGCCGTGTGCTGTGATCCAGGTCGGCGAAGCGACGGCCAAACCAGCGAGTCGCCGAATCCAGATAATGTGGATGAGTGGAGGACATCGGGAACTCCAGAAGTTGCCGGTAGGGACGTGGCGGGGCGCGGCAGTGGCGCCGGCCTCTCCCGAGAGCCGCGCGACGGGATCCCGCAAGGCAAGGTAGTGCCGCGGGTCACCGGTCATGTTGACCTGCGTCAAGCGCACCGCCACCGATCGCGAATGCGCCGGTGCTCATGCGCCCGGCATCAGGTCGCTGATGCAGCGAGGCGTGGCGCTGCAGTCAGCCCAACCCCACGATTGCCGATACGAACATCACGTTGATCACGAGGACGCCGATGACCACCTGCGCGGCATAGCGCCTGCCGCCCACGCCGGCCGCAATGCATTTCATCAGCGCGTTGGCGGTGAACGCGGCTGCCAGCGCGTAGTTCGCCGTCGGTGGCGGAATGCGGGCGTCGCTGGCCAGGCGGGCAAGACTGACGGCGGCAGCGTGCACATCGACGAGGCCCGTCAGGGCGGCCGTCGCCAGCACGCCGGCGTCACCGAGCCAGCTGCGCAACGCGCTGGAGAACAGCAGCGACAGCGCGACGATGCCGGCAAACAGCAGCGCATGCGGCAGCGCGAACCGGCTCGCGAGCGCGGGCGGCAATTCGCCGGCACCGTGATGCCTGCCTCGCCACACATGAAACCCGGCGATGGCCGCCGTGGTCACGGCGGTCGCGATCAGTGGCACGGACAACGGTGCCAGCAGGGGCAGCGACACGAGCCCGATGACCACGGCGAGCTGCAGCACAGTGGCGACGCAGGAGAACAGTGCCGCAGCGACGCACAGCGGCAGGCGCTCAGGATCGGCACGCGCGCGCTGCCCCATCACGGCGATCGTCGCGGAACTGGACACGAAACCGCCGAGCAGGCCCACGATCGCGAGCCCCAGGCGCGCGCCCATCGCGCGCAGCGCCACATGACCGGCGGCATTGATCGCGATCACCAGCACGGCAATCAGCCAGACCTGGCGCGGATTCACGGCCGACCACGTATCGATGGTCCGGTTCGGCAGCAGCGGCATGACGATCAGCAGCGACGTAGCGAGCAGCATCACGTCGCTGAGTTCGCGCTCGTCGAGCACGCGGCGCGCAAAGTGATGCAGCGCTTCCTCGCTATGCAGCAGCATCGCCAGCGCGACGGCGAGCCCGGCGCCGAGCCGCGGGTCCTGCAGCGACAGCGCGCCAAGAAAAAACGTCGCGATCAGCGCGAGCGGCGTCGTCAGATCGGCGTCGTCGCCCACGTCGCGCACGTACGCGCACAGCGCCAGCGCCGCCGTCGCCAGCCCGCCGACGGCGACGGCAGCGTCACTCAGCAGCATGCAGCTGGCGCCGATCAGCGCCGCCGTCGTGAACGTGCGGACACCGGCCCGGTTGGCCGCGCTCCCCGTTGAATTGCGCCGCTCGCGTTCAATGCCGAGCAGCAGTCCTCCGCCCAGCGCAGCCGCAAGTCCAGGCAGGAGTTCGGGATCCAGCGTAGTCATAGTCCGTGCCGCGATGCGGCGGGGAGTGGCGGGTGGGTATTGCTAGCGGTTGGCGGGAGATCCGGTGTTGATCTGCATCAAGCGCGGGCATTGTGTTGCCTGCGCGGCGAATGCCGGACATTCCACGATGCCTCGTAGTCCATGGACTGAACATGTCTGCGGAGGTTGCGTTTTGCGGACTTCGTGGGACAACCCCCACGCTACCGCCAATGGCGCAGCGGTGGCAGCACTGCAAGGAGGATCTCGCGCTGGCGACCACGGTAGGCGCACGATAGGCGGCACATCCGGGCACCGCTACGGGGACATGATGCAGACCGACACATCCAGGCAAACCTGGCGGGCGCGAGTTCTCGCGTGGCTCGTACACGGCCTGCGGGCTGGATGCGGGCTTGCCGCATTGGCATTGGGTTCCATCGCTGCGGCCAGCAACTTGCCAGTGCTTGTTCATGGCGCCAACCTCGAACGCCGACTTGCCGATACGTCCGAAGACCGGTTGGTCATTGACGCGTCCGCCGGTGCATTGGTGGCAGTCCTCGAGCAGCAGGGCGTCGATGTGGTGCCGCGCTGCGAGAATGAGGCCCATGCGCGGAACGCGCAGACGGGACGCTGGGGACCGGAGATTCTTCTCGTCGAGGGCATCTGTAACCTGACCGTGCGTGTACGCACTAGCGGTATTCCGGTTCTGATGTACCGGATCCGTGTCTTCTCCGTGGATAGCCCCGAAGGCCGGCGCCTGCCGCGCGAAATATGGTCATTGTGGTCTCAGGCCCACTATGACGGCGGTGCAGAAGATGTGCAGGGCAATACGCGTGCTCTGGAAAAATTGCGCCAGGTGGAACGTGCGGTCGCCGAACGCGGTGACAGCGACGAACTTCGCTATCTGCGCCTGGGCAACGCCCATCTGCTGCGTCGGACCGGCCAGCATGCGGAAGCCATACTGGCCTATGACGCTTTCCTGCAAACGCTCAAGTCGTCAGGTGATTCGGTCTGGCGCTCGCGCGCCAACAACGGTAAGGGACTATCCCTGCGCGAACTCGATCGCTTCGACGACGCGGATCGCGCGTTCGCCGAAGCGGAGCGCGAAGGCGCCGACCGTCGTGATGCCTACGAATGGGTGTCTGCGCGCAACAACCGGTGCCTGATCCTGCATCACTACGGCAAGCTGGCCGAAGCGCGCGACTGTTATGCAGCGGTCATTCCGGACTACCGCACGGCGGCACCGAACCAGATCGCGGTACCGCTGGCCAACCTTGCGGCGGCGGCCGACGCGCTCGGCGAGCCGGCGCTCGCATTGAAGAGTTACCGCGCGGCCCTGGAACAGCGTCGCGGTGGCGCTGATCGCAGCAGCCTCGGCTTCGTGCTGCTCAATCTCGCCGATCATGAAGCACGCACCGGTGCATGGCCCAGCGCGCTCGAGCACAGTCTCGAGGCGCAACAGCTGTTCGAGGCGCTGGGTGATCGCGCGCGGATTGCTTCCAGTCTCCGTCTGCGCGGCTTTATCTACAACGAACTTGGCGAGGCCGAGCGGGCGCGTGGATATTTCGCGGAATCGCTGCAGGCCGCGCGCGAAAGCAAAAGTGCCAGCGCCATCGCGATGGCCAGGTCGGCGCAGGCCGCGGCAGAACCTGACCACGCGCTGGCGGCCGCTGCGCACCGCGAGGCGATCAGCCATTTCGAACAGACCCATCAGGCTGGCCTGGCGGGCCAGGAATGGGTGTTGCTGGCAGAACGTCTCGATGCGATGAACGATACCGCCGGCCGCGATTCCGCCCTGGTCGCCGGTGAAGCGCTGCTGCAGGCGAGCGGCAGCCGCGCATACCGCTCACGTGCGGCGCTGTTGCGCGGACGTATCGCACTGCGCGCCGATCGGTTGGCCGACGCCACCGCGCATGCAACGGACGCCATCATGTTGCGCCAGGAGATTCGCGATATGGATGGTCTGGCTGCGGCCCGACTGTTCAGGGCGCGCGTGGCGCGGCGTGCGGGACAACAGGAGCAGGCACTGACGGACATCGAGCACGCACTGCAAGAGCTGCAGCGCGCCGAGCGCCTGCCTGCCAGTCCGACTTTGGCTGCGAACCTGTACGACCGCCGTGTCGAACTGCTCGATGAAGCCATCGATATCCTGCTGGGCGGTGGAACGGCGCCCGAAGCGGCCGTGTCGCGCGCGTGGTCGTTCAAGTGGACTTATTCACAAATGCCCGACGCCGCTGACCAGCGCGTTTCCGACGCCTCCGAACGTGAGCTGCTGGATGAACTGCGCGCCAAAGTGATGCTGCTTTCGGGCATCCAGACGCCGGGCTTTCCGGGCACGTCGCCACCGCCAGCGATGTACGCGGCTACTGCGAAACGGGTCGAGGACATCGAATCACAGCTCGATGCGCGGCAGGCGCAGGCAGCGGCGCAGCACGCTACCGCGCTGCCGCTGCCAGCGCTCGCCGCTTCGCTGCTGCCAGGCGAAGCACTGGTCAGCATCAGCCTGGGAGCGCAGGCCAGCGGCGCATGGATCAGCACCGCCGAAGGCACGCAATGGGTCGTGCTGCCGGCAGGCCGGGAAACCATCACGGCGTTCGCCGACGCGGTACAGCGCGAATTCGACCTGTCTGCACTGTCCGGGCTTTCGCGCGCGTTCGCACCGATGATGGCCGCAACTGGCAAGGCGAAGCGCATCGTCATCGTGCCGGACGGCCCTTCCCATCAGGTGCCTTTCGCCGCATTGCGTGATGACAGCGGGCAGTATTGGGTCGAGCACAGCAGCATCGTGCTGCTCGAAGGGCCGCCAACCAGTGCCGCCCAGTTGCGGCCGGTCGCATTGGCGGAAGGCTTTCCAGTCGTCGTCTGGGGCGCGCAGGAACTGCCGGGCACGACTCCGCGCCTTGCACTGAGTCGTGCCGGATCGGTCTACCGCTCGGGCGGCGCATTGGCAGAGCTGCCGGCCGTCGCGGTGGAAATGCAGCAGATGCAAAAGATCCTGGGCATGCAGCGCGTCATCGCGGGTGATCCGCGCGCGGCGTCCGCGCCGGCCGGCGCCGCACGCTGGATGCTGCATGTCGCTGGCCACGGACTTGCCAGTGCGCGCCACCCGTACGCGGCCGCACTCGCGCTGCCGGGTGCTGGCGACAGCGCGTTCGATTTCCTCGCTGGTTCGTCGGTGCAGTTCGGCAGCAGGCCGCCGAGCATCGTGTTCATCAACATCTGCGAGGGGTATTCCGGCCGCCAGTTCGCATCGCAGCCGCCGTCCACCCTCGCGCGACAGTTCCTGCGCGCCGGCGCTGACGTGGTCGTCGCTGCATCGCAACCGATCGAAGACATGCAGGCCGCCCGTTTCGCGCAGCGGCTCTACGACGCATTCAACCAATACCCGGGAGATATCGCCGACGCCGTCGCCCGTGCCCAGCGCCAGGCGCTCGAGGCAGGCGGCCCACGCAGCCTGCGCTACTGGGCCGGCTATTCGGTGGTGCAGGGCAGGTGAGAGAAAGCAGTTGCTGGCCGCACTGTATCGACGGCCGCAGAAGCAGCGCGCTTGTCGCACGGCGTTTCGTATCGCGTTCTGCGGTGACGGCCATGAATAGCAACCGACGCACACCAATTGGAGAATCGCAATGAATTACAAGATCGAATGGGTTTATCCAGTTTTGCCGAACACCACTCCGGCGACCGCAAAAGACGTTGTGAAGGTCAACGATTACGTTTGGATCAAAGATCTCTCTGGAGGATTGGCGGAAGTTGCATTCGCCGACGTGTCGGGCGGCGTAGCGGAGAAAATTACCGGCAATGTGACCGGCAATTCCGGCATTTACTACGGTAGTTTTACGTACGCTGGAAACCGTACGTATACATTTAACGCGAGTGTGGCCAAGGGATTCATTTCCGGAATGATCTTTCGCCATGGCCCCGCCGAAGATTCGGGCGGGCACTGGGGCGGCCGATAATGAGGCTGGAGTGGATCATGAACTATTCGGTCATGCGCATACTGGTGATTACTGAGGGCAAGCTGCGCACCGACCGCAGCTCGGATGGCATAGGTGCCATGCTTGATGCGGTGGAGTGCTGGCGCTCCGAAATCACCAAAGATCTTTTCCGTATTACACGCGTACAGATCAACGAGGACGATGCTTGGCTCGATCTGGCGGACGCTATCCAGAACGGCGGCTACGATCAGATCTGGCTGTTCGGTAGCGGCAGTCCGACGAATGAAGAGTTTCGACGCAGGCCGTTGAGTGGGCCTGAGCTTGCGGCGCTACGTAATTTCATGGACGCGGGCGGTGGTGTGTTCGCCACCGGCGATCACGAAGATGTCGGAGCATCACTGTGCGGAAGGATTCCGCGCGTGCGACATATGCGCAGCTGGGGTGAGAGAGGATTCACGCCGTCGAAGAATGACCGTTCGCGGGCAGACACCATGTTTGCCAGCCGGTTCAAGGGCGACTCGGACAGTGAAGAGGACGCCGTCGGAAAACCGATCTGGGTGAAGTGCATCGACAAGCAACCGCATCCTCTGCTGCAGGGGTATACACCGCCGGCCATAGAGTTGCCTGAAGGACGTGTCGGGCCAGCACGTGCCGCGTCTCCCGCGATTATCCGATGGCTGCCCGACCACATGCATGAGGGGGAATGCCGCATCCTTCCGCAAGGCTTTGACGCCGAGATTCGCGCCGACTTCAAGGAAGGCGCACAGACGGAAGTCGTTGCCTGGAGTATGAAGCGCGGCTTCTCGGATGAGATGGGACTCACCGAAGATGAGCCTTCGCTGCATGGCGTCGTCTGCTGTTACGACGGCCTTTCGCACGGGGTTGGCCGCGTCGTCGTCGATTCGACATTTCATCACTGGGTAGAACACAACACCGCGGCGATGCGCAGCTCTCCAATCGGGCGTGATCTGGACTGCTATCCCGTCAACATCGCGCGGTGGTTGTCGAAGGCAATGAACGACGGGCCGAAGCTTACTATGTTGCTGTATGCCTTGGGCGCGCACAGAGATGTAGTCAGGGTACGCAAGTACAAGCCCTTCGGCTTGACGGAGCAACAGTACAACGAGGTCCTCGGTGAGACCGCGGAAAGCGTGTGGGCGGCCAACGGCATGAGTGTGCTGGTGTTGCGCGAAACGCTCGAACGCGTTCGTACGGCCGAAAAATCCAAGGCTTGGATGAGCGGCGGTGGGACTGGAGCCGCTAATGTCGGAGCGGCGATCGGCGAGGGTATGGCTGCTGAGAACGTTTTGCGAGTCGAGGCGGAGCCCAGCGTTGCGTACTCTGCCGTGCCCAAATCGGAAAGTGCCAAGGTCCCGGCGAGAGAACCTGCACCGCTGGAAGAAGACATAGTGGAAAATAAATATGACGTGGAAAAATACACTGAGGTGTCTATAAAGAACCTCGCTGAGAAAATCCCGCCCGTTCCGGTGATTCCGTATGAAGCCGAGAAAGGCACGGAAACGGCCAAGTCCTGGGCGCGCACCGGAAGATTGCTCGATAAATTCCTTGAAAGCAGCAACGGACCTGCCTATCCCGATTGAACCCATTGCCGGCTGCGCCGGGAACGTCGCTCCGTTCCCGGCGCATCGCGGCTGGAGCGCTTTGCGCGTACCGCGCACGAATCGTGCGCGGTGGCCTTCAACCGATGCGGAGGCGGTCGGTCGTGACGAGGCAGCCGCCAGGGCTCATCAATGCAGTCTCAGCGGATTGTCACGCGCCTGCTCCGCACGCGAATCGCCGATCGCGGACTCAACCTGCTTGACCTTTTCTGGCGGGCCGCATTGCTGACAAAACGAGCGATTGGATCCACAGCCCTCGTTCGGGTGGAACCGGGCCGGTCCTAACGAGCAAGCTCAGGCTTACTCATCCCGACACTGCGCAATCCTTGCCCGCCCAATTCATGCCGAAGTACAGTGCGGCGGGACTTTTACGGGACTTGCGTATGCGTACTCGTATCCGGTGTGCCAGCGCGTTGATGTTCTTCGTTGCGCTGTGCGACCCGGCATGTGCCGAGTTGTTCGTTTGCGCATCCGATTCGATTCGCGTCTTCGCCGACAACGCCGGTCCCAACGATCCGCCGATCCGGATCATCGCGGGGCCGAGTACCGGCATCACCGAGTGCTACGACGTCGCACTCGATATCAAGAACGACGAACTCTACGTGGCGACTGGCAGTGTGAAGGTCTTCGCCGCCGGTGCCTCCGGCGATGTCGCACCGATCCGGCAGATCACGGCGTCAACCTTCGCTTGCGCGGTCGCGGTCGATTTCCAGACGAACCAGCTTTTCGTCGGTTCGACGGGTCCGGTGTTGTCCATCTACAGTCGCACCGCTACCGGCATGGCCACGCCGCTGGTGACGAAGAACCTGACCGGCGCGGATACGCCCATTGCGCTGTTCGTGAATCGGTTCCGCAGCCAGATGGCCGTTTCCGGCTTCGGCTCCAACACGGTGTATTTCTTCGACCCGGCAACCCTCGATCCGTACCCGCGCCCGACGCTGGGACTCACGGCGCCGCGAGGGCTTTTTGCGGGTCCTGCGCAGGACGAGCTGTTCGTCGCCGTGTCCGGCGGCGTCAAGGTCTTCGGATGGGACGGACCTTTGCGCCGGACCATCGCCACCCTGGCAACGACCTACTGGGGCGTTGGCATTACGGCGGACTCCGCGTTGTGGACTACCGTCAAAAGTCCATCCTCGAACAGTGCCGATCCGCTGATCGCCTTCCTCAGCACGGGGCCAACGGCGATTCTGGGACAAATCAACCAGGCCGCTCCGCTGACGAAAGAGGCGCGCGGCATCGCGGTATCCGCCGCGGCGGACTGCGGGGCCGGCCATGTCGCCTGCGATTCGGTGTTCTGGGATGGGTTTCAGAACCGACGCGATTGATGGAGGGAATGCCGTCGGCCGATATTGGGGCGTGGCTTCCGGATGCAGCCGCGGCAGAAGCGAGCATCGAGCATGGCAAATGGGGTCATGCCTAAGGACTCACGACCGGTTTGATGCCTGGGCTTAGACTCGATAACGCATCGTCTCGAACCATGCCCTGCATCCCGGCGAAGGCAGGCGGCCAGGTCGTTCTCACCGTGATCGAACCAGGAATCGCCCACCGCGAGGAGTCGCAGCCCGTTCGTACTCGTCGGGCTGGTTCGCGGGCTCGCCTGGGCGCCGCGAGTGTCGGTGAGCGCATCCAGAATCGGAAGGTTCGCAGCGATCCCAGGCTCGATGTCTTCGAGGACCACCCGGCGAGCGGTGGAGCTGGAAGCACGGACGTTGCGGCGAGCGGCGCCTGGTTGGATGCGGTCATTGGGTATCTGGCACCGACGCCGACGAATCGCGGCAAGACGCCCTAGTTGCAGCTGATCGATGCGGCTTCAACCATCTCGGCGTTCGCGCGAGGCGCGTCGACGCGGCGAGCGCGTGCGAGGCGAGGCCAAATTGGCAAAGCATCTCCGGCACACGGCGAGCGAGCGTCGGAACTCAGAGGCGGGAACCCAGCGACCCGATGCCGGCATAGCGCCTCGTAGGAACGAAGTTCAAGACCCCTGGCCCGCCGGTTGTCGAGACGGACGCGCATCGGTATGTTTTCGAATCACGTTGGCACACCGGGAAGGCGCCTAGGCATGGTCGAGAATCCGTCCAATCCTATGGGATCCGCATCCAAGGGCGGCGGCGGCGAAACGGGCCGCCTGATCAACGGTTTCGACTGGTCGCGCACGCCGCTAGGTCCGGTGGCCAGTTGGCCTCGGAGCCTGAGCATCACGCTGCGCATCATGCTCGACAGCCGCTATGCGATGTGGCTGGGATGGGGCCCGGACTTCACCTTCCTCTACAACGACGCCTACGCCAGCATGACGCTGGGCCCGAAGCATCCGTGGGCTCTGGGGCGCTCCGCGCGCGAAGTGTGGGCCGAGATATGGAACGACATCGGCCCCCGCGCGGAGAAGGTGATCACCGCCGGCGAAGCGACCTGGGACGAGGGGCTGCTGCTGTTTCTCGAACGCAATGGTTTTCCGGAAGAGACCTACCACACGTTTTCCTACAGCCCTATTCCGGCTGACGAGGGCGGCGTGGGCGGCATGCTGTGCGTGGTGACCGAAGACACCGAGCGCATCCTGAGTGAACGTCGCCTGCGCACGCTGCGCGAGCTTGCCGCGCGCACGACGGAAGAGGCGAAGTCGGTGTCGGACGCGTGCCAGAGCGCAGCGAGGACGCTGGCCGAGAATTCTCGCGACGTCCCGTTGTCCCTGATCTACCTGCTCGAAGATGACGGCACCACGGCGGTGCTGGAAGGCGCGAGCGGCATTGCACCCGGCTCACCCGCGGCGCCAACGCACATACGCCTGGATGAGGGCGAGCATGGGGACATCGGGTGGCCGCTGCAGCGCGCGCTCGCTTCAGGGCCGATCGAGGTGCGCGATCTGCAGGCACGCTTCGGTGCGTTGCCGGGCGGCCCCTGGCCGGAGCCCGCGCAATGCGCGCTGGTGGTGCCGATGGCGAGGCCCGGCCAGTCGCGCCCGGCCGGATTTCTGGTGGCCGGGACGAGCCCGCGCCTGCTGTTCACCGAAGAATACCGAGGCTTCCTGCAGCTGCTGGCCGGTCACGTGGCGAGCGCCGTGAACAATGTGCGGGCGTACGAAGTGGAACGGCGTCGCGCCGAGGACCTGGCCACACTCGATCGCGCCAAGACGGCGTTCTTTTCAAACGTCAGCCACGAGTTCCGCACGCCGCTCACCCTCATGCTCGGGCCCGTCGAGGACCTGCTGTCGCGTCGCGACACCGATCTTTCCCCTGCGGTCGCCAGCCGGCTGAACGTGGTGAACCGCAATGGTCTGCGCTTGCTGCGCCTGGTGAACTCGCTGCTCGATTTTTCCCGCATCGAGGCCGGCCGCGTGCGCGCAGTGTTCCAGCCGACCGATCTAGCGGCCTTCACTGCCGACCTCGCGAGCAACTTTCGCGCGGCGTGCGAGCAGGCGGGGCTGAGGCTTGTTGTCGCATGCCCCGAGCTCGACGAGCCCGTCTTCGTGGACCGGGAGATGTGGGAAAAGGTCGTGCTGAACCTGTTGTCGAACGCGTTCAAGTTCACCTTCGACGGCGAAATCTCGGTGTCGCTGCGCGCGATCGACGGCGCGGTGGAACTGCAAGTGCGCGACACCGGCATCGGCATCGCGGCAGACGAGATGCCGCGCCTGTTCGAGCGCTTCCACCGCATCGATTCCGCGCGAGGCCGCACGCACGAAGGCTCGGGCATCGGGCTGGCACTCGTGCAGGAACTGGTGAAGCTTCACGGCGGCAGCGTGGTGGCCGAAAGCACGGTCGGGCGAGGCACGCAATTCACCGTGGCCTTGCCGTTCGGGTCGGCGCATCTGCCGGCGGATCAGGTCGTCCACGCGGGCAGATCGGCTTCCGCCGGGCCGGGCGCCACCCCGTTCGTCGAGGAAGCATTGCGTTGGCTACCCGGGGAAGTGGTGGCCGGCGCCGCCGGCGACCATCTGCCTGACCGCGCTTGGCCCCAGTCATCCACCGGCGATGGCGGCGCAGATCGCCCCCGAGTGCTGGTCGCAGACGATAACGCCGACATGCGTCAGTACATCGCCACGCTGCTGTCGGAACACTTCCAGGTCGAGACGGTGGCAGACGGCGAGGCGGCGCTGCAGGCGGCCCTGGCCCGTCCGCCCCGGCTCGTACTCACCGACGTGATGATGCCGAAGCTCAGCGGCTTCGGTCTGCTGCAGGCGTTGCGCGCCGATCCGCGCACGCGCTCGCTGCCGATCGTCCTGCTCTCGGCGCGTGCGGGCGAAGAAAGCCGCATCGAGGGCATGGAAGCAGGCGCCGACGACTACCTGGTGAAGCCCTTCAGCGCGCGCGAGCTGCTGGTGCGC
>Ga0207698_10001801_pt1 | contig 12508 bp, 11 predicted proteins | sample KBSCornC22_FD_184298 | JGI IMG/M metagenome (GOLD analysis project Ga0207698, IMG submission 184298) | Corn rhizosphere microbial communities from Kellogg Biological Station, Michigan, USA - KBS Corn C2-2 (SPAdes) (version 2) | ecosystem: Host-associated > Plants > Roots > Rhizosphere > Soil ...
TATTGAATCAACATTTAAACAAACTGCTGAAGCAAATCAAATTAAACCGGGCGAAGTATTGCAACTCCTGCGCGTTTTTATGAGCGGGCAGGCAATGGGTGTTGATCTTTTCCCCATGATAGAACTACTTGGAAAAGAGGAAACCATTGAAAGATTGAACGCTGCTCTGCAAAAAATTAATTGACCTGTTTTTATTTGGTTGCAGGCGTAACTACTGGCTTCAGCAATATAACCGATGAGTACGGTGGCAGATTAATTTTATCGCCTTCAAAAGTTATTTCCTTGGCCGTTTGATATACTACCGTTGAAAATGCTTTTTCCTTATCGGTTACAGTAATGCTCTTTTTTGTTGCTGAAACATTGTGTAATACCAGGCATTGTTGGTTATTGTAAATACGATAGTACGCTAATAGTTGTTTAGAGTTGAGGGCTGAGCTTTCAAAGTTTCCAACCATTAGGGCACGTACGCCTTTTCTCATCTGCAAAAGTTCCTTGTAACGCACCAATAATGATTTGCTATCTAATAGCTGCGCGTCAACAGGTGTAACGGTTTTATCGGTGCTGTATGTTGCATTTATCCATTTAGGCCTCATTTTATCGCTGGCGGCAGCACTAAATAACATAGGCTCACGAATGTGTTCATCGGGCTTTTGCCCTAACATACCAATTTCTTCTCCGTAATAAATAAAAGGATCTCCAGGCAAAGTAAAAAGTATGGCAGCGGCTAGTTTTGCTTTTTCTACGTTGCCCTTTAGCTCAGTCATCAACCTATTTTGATCATGATTGGTGAGAAAAATTGCATCGTCAAACTTTTTGTTTTGAGAAAGATAGTTGGCTTGAATTTTTTCGACTCTATGATTTAATGAAGAGGCATCTTCATTTTTTAATAGCGTTAAAATTTCGTTTGATAAATCGAAATCAAAACAAGCATTTACAGATGTAAGGTACGGAGCTATCACTTCTGAAGTATTACCAACCTCCGCTACAATAAATGTATTGGGGTTAATACTATCGCAAGTATTTCTAATAGCTTTCCAAAAGGCTACATTCTTTGCATGTTCAGGAAAAATATGTTGTGCTGCATCCATTCTGAAGCCATCTACATTGCCCGTTTTCAACCAAAACGAAACTATTTTTTTTGCTTCATCAACAACTTTTGGGTTGTCATAATTCCAATCAGGCATTTCAGGGCCAAAATATCCGTAGTAATATTCTTTTCCTACGGTTACTCCTTTATCATCTTTCGGTAAATGCCAATGGTCTTTGTCTTGTGCTGGAGGATTTTCTGTCCATAAAAAATAATTTCGGTATTCACTTTTAGGGTTCTTAACCGCTTCCATAAACCAGGGATGCTTTACGCTGCAGTGGTTTAATGGTAGGTCCATAATTATTTTAAAGCCTTGTTTATGTGCATCTTTTACAAACATTGGAAAAAGTTCCAGTGTACCATAATCTTTATCTATATCATAATAATTAGTTACATCATATTTGTGGTAAGATGGTGATGGGAAAACAGGTGTTAGCCATATACTTTCAACTCCTAACAAATGAAGGTAGTCCCACTTGGCTGTAATACCTTTTAAATCACCAATCCCATCTCCATTGGCATCGCTAAAGGATCGCATAAAAATTTCATAATGCGCACAGTGGGGAAAGTAAGATCTGGCCATAGCGGTTTTCATGGATGGATTAGACGGTTGGGCACACACCTGTTGAATTAAAATACAGGCTAAAATTAAAACAACAAATCCTTTTTTCATTGCAATATATTTTCAAAACGACTGCGATATTACTAAAAAGAATAGTTAAAATATTTACTGGCTTCTATTCTATAATTTTGCCACATCAATCCTTCACCACATGCATGAACTTTTAATTTCCGGTATTGAATGTTACGCTTTTCATGGCTGCCTTAACGAGGAGGAGCTAATAGGATGTAACTATACTATTGATATACTTTTTTCAGCTGACCTTACTAATGCCGTAGCAACTGATAACTTATCTCAAACCATAGATTATGTTTTAGTAAATGAAATTGTAAAAAAGGAAATGGGGGCCTCTTCAAAATTGATTGAACATGTTGCAGGAAGGATACATAAATCCCTGATCCGGGAGTTTCCTGTTTGCAGCAAAATAAAGGTGTCTGTTGCCAAACACCAGCCACCTGTGCATGGGTATATTCACCGTGCCGTTTTTTCTATTTCATAACAGGAGTAACTTTTCATCTCAGAAAACGTTTACCCTCTAATAAAAGGTTCTGGCATAAATAAAATTTTTGCGTACTGAAATATTTATATTTTTGCCGCACTCTAATTACAAATGGTCGCGTGGCCGAGCGGTTAGGCAGAGGTCTGCAAAACCTTCCACAGCAGTTCAAATCTGCTCGCGACCTCCACAAAAAGCTGTCCTTACGGACGGCTTTTTTTATGATCTTTTTGAGGTACAAAACTCCTGATTCCATCGGAGTTTAAGACTGTTTTATGGGCCGCTACTGAGGGTAACATTTCTTACTGAAAGACGTACAACGTATTTACATTATCTGACAGATTTATGGAAAGTACTAAGCGGGCATTTAAAATTGACCGAAATCTTTACAGGATTTTAATTGCACTTATTATAATTACAATAGGAAATGCTGTTATCAGCACCTATATAATTGATAAGAGTAAGCAAATTACCATGGAAATTGCTGAGGTAACAAACCCATCTCAATCGACACTTTTTGATTTAAGCCAAATTGTAAACAGTTCATGGAGGTATACCGAAAATGCTGTGTATTCAATTGACGAAAGTGCAGAGGAAGAATTAATGCTCATCAATCAGGAACGTTTTCCACGACTTAAGCAAAAACTTGTTGCCCTTTCCTCCAAATGGAAATCACCTGGTTCAATTGACAGTCTAAATAAGATCTTTAATGATTATGATCATTTAGTTGCTTTTCAAAATGATGTGCTCACCAAAATAGAAATTGCGGAGGCACAGGAAAATTCTACTCAAAGAATGGCAGCAGAGGAAATTCTTCAGACAGAAATTAATCCATTAGCCGAAGACATTACATCTGCCCTTGCTGTGCTAACTGATAATAAAAAACAAGAGGCTGCCGTAGAACAATCAAAAATGATTGATTCATTTATCGTACTAATGGCAGTAGTATTGGGACTTGCTTTGGTAATTATTAACCTGGTTATTGTGATTACACTTTTCATGAATAAAAATATTATCACCCCTGTAATGAAGATCAGGAAATATATTTTGCAACTAAGCCAAGGAGAGTTGCCTGATTTAAATATGAAAATTCCACGCAATGCAGTGGGAGAAATGATGCATGCATTGGCAGCACATGTAAATGGGTTAAAGAGAACTTCTGTGTTTGTGAAAGATATTGGACAGGCAAATTTTAATTCACATTTTGAGCCCTTGAGTGAAAAAGATGTTCAGGGGATTGCTTTACTTGAAATGCGCGACAAATTGAAAGGTGCAAGTGATGATGAGGCAACACGTAAATGGATATCTGAAGGATTGGAGCGGATAAGTGTAGTGAACCGTGATTTTACCATGGACATGAACACACTTTGCAGTACATTAATTAAGGAGCTTATAACATTTGTTGGAGCACAACAAGGTGCTATTTTTTTAGTAGAAAAAGATTCACTGGAAAATAGGGAGATTAAGCTATGTGGCAGTTTCGGAAGCAATAGTGATATTGTTGCTTTGCAAAGTGCATCCATAAAAGACAGCCTGATAGGGCAAGCCATTGCATCTAATGAAAAAATATTTGTGCGTAATTGTGAGCTTCCATTGTTTCATATCAATGCCGGTTTATTTAAATCTGACAAATCAAACGTTTTTATTTTCCCGCTATTTGCCGGTGGAAATGTTATTGGTGCGATTGAAATAGCCTCGGTTAGCGACTTTGCATTTTCACAATTAAATTACATTAACAGATTGCTCGAACCTGTTGCAGCCAGTATACACGGGGTTGCGGCCAACATGCTTACACGAAACCTGCTAAATGAAAGTTTGCGTCAGTCGGATGCACTGTCATCACAAAAGCAGGAGTTGGCATGGGCCAATGAAAATATGTTAGCAAAGTCTCAAGAACTGGAGCAATCACAAAAAGAATTGAAGAAGCAGCAGGAAGAATTAAAAATTGTGAATGCTGATCTTGAAATTAAAGCTCACTTGCTGGAAGAACGGAACCTTGCTATGGAGCAGGCCAGACAGTCATTAGCATTTAAAGCACAGCAGCTTGAACAAAGTAGCAAGTACAAATCAGCATTCCTGGCTAATATGTCCCACGAGCTGAGAACTCCTCTCAACAGTATTTTAATTCTTGCCAAATTACTTTCCGAAAATAAGACCCAAAATCTTTTACCAAAGCAAATTGAGCATGCACGTGTTATTAATAAATCAGGATCGGATCTATTAATGCTTATAAATGACATTCTTGATCTTTCTAAAATTGAAAGTGGTAAACTGGAATTCGTTTTTGAAAAAATTGCAGTTTCCGAAGTTTCTAATGACATGAAAATGCTTTTCGGTGAGTATGCTAATGAAAAACAAATCGAATTTGAAGTGATAACAGAACAAAACCTATTTGAAGAAATTACTAGTGATCGCCTCCGTCTTGAACAAATTATTAAAAACTTAATTTCTAATGCTATTAAGTTTACTGATAAAAGCGGAAAGGTCACTTTGCGTTTCTATCAACCCAAAACAACAGAAATCAACAGCAGCAACATTTCGATAATTAATCAAAGTGCATTAGCTATTGCAGTTACTGACACTGGAATTGGCATACCCGAAGAAAAACAAAAATTAATTTTTGAAGCATTTAATCAAGCCGACAACAGCACCAGCCGCAAATATGGCGGAACTGGATTGGGATTAACAATCAGCAGGGAAATAGTAAATATTTTAGGAGGGGAAATAGTATTAAAAAGTACCCCAGGCCAAGGAAGCACTTTTACTATATACATTCCACAACATACAACTCACATTAACGAAGCTTCTGAAGAACCCGTTAAACAGGAGTTGAAAAAAACTGAACCGGAAAAAGTAACCGCTACATCTCCTTCTGTTTTATCAAATACAGAAACAAAAAAATTCCCCGATACCGGTTTTCATGATGATCGTGATTTTATATTAGAACAGGACAAAGTAGTTTTAATAATTGAGGACGATGTTGATTTTCTAAAAGTGTTAATTGATTATTGTCACATATATGGTTACAAAGCCGTTGCTACACAACAGGGTGAAACAGGAATTGCCCTTGCAAAAAAATTTAATCCGTATGCTGTTATTCTTGATTTAATGCTGCCAGATGTAGATGGGCTAACAGTTTTATCTACCCTTAAGAGCGATTATTTACTAAAGACTATTCCTGTTCACATTATTAGTGGACTGGAGGCCAATTTTAATGACTCAAACTTTAAAGCATCCAGTTATTTAAAAAAACCTGTGCAAAAAACACAATTGGAAAAACTGATGGTGAACCTGGATTCATTTAATGAGTTTATCGGACATGATGATGATATGTCTTACCCATTAACAGAGAGTAGCCTTAGTGGGAAGACAATTTTGATGGCCGATGATGATATGCGTAATATTTACGCACTTACCACACTTATTGAAAGTGTTGGAGCAAACCTTATTTGTGCTTATGATGGGCAAGAAGCCGTGGAAAAGTTAAAGAAGAATCCTCAGGTTGACATTGTTCTTATGGACATTATGATGCCTGTAATGAATGGCTACGATGCCATTGCCGAAATCCGTAAAATAGATATCTATAAGTCTCTACCTGTCTTAGCTGTCACCTCTAAAGTGGTTGAGGGAGAACGTGAACGCTGCCGTGATGCAGGTGCTTCCGATTATATTTCAAAACCACTTAACAATGACTTGCTTATTAATAAACTTAGGTTTTGGCTTTATCAGTAACTGACTCATAAAGCAGCTTTTTTTTATCTACAAATTACCTGTCCTGCCACCGTCAACAGGTATATTAATACCATTTATGTAAGAAGCAGCTGGCGAGGCTAAAAACGCAACAGCATTAGCAATCTCCTCTGGAAATGCAAATCTTGCTGATGGTATTTCCTGGGTCATTTCTTCGGTAATTGATTCAATACTCTTCCCTGTCTTTTTTGCCTTATCTGCGATTATTTGAATTAGCCGTGCAGTCGCTGTTGCACCAGGTAGTACATTATTTACCGTTATCCCAAATTTTGCTACTTCTAATGATAACGTTTTGCTCCAATTGCCAACCGCTGCGCGTATGGTATTAGAAACACCCAGTCCCTTTATCGGTTGCTTAACCGATGTAGAAATAATATTAATAATTCTCCCATAACCAGCATCCTTCATTCCGGGCAAGCACGCAAGCGCTAAAATATGGTTGCAGATTAAATGTGAATTAAATGCTTTTAAAAAATCCTCTGTTTTTGCTTCACTCACATTGCCCGCAGGTGGCCCACCTGTATTGTTTACTAATATGTGTATAGCACCTTTTTCTATTATATATCCATCTATTGCTTGTTTCACTGTATTAGGATTTGAAAAGTCAGCAATAATAAAATCATGCTTCTGGTTTGCTTCATTTGTCAATTCATTTAAGGTTTCTTGAAGCGCTCTTTCGTTTCTCGACATTAGTATAATATTGGCCCCAAGCCTTGATAACTCAATTGCAGAAGCCTTTCCAATGCCCTGCGTACTGCCACAAACCAATGCTGTTTTATTATGTAAATCCATGTTCATGCGAGCAAATGTAAAATGTTAAAGGTTGCAATAGAATAATTATTTGATACTTTTGGGTAAAGATTTTTATTGAATGAATCCATTATTAGACAAAGTAGCACAAGCCTCAGGTATTACAAACGAACAAGCTAAAAAAGCAATTGATACCATAACCGCGTCCTTGAAGGAAAAGCTTCCTTACATAATTCACAAACAAATTGACGCGCTGATGAGTGGAGGAACCGTTTCAGATGGGTTTAAGTCTAAAATGGAGGATTTAAAAGATGATTTGGAAAACTCTGCTAAAGATTTAGGTAATCGAGCACAGGATTTTACCCAGGAAGTAGGAAAAAAAATAAATGATCTGTTTTCAGGGAAAAAATAACTAAACGTTTAAAAGTAAGACACTATGGCTGTAAGCAAACCTTTCAACTTAAAACAATGGATAGATGAAAATCGTCATCTGTTAAAACCTCCTGTTGGTAACAAACAGATATACTTGGAAAACTCCGATTACATTGTTATGATAGTGGGTGGTCCTAACTCCCGTAAAGACTATCACTTTGAAGATGGCGAAGAATTATTTTATCAGTTAGAGGGTGATATTGTTGTGAAAACTATTCAGAATGGAAAACAAGTTGACGTTCCTATAAAAGAAGGAGAAATGTTTTTGCTTCCACCTCACATTCCTCACAGCCCGCAAAGGGGGGCTAATACAATAGGATTAGTTATTGAAAGATATCGTGAGCCGAATGAAAAAGACGCCTGCATGTGGTTCTGTGAAAAATGCGACAATAAATTGTTTGAAGAATTCTTCAGTCTCGAGAATATTGTTACTCAGTTACCCATTGTAATGAATGGGTTTTATTCATCGCTGGAAAAACGTACCTGTAAGAAATGTGGGGCTGTAATGGAGCCTCCGATACCCGCGAAATAATCTTTGTTTTCTATGCCTGAAGGCTCCTCCATTATTAACTTTTTTAATGAAAATGTTCGCTTTTTATTAAAAGACAAATCTTACTTGAAGACTTGGGTATCAGACTCAATTCTTAATGAAAAGAAAAAGGTTGGGTCTCTTAATTTTGTTTTTTGCGCTGATAAATATCTCTTGCTCCTCAATAAAACATACCTCAACCATAACACCTTAACTGATATTATCACCTTTGATTACTCTGTTAAAAACCAAGTTTCTGGTGATATTTTTATTAGTATAGAACGAGTAAAGTATAATTCTAAACTATTGAATATCAGTTTTAAGGATGAAATTCACAGGGTAATGATTCATGGAGTTCTCCATTTATGTGGATATGGTGATAAGTCGCTAAAAGAAAAAGCTTCCATGCGAAAACAGGAAGATAAATACCTATCTTTACGAACGTTTTGATTTAAAGGATGTTATAGGTGTTTACAAGATTCTTCTTGGGGTCTGAGGGATTTGTTTCACGTGAAACAGTTATACGCTTTTAGAGGCTTTTAAATAAGGTAATATGTATAAAGATTATGATGTTATTGTTGTAGGGGCTGGTCATGCGGGCTGTGAAGCTGCTGCTGCTGCTGCTAATATGGGAAGCAGGGTTTTGCTTGTTACAATGAACATGCAGACCATTGCTCAAATGAGTTGTAATCCCGCAATGGGTGGGGTTGCCAAGGGGCAAATTGTTCGTGAAATAGACGCTCTTGGGGGATATTCCGGGATTGTTTCCGATAATTCAGCTATTCAGTTCAGAATGCTAAATCGCTCTAAAGGCCCTGCGATGTGGAGTCCAAGAACACAAAATGATAGGCAACTATTTGCTAATGAGTGGCGAATAATGCTTGAAAGTACTCCGAATGTTGAATTCTGGCAGGACATGGTAAGCAACATCATTGTAAAAGAAGGAAAGGCTTGCGGTATAATAACCTCAATGGGTATTGAATTTCATTCTAAATCGGTTGTACTAACAAATGGTACGTTTTTAAACGGTATAATTCATATTGGGGAGAAACGATTTGGAGGCGGGAGAACAGGAGAAAAAGCCTCTACAGGCATTACTGAGCAGCTTATTGGACTTGGATTTATAAGTGGTAGAATGAAAACAGGTACACCTCCACGATTAGATGGTAGAAGTATCGATTATTCGAAAACTGAAGAGCAATTTGGAGATGAGAGTCCTTCAAAATTTTCCTTTTCAGATACAAATGCCCTTACAAAACAACGTAGTTGTTTCATTACTTATACCAATGAAGAAGTCCATGAAATACTGAAAACAGGGTTTGAAAAATCTCCAATGTTTACAGGTAGAATTCAAGGACTCGGTCCAAGATACTGTCCTTCCATTGAAGACAAAATAAATCGCTTTGTGGATAAAAATCGCCATCAGCTTTTCATTGAACCAGAGGGCTGGAATACGGTGGAAATATATCTTAATGGATTTTCATCCAGCTTACCCGAAGATGTACAATACGCTGCGTTAAAGAAAATACCCGGGCTGGAAAATGTAAAAATGTTTCGCCCTGGTTATGCAATAGAGTATGATTATTTCCCTCCAATGCAGTTAAAGTTGTCTTTGGAAACGAAAATCGTTTCGAATATGTTTTTTGCTGGTCAAATAAATGGAACAACTGGCTATGAAGAGGCCGCTTGCCAAGGATTAATGGCAGGAATAAATGCTCATCAATCAATAAACAACATGGAAGCATTTGTTTTGAAAAGATCAGAAGGATATATTGGAGTATTAATTGACGACCTGGTTACAAAGGGGACTGATGAGCCATACCGCATGTTTACTAGTCGCGCAGAATTTAGGACCCTCTTAAGACAAGATAATGCAGATATAAGGCTAACTCCATTAGGTGAAAAAATAGGTCTTGCAAAAAATAGCCGCGTTTCACGTGTAACTTATAAAAAGGAAAAAATAAATGCTTTAATTAATTTATGTAGAGATCAAAGTTTAAGCCCAATAGAAATAAACAAATTTTTAAGAAGCATCAATTCTTCAGAAATTATACAAAAAACAAAAACTGCTCAAATAATTTCCCGACCTCATGTAAATCTAAAAGATATTTTTTTAGAAACAACTGTTTTTAATGATTTTCTAGATAAAATAATTCCTGATTTGAAAAATGAAATAATAGAACAAGCCGAAATTGAAATAAAATACGAAGGGTATATAGAAAAAGAATTTGAACTCGCTGAAAAAGTAAATAGGCTGGAAGATTTTACATTGTTCGAAGATTTCAAATATGAAAGTGTAAAATCCCTTAGTCTGGAGGCAAGGCAAAAGCTTTCAGAACTAAAGCCACGCACGCTAGGCCAAGCTTCCAGAATCAGTGGTGTTTCTCCTTCTGATATCTCCGTTCTAATGGTTTATTTAGGCAGATAAAATGTTCCGTTTCACGTGAAACATGCAAGGCCGGGCTATTACAGCTCGGCTTTCTTTTTTTAATCACTTTTATACATTTGCACCCTTTATGGAAAAACTTCTTCATTGCCCTATCTGTGAGTCCAATCAACTTACCACGTTCCTCGAGGCCAAAGACTATACGGTTTCTAACGATTATTTCACAATAAATCAATGCATTAAATGCAAATTTAAGTTTACAAGTCCACGGCCAGACATTAATGAAATAGGCCCATATTATCAATCAGAAAACTACATATCCCACTCTAATACATCAAAAGGATTTGTGAATTCTCTTTATAAAATGGTTAGGCAATACACTATTAATCAAAAAGTTAAGATTATTAAAAGGTATGTTTCGAAAGGATCTTCCATTATGGATTATGGTGCAGGCACGGGAGTTTTTCTTGATGCTCTGTCAAAATCGGACTTCACTACAATAGGCGTAGAGCCATCTGAACAAGCAAGGGTTAAGGCTAATGCGGAATACGGATTAGAGATTATTGATGTTGCTAGCGTGCAACAATTTGACAAACAATCAATTAATTGCATAACTCTATGGCATGTGTTAGAGCATGTCCACTCCTTAAAAGAAACGTTAGAGACGTTTCATTCGCTTCTAACATCAAATGGTTATCTATTCATTGCTGTTCCTAATTCTGACTCTTTCGATGCAGGTCATTATAAAAATTATTGGGCAGCATACGATGTGCCGAGGCATTTGTATCATTTCAACATTGAATCAATGACAAGTCTAATGAGCTCCGTAAACTTTGTTCACTTAAAAACCATTCCCATGCTTTTTGACAGTACATATGTTTCGATTCTTAGTGAAAATTATATTGCCAAAGAGCGTGGAGATAAACAAGGAGTTAAGGAAGTTATCAAAGGAATGTTTTGGGGCCTTTCCTCCAATGTAAAAGGTATTCGTAACATAAAAAACTTTTCGAGCCTTATTTATATTTTCAAGAAGGCTAGCTGATACTTATTCTATATCTCAAAAACAATACTTTCATCTTCAAGTGGCTCAGCTCCTCTCATAGCCAAAAGCAATCTCACAATCGTAATGACATCTTTTTGGCAATAGTTAACTATTCTTTCTATATCCTTCTCAACCCAATATACCCTCCAAACTATACTACCATCCATATCTTCCTTCGGGCTTGGAATATTAAAAATGGATGCCAGTAGACTAAGAGGAGTGAAGTTTTTGTAATCCCCAAAACGCCATAGCTCCATAGTGTCCAAATGCTGTATTTCCCATGGTTTCTTACCAGCAATATTCAATATACCTGGAAGCTTTAATCTATTAACCAGTAATCGTCTACAGAGATAGGGAAAGTCAAACTCCTTTCCGTTATGAGCACACAAAAGATGACTACTCTTGTTAAAATTATTACTCAAAAAAGAGCTAAATTCTTTAAGTAAAGAGGTTTCATCATCCCCGCAAAAGGATCTTATTTTCAATACCCTTTGCTTGTCCTGATAAATAAAATACCCAACAGAAACACAAATGATCTTACCAAACTCTGCATAAATCCCTGCGCGGTGATAAACATCTTCCTCTGATTCTGCTTCATCTCTTTTAAGAAATTGCAACTTATGCTTCCATAATTCTTGTATTACGCTGTCGAGATTTTCAAAATAGGGTGATTGGGGGACCGTTTCAATATCTAAAAATAAAACTTTGTCCAGGTTTACATGTTCTAGCATAGGTTGGATTTTTGAACGGTAAATATATGCTTTATCAAATTTTCAACAAAAAGTTTAAGATAGTATTCAACTCGTTTGAAGTTTTTTGGCTATATTTGTACCGCATTTGGAAGAGTTGAAGGGGACAGAGTCCCCTTTTTTATTCGGCAAAAATTATGAGTTTGGATTTGATAAGTAAATTAGTTGACGAGTTTTCAGAGGGGAAAGATATTTTTCCTGTGGAGGTTAAGATGACTTCTGGGAAAATACTGGTGGCGATTGATAAACCGAGTGGTATCACAATTGAAGAGTGTGCTGCACTTAGCCGCTTTCTCTACAAAAGATTAGAAGAAAGCAGTATTTTTGATAAGCACGAATTAGAAGTAGGATCTCCTGGAATGGATCAACCATTAAAAGTATATAAACAATACCTGAGAAGAATTGGAAGAACGATTAGAGTTGTGACAAATACTGGTGATGTGCTCCAGGGAACGTTAAGCTCTGCTAACGAAAACACATTTGAGATAGTAGAAACGATTGTTGAAAAAGAAGGCAAGAAAAAAATTAAAAAAGAAAAACTGACAACGCTCGCGCTGTCAGATATAAAAGAAACACGTTTAGAATTAAAGTTTAACAAATAAATATATTTTAGTAAAATGGATCACGCAGTCCTCATCGAATCCATTTTACTAAAATATATTTAT
>Ga0207698_10001802_pt1 | contig 12506 bp, 16 predicted proteins | sample KBSCornC22_FD_184298 | JGI IMG/M metagenome (GOLD analysis project Ga0207698, IMG submission 184298) | Corn rhizosphere microbial communities from Kellogg Biological Station, Michigan, USA - KBS Corn C2-2 (SPAdes) (version 2) | ecosystem: Host-associated > Plants > Roots > Rhizosphere > Soil ...
GCACTTTGTCACTCTCGTCAGTCACAGCCTGAGGTTTGAAAGCTGTCGGGTCTCGGTCTTCTGAGGTCGGCGCGGTTGGTCCGCGAATAATCTGATCGCCATTGACAGGGCTCATATGGATTGTTGTTCTCCCTAGAAATGTCCACCGATCTACGGTGAGACTTGTTCTGGCCGCACTCTGAATCTTCAGATCGCCGAACAGGTCATGGGGTATGAGGTGCTTCGACCCGTTTTTCGCCAACATATTTTCACTTCTTAGCGGGTTCGATGTGGAGCGTGCGAATCCATCCTTGAAGTCGTTCCGCTTCCAGCACGACGATGTCCGGATCGTTCAACGAGTGCGCTAGGACCGCGATTCCTTGCAGTGCGGACAAAAGATGCACGGCCAATCCGTGCGAATCGTCACCTTTTCCAAGCGCCTGAAACTGTGCCTTGAGCCATCCGAGAAGCTGCTCGAACATAGCGGTTGACCGCTCGGCCAACGGACCTCCTTCTTTATGTAGTTCCGTGCACAAGGATCCAGTTGGACAGCCGCCACGGGCGAGCATTTCCCGGTTGTTGAAGGTCATCTGGACGAAGGCAGAGAGGCGTTCTTGGGCAGAATCCATTCCGTCCAGTTTTTGCTGGAAGGCTTTGATTTGTGAAAGGCGCTCGTCGATGATTGCTGCGCCGATTTCCTCTTTGGTCTTGAAGTAGTAGTACACATTGCCGGGAGGCACCTTTGCTTCCGCAGCAATATCGATCAGGCGTGTCTCAGCGAATCCACGTTTGTAGACCAGAGCCAATGCGGACTGGATCAATCGAACGCGCTTGCCCGGATTTTGAAAAGCTGGCATATTAGTTAGTACGCTCACTCACTAGTATAGTGATCAGAACTGAACCGTCAATAGGTGTTCATGGAAAAACCGGTTTGTCTTATCACAGGCGCAACCGACGGCGTTGGAAAGTTCACCGCATTCGAGCTCGCACGAAGAGGCTTTACCGTCATCTTCGCGGCACGCGATCAGGAGAAGGCAGAACGGATCAAAGCCACGATCCTTGCGATGGGTTGTGACGTGGACTATATCCTCACCGATCTTGCATCGCTTAGTGACGTTCGCAGTCTGGCGGAAGATTTTAAGCGGCGATATTCGAAGCTCGACGTGCTCATCAATAATGCCGGCATTTTTGCGCCATCACGACAACTGACGGTGGATGGTTTTGAAACGTCCTATCAGATCAATTACCTATCCCACTTCCTCCTAACGAAGTTGCTGCTGCGGGATCTGTTGGCTAGCGAGCAAGGAAGGATCATCAATCTTTCGTCGAAAGTTCATTCCGTTGGCAAGTTCGATCCGGAGAACCTTCAAAGCGAAAGGAAATTCTCACTGCTCCCAACATACGCATCGACCAAACTCTTGATGCTTTTGTTCACAATTGAATTGGCGAAGCGGCTCTATGGAACAAAGGTTACAGCGAACGCTGTTCACCCGGGCATTGTGCGTTCACAAATGATGTGGCGTGCGCCGGGAATGTTCAGGCTAATTTCCTATTTGGCGCTACCTTTCTCGGTTTCTCCGCAAAGAGGGGCCGCGACCTCAGTCTTTCTCGCGACTTCTCCGAACGTGAGGAATATCACGGGCGAATACTTTGTCAATTCAAACCCAACAGCGTACAAAACCAAATTCAATACCGAAGAGATCCGGCAGGAACTCTGGCGCATAAGCGAGATGCATTTGCTTCAAACCATGCCGCCGGTTGTGGCTTAGCACTTCACTTCACTCACTCGAACAAGGAGGCAATAGAAATGAGTCTGTACGGACAAAAGCAACTTGCTGATGGTATGCGCACTGTGCGCAAGAACACGATCGCGATCGCCGAACACATTCCCGAGTCGCAGTATGATTTTCGTCCGGCGCCCGACAGCCGTTCTGTGCGGGAGACGCTTCTTCACATCGCATCAAAGATGCTCTTCGACCTTCAAATCCACGAGGAGGAGAAGCGCCATTCGCTAGAAGGATTCGACATCGGCTCATTCTTCAAGAGTCTGCCGACTTATGAAAAGCTCCCGCTGTCAAAAAATGAAATTATGACTTTGCTTGATGCTGGCGGCGAGAGATGGTGTTCCTCGGTCGAAAATCTACCAGAGGAAAGGCTGACAGAAATTGTGACGCGAGGAGGATCCGGTCCCGGCGGAGGCAGCCGCTTTGAGATGTTGATCGGCACCAAGGAGCATGAGATGCATCATCGAGCGCAACTGATGGTGATCGAGCGCCTGCCCGGCATTGTTCCACATCTTACTCGTAATCGGCAGCAACCTCCCGCGCGGCCGGAGAAGGTCGCTTAAACGGCTCATTAACTCTACTTGCCAAGGGGTAGGGTCTGCGGCAGCGGGGCCATACGCGTTCGCTTGTACCGTGCCCAATCTGGCTCTTACCAGCATCCAGCGAGCGTTTTCCAGACATAAGGAGGCAGCATGAAGACAAACATTGCAGCAGTGATCGGACTACTTGCCATCATGGCATTCTCAATACCTCAACAGAGCAGAGCGCAAGAAACGGGTGCAGCGAATCAGCAGCCAACAGGAGTCGCTGCGAGCACGCCTAACCTGCCTGACACCAACAAACAGGAGAACAGCAACGCGTGCACGATCATCTTTTTCAGAGAGGGTCATGTCAATGGAGCTGCGCTAAAACCCTCGATTTATCTCGATGGCAAGGAACTCGATAGGCTCGCGAATGGACGTTGGCTTTCGGTCCATACAAGTCCGGGTAAGCATGACATTAAATCGAGCGCAAAAAATGAGCCCGCCACTGTGATCGACGTGAAGGAAGGCGAAACGATCTATGTGCAAATGGTAGTGGTCAATGGAACGTGGCGCGGCGCCGGACGGCTAATGCAGGTCGACGGTGCTGATGCAAAAAAAGCGATCGCAGGATTAAAACCGCTGCATGACTAATTTCATGTAGCGCGCTTCGCCTGTTTGGTTACCCCCAAACGCGTGATCATTTTCTTTGCGCAGCCGCCTCGTGCACGGCTCAATCGATAATCCTACGTCGTTTAAATGGACTGGACTATAGTTATGGTGAAAATTGAGGAGTCAAACGATGGATCGAAACGCATTGCACTCCTACATGATGCGACACCGTTTCGGCGTAGTGTCGAGCATTTCTGAACATGGCACTCCACAATCTGCGCTGGTAGGCATCGCGATCACGGCGCAACTTGAGATCATCTTCGATACCGTCAGGTCTTCACGTAAATACCCCAACCTGATCGCTCGGCCCGATTGCTCCTTTGTCGTGGGATGGACCGGAGAGCAGACGGTCCAATTTGAGGGACAGGCGATCGAGCCGAATGGATCCGAGTTGAAACGTTACCAGGAGATCTACTTCGCTACTTGGCCAGAGTGCAAAGTGCATATGAATTGGCCCGACATCGCATACTTCGTGGTTCTACCACGATGGATTCGTTATAGCGACTACGACCAGAAGCCCCCCGTCATCGAAGAGGTCGTGATCAGCAGCTGATTCGACGTTCTCAGCTTTCCCAAGATTAGATTCGCTTTCAAATATCGCAGCATGTCGTTGTCCGTGCTATCGATACATCCATTATCCTTGTGCTTACGAAAATCGTTCTTCCTCGAATAGCCATTCGGAGCCCAACATCACGTTGACCATTAGAACATCAAACAAATAGGTCGCACCGGATCGAATTGGTGCGGCATGGAAGCCTGCACTGGATAAGGTCTGGGAGTACATTCGAAGCCAGCCGGAACTGCGTGAGGACGGCCACAACATCTTCGTCTATCACAGTTCGAAGCAGGCGGGGGCACCGATTCTATGCGAGTTTGGTGTCGAAGTGACGTGCACATTTGAGACTGCCGGAGAAGTTTACGCGACCCAAAACACCAGGGGGCGAGGCTGTCGTCGCCGTTTATCGCGGGTCGTATGATCGCTTGAACGAGGCGTACAAAACAATCGAAAAATGGACGGTCGAAAACAGTAGGGAGACCGCCGGTCTCGGGTGGGAAATCTACGGTGATCCGAAGCCCAAACCCGCCGACACTGAGACGACGGTCGTGCAACTGCTAGATAAGGCTCGTGGGGGTGCCTAATACAGCGTCACATCCCCTTGCTTGCTGCTGACGGATAGCCTGCGCCGCCGGCGAGATGAGCGGCGCGATGGCGGACCCGGGCCAGGACCCGCGGGGCGCTCCGGACCTTGATCCACTCTGGCTCATGCTGGATTTAACTCCAGAGGGCCGAGGCGCTCATTGGTACCCAAAACTCGACTATAGCCGCGCACATTGACACTTCGCGGAGCCAGCAGTTCGAGAGGGATGGAAGCTAAACTCAGGGAGATTTTTCGCGACCAAAGTTGGACTCAAGAGCCCGAGAAGGCGGGATTCGGGATTCGCTCTGCTCGTAGCTGAGCTAGAGTAAAAGTTGCGGAGGTTGCCCCGACGACCCATGCTAAGTCCCTTGCAGGCACACATCAAGTTTTTGGAAAATACAATCCAGAGCCTTAAGAACCGTTTGGCGCGCCCGGGATTGAGTATTGAAGAGGTTGAGGATATTGAGCTGCAGCTCAGTCTCTCGGAAAGCGCGCTCGAGCATTATCATCAAGCCTACGCGCTCGAACTCAAAATCTCGGGTGGCGAGCCGCCGGATAACCCTGCTGGAACGGAACGCAGTGGAGAAGGCCAAGGCGAAGAAGCGTCGAGCCCGATAAAGAAGAACGAGGGCCTCGTCGCAGTCGAGACGCGTGTCAGCGAGAATAAATACAGACCTGTTATTGCCTGCCGGCCCCGTATGGCAAAGCGATCACCCAGCCGACAAAGACGGTGCGCCGCAATCATGAGAGATCGGCGAAACGCTCTTTAGGCGCGCCATGGGTGTGCAAATATGTCACTGAATCGGGGAACAGATGAGAAGTCAATTGATGAAGCTGAGCGGAGCACTACGCCCTTCAGTTCTGTTCGCGGCGGCATTTGCACTCGTTACGACACCGCACGAAGCGGCGCATGCCGGAACGGCACATCTGCTCGGCTTCAATCTCACGCTCTTTAAGATGTGGGTCAATCCTGACGCGGCATCGGCAACTCCGTGGCAAAGTTTCGCAATCGCTATCGCGGGTCCAATCTTCAGCCTCATGCTTGCGCTAGTTAGTTGGATGCTCTATAGGACTCGCTTCAAAGAACGCTGCTCTGGCTTGCTCTTTCTCATGCTGACGATCGTTGGCATGTATTCATTTTTGGGCCCTATGGCCGCGGCGGTCTTTGGTGGCGACTTCAACACGGCCTTCCAGGCACTGGGAGTGCCGCGACCCATTGCTTACGCAGTCTCCGTTGCGGGCTTGGTTTCACTGTCGGCATTTATGTTCGCCATGGGTAGAGAACTCCTCGGCTGGGGCTCCCCAGACGATAGCCGCTGGAAGACCGTGCGGATGATGACCCTGGGGCCCTGGCTACTCGGTATGTTGCTCGTTTTGCTAATGTACTGGCCGCTCCCGAAGTTCATGATCGGTCCGAATGTCTTGGGCTCAATCTTTTGGGTGTTCGCAGTTGCCGGTGCATCATTTTCTAAAGCTCCTCCGCATAGGACCAACGCCGGATCCGCGCTGACGCTCTCAGACATGATCGCGACCATTTTGGCAATCAGCATGATCTTGTCAACGACAAGTGGAATCCGTATGGCGCGCTGACGTGTCGGTTCGAATCAATGAGCAATCACTCAAAGCGCGCGAGGACTCATTGACCGGCAAGGGTTATGTCTCTGGTGTCGCCTCCCACTTCGGCTTCGTTTCTCTCCCCCATTTCTTGGGGTCGTCGTTATGCATTTTTTCCATCGCCCTTGCAGTCTCAGGATGCTTTTCCATCACATGTTTCGTCATGGCTTGGACCATTTCCTCCCATGAAGCGGCAGACAGCTTCTGTTCGCAGGGCCCACCCAACGATAGGCACGTCATGGTCTTCATATGCCACCTCCATGCACTCTACGGATGCTCTGTCGAAGTTGATGAGTTGTTGGCGTAACATTCTGATTCATCGCCATCGGCCTATTTCTCTTCCCTCAGAGAGGGAGTAAACGTGACGGCCACCAGCAGGCCCTCGGGGGAGAGAAACCGGCTTACGGTTTGGCCCCATGGTTCCGTCTTGTTCTTGACGAGCATTCGGTATCCCCGCGATTCGAGGTCGGCCGTAGCCTTTTCGATGTTGTCCACCTCGAACTCCAGCCAGGCTTGCGGGACGGGAATGTTGTCTGGCCAAGAATCGCTGCCGAAGCAGGACTGGGCTGCCTGAGAAAGAGGCCAGAGCGCAAAGTGCTTTGCGCCTTGAAGAGTGCCCGTATAGAGATAGCCGTCGGCGTCTTCTTTGAAGAGGATGCCAAGAGCGTCGCCGTAGAGCGCCCGAGTTTCGGTAACGTTGCGGTCGATCGGCCCGAATCCCGCAATGAAGAGAACTTTTGTACGCATGCTCACCATGTTGGCTCTAGCCTTCATTAGCTCAATCAATCGGCTCGACATCTGACTTAAGGTGCACGCTCTAGAACCGAGCGGGCCCAACGAGAGTGCAACCCGCCTTCTCAGCATCCTCAACATTCGCCTTGGCGTCCGGATCTCGCACCAGATTGTGGTTGCACTATTTCGACAGCGTCCAACCTCCAAAAGGTGGCTAATACAGCCTCACATCCCCTTGCTTGCTGCTGACGGATAGCCCGCGCCGCCGAAATAGCACTCAAGAGTCTCCAATTTTCCATCTCTGACCCGCAGATATTCCACATTCCGAAATGACTTACCGTTCGTCGTGTGGCAAAGATATTTCACAAAAGCCTCGTTGCCATTTGTCATCACTCGCTCCAGATCGGATTGCGCGATAAGCTTGGCCTGCGTATCCCAGCATTGCGTCTTGAAGTTGGTACGGCTCAGGTGGTCATCGCCGGCGGCGCTGGAAAACGTGAAATTGTCGGCCATCAGCGCCTCGAATTGAGCCTCGTCCTTGTCTACCCACGCCCGATACCACTTGCGGGCGATTTCCTCGGTTGCCGTGCCCGAATCCGTTTCCGCACGGGCGCTTGCCGTTACCAGAAGTCCTGCCGCGCCCGCAATGGCAAACGCTCCGGTTTTGAGCGCCTTCCGCCGTGATACTCCGATCGTTGTCATGTCCATTCTCCTATCTGGATTTCTTGGGTTAGCGGCCACGGGGCCGTCCTCAGCGATTAGAAGGTCACGCACTTGGCACCCGGCTATCGTGCTGACCATGGCGGAATGACGCCGGCCAAACCACCGGCGCTAGGCATCACTAAGAACCCGTGGGACGTGCCTTTAATCACGCCTCACGGGTTCATGTTTGTTCGCCCGCACCCGCACGATTCGATCCTGTGCGAATGTCTGCTCATGATGGCCGTGAGCATTCGCGGGCAAAATATATTCCGGACGCACAAGCGCAACATCTGCAATCGACATCCCTACCGTTCGTGTGCAGGAGTCAACAGAATGGCGTGGACTATGCCCGCATCCGGCCCGGCAATCACCGATGCCATGCCGGAGATTTGTCCGCGCTCATTGATATTGCTGGCCGCGACGATGCGGAGATTGGAATCTTCGGGAATCAGCGTGTTAAGGTCAGTCACCGCACCGTCCTGCCCGATGAAGCCGTGGGACCACTCCCCGTCCTTGAAGGTGCTTCCCACCACCTGGCCCCGGTTGTTGATGCCGGTGGCAAAAGCGGCACCATCGCCCGGCAGAATAGGGAGGGTTGTGATTGTGATGAGGCCAGTGGCTCTGTCTTTTTGCCAAATGGAGGCAACGACGGTTGAGCCGTCAGCACTGGGAACCCACCCAACAGCCTGGTCGTGGTTATTCATCGCGTAGGCGATCCCTCCAGCAACTCCCAGGTCTGGAAGCTGGCTGACAGCGCCGTTTTCCCACAATACGGCGTGAGTCGATATGTTGGTGCAGGTTCCCGACGAGCCTACGGCTTGGCCTTCATCGTTGATGCCTTGTGCGAAGCCGTCCGGTTCGCCGGGCAGCGTAGGAAGGGTCCGGGCTTCGCCATTTTCCCATATCGCGGGCACTATCGTCTTTGCAGTCTTGCCCGCCGGGCAACTGGGGTCCAAGGCAGCCGTTTCGGAGAGGCCTACGATTTGTTCGCGGTTATTGATAGCGGCGGCCTGCGCGTTATTTCCGCCCAGCGTGGGAAGCGCCGTCATGTGGCCGTTTCGCCAAAGAAACCCACGACACGTCCGGTTTGTGTGAAAGGCGCAAAAGTCTTCACCGTCTGGATCTGGAACTGATGTTTCGGACATACCGACGGCTTCCCCGCGATCGTTGATCCCGCCATAGTTGGTCCAGCTGTTATCTCCTCCAAGCGTGAGGAGATCGATGTTGCGTCCGTTTACGTTCATTACGGCGCGGCCACTCAAAACGGTCGTGGAGAGGGAAAGGACGGGCGGCTTCCCGTTCCCGTCCATATTCTCTGTCCAGCCCTGATTATTGAGTCCCATCACCATGCCAAAGTTGTCGTTGTCCAGAGTGCCCTGATCGGCAACTGTGTATCTCGTTTGAGCGAACGCATTGCTCGAGCAAGCTAAAGCAATGGCCGCAACACAAAATATCGAGGAATTCCGCAACTGTCTGATCGCGTTCATGTGTTCTCTTATCCTCCGGGGAAGCCGCTGTGCCGAGATGGCTGGCAATCTACGTCAGGTTCGACTCGGCGTGGTGAGAATGGGTGTGGAATTGAGAGCGGCATTGGCTCACAACTTCACAAATGCGTGCTGACCGAAAACTGATAGAGCACGCGAGCTTCCACCTTCACCTCGATTACGTGACATAACAGACCCGCCATTTCAGACTTCAAAACTGAGTGGCGGACGAACAGCTTTCCGGGACGGGGAAGAGCGCCCGGGACGGCCGTTGTTCCAACTTTCCATACAAATCGGGGCGGGAGGCTACGAGATTCAAAAAGATCAGATCAATTATGATTGACTTCCACCTTTATATACATACAAACTAGTTGGTATGTTAGGAGATCCCGAGAAGCGAAGATTCCGTGATCCTGAGCGCACGCGGGAACGCCTGCTGAAAGCGGGTTTTCAGGAGGTCTATCGATCTGGATTCCAAAGTGCCAGAATCGATACGATTCTGGCAGCTGCCAACGTGACCAAAGGAGCGCTCTACCACCATTTCGAGAGTAAGGAAGCTCTGGGCCACGCCATTATCGACGAGGTGGTTGCAACATTCCTCGATAACAGGTGGTTGCTGCCTCTCCAGCAAAACGAGGACGAGGACTCTATCGATGTGTTGATCGAAATTGTTCAGTCGATACCAGCTAGTCCGAGAGATTTGAAAGGCGGTTGTCCCCTCGTCAATTTAGCCCAGGAGATGTCTCGGCTCGACGAACTATTCCGCAGGCGATTGGAAGCAATGTTCCGCGCCTGGCGAGAAGCCGTTGCCATGGCATTGCGGAGGGGACAGTCTCAAGGAACAGTCCGCCGCGACCTGGTTCCGGAAGAGGCTGCGAGTTTTCTGATCGCGATGGTCGAAGGCTACGAAGTATTGGCGAAGAATGCCCAGGATGTGAAGTTGTGGAATGAGGGAATCACAAACATCGTGGGATGGCTGCAGTCGCTTCGTGCGCCTCGTCAACCGGAGAGAGGCCGACGGAGGATGTCAAAGCCCGTCGCTATGCAACGCCGGCGAATTCGAATAAGGAGGAAACGATGAATCGAAGACCGTTGGTCACGGTACATCTCATTGTGTTCCTGGCGTTCCCTTGCGACGAATCATGGTCTTTCACAACCCCCAAAAACAGGCTATCCGACTATGGCGCCACTCGATCAGTACCTCATGGCAGACCGAAATGCTGAAATTGCGTTGGCTCGAAGAGCGGCTCCCCAAGCCATTCGAGCGAGGACAGGATTCTCGTCCCCGGATCCAAGGCCCCGCCTATATGAGCCATTTCATGTGAGAGCAGCGAACTCGTCAGCCTCGCTTCGGTAGCCGAAAGCCGAGAGCGGCGCGAGGTATTCCATCATGCACGCTCGCGAGATTCACGATCAGAAGGTCACTGCAATACGATATTCGCCACGAATTGCGTTCAAGGTGAAGGGTAGAATTCGGTTCCTGGAATTACACGAGATCGTGGCAGTGCAAGCGGAAGGCAATTACGTTTCGCTGCAACACCGGCCCAGGCCCTGCTTGCTGCGCGAGTCCCTTTCATCTATAGCCGAGAAGCTCAAGCCCTACGGCTTCATTCGTATCCATCGCTCGGTAGTCGTGAATATTGCGGCAGTAGAGGAGATCCAACCTTTACCTACGGGAGAGTACAGATTGCGTGTAAAAGGTGGGAAGGAATACCTGGTAACACGCACATACAAAGGAGGCCTTAGAGATCTAGCCCAAGTGTGGGTAGGTTCTGAGTTCATTTGCGGCTAACAGCCACGCAGAACACCTTATTTTCTGCTCTGATATTGACCCTCCGTCAGACAATGCAGCTCTCTACGAGTGCAAAATCGCCAGATCACATTTCCAGGCTTTGTCTGTCCTGAAACACGATTGTGCCTGACACGCACTTCTTCCTTTCCCGGTCCCTGTCGAACAATTTGTGAAGAAGTGTGACGACTGCCTCAGGCTCGCTATTTTTTGCAATCGAGAGTCTAAGATTCTGAAAGTCGTAACGCTGAAACCGCCGCCCAGCGGAATAAGTGATCGCGGCAGACGAGCTGTATGAAGACAATCCTTATCGTGGACGATGACACGGAGCTCTGTTCCATGCTCCGCGAGTTCTTTCGACAACATGAGTTCGGAGCGGAGTCCGAGACAGATGGAGTTCGCGGTCTAAGCCGGGCGACGGCAGAACTATTTGATCTATTGATTCTGGATGTCATGCTTCCGGGAGTTGATGGGTTCCAGGCGCTTCATACGCTGCGGAAAAAATCTCAAATTCCCGTCTTGATGCTGACAGCCAAGGGCGAGCGCGGGGAACGGATTCAGGGACTCGAATTGGGGGCAGATGACTATCTCCCCAAACCGTTTGATCCGCAGGAGTTGCTTGCGCGGGTGCGGGCCATCCTTCGACGAGCAGAGCCGCAAAACAGTTCCATGTTGGAGGTCCTCGAAGTGGGAAACCTGCGCTTGCTGCCGGGAGCACGCGACGTTTCCTATCGTGAGAAGAATCTTGGTCTGACTGCGATGGAATGTGATGTGCTCGAACAGCTGATGAGGTCTCGTGGCCGAGTCGTATCCCGCGATCAATTGAGTCTGTATTTATACAGTCGGCCTGCAACAGCTTTCGATCGTTCTATCGATACCCACATCAGCCGTATTCGACGCAAGATGAAAGACGGGCGCAACTTGATTCTCAGCATTCGCGGAAGTGGTTATCAACTGTGCTATCCACCAAAGACATAGCGACCAAAAGATTCATTGGACGGATCATCCGGTGGCGACCTGTTGGGAGCCTCTGGGCATTGGTAGCAGTGTTTCTTGTCCTTGCCACATGCTTCGTGGCGGTAATCTTCTTCCATTGGTTCACGCAACTGGGATCGAAATTCGATGCTCTTGCGGATTTTGAATGCCAGGCCGCTGCCTCTGCCTACGACAGTGGCGGTCCACAAAGACTCGAATCGGTAATGGGCCAACACGTGGCTAGATCCGGTGTGCGTGCTTATCTTTTCGACCAGCAAGGACATGATCTTAGCGGTGGACCAGACCGTGCCACCCTGTTGTCTACTGAACCGCTTTATGTCCGCATCTTTGCAAGATTGCGCGGACGGCCAGTTGGCGACATCGCTGCGCGTGTCGTGGCCGGCACGAGCTATCCCTGCGTCGTTACCTCTGACCTGGAAAATCGGGCTTTTTACGGAAACCGCGCTGTTCGCCTCTTATCGGTGTTGGCTCTTTTCTGTTACGGGATTGCTGGATACGTAGTGCTGAGGATGCGTCGTCTGGAAAACGCGATCAGGTCTTTTGGAACCGGAAGAATGGAGATCCGGCTGCCATCCAACAGACGCGATCCACTGCGCCGTCTTTCTGGAGCGTTTAATCAAATGGCGAACCGCGTGGAATCCCTGGTGGACGCCCACAAGCGATTGTGCATTGATGTCTCTCACGAGCTTCGTTCGCCCTTAACGCGGTTGCGCTTGGCAATCGGCCTGGCGCGCACCGGAACAGCTGGAGCCTTAGACCAGATTGAACTTGAGTCGGCCCGACTGAACGATCTTGTCGAACAGCTGCTCGATGTGGCGCGCGCCGAGGTTGATCCTACAACGCTGCGTCGGGAAAACATCGATGTCGAAGTGCTGCTCACGGAAGTGCTAGATGATTGCAGCATCGAAGCACGCGAACACGGCTGCGAACTAAATCTCCAAATGGAGAGCCCTGGCTCAGTGCCAGGAGATCCAGAACTTCTCCGGCGGCCCGCCCGGCTTGGCGCGGGTAATCTCCGGCAATTGCATGGCGACCGCCCCGCCACCCACGATGAGCGCCGCTGCCAGGAGCGAGATGAACGCATTCACCTTCGC
>Ga0207698_10001813_pt1 | contig 12478 bp, 11 predicted proteins | sample KBSCornC22_FD_184298 | JGI IMG/M metagenome (GOLD analysis project Ga0207698, IMG submission 184298) | Corn rhizosphere microbial communities from Kellogg Biological Station, Michigan, USA - KBS Corn C2-2 (SPAdes) (version 2) | ecosystem: Host-associated > Plants > Roots > Rhizosphere > Soil ...
CGGCGTTCTTGTCGGTGACGTGGATGTTGAGCAGCGACGTGCCGATAGGCGCGTCCGCGGTGATCTTGCCCTTGAGCTGGTTCGCCGTGATGAGAAGGTGCTGGTCCTTGATGACCGCGTTCAGGGTGTCGGGGTTGCCCACGACTCGGGAAAGCGACGTCACGAGGGCCTGGGTGTAGGCGGTTCCCGCATAGCCCGAGGTGGTCGTGCCCTCGCCCTGCGACGCCACGAAGAGCTGGGCGCTTGCCGAATAGCTCTTCGGGGTGATGGCGGTGATCCCGATGGCGATACCGATCGCGATGACGGCAATGACCCAGATCAGCTTCCAACGCTCGCGGAAGATCCGTAAATAAGCGCGGAGTGTCACGCTTGCGCCTTTCTGGCGAGGGCAGATTGACAGACAACAACTATCGACGAGTGTATCGGCCGAGTTCCGAAGGGCCCCGCAGACGTGACCGTGGCCAGTGCGTCTCTCATCTTTGATTCAGACGCACGTTTAGACAACGAACCGAACCGGAACTCGGTTACTCCCAGAGCCCGGACCGGGTCAAGGAACGCTGGCGAGCGATGCGGGCCGCTTTTGGGAACCGCTTCTTGAACCTGACGTACTCATCGGGAAGGGCCAGCCTGGCGCTCTTTGCCGCGTCGCTGAGCAGATCTTTGGTGACGCTGCGCCATGAGGCCTTCCGCCAAGCAGCATATGCGGTGGCGTCCTCGGCGACGAAGGGGGACGGAAGGTCTTTCGCCCCGGCTAGTAGGGCCTGCCGGTAGACCGTGCGCATCCGACGGCTGATCAGATGCCCGGCAGTGTCGACATTGAAGGCGTAGGGCTGGGTGACCAGTGCCTGGACGAGCTTCTGGTTCTCGAGCACGGAGGCCGCGTACTCATGACACAGGGCCTTGATCGCCGGAGTTTCCAGCCGGACCTCGCCGTTCGAGCGGTTTACGAACTTCGAGCTCAGCTCGTCGGGATTGTTCGGGTTGAAGGCGTGGAAGTGGAACAGCCGGAGCCGGTCGCCGTTCTTGGCGATATACGGGCCTTCGGCGTCTGTTTCGACCACGCGTTCGTGCAGATTCCCGATTCCGACGTTGTAGCCGTAGTGGCGCCATGCCGTCGCGTGGAACAACACGCTGCCGATATCGATCCACTTCTGGTCGACGAAAAGGCCGTCCATCGGGCTGTGCAGGCATTCGGTCGCCAAATGGCCCCACCACCACTGCAGGAATTCCATCGCCCGGCGGTCAACCGCGCAAAAGCCCAGGTTGTACATGCCGACGTAGAGCAGGTGACCCTCGGAGAACAGCGTCTCGTTCGACGGGTTGGGCTCCAGCACGTGCGGCGTCAGCAGGATCCCGGCCTCGCTGTCGCGCACCGCCGGCACCAGTTCGTCCATTGGGGTCACGACGTAGGTGTCCGGGTCCAGGTAGATGGCCTGATCGGTGTCCTCGAGCAGCAACAGCAGCAGAAGCGGCTTGATCGCGGTCGCGAACTCGGTGAGGTCGTAGATCATCGCCAGGTCCAGTGCCTCGCGGGTGGTCAGCGCCAGCTGGTCCGGCACCATCCACACGACACCGGGAACCTCCGGCAGCTCGGCGACGTCGCGCGCGTCGATCACCATGATGTACAGCTGGGTTGCGTGCCCGTGCCGAATGAGACTGTCCTTCATCGCCAGTGCCTTCGCGAGGTAGTTCCGGGCGATGATGGTGCAGTACGACGTGGTAGGCGGGGGCGTAGTCACGACTGCGAGTGTAACTAGCGGCTGATACCGTCCGGGCCAGGAAATTCGGCGAGTGAGTGGAGTAGACGGACTATGCGGGTTGGATCGGATCGCCGGGGTTCAGGCGGGGCTGCACCCGAGGCACAGGGCGAGGGTGCCCGCGACCTCTACCTCGACATCCTCAAGCGCAGCCTCACCGGCGCCCTGTACGAGGACAACGACTCGATTCTCGGCGGCGTGCGCACCGACGGTGCCGAGTCCCTGAAGAAGCGCGTGGCGAACTCGGTCGGCAAGGCTGCCGGCAAGCTGAACCTCGAGATCGCCTACAAGAAGCCTTACGACCCGACCCTGCGTGAGATCGGCCGCGATTGGCCATCGCGCGCGGAGTCGATGATCGGTCTCAAGCGCATGTCCAACATCCAGGAGTGCGTCGAGACGGTCATCCGCGAGAAGGTCCCGGGCGACCTGATCGAGACGGGCGTCTGGCGCGGCGGAGCGGTCATCTTCATGCGCGGCATCCTCAAGGCCTACGGCGACGCCACCCGCAAGGTGTGGTGCGCCGACTCGTTCGAGGGGCTGCCCGCGCCGAACACCGCGCTGTACGCGACCGACGCCGGTGACAAGCTGCACGAGAAGGGCGGACTGGCCGTCGGGGTCGACATCGTCAAGCACAACTTCGAGCGCTACGGCCTGCTCGACGACCAGGTCGAGTTCCTTGTCGGCTGGTTCAAGGACACGCTGCCGACGGCGCCGATCGAGTCCCTCTCGGTGCTGCGCCTCGACGGTGACATGTACGAGTCGACTTGGCAGGCGATCGAGGCCCTGTACCCGAAGCTGTCGGTCGGCGGCTTCTGCATCGTCGACGACTACGTGCTCTTCCCGGAGCAGGCCCAGAAGGCCGTCCACGACTACCGCGCCGCGCACGGCATTACCGACGAGATCATCGACATCGACGGCAGCGGTGCCTACTGGCGCAAGACCGCCTGACGCTTCCTGTGATCAACAGCCCCGGAGGTACCCGCTGAGGTACCTGCGGGGCTGTTGATCACGCAAGACCGCCTAGCCCGTCCAGGAAAGGCGTGCGGCGATCGTCTCGCGCATCGTCTCCACGGTCGCGGCCCAGGTGATCGGCTCGATGAACCGGTAGGCGGCCTCGAGCTGGTCCGGCGTCGTGCCCAGTGCCTGCGTGATGGCTTCAGCCAGCGGTTTCGGGGCGAGGTCGCGCGCGATCGTGGCGTGCCCGCCGGTCACCTCGGCCAGCGCCTCGTCGGTCGAGATCACCACGGGCAGACGAAGCCGCATCGCCTCGACCGCGGGCAGGCCGTAACCCTCGAAGTCGGAAGGGAAGATCACCAGCCGCGCGCCGGTGAACAGGCCCTGGAATTCGGCATCGTCGAGCCAGGGCATGAGTTCGACACGGTCGGCGATACCCAACGCGGCAGCCTGGGCCGTGAGTGCGGCCCGCTCGTCCTTGGACATCCCGACCAGACGGAGCGTCAGCGTCGAATCGGCGCGGCAGAACTCCGCCCACGCCGCGAGTACCTTGTCGGCGTTCTTGTTGCCGAAATTGCCGAACGCGAGGGCGTAGGCGCCGGCCCCGACGCCGTTCGGCCATGCATCCACGTGATCCGAACCCAGCGTCGTGACGACCGCCTTCGGTGCCAGCCAGCGTCGCTTGCGGACGATGTCGTCGCGGGTGCGTCCGGAGATGCAGAACAGGCCCGCCGCACGGCGGAACGTCCAGCGGTAGCTCACCCGCCGCACGATCCGGCGCTGCAGGCTGAACTGAGCCGGACGGATCTCGTGGCGTACGTCGTACACGATGGCCCAGCGCGGGCACGTCGTGCCGACGAAGGCCGAAGCCGTGACGCCCGAGATGACCGCGTCGGCCCCGAGGCGACGAGCGGCCCGGCGAACGCCGAACGAGCGCAGCCAGACTTCGCCTAGCGGCCCGCCGAGCGGTGGCTCGAGGCGCTCGACCGCGACACCGGGCGGGATGGGCAGCTCGGTCTTCGCGCTGGTGAGCACGCTCAGCCGGTCGCCATCCGTGCGCCGGGCCCAGGCAGCAAGCTCGTGCTCGACCACGATGCAGGCGCTGCCGGCGCGCACCGCGATGGCGTCGAAGACGACGTGCATCTACAGCTTGCGAGCCGCGAGCACGAGCGCGTGCTGATTGCGCCGGGGCAGGCGTGCCTCGACGGCCGCCACCGCCTTCGCCAGACCCGGCCGCCGAAGGAAGTAGTGCTTCAGGCCCGGGTGGTAGCTCGAGGCCCACTCGAAGCGCCGGTCGAACAATGCGTGCAGCGCAGGATCGGAGTTCATCAGATACGTCGTCGGGAAGACGTCCTTGGCCTGGCGACCGGGCTGCAGCTTCTCCAGCACCGCCGCGTGCTTCTCGTTCGGCACGATGCGAGCGCCGAGCGACAGCAGGCCGTGCTTGCTCACCGTGCGCGCGATGAACACGCCGCCGGGACGCAGCACCCGGTGTAGCTCGTCGACGAAGTTCTGCGGATCGGCGATGTGCTCGAGCACCCAGTCGCAGTGGGCGAGGTCGACGGATGCGTCTTCCAGCGGCCAACGGTTGTTCTCGATGAGCGCGAATCGATCGATCACGGGGTTCTCCACGCCGACCGGATCGACGTCGATGCCGATCACTTCACGGCCGGGAGCCCGCATGTCGTGGATGCGGCGACCGTCGGCCGGATCGTCGATCATCGCGCCACGTCCGCAGCCGACGTCGACGATCACGTGCGCGTCCGTGGCGACCGACTGGATCAACGTGAAGAGCGTGACCGCACTGTCGATGCCGTGGTCGTAATCGCGAAAAAGGCGATACGAGCCCAGCGGTTGGTTCGACATGACTGCGACTCTAGTAGAGCGGTTTTCGCTCAGGAGACGGCCTCGTCGAGCTCGTTGTCGACGGAATCGCCGTGCGCCCGGACCGTGGTGGTTCGCCGCAGCGGCGCCGCGTGCCCGACCGCCTTGAGCAGGATCTCCTCGAACTCGTCACCGATTCGCTCGATGTCGAAGCGGGTCTCGGCCAGCGCTCGCGAACGGCGTCCGAGCATTTGCAGCGCGGCGCGGTCGTTCTTGATGCCCGCCAGCCAGGTTGCGGCTTCGACCGCACCGGCAGACGTGGGCGGGGCGACGCAGCCGCCGGCTTCCACCACGTCCAGCGCGGCGGGGTTGCCCTCAGGCACCAGGGCGATGATGGGCCGGCCGGCGGATAGGTAGCTGAGCACCTCGGCCGGCACCGAGAAGTTCGCGGCGTCCGGCTCGAGGAGCGCGATGAGGATGTCGGCGCTGGCCAGCACGTCGGAGAAGTGGTCCGCGTCCTGGTAGCCGAGGATCTTCACGTCGGTGCGGCCTGCGCACATCTGCTTGATCTGGTCCGCCCCGACACCTTCGGAGATCACCGTGAGGAATGCGTCGACGCCTCGCGCGCGGGTGTCGTCGAGCAGCTCGACGAGCAGAGCCGGGTTGTGCTTGCGACCCAGGGTGCCGGCGTAGAGCAGCCGCACCGGTTCGGCGGGCAGCGCCTGCGAGCGCGACCACTCGTTGTCCCGTGCGCCGGGAACCAGCTCGTCGAGGGGGGCCCAGTTCGGGATGACGTGGGCGTGCGTGGTGGACAGGCCCCAACGCTCGTACTGCCGTACGAACTCGTCGCCGATCGCCACGACGGTGCGCGCGTTGGTCACCTGGTTCTTCTCCAGGCCCTGCGCGATCTCCTTGACGGCCTTCGCGAGCGCCGGCGGCAACTGGCGGCTGGCCTCACCGGCCACGCCCAGGCTGTAGATGTCCTGGTGCCAGAGCATCCATGGCATCTGCCGGCGACGGAAGTACGGCTGCATGCGAGCCAGTGCGAACAGCGGGATGTTGCAGGCGATGACCAGGTCGAAGTCCTGGGTGGCCAGCCGGCGCCGCCATGCCTTGGCGTAGCTGAACTCGAAACGGGTGCGGCGCAGGGGCGAGTATTTGATCAGCGGGGCGTCCGCGGTGATCGACTCGAACTCGAGACCCTCGGGGTCGCCGGGCAGTCGCTTGAGCTGGCCGTGCCCGGTCTCGTACTGCGCGGCGTGCGTGTGCACGACCTCATGACCACGAGCGGCGAGCTCGCGGGCAAGTTGCGCCTGGAACGGGTGCCCGCTGTAGTCGTGGAGGTTGATCCGCATACCGGACCTAACGAGCGCAGCGTCCTTACGTTGCGTCACGAGCCACCCGTCCTTGTCAGCATCGACGGTTTCGCGATGCCTCTGACATGGATACTAGGGCGATGAACGGCACGACGACACGCTTCACATGCGGCAATCAGGACGTAACTTGTCGATCGCACAGCGTTTTCGGTGCACTTGATCTGATGAGCCCCCGTTGACCGGTTCGTTCCGAAAGATCACCGTCGTCGGCGACCCGGTGCTGAGTTCGCAGACGCGTCCGGTCACCAGCTTCGACGAGGACCTGGCTGCCCTCGTAGCGGACATGTTCACGTCGATGGGTGTTGCCGAGGGCGTCGGGCTTGCCGCACCCCAGGTTGGCGTCGATTTGGCGGTGTTCGTGTACGACTGCCCCGACGAGACGGGCGAGCGACAGCGCGGTCACGTGGTGAACCCGACCATCGAGACGTCTGGCGAGCTGATCGAGGCCGACGAGGGGTGCCTGTCCGTGCCGGGGCCCTATCACGAGCTGGAGCGCTACGCCGCGGCCACGGTGCGCGGGGTCGACATGACCGGTGCGCCGGTGGAGGTCTCCGGTACCGGCTTCTTCGCGCGCTGCCTGCAGCACGAGACGGATCATCTTCACGGCGTGCTCTACATCGACCACCTGCCGCGCAACCGGCGCCGGCGCGTGCTGCGCGAGATGGAACCGTTCGAATGGAACGTCTCGTCTTAGTTGGACACGTCGTCGTTACTGGCGCCGTACCGGCTCGTTGGGCACGAAGACATCAGAAGAACTTTGGGGGCTCAGCCGGATGAGACGGCGTCGCAAGCAGCTGATCATCGTCAGCGCGCTTCTCGTCCTGTTCGTCGTGCTTCTCGCGGTTTGGGTGGGTAATCCCAACAGCGGCCACGACAAGCCCGAGGTCCAGGCTCATTTCACCCCGACACCGACACCCACTACGGCGAGCGAGACGGCAGCGCTACCGACCCCAACGGTCACACCGTCAGGCGGCCCGTCGACAGCGGGCGGGGTTGCAGGCATCCCGAAGCTGCCCCCCGTCTCCGGTGTTCAGCTCTACGGCCCGGGCGTGCACACGGTGACGATCACCGTCAGTTCGAACAGCACCTTGGCCGGCGTCGGCTGGGCCTTCCGCAACGGCAAGAACGGCAAGAAGAGCCCTGGTACCAGCGGCAAGTACTTCACCTTGACGACGAACGTCGAAGGTGGCGCGCCGCTGGCGATCGTGGGCGGCCAGGTTGCTTACTACGGCACCGAGGCGACCTGCACGATCACCGTGGACGGCACGCTGCGCACCACACAGACCGTGCACGGCGCCTACCACGTGGTGGTCTGCACCGGTTAGACGAGCAGCTCCGCGATCTGCACCGCGTTGAGCGCGGCGCCCTTGCGCAGGTTGTCGTTGCTGACGAACAAGACCAGGCCACGGCCTTCGGGCGCGCTCGAGTCCTGGCGGATGCGGCCGACGTAGGACGGGTCCTGGCCGGCCGCCTTGAGAGGCGTCGGCACGTCGTCGAGTTCGACGCCCGGGGCATTGGCCAACAGCTGACGAGCCTCGCTCACGCTCAGCGGCGCCTCGAACTCTGCGTTGATGGACAGCGAATGCCCGGTGAAGACCGGCACCCGAACGCAGGTGCCCGACACGAGCAGGTCCGGAATATTGAGGATCTTGCGCGACTCGTTGCGCAGCTTCTTTTCCTCGTCCGTCTCGAACTCGCCGTCGTCGACAATCGAGCCCGCGAGCGGGAGGACGTTGAACGCGATCGGGGCGGCGAACTTCACCGGCTCGCCGAGGTCGACCGCGGCACCGTCGTGGGTCAGGGCGGCGGCGTTGTCGACACCCTGGTGCACCTGCTTGTCGAGCTCGTCGACGCCGGCGAGCCCGGCGCCGGAGACGGCCTGGTAGGTGCTGACGATCAGCCGGCGCAGACCGGCCACGTCGTGCAGCGGCTTGAGCACGGGCATCGCGGCCATCGTCGTGCAGTTCGGGTTCGCGATGATGCCCTTGCGCGCGTTGGCGATCTCGGCGCCGTTCACCTCGGCGACGACGAGCGGAACATCGGGGTCCATCCGCCAGGCGGAGGAGTTGTCGATCACGGTCACGCCAGCGGCGGCGAACTTCGGGGCGAGCTCCTTGGAGGTCGCGCCACCGGCCGAGAAGATCGCGATGTCGAGACCGGTCGGGTCGGCGGTCGCAGCGTCCTCGATGCGGATGTCGACGCCCTCCCACTGCAGCACGTTGCCGGCCGACCGCGCTGAGGCGAAGAAGCGGATCTCGTCCACGGGGAAGTTGCGCTCAGCAAGCAGCCGCCGCACGACGGTGCCGACCTGGCCGGTTGCCCCGACCACTCCAACCTTCACTGGACTGCCTCCTTCGCGCGAGCGCTCATCGTCCCGTCCCGCCGTAGACCACTGCTTCTTCCTCGCTGGAACCCAGCTCGAAGGCGTCGTGCACGGCACGCACCGCGGCGTCCAGGTCGGTGTCACGGCACACCACGGAAATGCGGATCTCCGACGTCGAGATCATCTCGACATTGACGCCGGCGTCGGCAAGGGCGGAGAAGAACGTGGCGGAGACGCCTGGGTGCGAGCGCATGCCGGCGCCGACGAGCGAGAGCTTGCCGACGTGATCGTCGTACAGCACTTCGGAGAACCCGACCGCGTCCTTCACCTTGGTCAGCGCGGCAAGGGCGGCCGGGCCGTCCGTGGCGGGCAGCGTGAAGGAGACGTCGGTGCGGCCGGTGCCGCCGGTGGAGATGTTCTGCACGATCATGTCGATGTTGATCTCGGCAGCGGCGAGCTCGCGGAAGATCGTTGCCGCCTCGCCCGGCTTGTCCGGGACGCCGACCACCGTCACCTTGACCTCGCTGCGGTCGTGCGCGACGCCGCTGATGATCGCCTGTTCCACGGCAAGCTCCTCAATAGATCCAGAAACAATGGTGCCCGGCTTCGTCGCGAACGACGAGCGGACGTGAATCGGCACGTTGTAGCGGCGGCCGTACTCGACGCTGCGCAGGTGCAGGATCTTGGCACCGCTGGCCGCGAGCTCGAGCATCTCTTCGTAGGTGACGGTGGTGAGGCGGCGCGCGTTCGGCACGATGCGCGGGTCGGCGGTGTAGACGCCGTCGACGTCGGTGTAGACCTCGCAGACGTCGGCGCTGAGCGCCGCGGCGAGTGCGACGGCGGTGGTGTCCGAGCCGCCGCGGCCGAGCGTGGTGATGTCCTTGGTGTCCGGGCTGACGCCCTGGAAGCCGGCGACGATCGCGATGTTGCCCTCGGCCACCGAGTTCTGCACGCGGCCCGGCGTGATGTTCACGATCCGCGCCTTGCCGTGCACCGAGGTAGTGAGCACGCCGGCCTGCGAGCCGGTGAATGACTCGGCCTTGTAGCCGAGGGAGTTGATGGCCATCGCGAGAAGCGCCATCGAGATGCGCTCACCGGCCGTGAGCAACATGTCGTACTCGCGGCCGCTGGGCACCGGCACGATCTGCTGAGCGAGGTCGATCAGCTCGTCGGTGGTGTCACCCATCGCGGACACGACCACCACGACATCGTTGCCGTCCTTCTTGGTGGCGACGATCCGTTCGGCAACGCGCTTGATCCGCTCAGCATCGGCGACTGACGAGCCGCCGTACTTCTGCACGACGAGCCCCACGACAGTCCTCTCAGCAGAGTTGGTGACACCAATCCTAGCTGTCTCTGAGCACCCGAATTCTCACCGGAGCTTTTCCGGATCTGGTCACCGAATTCGCGTAAGAACCCGAATTTCGCTACTTGATCGCGGAAAAAGCGGCTTCGAGGATGTCGAGGCCCTCGGCGAGCAGGTCGTCGCCGATGACGAGCGGCGGCAGGAAGCGCAGCACGTTGCCGAACGTGCCGGCCGTGAGCGTGACCAGGCCCTCCTGGTGGCAAGCCGCGGAGATCGCGGCGGTTGCCTTCGCGTTCGGCGTCTTCGTGCCCGGCTCGACGAGCTCCACGGCGAGCATCGCTCCGCGACCGCGCACGTCGCCGATGATGCCGGTCTTGTCCGCGAGCGCCTCCAGACGAGGCGTCATGACGGCTTCGATGTGCCGTGCCGCCTCGACCAGATTCTCCGCACGCATCGTCTCGATCGAGCCGAGCGCGGCGGCGCAGGCCACCGGGTTGCCGCCGTACGTTCCGCCCAGACCGCCCCCGTGCACCGAGTCCATGATCTCCGCGCGGCCGGTCACGCCGGCGAGCGGCAGACCGCCCGCGATGCCCTTGGCGGTGGTGATCAGATCGGGCACGACGCCCTCGTGGTCGCAGGCGAACCAGTCGCCCGTGCGGCAGAAGCCGGTCTGGATCTCGTCGGCGATGAAGACGATGCCCTGCTCGCGGCACCACTCGGCCACACGCTTCAGGAATCCGGGCGGCGGAACGATGAAGCCGCCCTCGCCCTGGATCGGTTCGATCAGCACTGCGGCGGTGTTCGTCTCGCCGACCTGCGCATGCACCATTTCGACGAAGGTCGCGAACGCCTCGTCGGCGCAGTTCTCGGGCCCGGTCGGCCACCGGTACGGGTAGGCCATCGGCACGCGGTAGATCTCCGAGGCGAACGGCCCGAACCCGGACTTGTACGGCATCGACTTCGCGGTCAGCGCCATCGTCAGGTTGGTGCGCCCGTGATACGCGTGATCGAAGACGACGACGCCCTGCCGCTTGGTGTAGGTGCGCGCGATCTTGACCGCGTTCTCCACGGCTTCAGCGCCGGAGTTGAACAGTGCCGACTTCTTGTCATGATCGCCGGGGGTCAACTCGTTGAGCTGTTCTGCCACGGCGACGTAACCCTCGTACGGCGTCACCATGAAGCAGGTGTGCGTGAACGCCGCAACCTGTTCGCGCACGGCGTCGACCACTCGTGGTGCGGCGTTGCCGACCGAGGTCACGGCGATACCCGCGCCGAAGTCGATGAGCTGATTGCCGTCGACGTCGACGAGGATGCCGCCACCCGCCTCGGTGATGTAGATGGGCAACGTCGTGCCGACGCCGGAGGAGACGGCCGCGTTCTTGCGCGTCTGGAGTTCCACCGAGCGCGGCCCGGGGATCGCGGTGTGCAGGACTCGCTTCTGCTCGACGGTCATGGTGTCTCCTCAATCACGGCGATCACGTCGCCCTCCTGGATCGAGTCCCCTGGCGCGACGGCGATCTCGACGACGACCCCGGAGACCTCGGCGAGCACCGGGATCTCCATCTTCATCGACTCCAGCAGGACGAGCGTGTCGGTCGGGCCGACGGTGTCGCCTACCGACACGTGTACCGAGCCGACGTTGGCGACCATTTCGGCCGAGATCGTGTGCGTCATGCGTTCGACTCTTTCACCTACCGCGCGGTAGCGGGGGCATCAGAAATCGATGTTGTGCATGACGTGCTTGATCCGCGTGTAGTCCTCGAGGCCGTAGACGGATAGATCCTTGCCGTAGCCCGAGTGCTTGAACCCGCCGTGCGGCATTTCCGCGACGATCGGGATGTGCGTGTTGACCCACACGCAACCGAAGTCGAGACGCCGCGTCATGCGCATCGCCCGCCCGTGGTCACGGGTCCACACGCTCGAGGCAAGGCCGTACTCGACGTCGTTCGCCCAGCGGACGGCCTCGTCTTCGTCACTGAACTTCTGCACTGTGATCACCGGGCCGAAGATCTCGTTCTGGATCACCTCGTCGTCTTGGCGCATTCCCGCCACGACGGTCGGTTCGTAGAAAAACCCGGCACTGCCCTGGCGGTGCCCGCCGGCGAGCAGCTGGGCATGGTCGGGCAGGCGGTCGATCATGCCGGTGACCCGGTCGAGCTGGTTGGCGTTGTTGAGCGCGCCGTAGAGCACGTCTTCGGTCGGGGCGCCCGTCTTCGTGTTCTTGGCCTGCTCGGCGAGGGCCGCGGCGAAGTCGTCCGCGATTCTTGCGCCCACCAGCACGCGGGTGGCGGCGGTGCAGTCCTGGCCGGCGTTGAAGTAGCCGCCGATGGCGATGTTCTCCGCGGCGAACTCGATGTCCGCGTCGTCGAACACGACGACTGGAGCCTTGCCGCCCAGCTCAAGGTGGGTGCGCTTGAGGTCCTTCGCCGCAGCCTCGGCAACCTCGTAACCCGCGCGAGTTGACCCGGTGATCGAGACCATGGACGGTGTCTTGTGGCTGACCAAAGCGCGACCGGTGTCGCGGTCGCCGCAGACGACGTTGAAGACCCCCGGCGGGAAGAATTCGCCCGCGATCTCGGCCATCAGCGTCGAGCTCACCGGGGTGGTGTCGCTCGGCTTGAGCACCACGCAGTTGCCCGCGGCCAAGGCCGGCGCGACCTTCCAGATCGCCATCATCATCGGGTAGTTCCAGGGGGCGACCTGCCCGACGATGCCCACCGGCTCGCGGCGGATGTAGCTGGTGTGTCCGGCCATGTACTCGCCTGCGCTGCGTCCCTCGAGCAGGCGGGCCGCGCCGGCGAAGAAGCGGATCTGATCCAGGCTCGGCGGGATCTCCTCGCTGCGAGTGACCTCGATCGGCTTACCGGTGTTCTGGCACTCGGCGGCGAGAATCTCCTCGGCGCGGGCCTCGAAGGCGTCGGCGAACTTGAGCAGGGCG
>Ga0207698_10001817_pt1 | contig 12468 bp, 13 predicted proteins | sample KBSCornC22_FD_184298 | JGI IMG/M metagenome (GOLD analysis project Ga0207698, IMG submission 184298) | Corn rhizosphere microbial communities from Kellogg Biological Station, Michigan, USA - KBS Corn C2-2 (SPAdes) (version 2) | ecosystem: Host-associated > Plants > Roots > Rhizosphere > Soil ...
TCGCTGGTCGATGAGCTCGGTCCGAAGCCGTCCCGCGACGAGGTTCAGGTCGGCGCGGGCATTTCCTGCGCGTGAACCGAGCGAACGCGGGAGCCGTTCGCCGATCTCATCCAAGCGCTGGATCATAGGCGCGAAGATCGCCTGCGGCTCGGGCCAGCGGCAGACGGTAAGCTCGAACCGCTCACGGGTGCGCTCGATGCGCCGCGACAGGCACTCCTGGCCGCGATGCTGAAGGTCGCGCAGCTGGGCGAACAACTCGGCGCGGACCGGCACCGCAATTTCGGCGGCCGCGGTCGGCGTGGGCGCGCGGCGGTCGGCGGCATGGTCGATGAGGGTGGTATCGGTTTCGTGGCCGACTGCCGAGATCAAGGGGATGGGCGATTCGGCCGCGGCGCGAACCACCTCTTCCTCGTTGAAGGCCCACAGGTCCTCGATCGACCCCCCGCCGCGCGCGACGATCAGCAGGTCGGGCCTGGGCTCGATGCCAGGGAATGCCCGGATCGCAGCAGCGACCTTCGCGGCGGCGCCTTCGCCCTGCACCGGGACCGGCCACAGGATCACGCGCGTCGGGCAACGGTCGGAGAGCCGGTGAAGGATGTCGCGAATGACCGCGCCGGTCGGCGAGGTGACGACTCCGATGACCTGCGGCAGGAACGGCAGCCGGCGCTTCCGTTCAGGCGCGAACAGACCTTCGGCGGCGAGCGCCTTGCGGCGCTTTTCGAGCAAGGCGAGGAGCGCGCCCTCGCCCGCGATCTCCATCCGGTCGACGACGATCTGATACTTCGACCGGCCGGCGTAAGTGGTGAGCTTGCCGGTCGCGATGACCTCGGCGCCGTCCTCGGGGAGGAAGGCGAGCGCCGCCGCATTGCCGCGCCAGATAACCGCGTCGATGCAGGCATTCTCGTCCTTCAGCGTGAAATAGCAGTGCCCCGATCCGTGGCGCTTGAACCCGCTGATCTCGCCGCGCACGCGCACGTGGCCGAAGGCGCTCTCGACGGTCTTCTTGAGCGCGCCCGAAAGCTCGCTGACGCTGACCGCGGGCGAATTGTCGCCGGGGGAGACGTTCGCTAACAGGCCGGCGCGTGTGTCTTCGGGAATGTCCATGAATATTCTGTTGCTTGGCTCGGGCGGACGCGAGGATGCGCTCGCGTGGAGACTTAGGCAATCGCCGAGCTGCGACAAGCTGATCGCCGCGCCGGGGAATCCGGGAATAGCGCGCTGGGCCGATTGCGTGACCATCGACCCGTGCGATCCGGCATCCGTGATCGAGCTGGCCAAGACCAATCGCATCGACCTCGTCGTGGTCGGACCGGAAGCGCCCCTCGTCGCCGGAGTGTCAGATGAGCTGCGCGGGGCGGGCTTCGCCGTCTTCGGCCCCAATGCCGCGGCGGCCCAGCTCGAAGGATCGAAGGGATTCACCAAGGACCTGTGCCGCGCGAACCGCATCCCGACTGCCGAGTACGTGCGGGTCGAGCGCGCGGTGGACGCCAAAGACGCGCTCGACCGCTTCGGTATCCCCGTCGTCATCAAGGCGGACGGGCTTGCCGCGGGCAAGGGTGTCACGGTGGCCTTGACCCGCGCCGAAGCCGAAGCCGCGATCGACGGTGCCGGCGACGGGCCGTTGGTGATCGAAGAGTTCCTCGAAGGCGAGGAAGCGAGCCTGTTCGCACTGGTCGATGGCGAGACCGCGGTGCCGCTCGCCTCAGCGCAGGACCACAAGAGGGTCGGCGAAGGCGACACTGGGCCGAACACCGGCGGGATGGGCGCCTATGCCCCTGCCCCGGTTCTGACGCCCGAGCTCGAACAGCGCGCGATGGACGAGATCGTCCGCCCGACCGCGCGCGCCCTCGCCGCGGCGGGAACGCCGTTCAGCGGCGTGCTTTACGCCGGCCTGATGCTCACCGACGAGGGGCCGAAGCTGATCGAGTATAACGTTCGCTTCGGCGACCCAGAGTGTGAGGCGATCATGCCGCTGATCGGAGGCGACTTCGCAGAGCTGCTGGACGCCGTCGCGACCGGGCGGCTGCGTGAAACCGAGCCGCCGCAGTTGTCAGGTAAGCACGCGGTGACGGTGATCGTCGCGGCGCGCGGTTATCCGGCCACGCCGGCGAGCGGCGGACTGATTCGCGAGATCGAGGCGGCCGAGCAGGTCGAGGGCGTGACCGTGTTCCACGCGGGTACGGCGCTCGGCGACAAGGGGTTGGTCGCCAAGGGCGGCCGGGTGCTCGCGGTCACCGCCGTCGCCGAGACGTTCGCCAACGCTCGGGCGCGTGCTTACCGGGCGGTCGACCAGATCGATTTCGCCGACGGCTTCCACCGCCGCGACATCGGCTGGCGCGAGCTTGCGCGGGATCAGGCATGAATGCCTTCTGGGCCTATTTCTGGCCGCCCTTCGGCGCGGGGATCGCGGTCGGGATCGTCGCCGGCGACTTCTTCTTCCGCCGCCGCGGCGCGCGCCGTGTGTCGCTGGGCATCGGCATATTCGCGACCCTCGTCCTGGCGGCCCTGTGGCACGGACCGGCCGGCGCGGCGGACCGCTTCACCGCCGAGGTCGAGCGCGGCATACGCCAGACCATCGTTTATTGGGAAATCCCCCAGGTCAGCGGGCATTTGCATCACGGGCCGCTGACCCGGCGCGCGGTCCTTTCCGGCCCGGCCGACGATTTCCAGCGCAGCCAGCTCGCCGAGTACATCTCCGAGGTTCCTGGTGTGTCGAGTGCAAGCTGGTCCGCAGCCGGGGGCGGAGCGCCACTGATCGTCGAGGGGGGCGCGGTCGCCTTGCTGGGCTTCCTTTTCGGACTGTTCGGCGCCTATCTCCGGGACATTCGCCGTCGCTACAACGCACAATGGAATTGGTGACCTGATGGAAGTCGTTCACGATTATTGGCCCGCGATTGTCGTCGCGGTCGTTTTTCTGATCATCCTCGCATTCCTGATCTTCCGCCCGCGCCAGCGGGTGAGCCTGACGGACAGCGCCCCGGTGCGGCCGCACATGCAGCAGGCAATGCCGCGCGAAGGCCGCGGAATCGCCGGCGAAGCCGCCGCCGCGACCAGCGACCTCGCCGGCAACATCATCAGCGCGCCGGTGCACAGCGCGCTCGAAGGCGACATTCCGCGGGATGATCTGTGCATGCTGAAGGGCGTCGGCCCCAAGTTCGCCGACGCGCTGCACGCGGCGGGGTTTGTGAATTTCCAGCAGATCGCCGGGCTGACCCCGGTCGAAGTCGATCGTCTCGACAGTCAGCTCGGCGCCTTCGCGGGCCGGATCAAGCGCGACCGCATCGTCGAACAGGCTGATTATCTGGCGCGGAACGACCTGGATGGCTTCGAGCAGAGGTTCGGGAAACTTTAGACGTGACGCTCGTGTTGACCGAACCGGCGCTATGAGTCCGGATCAGAATACCGTGGTCCGATGTATGTGATTGCGACGAACGCTGAGGCGACGAAAGCCACGGCGAAATAGATGACGCCCGTCATCCATCCCTTGGCAGGACTCTCCGAATAGGCTCTCACAGTTTCGAAGATGCCTAGCGGCGCCGCAGCAAGCGGCCCGACCAGAAAGGCGGCCGTTCGACGACTGACGGGGGGTGTCCTCATCGCGTGGTCAGACTACCGACGAGAGCTGGCGTTGCAATGTCGCCAATGAATTGAACATGGAGTCCACGAATCCGCTACCCGACGGCTTCCACCTGCGCCGCGGCGGCTCGTTTCTTCGGCCGCGATGCGATCAGCTTGTCGATCTTGCGGCCGTCCATGTCGACGATTTCGAACGACCAGCCGTCGTGGCGGAACTTCTCGCCGACTTCGGGAAGGTGCTTGAGCACGGATAGCGCGAAGCCGGCGACGGTCGAATAATCGCGCTCGCCCGGCATCGCGAGGCCGAGACGGTCCGACAGGAGGTCGGCGCTCGCGGCGCCTGAAACGAGCCAGCTCCCGTCCTCGCGCTCGACCAGCGGGGGCTCCTCGCCCTGTTCGATGTCGTGGGCGAAGGTGCCGGCGAGCGCGGCGAGGAGGCTGCCGGGCGTGACGATCCCGTCGAGATGGCCATATTCGTCCTGCACCAGCGCAAGCGGAACGTCGGCGTTTCGGAGCACCGCCAGCGCGTCCATCGCGTCCATCAGGTCGGGGATGACGGGCGGTTTTCTGCAGAGATGCTTGAGGTCGAGCGGGCGCCCTTCGAGCAGCGCGGCAACGACGTCGCGGAGCTGGACCACGCCGACGATATTCTCGACCGAGCCGTCGGCGACCGGAATGCGGCTGTGCGGGGTTTCGAGCAAGGCCTGGCGGATTTCGCCGGGCGTCGATTCGAGATCGATCCAGTCGATCTCGGTGCGCGGGGTCATCACTTCGCGCACCGGCCGGTCGGCGAGGCGGACGATGCCCGAGATGATCGCGCGCTCGCTCTCCTCGAGCACGCCCGCGGTCTGGGCCTCAGCGACGACCAGGTGCAGCTCCTCGGCGGTGACCTGGTTTCGGGACTCGCGGTCTAAGCCGAACAGCCTGAAAATCAGCGCGCTCGACCGGTCGAGCAGCCAAACGAAGGGCGCGGTGATCCGCGACAGCCACTTCATCGGCTTGGCGATGATCGCCGCTATCGGCTCGGGCGAGCGAAGCGCTATCTGCTTGGGGACGATCTCGCCGATCACCAGCGACACGAAAGTGATGGCGACGATCACCACGCCATATCCAAGCGTGTGCGCCGTGCCGTGGCTGAGGCCCGCAAGCTCGAGCCGTTCGGCGACAGGTTCCCCGAGGCTCGCGCCGGAAAAGGCGCCGTTGATAATGCTGATCAGCGTGATCCCGCTCTGCACCGTGGACAGGAACCGTCCCGGCTCGGCGGCGAGATCGAGCGCGCATTGCGCCCCGCTGCTTCCGCTCCGGGCCATCGCCCGAAGCCGCGCATCGCGCGAGGAGACGATCGCAAGCTCCGACAGCGCGAGCAGGCCGTTGAGCACGATCAGCGCGAGGATCAGGACGATGTCGAGCCAGGGGATGGGGGCCAAATGGTCGCTCATAGGCGTCGCGACGCGACTGTAGCCTTGCCCGGCACGGCTTCACAAGCAGCGGTTCGATTCACGTGCGGAACCATCGCCGGCGCGCGCCGGTTTGGCGGCTGGTCCCTTTGCCGCTACGGAGCCGCTTGCCGTGCACGCCCGCCTCAAAATTTCGTCGCTCGCCCTCGCCTGCTCGATCGCTCTTCTCGCCGGGTGCGAGACGTCCGCGCCGCCGCCGCCGCTCGTCCGGCCCGCGGCGTTCACCCCGCTCGGCCTCAACGCGCCCTATCTTTATGGCGACGTGATCGGCGGCCACAAAAGCCGGGCCGCGAAGATGAAGGCGGCGAAGATCCGCCCGATCAATCCGGCGCTCGCGCCCAATTACATCGCGAACCTGGACCGCGAGCTGCGCGTCCAGACGGCGGGCATCGGCCTCGACGTGCTCCGGGTCGGCAACGGAATCGTCATCCGGATCCCGGCGGCGCTGACCTTCGACGAGGGCAGCGCCAGCGTGAAGCCGGAGTTCGACGCGACGCTCAAGGAAATCTCGCGCGAGGTGAAGGACCGCAACCAGACCTTCGTCGACGTGTTCGCCCATACGGATCTGTCGGGCTCGCCGCAGGTCAACCAGGCGCTGTCGGACCGGCGCGCGGCAGCGGTTGCGACCTATCTCGCCGGTCACGGGGTCGCGAGGGCGCGTATCGCGTCCAAGGGCCTGGGCGAGACCGCGCCGCTCTACAACCCGGAAACGAGCGACACGGAGAAGGCGGCGAACCGCCGGGTCGAGATCCGCCTGCTGCCCTATACCGGTTAGCGCCGCTCTTCGAAAAAGCCGCGCAGAAGCGCCGCCGATTCGTCCTCGCCGATGCCGCCGAGCACGTCGGGGCGATGGTGGCACGTCGGCTGGGCGAAGATGAGGGCGCCGTGGACGACTCCGCCCCCCTTCGGGTCCTCGGCCGCGAAACGGAGCGCTTTCATCCGGGCGAGCGACACGGCGGCGGCACACATCGCGCAGGGTTCGAGCGTCACCCACAAGGTGCAGTCGTCGAGCCGCGAGCTCCCGAGCCTGGCGGCCGCCGCACGGATGGCGACCATTTCAGCGTGAGCCGTCGGATCGGCGGAACCGCGCATGGCGTTGCGCGCTTCGGCGATCACCTCGTCCCCGCAGGTGATGACTGCGCCGACCGGCACTTCGCCCTCCGCGGCTGCCTCCGCGGCGAGATCGAGCGCCCGGCGCATCGGCGGGGGAAGCGGAAAGCCCATGACCGCCCGGCTAGCCGAGCGGCGAGGCGAAGTCACATCGCGTTGCCCGCGTTGGCCTCCGCTTCATTCTGACCTGCCTTGTGGATGATGAGCGCGGGTACCTTGACGGTCGTGTTCTTCGTCCCGACGCTGACCGAACCGGTTTCGACATCGAAGGCGGGCGCCTGGCCGCCCTTGGCGGTCACTCCGTTGCGCGTCGCGGAGACCTGGGGCGCCTTCGCACCGCGGATCTGGTTGATGTCGATATAGCCGGTGGCGACTCCGGCAATCACGACGAGAACAATGATGATCAGGATGAAGATGATGGCGCGCATGGTCCCCTGGCTCTGAATCGTTGCGGACGGACAACGCAAACTCCGCTCCCGGGTTGCCAGCCGCGGCGTTGACGAAGCAAGCCTCAGCGGCTAACGGGCGACGCTCTTCGGGCCTTTGGCGGCTCGTCCAGAAAATTCAGGAAGATAGTCATGTCGCGGGTTTGCGAGCTGACCGGCAAGGGCCGGCTGGTGGGACACAATGTTTCCCACGCCAACAACAAGACCAAGCGCACGTTCCTCCCGAACCTGCAGAACGTCACTCTGATTTCCGACGCGCTCGGAACGAGCGTCAAGCTGCGCGTGTCGACCCACGGGCTGCGCTCCGTCGAGCATGTCGGTGGGCTGGACAACTGGCTGATGAAGACCAGTGACGACAAGCTCAGCCCGAAGGTCCGCAAGCTCAAGAAAGAGATTGCAAAAAAGGTCAACGAGCCCGCGGCGGCCTAACTCATTCCTCCCCAGCTGACAGGCTGGGGAGGGGAACCATTCACCGAAGAGTGAATGGTGGAGGGGTCCTGCGGCGGCGTCCTTTACCCCTCCACCAGCTTCGCTGGTTCCCCTCCCCACGACCCCGGATCAAGTCCGGGGCCGCATGGAGGAACTAAATTACTGAAACAGCATCGTTTTTCCTGAACGGTGGCTGCACTGTGCGTTCAGCATCGATATCCCGCGAATCGGGCATAAGTGCTTCATTCGACGGGGTTATCCCCTTTTCCCTGTCGTGTCCGGACACGGACGAATTCCCTCGCGTCGCGTAACGAGGGGGGCCCGGCGCGCGTTGTTGCGCCGGGCCCGTTTTTCATGCGCTTTCGAACAAAGCCGCTAATTGCTCGACCATCGCTCCGGCGAGCTGCTCGGCGTCCATGATGGTCACCGCGCGCTCGTAATAACGCGTCACGTCATGCCCAATGCCGATGGCGATCAGCTCGACCGTCGAGCGCTTCTCGATCCACTCGATCACCTGCCGTAGGTGCCGCTCGAGATAGGTGCCGCCGTTGGCGCTGGCGGTGGAATCGTCGACCGGCGCACCGTCGGAGATCACCATCAGGATGCGCCGCTCCTCGGGCCGGGCGATCAGCCGGTTGTGCGCCCACAGCAGCGCCTCACCGTCGATATTCTCCTTGAGCAGTCCCTCGCGCATCATCAGGCCGAGGTTGCGCCGAGCGCGGCGGTACGGCTCGTCCGCGCGCTTGTAGACGATGTGCCTCAGGTCGTTCAGGCGGCCCGGATTGGGCGGCCTGCCTGCGGTCAGCCAGGATTCCCGGCTCTGTCCGCCCTTCCAGCCGCGGGTGGTGAAGCCGAGAATCTCGGTCGCGACCCCGCAACGCTCGAGCGTCCGCGCGAGAATATCGGCGCAGATCGCGGCGATGGCGATGGGACGGCCGCGCATCGAGCCTGAATTGTCGATCAGGAGCGAGACCGCCGTGTCGCGAAATTCGGTGTCGCGCTCGATCTTGAACGACAAGGCATGGCGCGGGTTGACGACCACGCGGGCGAGCCTTGCGGCGTCGAGAAGTCCCTCCTCCTGGTCGAAATCCCAGCTCCGCGCCTGTTGCGCCATGAGCCGCCGTTGCAGACGGTTCGCGAGTCGGGTGACGACGTTCGAAAGCCCGCTCATCTGCTGATCGAGATAGGCGCGAAGCCGCGACAGCTCGTCTTCGTCGCACAGTTCCCCGGACTCGACGATCTCGTCGAAACGGGTGGTGAACGCCTTGTAGTCGGTCGGTGGAGACAGGTCCCAGTTGCGCCGGCCGGGGGCCGCGAACAGGCTGTCGCTGAGGTCGTCGCCGGCGGAGGACTGTTCCTCGCCCGCTTCCATCTCCTGCTCCGAATCGCCTTCGCTGTCCTGGTCTTCCGTGTCCTCGCCGCGCATCTCGACGTCGCCGCCGCCAGGCGTCCCCTCGTCGCCCTGTTCCACCTTATCGTTGCTGCCGCCCTCGTCGCCCTCCGCTTCGTCGCCGGCGTCGTCCGGCTCCTCGTCGACCCGCTCCTCGGCCGCGGCGAGGTTCAAGTCTTCGAGCAGCTGCCGCGACAGCCTGGCGAAGGCAGCCTGGTCGTCGAGCGTCAGCGCCAGCGCGTCGAGCTCGGCCGCGGCTTTCTCCTCGATCCACGGGGCGACCAGCTTGAGCCCCGCCAAGGCGGCGGTCGGCGGCGCTTCGCCGGACAGCCGCTCGCGCGCGATGAGACCGATGGCGGTCGAAAGCGGCACTTCTTCGGCATCGCGCGCGCGAACGATCGCGTCGCCGCGAATCCGAGCGTCGGTCAGATGACGCAGGTTCTCGCGCACCCCGCCCATCGAGCGCGCACCGAGCGCCTCCACCCGCGCGGTCTCGAGCGCATCGAAGACCGAGCGCGCATCGACGTCCGCCGGCGCGACGCGGGCATGGAGCTTTGCATCGTGATGGCGGAGGCGAAGCGCAGCCGAATCCGCGGCCCCGCGCGCTTCGGCGACGAGCTTGGATTCGAGGGCGGGGCCGGGCGACGCGACCCGCGCCGTTTTCCCGGACGCCGGCGCAATGTCGGAGGCGAAGACCACCTCGACCTCGGGATCTTTGGCGATTGCCCGGGCCGCGCCTGCAAGAGCGCGCCGGAAGAGATCAATGCGTTCGGCCAATTCAGGCCTTTCCGACGACGCTTTCCGGCAGGTCCTCGCCGAACACGCGCTGATAATATTCGGCGATCAGCGGGCGCTCGGCCTCGTCGCACTTGTTCAGGAAGCTGACCCGGAAGGCGTAGCCGATGTCGCCGAAGATGTGAGCGTTCTGCGCCCAGCTGATCACGGTGCGGGGACTCATCACCGTTGAGATGTCGCCGTTGATGAAGCCCTGGCGCGAAAGCTCGGCGACCTTGATCATCTTCTCGACAATGGCCTTGCCATCGGGGTCGTCATATTCGCCCGACTTGGCGAGCACGATCTGCGCTTCGACCTGGGCCGGCAGATAGTTGAGCGTGGTGACGATGTTCCAGCGGTCCATCTGGCCCTGATTGATCGCCTGGGTGCCGTGATAGAGGCCGGTCGTGTCGCCGAGACCGACGGTGTTGGTCGTCGCGAACAGGCGGAACCATGGGTTCGGGCGGATCACGCGATTCTGGTCGAGCAGGGTCAGCTTGCCCTCGGCCTCGAGCACGCGCTGGATCACGAACATCACGTCCGGCCGGCCCGCGTCATATTCGTCGAACACCAAAGCGACCGGGTGCTGCAGCGCCCACGGCAGAAGCCCCTCGCGGAACTCGGTCACCTGCTGGCCGTCGCGGAGCACGATCGCGTCGCGTCCGACGAGGTCGATTCGGCTGATGTGCGCGTCGAGGTTGATGCGGATCATCGGCCAGTTGAGCCGCGCCGCGACCTGCTCGATGTGGGTCGACTTGCCGGTGCCGTGATAGCCCTGGACCATCACCCGGCGGTTCTTGGCGAAGCCGGCGCAGATCGCAAGCGTGGTGTTGGGATCGAAGACATAGGTCGGGTCGAGGTCGGGCACCCGCTCGTCGGCCTCGCTGAACGCGGGGACCTCCATGTCCGAATCGACACCGAAGGCGTCGCGCACTTTCACGACCTTGTCAGGCGTGGCCATCAGAGTCTCCGCGCGGCTTTCGGGCTGGACGTTCGAAATATCGGTCATCGGTTCGCCTTAAGGGAATGGCGTCGGCGTCTCAATGTTCAGCCAACTTTTGGCGGGAGCGGGAAGAGCGTTCGAAAACGCTTCGCAAGCTCCATGTCTCCCTCGACCTTGATCATTTCAAGGGGGGCGCCGCCATGGACCACCGCGGCGATCTCGCTTGGAGTGCCGCTGAACTCGACGTCGCAATCCTTGACCGGCCCGCGCTCCACATCGAGGCGTCCGTCGCGGATCGTGACGACATAATCGATGTCGCCGAAGTGGAAGCCGACGCGGGCGTCGAGCCCTTCGGCAAGGTCGGGCGACAGCAAGGTCTGGAACGACATGATGACGGAGACGTGGCTCATCCGAAGGGTCGGGTTGTGCAAGGGGCTGCGCGCCGCCCAGCGGCCGAGCGAAGCAATGAGCGGAACGACCTCGAGTCCCCACTCAGTCGCCTCATAGACCTGGATCGAGGCGGGCGGCGCGAGCCTGGTCTTGCGGACCAGGCCGCGTCTTTCGAGCTCCGTCAGGCGCTGTGCGAGCACGTTCGCGCTGATCCCCGCCAAATCTGTCTTCAGCTCCGAAAAGCGGCGCGGCCCATAGGCGAGCTCGCGAAGCACGAGCATCGCCCAGCGTTCGCCCAGCAACTCCATCGCGTGAGCCAGGCCGCACGCATCGTCGAAGCGCCGTTTTTCCTCGTTTGCTTGTAATTTAGTTATTTTTTCTAACTCCACAGTTGCAATTTATAACTTCGAGGCGCAAAAGGCAAGCGAATCGAGTCGGAGGGGAGAAACAATGGCCCGGATGATCTTCGTGAATCTGCCGGTCACCGACCTGGTGCAGTCGAGGGCGTTCCTCGAGGCGCTCGGCGCCGTCAACGAACCCAGGTTCACCGACGACACCGCCGCCTGCATGACCCTGAGCGACAGCATCCACGTGATGCTCCTCACCTACGACAAGTTCAGCCAGTTCACGCCGCGCCCGATCGCCGACGCGAAAGCCGGGTCGGAAGTGCTTCTGTGCCTTTCGTCCGACAGCCGCAAAAGCGTCGACTCGACTATAGAGCGGGCCGTAGCGGACGGCGGTACGGCTGATCCGTCGCCCAAACAGGACTATGGGGTCATGTACGGGCGTAGCGTCGCCGACCCGGACGGGCACATCTGGGAAGTCATGTGGATGGACGCAGCCGCCGCCGAGCGCGGCGCCGAAGCCGTCCAGGAAGCGATCGCGACAACGGTCTGAGGGAGCGCGAACCATGCCGATCAATCCGAACGCCGAAATCGAGATCACTGCATTCGCCTGGGTTCCGGAATTCGCCCAGGGCGTGGTGCGCGGCCTGCGCGCGCGCTGGGCGCTCGAGGAGGCGGGGCTCGATTATCGGGTTCGACTGCTCGCCCAGCAGCGGCCGCTGGAATATCTGAAGGAGCATCCGTTCGACCAGGTGCCGTGCTTCAACGACGGCACGGTCCGAATTTTCGAGAGCGGCGCCATCATCCAATATATCGGCGAGAAGAGCGAAGCGCTGTTGCCGCGCGATCCGCAGGGCAGGTACAGGGCGATCCAGTGGACCTATGCCGCGCTCAACAGCGTCGAGCCGGCGATCTTCAACGTCCTCGCGATCGACATCTTCTATCCCGACCAGGAGTGGGCGAAGCTGCGCCGTCCAAGCGCGGTCGATTTCGCGAAGCTGAAGCTGAAGCGCGTGTCCGACTGGCTCGGCGACAAGCAGTGGCTCGAGGGCGACCGCTTCACCATCGGCGATCTGATGATGGTCACGACGCTGCGCTTCCTGCGCCATACGGACCTCGTCGCCCAATTCCCGAATCTCGATGCTTTTGTGAAGCGTGGAGAGGCGCGCCCGGCGTTCCAGCGCGCGCTTCAAGACCAGCTCGCGACATTTCGCGAGCACGAACCGCAAGGAGAGCCAGCATGACCTACTTCGAAGGATTCATCACGCCGGTGCCCGCGACCAAGCGCGCCGAATATCTTCGGCATGCCGGCAAGTTCACGCCGATGGCGCGGCAATTCGGAATCCGCCGGATGGTCGAGAGCTGGGCCGACGAGGTTCCGCACGGCACCGTGACGGACTTCTACCGCGCCGTTGAGGCGAAGGACGAGGAGACGATCGTCTTCTCCTTCTTCGAATATCCCTCGAGGAAGGAACGCGACGCGGCGAACGAGAAGTTCATGAGCGATCCGAACATGGCCGAGATGATGAAGGACATGCCTTTCGACGCATCGCGAATGATCATGGGCGGCTTCGACTCGATCATCGACAGCGGCGAAGGCGGCGGAAGC
>Ga0207698_10001826_pt1 | contig 12449 bp, 7 predicted proteins | sample KBSCornC22_FD_184298 | JGI IMG/M metagenome (GOLD analysis project Ga0207698, IMG submission 184298) | Corn rhizosphere microbial communities from Kellogg Biological Station, Michigan, USA - KBS Corn C2-2 (SPAdes) (version 2) | ecosystem: Host-associated > Plants > Roots > Rhizosphere > Soil ...
ACAAAACAGCGTATCAAAGCCAGACCTCAAGACATCGTGATCATTGCTGTCAAAAAGATCGAGTCCTGGTTCCTGGCCTCCAGTTCGGCAATAGCAGCCTTAATAAGGCAACCCGGCTTTATATTCCAGTCGCCAGAAGGCGAAGCGCAGCCATTTGAAACTATAAATAATTTAATGATCCATCATCTCGGAAGAGGAGCAGGCAAAGGCAATGGAGGTAAGATCAAATTGATCACCCGGCTGCTGGAAAACGGCCTGGATATTAACCAGGCAGGATCTCACCCAAATTGCCCCAGCGCCAAATATTTCATCGATAAGCTAACTATAGTCGGAAAAGGCAAATAGCGGAGTCAGTGCCAACTCATTCACCCTATCTAACAGTCCATTCCGGCGAAGATTGCCCGCACCCGCCACGGACCCTAGCTTTGCCCCATGGAAAAAAATAATACCCACACCGCCCCGGCACCTTCACCGGAAAGCATCATGCGCATCGGCATGGGATTCTGGCCCTCGCAGGTCCTGCTCACAGCAGTAAAATTTCAACTATTCACATTGCTGGCCCGTCAGCCTCTCTCCGCCACCGAAATAAAACAAATCCTGCACCTCCATACCACCGACAGACATCTCTACGACTGGCTGGATGCCCTGACAGGTCTCGGATTCCTGCATCGCACCGGACTGCTGGAACAGGCCCTCTATTCGAACAGCGCCGATACGAATATCTTTCTCGACAAGAATAAACCCTCCTACATCGGAGGAATACTGGAGCTGGCCAACAGAAGACTCTACAACAGCTGGGGACGCCTGGACGCCTCCCTGCTCACCGGTCAGCTGCAGGACCAGGATATGGCCAGCAAGGGACATTCCTTTGCAGAAGTTTACGCAACACCGGAAAAATTAAAAGAGTTCCTCGACGCCATGAGCAGTATAAATATGGCCAACTTCAGAGCTTTCGCCACCAAGTTCGATTTCTCCCACTACAAGACCCTGACAGACGCAGGCGGCGCCGGAGGACAGCTCTCCATCACCATCGCCCAACAACATCCGCACATGTCCTGCACCAGCTTCGACCTCCCCATCGTCGGATCTATAGCAGCCGGCAACATTCACCGATCCGGGCTTACGGAAAGAGTATACACTGCCAGCGGCGACTTCTTTACCGGCTCCATTCCCACCGCCGACATCATCGTCATGGCCAATACCCTTCATGATTGGGATGAAGAGAAAAAATTATACCTGATCCAGAAAGCATTCGACGCCCTCCCTTCTAATGGAGTTTTCGCAGCCATCGAACACGTCATCGACGACCAGCGCTCGAAAAATGTTTTTGGAATGATGATGAGCCTGAACATGCTGCTCCAGACGGGCAAAGGATTTGACTACACCTTCTCCGACTTCCAGTCATGGGCATACGCAGCTGGCTTCGCACGCACCGGGCTCCTTCCGCTCACGGATCGATCCAGCGCCGTCCTGGCCTATAAAAGCTAACCCCAGGTCCCTCGTCGGAAGGGCTTCGTTCCCCCGTATCCGGCACGCTCGCCCACGGGCCGGACAACAAGTCTCCGGCCCGTCCTGGTTGAAGTCCCAGGCCCTGGCTAAGGTCATCTGTCCCAGCAATGGTCTCAGGTCCTGGCGGAAGTCAAAGGTCCTGGTCATCCTCACCACCCCACCCATCAGGCGTCCTCCCATTTCCCTCCTTCTCCCCCGTCTGCGGCTGCTCCCTATCCATCTCCTCGATATCCACCGGCCGGGAAGCCATATCCCCTATCAGCCAATGCGAAAAATAGTCCGCCATACGCCACCAGAAATACTCCGTCATGTCCCCATACCCATGCCGCTGCCCCGGCAGGATCACCAGGTCAAATCTTTTATTCGCCCTGATCAGCGCATTCGCCACCCGTATCGTATTACCCGGATGCACATTATTGTCGATGTCACCCGTCGATAACATCAAATGCCCCTTGAGATTTTTTGCCAGATCAGGATTCTTCTCAATGCTATAGACAAAACTAGTATCGCCCTTCTCGCTGATCACCTCTTTCACGCCATGATGCTTCTCGCTCCACCACCGGTTATAGATGGAATTATCATGATTACCCGAAGACGACACCGCCACCTTGAAAAAGTCGGGATATACCAGCATCGCCGCCGTGCTCATAAAGCCCCCGCCACTATGCCCGTGTATGCCTACCCGGTTGATATCGATAAAAGGATACCTGTCCGCCAGCTGCTCCGCCACCGCCTTTTTATCCGCCAGACCATAATCCCGGAGATTGCCATAGCCATAGTTATGGTACCACTTGCTGCGGGAAGGATGCCCGCCCCTATTGCCCAGCGTAATGACGATCATCCCCAGCTGCGCTAACCTGTCCGTCCTGTCCATACCACGGCCGAAGGATTTGTTGACGGCCTCTGTCTGCGGACCGGGATAAACATATTCCATCAACGGATACTGTTTTGTGCTGTCGAAATTGAACGGCTTATACATCACCCCATAGATGTCCGTGATGCCATCATCCGCCTTTGCCCGGAAAGGCTGTGGGAATCTATACCCTGCCGCCATCAGCTGGCTCAGATCCGCCGTCTCCAGGTCCATGATCTTTCTGCCCAGGGAATTGTACAGCGCTGAATGCGGCGCCGTATTCACCCTGGAGTAATTGTCCACAAAGAACTGCTGATCGTCATTCATATTCAGCGCGTGATCGAAGTCGCCCGGGTCCAGAAGCGTCAAACCCGTGCCATCGAAGTTGACCTTATAACAATGCAGATAATACGGATCTTCATTCGTCTCCCGGCCGTTGGCGGAGAAATAAAGTATTCGCTTCTTATCATCGATGCCCAATATATCCTCGCAATGCCAGGCCCCGCTGGTGATCTGGTTCTCCAGCCTGCCATTGCCATCGTACAGATAGAAATGCGCCCAGCCATCCCGCTCGCTCCATTCGATAAGCTCCCTGCCATCGTTCACCAGGCCCGGACGACGTTCCTCTACATAGGTATTCAGCCGCTCCTGTATCAGCGGCTTTGCCACCATATCCTTTATATCCAGTACACACACATCGATCCTTTTCAGATCACGGCTCGTACGGTTGAAATAGAATTTAGTATCCGTTCCCAGCCACACCGAAGACCTGTATTCATCGTCACGCTGCTTTGCCAGCGAAGGCTTGCTCCAAAGAGAGATGTCCTGATCCTTGAATGCGGCCGCATTGATCTCCCGGTGGGCCTTTGCTTCCATATCGAACAACAGCAGATGGTCGATTGGGCCGTCCTTCTCACCCGGCATTTCATATTTATAGGTCTCCAGCGTAGGCCGGGGATTGGCCAGGGAATTGATCACCCAGAGGTCCTTTACCTTGCGGCTGTCGGCTCGCGTCATAGCAAAATGCTTCGAGTCGGGGCTCCACAACACAAAAGCGGGCTTTCGCTTGTCCTTATTTTTCTCTTTGTCAACATTCGTCTCTCCACCGCCTCCCTGACCACCCACACCATGATAGCTGTAATATTCCACACCGTCTGTCGTCAATGCATGCTCTACGATGGTACTGTCGTCCTCTTTTTTCAGGGCCTTTTCATAATTCGCCCGGTCCATCCAGTACAGATTGAAATGTTTCCCAAATACGATCGTGGCGCTGTCCGGCGAGATCGACGCCCAATTAGGTTTATGCTTGGGTTTCTTATAGCCCACCAGCTCGTTCAATGTGCCATCCAGGAGATTGTATTCGAAGTAGAACACCTTCTTATCCTTCGAAGCCGTCGAACCACCAGCACCACCACCTCTTCTTCCATTACCCCGGCCACCGCCATTCTGCTCTTCCTTCTTCTCCATATCGTTGTTCTTCACCGTGTCCGTCTTTTCCTTCTCCACATCCTGCGTGCTCTTCACCTCGAACTGTATCCAGTTCTCATCTTTTATGAATCGCATGCTGTCCAGACCCAGGTGCTGAGCGTCAAAAGGATCGTGTACGATGCGTGTGATGGCCGCCGCCAGCTTTTCATTGTCAAAAAGCAGCTTCTTCTCGCCCTTGACAGGGTCTGCGATATACCATTTCTTCCCTTCCGAGGTCTCATACATGTACCAGAATCGGTTGCTTTTCTTCAACCAATGCGGGTCGACATTCAACGTAAAGATCATTTTTTCCAGCTTCCGGGGAGAGAACCGCGCGGCTGCCTGGTAGTTGGCTTTTACGACAGGAGTTAACTGCGCTTGCGATAAAAAAGCAACGAACAGCAAAGGGGTCAGGCAAGTGATCCGAAACATAAGCAGAGATGATTTAAATATGTAATGTCCGAAAAACGACCCTCCGGCCCGTACTAACATCCACGCACGGTCAGCCATAAGGATGAATGGGCCGAACCCCGGCTTGTTTTTCTGGCTCATTTTTCTTTGAGATTTGCGCCCAATTTGCAATTTTTGAAGTATGTTTCATCAGCACAGCTACTTCTATTATATCACTATCGGCCTGGATGTCATATGCATTTTACACAGCATACGTAATGGCACGCAGAACAAATGGATGTTGCTTATTGTATTTGCGCCCATCGTAGGCGCTCTTGTCTATTTGTTCGTCGAGGTCTTCACCCGTAGGAATCGCGCCGGTTTACAAAAGGGCATTTCGGGGATCCTGACAACCAATAGCGCCCGGATCAGAAAGTTGGAAGAGAACCTGCAAATCACCGATACTTTCAACAATCGCATACTGTTGGCCGATGCTTACCTGGCCGCCGGCCACACCGGCAGCGCCATCGAATTGTATGAATCCAGTCTCACCGGCGCCTTTGAAGAGAATGAGTATGCGCTCAGACAGCTCATCATCGCCTATTACAGCGCGGGCGAATATGCCCGGGTACAGCCCCTCGCACAAAAGATCTATAACAAGCCGCAGTTTGCCCGCAGCAAGGCGCATGTATACTATGCCATCTCTCTGGAGAAGACGGGCAATATCACCCAGGCCGAGCAGGAATTTAAAAAAATGAAAGGCCGGTTTTCCCATTTTGAAGCCCGGCTGCAATATGGATTGTTCTTAAAAAGGACGGGAAGGGAGCAGGAAGCACGACAGGTATTTCTGGACATAGTGAATGAAGCGCCACATCTTAGCTCCCGGGAGAGAAGAGATAGTCGTACCTGGATCGGACAGGCTCATAACGAATTAAATGTCCGTCAAACGGGCTCCTCCAAAATGTAGCTTGAAATTTTATTTATTCATCATCTGCTTGGCCTCGATAGACAGCGTAGCATGGGGTACTGCTCTCAATCTTGCTTTATCGATGAGTTTACCTGTCACCCGGCAAATCCCATAGGTCTTATTTTCAATTCGCATGAGGGCTTTCTCAAGATGATCGATAAAAGTAATCTGCCGGCTGGCCATCTGACTCAGCTGCTCACGCTCCATACTCATGCTGCCATCTTCCATGGTCATGTAACGAGCGTCGTCGTTGTCGCCTCCCATTTCATCCTTGCGCGTGATCAAACCCTGCAAATATGCCAATTCCTTCTTAGCCGCATCCAGCTTACGGTTGATCAGCTCTCTAAATTCTCCGAGTTCTGCATCGCTATATCTCATAGTGGGTCCTGTTTGTTCTTCTTGTGGTGAATCTAATACAGATTTTGTGAATTCCGGTTCATATTTTCGAACCGTTTTTGTTTTTATTTCCGGGATCACCACCTTGGTTGGTTTGGCGGGTGGAGGGGCCGGTTTCTTGACTTCTGGTTTTATGGCCACAGGGGGCGGAGTTGTTGGGACCGACTTTCCGAGAGTAGTAGTATTATTACCAGTTACCACCGGCTTGGCAGTAGCTGCTACAGGAGGATGAGCAGGCTGAGATTTTTGAACAGGCTTGGAAACAACACTCGCTACGGCAGTCTTTTTAGGGGCGGCAACAGGTTTCTTGGCAGGGGCGGCAGGGACAACCTTCTTTGCTACCGGTTTGACAGTACTCTTAGCCACGGGCGCTTTTTTGGTCGCTTTGCTGCCGCCTGACGAGTGGGCAGGTTTAGCGGCCGCCTTTTTCGCCGGCGCTATTTTCTTGACATTAGTAGATTTTTTGGCGGGCTTAGCCGCTTTCTTCTTGGTTGCCATACAATTAGGCTTTTTTTGAAACAAACACTTTTAAAAGATGATCATTCACTTCAATTTCAGTGCCATTAGCCAATTCCGCTACTACCTCGATAGAATCTGCCAAAATTTCCGAGCAAATATAATCATTAAATTGAGTCAAGGAATCCTTAAGGGCGGGTACGTCTGAGACTTTCACTAATATCCTGTCAGTCAACTCATAGCCACTGTCCTTTCTGATCTTTTGGATGCGATTCACAAACTCGCGGGCATTCCCTTCATTAGCCAGCTCGGGTGTTACAGTGACATCCAGGGCTACCGTTAATGTGTCCTTTCCGGCTACAACCCAGCCTGGAATGTCTTCGCTGGCTATTTCCACTTCATTAATCTTCAATATTAACGGTTCGTTTTCAATTAACAAAGTATATATGCCTTCTTTTTCCAATTTTGCTATATCTTCTTGCGAAAAAGCCCCCAGCGCAGCGCTGACCGCTTTCATCTTCGGTCCCAGCTTCTTCCCCAGTGCGATAAAGTTCGGCTTGATCCTCTTCTTGATAAATCCATCTCCATCGGCGAGATACTGCAGTTCCTTTACATTCACTTCCGCCTTGACCAGGTCTTCCACTTTTTCCAGCTGATGTCTCATTCCAGGATTCAATACGGGGATCAGGACTTTCTGCAAAGGTTGCCTTACTTTGATGTTCACCTTCTTCCGCAAAGACAATACCAGCGAGGAGGCATCCTGGGCCAGCTGCATCCGCTCCTCCAGGGAAGTGTCGATCACCTTAGGGTCCACCACCGGGAAGTCGGCATGATGCACGGATTCCACCGGAACCGCAGGCAGCGGTTCGTCCGAAGGACCATCATTAGACCTTTTTATCCGGCCCGTGACACTGTTCAAATTACAGAAAAGCCAGTCCGCAAAAAAAGGCGAGACGGGCGCCATCAGCCGGGCGATAGTTTCCAAACATTCATATAAGGTCTGGTAAGCGCAGAGCTTGTCCTGTCCATAGTCCCCTTTCCAGAACCTCCGTCTGCACAGCCGCACATACCAGTTGCTAAGATGCTCATCCACAAAGTCTTCGATCAGCCTGCCCGCCACCGTGGGCTCATAGTCGTCCAGGTTCTCCACCACCTTGGATACCAGCGTATTGAGGGAGGAAAGGATCCAGCGGTCTATCTCCGGTCGCTCCGCCAAAGGAACATACGCTTCGCTAAAGCTGAAACTATCCACATTGGCATACAGGGCAAAAAATTGATACGTATTATATAAGGTCCCAAAGAACTTGCGCTGTACCTCCTTGATCCCGTCCAGGTCGAACTTCATACTGTCCCAGGGCGAGGCATTCGTGATCAGGTACCAGCGGGTGGCATCCGCGCCAAAATCCCCAATGGTCTTGAAGGGATCCACTACATTTCCCAGCCGCTTGCTCATCTTATTCCCATTCTTATCAAGGACCAACCCGTTGGATACCACCGTTTTATAGGCAATCCCCGGGTAGCGTTTCTCCAGCTCCTCCGCCGACAGGGGAGCCTTGCCCGCTGCCACGGCCGCCTTTTGCAAGGTCTCATGCACCGACTCTTTCAGCAAGGCCGCCAGGGCATGAAGGGTATAAAACCATCCCCTCGTCTGATCCACCCCTTCCGCGATGAAGTCGGCCGGATAGTTCTCCTTAAATGTCTCTATATTCTCAAACGGGAAATGCCATTGCGCATACGGCATGGCGCCGCTGTCGAACCATACGTCGATCAGGTCAGGAACGCGGTACATCGGCTTGCCCGTTTTAGGCCCCTTCAGCACTACCTCATCGACAAATGGCTTATGCAGGTCTTTTACCAGGCGGTCCACCGCCTGATCTGCCGTCTCACCGGCAGCAGGCTTCATCAGCCCCGCCCCAAGCGATATCTTCAATTCATTTCTTAGCTGTTCAACACTCCCGATACACAGCGACTCCCTGTCAGCCAGCTCAGCCGCCGTAGGATTCTCCGGCAGTTCCGTTCTCCACACCGGCAAAGGTGTACCCCAGTACCGGCTACGGCTCAGGTTCCAGTCCACCATATTCTCCAGCCAGTTGCCAAACCTGCCTTCACCCGTGGACTTGGGTTTCCAGTTGATCGTCTTGTTCAGCTCCACCATCCTGTCCTTCAACGCCGTCGTCCGGATGAACCAGGCATCCAGCGGATAATATATAATAGGCTTGTCCGTCCTCCAGCAATGAGGATAATTGTGCTCATATTTCTCGATCTTGAAGGCCCTGTTCTCTTTCTTCAGCTTGACGCAGATATCCACATTGACATCTACATATTGAGGATCATCCTTGTAGTTCTTTACATAACGGCCACTGAACTCACCCAGACCATCCAGGAACTTGCCCTGCTTGTCTACCATGACCAGTACACCTATATTATACTTCTGCCCTACCTTAAAGTCATCGGCGCCAAAAGCCGGAGCCGTATGCACGATACCCGTACCGTCCTCCGTCGTAACGAAGTCGCCCGGTATCACCCGAAACGGATCACCCCCAGCCGCCTCAGGACTGTTGGCCTCATATGGTAGCAGTTGCTCATATCGGCATTCTTCCAGCTCGCGCCCCTTAAATTCAGCCAATACCTTCCACGGAAGCAGCTTGTCCCCAGAACGAACCTGGGGTTCGTTGGCCGAAGGACCGACATTAGATCTTTCCGAAACATGGCCTAAATTTTCAGAGGAGGCCGTGTTTCGGAGTCCGTATCCCAAAAAATCCCCATTTTCTCCTTCCGGCTTGAAATATTTCCCCAACAATGCCTTCGCCAGCACGATATTCACAGGCAGATGGGTATAGGGATTAAAGGTCTTAACCAAAACATAATCGATATTCGGCCCCACCGTAAGCCCCAAATTGGAGGGAAGGGTCCAGGGGGTCGTCGTCCAGGCCATAAAAAAGACTTCGGCATTCGCTGTCCCGGCCAAAGATTCGCCCCCATTTTCAACAGCCTCGAACAGGAACTCACTCTTGGCATTCCGCACCGCCTTGAACATTACTACTGCCGACGTATCCTTCACATCCTTATACGTACCCGGCTGGTTCAGCTCGTGCGAACTAAGCCCCGTACCCGCAGCAGGAGAATAAGGTTGTATACTGACGCTCTCATATAAAAGCTCCTTCTTATACAGCTCGCTCAAGATCCACCACAAGGTCTCTATATACTCGTTCTTAAAGGTGATATACGGATCCTTAAGATCTACCCAATAGCCCATCCGGCGGGTGATCTCGTCCCACTTGTCTTTGTATTTCAATACCTCACGACGGCAGGTTTCATTATACTCCGCAACGGAGATCTTCTTTCCGATGTCTTCCTTTGTAATGCCCAGCATCTTTTCCACTCCCAGCTCCACAGGCAGGCCATGGGTGTCCCAGCCGCCCTTACGCTTCACCTGGAATCCCTTCATCGTCTTGTACCGGCACACCAAGTCCTTGAGCGTCCGGCTAATGACGTGGTGGATACCCGGAAGACCATTGGCGCTGGGCGGACCTTCATAAAATACAAAAGGCGTCGCCCCCTCCCTAAGCTCTACACTTTTCTCAAAAGCCCTTTCCGCCTCCCATTTGGCCAATATTTCCTGGCTGATGGAAGGCAAATTCAACTGCTGATATTCCTTATACTTGTTGGGCATAAAATTCAATGTCCGTGTGTACCAGGGCTGGTTTGTCCCGAAAAATAACCCATCCCCGGTACACGGCTAATGATGGGCCTATCGGCCAGCGGACTTAGGTCCGCTTTGGGGGTGCAAAGTTACGAAATCCAGGCCAACCGCGCGCTGGCCGCCGCTCGACAGTTTTTTTATTGCCCGCGAACCATACCGTCGTCCATATTGTTAAAAAATTGTCAAAAGGGTTTTAGGGAGCCTTTAGGGCCTCTCGGAGTTATCCACATTATCCGGCTTTGGCATAATTTGTGGTTAATTAGATTTCAGAAAAACGATAATCAGGGTTTAAGGACCCTCCAGCTCATATAAATAAAGAAATTTAAATCCCTTAATGTGATAATTAGCTGATTCCAGCCACATTAAGTCAACTCTTTCTACGGTTTAGGGTTTAGGGGTTAAAAAGGGGGGTATTCCTACTCCCCTTCCTTTTAAATTTACCTCCGTACTACCCTGACCATCAATTACCTTATTCACATCTGTTCTATCCGTAACCACCCGTTTTTAATCTCTGATATTACCTTTGGAAGAACCCGATCACAAGCACCAGCCTCAAAGAATCCGGAAAATGGGCTCCTAAAAAGTTGTGTCCGTAGGCCTTCGGAAGAGAACTTCGTCAGGGCTGCTTCGTCACGCCCTTTCCTCGTTCGTACCCTTCGTTCCTCGGGTACTTCGAAAGGTCCTCCTTGGTCGGAACCTTCGTGGAGCTCGGTTCTGGAAAAGTTTTTTGATCGGCCCCCGCCAAAGGCGGATATGCCGGCCAGCGAACCCAATTCCTGATGACCAATCCAAGAGTTCAGTTTCCTGAAAACCACCTTTTTTACCCCGGATAGAAAAAAGACCCTCCCGCGCTCCAGCGCCGGGAGGGTTTATCTTTTAAAGGCCAGTCTTCCCGGATGGCGAGACCGTCCCGGTCACCCGAGGCTTATTGCCCGTCCCGTCAGTGGCCTATTTCCCCGTCCGCACAGGAACCGCCGGAAGCGGTTCGACCATAACCGAGCCTTTGGCGAAGGTTACGACCGAGGTAACCGAGGCGGGTCCAACAGTGTTGGAACCAACGAAGGTTATGAGCGTAGCTCCGTGGCAAAGCAGGTCCGACGAAGGCCTGCAGACATTAGACCTTTGCGGAAAAAGGCTAAATTCAAGAACTGCCCTTTTCCCGCACATGCTTGTAGATGCGCACCGCACTCATCAGAATGATCACAAACCCAAACAGCCCCGCCAATCCCCAGGCCCAGCTCATATTTTGTTTTACCACCGCCAGCATAACGATCGCTACAAGGAAGATGGTAGCAACCTCATTCCATATTCGCAGCCGCTGCGAAGACCATTTGAATATCCCTTTCATCTGCTGCCGATAGATGGATTGCAAAGAGAAATGATACAAATACAGCCCCACGACAAAACCCAGCTTTATCGCCAGCCAGGTAGGGACAGATCCCATCAGGATCATCATCCAGGGACCGAATATCAACGTTAGCACAGCCGAAGGCCACGTAATGATCAACCACAGCCGCCGGATCATGATCTTGTACTGCTGTTGCAGGATAGTCCGCTCCGGCTCGGGCTTCTCTGCCGCCTCCGCATTGTAAATAAAAAGACGCACAATGTAGAATAACCCGCTGAACCAGGTGACGATAAAGACAATGTGCAGCGCTTTGACATAATTATACATAGGACTTCGATTGTTCCAGGATCAGGAACCGCTGGAAGCGGTTCGTCCGAAGGACAGACATTAGCGGTTTGCGGGAATTGGACTATTTTTTCATGAAGGTCAATTCCCGCATATTTGATCCTTGCCCTCTCTAATATCTTTCGCCCATCCCGCCAGGGCCCGCACCCACAGCGGTTCCACATTCAGACAAGGGATCATCTCATACTCCTCACCCCCCGCCGCCATAAATGACTCCTTCCCGCGTATCGCAATCTCCTCCAGTGTTTCTAAACAGTCACTTACAAATGCGGGACAAAGGATCAGCAGCTTTCTGATACCCTCCTTCGGCATCTGCTCCAATCGCACATCCGTAAAAGGCTCCAGCCATCCCTTGCCCAGCCGCGATTGAAAAGAATTGCTGTACTTTCCTTCCGGTATGCCCAATATCCGCACCACCTCTTTGGTGGTGGCAAAACACTGATGACGATAGCAGCGGCCATGCGCCATCGAAGGTATATCACAACAGTCCGACGACGACAGACAATGCTGATGCGTAGGGTCTGTCTTTTTTATATGACGGGCCGGTATACCATGGTAGCTGAATAAAATATGATCATAGTCCCGCTCCAGGTAAGGCCGTATCAGCTCACTCAACGCATGCAGATAGCCAGGGTCATTATAAAACGGCTTTATAAAGCGCAGTCGGAATTTATACCCCTTCTTCTCATATATCTCGCGCGCATACTCCACCGCCGTCTCATAGCTGGCCATGGCATAATGTGGATACAACGGTACCGCGATCACCTCTTCCAACTGCGGCACTCTGGTCAGCAGACGCTCAAAAGCCCACTCCATCGATGGATTGCCATACCGCATCGCGATCTCCACCGGCTCGTCCACCAGCGGCTGCAACGCCTCCTGCAATTGCCGGGTCAGATGGATCAGAGGAGAACCATCCTTTGTCCAGATGGTTCGATAAGCCTCCGCCGAGTTCTCCGTCCGGGATGGTACGATAATACCCTGCACGAGTATTTTTCGGAACAGCCAGGGGTAG
>Ga0207698_10001828_pt1 | contig 12444 bp, 17 predicted proteins | sample KBSCornC22_FD_184298 | JGI IMG/M metagenome (GOLD analysis project Ga0207698, IMG submission 184298) | Corn rhizosphere microbial communities from Kellogg Biological Station, Michigan, USA - KBS Corn C2-2 (SPAdes) (version 2) | ecosystem: Host-associated > Plants > Roots > Rhizosphere > Soil ...
GCGCGCGCTGGCGGGACTCGAGCCGGATCGGGAGCGGATCGCGTCGCTGCTCGACCGGTCGCTGATGCTGGTGACCGCGCTCGCGCCGGAGATCGGCTATGACAATGCCGCCAAGATCGCCAAGCATGCGCATCATCACGGCCTGACGCTCAAGGAAGCGGGGCTGGAGTTGGGCCTGGTCGATGCCGAGACCTTCGATCGCGTGGTGAAGCCGGAGAAGATGTTGGGGCGGTGAGCGAAATGTCTCCTCCCCGTTCCGGGGAGGGCACGGGTGAGCACCTTCCGGTCAGATCAAGCCTCTCCCGGCTCGAACCTTGGATCCGCCGCTGGCTGGGCCTCTTCGCCTTCCTTGGGACGATTGGCGTAGAGCAGGGCCGCTACTAGGGCCGCCGAGCCGATGCCGATCGCGGCACCCGCGGTGGCCGCCGCCACCACTTTCTTCCTACGCGAACCGCCCTTGCGGGCCGAACCATTTGCCTTCGCCTTGCCGCCGCCGTTGCGCGTGTCAGCCATGCGTATCTCCTTTGCTTCGGCCGCTTAGAGCGATTTCGAGTCCGAGGGAATCCGCCAAGTCTCAAAATCGACGTCAAAAAAATCCGGACCAAGCGGCGGGGTGATACGCCGGTCCGGCCAGCTGTCGGAACAAGCGCATGCTGCCGCGCGCTTGTTCCTTCGAACCTGACCCAGGGAGATGACGATATGATCGGCAAGATTCTGGCGGCATTGATCGGAGCCGAAGTCGAGCGGCGGCGGCAGGAAAGCGGGCTGAAGGGCGCGGTGCTGGGTGCGGCCGCGGCGGGGCTGGCCAAGCGGCTGGGGCCGCCGGCTTTGCTGCTCGGCGGCGCTTATGTGGCGAAGAAATATTATGACCGCAGCCGAAATGCCCAGTCACCGGCTGCGGTGCCTGCGGCTTAGGCCAGCAGGCTTAGTCAAGCTGGATTGGTGACCTGGGGGTCGCCTCGGCTTGCTCCGCTCGCAATGACATCGATCGTCATTGCGAACCCGGCGTCGGCCGGGCGACGCAATCCAGGCCCGCGCTTGCCGCTTGCGTTCAACCCGCCTGCCAATGACGGATCGCCTCGACCGGCCAGAGCAGCATCAAGATGTTGAGCGTCAGATTGTCGCGGATCACCGCCAGCGTCAGCAGTTCGAAAGTCAGTGCCAGCGTAATCGTCGCCCGGACCGGCAGGCGCTGCGCGATCGCGAAGCCGATCATCATGCAGCTTATGTCCGACAGCGAGTTGAGGACGCTGTCGCCGACATAACCGAGCGCCATCGTCACCGAGCGATAGCGGTCGATCACGATCGGCGAATTCTCGATCAGTTCCCACCCGGATTCGATCCCAACCGCGATCAGGAAGCGGAAGCGCGGTGGCAACCGGCCGAGCAGCAGCCAGCCGGCGCCGTAGAACAGGAAACCATGGATGACATGGCTGGGGCTGTACCAGTCGAGCAGATGCTGGCTGTTCCCGGAATCGATCGCGCCGTGCCACAGCGCGACATGGCCGCAGGTGCAAATGGGCGGCTGTCCGGTCGCGAGCAGCAGAGTTGCGGTGATCGCGAGGATGGCGAGGACCGCGAGTGCAATCGTCGCCGGGCCTATGCGGGAGAGGGTGCGATCCATGTGTCGGCCAAGTTGACCTTCGGCGGCGAGAAAGCCAAGAGCGGCCATGCCCAATTCCAGCATCGACCATCGCGGTCTTCTCTTCGTCCTCTCCTCGCCGTCGGGCGCGGGCAAATCGACCATCGCGCGGATGCTGCTTGCCGAGGATAAGGAGATCGACATGTCGATCTCCGTCACCACCCGGCCGATGCGTCCGGGCGAGGTCGACGGGCGCGACTATCATTTCGTCGATGTGCCGACCTTCAAGCAGATGGTCGCGAATGGCGAATTGATGGAATGGGCCCATGTCTTCGACCATCGCTACGGCACGCCCAAGGCTCCGGTCGAGGAGGTGCTCGCCAAGGGCCATGACGTGCTGTTCGACATCGACTGGCAGGGCGCGCAGCAGCTCTATCAGCAAGCCGGACAGGACGTGGTCCGCGTCTTCATCCTGCCGCCGTCGGTCGATGAACTTGGACGGCGGCTGCGCACGCGTGGAACCGACGATCCGGCCGTGGTGGAGGCTCGGATGGCGCGCGCCAATTCGGAAATCAGCCACTGGGACGGCTATGATTATGTGTTGATCAACGACGATGTGCAGACCTGCTTCGCGCAGGTGCTGACCATCCTCAATGCCGAGCGGTTGCGCCGGTCACGCCAGACCGGGCTGATCGGCTTCGTGCGCAAGCTGATGACGAGCAAAGACGCTTGAGCTAGAGAACCTCCCATAAGAAATAGGGAGGGCGACATGGTTCGGATCCTGATCGGCAGCATCGTCGGCGGCCTGGCCCAGTGGGTGGTCGGCGCGATCTTCTGGGGGACCCCGCTCGGCAAGCTCGCCTTCCGCGTGGTGGACGATACCAAGAATGCGGCCGTCCAGCAGGCGCTCGCCGCAAACCTCAGCGAAACCGGAACGGGCACTTATTATGTGCCCTGGCCCGATAGCGCGCAGGGAACCGTGCTCCACGGCAAGGGGCCAGTGGCGCTGATCCATTTCAACACGTCGGGCTTCCCGGTAATGGACGGAAGCTCGCTTGTTGGCGGGCTGATCCTCTCGATCCTCACCATCCTGCTGATCGGGCTTGCGCTGCATGCCATTGCCGACCGCGTGCAGGATTTCGCGACGCGCGTCCGGCTCGTCGTCTTGTTCGCGACCGCGGCCACGCTCTATTTCACGATCAGCCAGCCGGTCTTCAACTACTCGCTGCCCTGGACCTATTTCATCTACATGGCGCTGTCGCAGCTGATCGGCATGGTCGTTGGCGGGCTGGTGCTGGTACGCTGGTTCATGCCGAAGCCCGCTCCGGCGGTCACGGAGACGCTGCACTGATCCGCTGATGCCAGCCGCCGGTGCGCAACGGTTCTCAATCGATGGCGTCGCCGTCCTGATGGCGCGGGGCATCATGCTCACGATGACCGTGTCTTCCACCCCGTGAATGCGATCGCGTGCCACCCAGCTTGGGCAATTCGTCACGCGTCAGAACGCCATCATGATTGGCGTCGAGCGCGTCGAACCGCTCGTTCGCGGCGGCCGCGAATTCGCTGGGTGAGACGCCGCGATTGAAGTCCGTGTCAGCGCTGGCGACGGGTTCGGGAAGGTCGAGATAGGAGTAACGCGACGCCCCTTCGTTGGACGCGTCATAACGTTCGGATGGGAAAATGTTGCTGGATGACCCGCCATCATCCTGTCCACTCTCCTGCTCGCCGACATGTCCCATGCCGCGTCGCCGGCTGCCTCCTCCGCCATGGCCGCCGCGATGTCCGCTGGCCGCGCCGGGCGGGGGCAGGTCGAAATCGCCGGATCGCACCTCGGGTGCGATGTCCTCCTCATAATGCTGGATTTCCTCCGGCCCGATCTCTCGATCGTGATTGACGTCGAGCAGTTGGAAGAAGCGGCCGGCATCGGCGAGGAATTCAGCGCGCGTGATCTTGCCGTCGCCATCGCGATCGGCCTGTGCGAACCACAATTCCTCCGGCGGCTTGTCGCCTGGCTTGCTGCGGAAGGGTTCGCCCATCGGGCTGATGAAGGTCAGCGCCTGCGCGGCGCCGGAGCCGATCAGGAGACCGGTAGCCAGCGACAATTGGCAGACGAATAGGATACGCAATATCGCCCCCGATGCTGCGGCCGACGTGGGCGGCCAGGTGTCGGGAGCTATAACGAGGAAGCGGGCAAGAGCCGTCGTTTCAGCGACGCGAGCGCCCCTCAGCCGGTGATCGTAGCGTCGTCGTAGGAGAGGACCTTGCTCGCGGTGGCTTCGGCCTTGGCGGCCACGGCCTTCGCGCCGGCATAGATGAAGCCATAGGTCGGATAAGCGCGCTGGCCGACATCGTGGATCGGGCCGTACCAGACCTTGACCGCGCTCCAGTCATTATTGGCCGACGCATCGACCACGGTCACGTCGCGTTCGACCTGGCCGGGATGACCCCAATTGGCGTGCGTCACCTTGATGATGCGGTCGGAGACGATCTGGGTCACGGTCGCGACATGGCCCGAACGCATCGAGCCGATCGCCTTGAACACCAGCACCGATCCGGCCTTGGGCGCGTTCCCCTGAGCATATTTGCCGATCGCCTGGTGCCACCAGGACGCGGCGGCGCCGAACAGTTGGACCCCGGAAAAGACGCGAGCGAAGGGCGCGCACTGCCAGAAGGTCTGCGCATTGGCGGCCGACGGAGCGGACAAAGCGGCAATGAAGAGCACGGAACAAAAGGCCGCTTTGATGCGTCGAAGCATGTTCGGAAAGATCCCCCGATCTCGCTGTGTGCGATCTGGATGGGGGGCTGGTGCGCCGAAATGAAGCGCGCTGCGATGAATCGAGCCGAGTCCGCGTTGGCTTGCGCAACCCCCTTGTGGATAACTCAACTCGTCGGCGGACTCGACCGCTTCGTCCGTCAGGATTTGGGAAATAATCCCTAATTTCCGGTAATATTCTCGAATCACCTGGGTCGATCGATCGTTGCAGACCGCGTCGACCGACTCTGTCATTGCGGGCCGCGGAGGCGCGGCAATCCAGCCCGGTACCATCATCATGACGCAGGCCTGGATCGCCGCGCCTCTCCGGGGCTCGCGATGACGTATGAGGATGGCGCCGCTATTGGCGCGAAAGGGATACAGCCAACATCACCGCCCGCCGCTACTTGCGCTTGGGGTCACCCGCCGCTATGTCGCCGCTCGCTCCCGGGCCGGAGGAGTGTAGCTCAGTTGGTAGAGCATCGGTCTCCAAAACCGAGGGCCGGGGGTTCGAGTCCCTCCACTCCTGCCACTTGCTAGGTGACGGGCCAGGGGCGAAAAGGTTCGTGAGAAAGCGGCGGGCCAGGGTAGCGCCTCCTTTTCGAAGGGGTGTGCTGCCGCTTGGCCCTGCTTTCGTTGGTTAGTGGCAGAGGAACACCGTGGCAGAGGCGAGCAAGGGCGGCGTGGGAGCATGGCTCCGCAACATTCCGACCTTCATCAACCAGGTGAAGGTGGAGACCGGCAAGGTCGTCTGGCCGAGTTGGCCGGAGACGTGGAAGACTGCCGTCATGGTGGTCGTCATGGCGTTGACGCTCGGTGTTTTCTTCTTCGGGGTCGATTGGGCGTTCAGCCGGATCGTCCGCCTGCTGCTCTCACTCGCTTCCTAAGGTCAGGAACAAGAACAACAATGGCGCGCTGGTACATCATCCACGCTTATTCGGGCTTCGAGAATAAGGTCCGCGACCAGATATTGGCCGATGCCGGCCGTCTGGGCCTCGAGCAATTGGTCGAGGCGGTCGAGGTGCCGACCGAGAAGGTCACCGAGGTCCGCCGCGGCAAGAAGGTCACCAGCGACCGCAAATTCTTCCCCGGCTATGTGCTGCTGAAGGCGTCGATGAACGACGACGTCTATCACCTGGTCAAGAACACGCCCAAGGTGACCGGCTTCTTGGGCTCGAGCGGCCGTCCGCAGCCGATCAGCGACGCCGAAGCGGCCCGCATCCTCAACACCAAGGAAGAAGCGGCAGTCGCGGCGCCCAAGGCCAAGATGAAGGTCGATTACGATATCGGCGATCAGGTCAAGGTGCTGGAAGGCCCGTTCGCGAGCTTCAACGGCCTGGTCGAAGAGCTCGATTTCGATCGCAGCCGCGTCAAGGTTTCGGTGTCGATCTTCGGTCGCGCCACCCCGGTCGAACTGGAATTCGAACAGGTCGAGCGGATCAAGTAGTTTATAGTTTTACGTCGCCCCGTCGGGATGACGATCAAGCGTTCCGGTTCGCCGGAAAAATCCGCGGGAGGCCTTCGGGCCGTTCGGACCGCTAAGCCATAGGAGGTAATCATGGCGAAGAAGATTACGGGTTACATCAAATTGCAGGTGCCGGCCGGCAAGGCCAATCCGTCGCCGCCGATCGGCCCCGCGCTGGGTCAGCGCGGCGTCAACATCATGGAATTCTGCAAGGCGTTCAACGCGCAGACCGGCAATGAAGAGCCGGGCACGCCGCTGCCGACGATCATCACCGTCTATGCGGACCGCAGCTTCTCGTTCGAGACCAAGACGCCGCCGGCGACCTACTTCCTGAAGAAGGCGACCAAGCTGCAGTCGGGTTCGAAGGAGCCGGGCAAGGTGTCCGCGGGCACGATCAAGCGCTCGCAGCTGGCGGAGATCGCGCAGGCCAAGATGAAGGACCTGAACGCGAACGACATCGAAGCCGCGACCAAGATCATCGAAGGCTCCGCGCGCGCGATGGGCCTGCAGGTTGTGGAGGGCTGATCCGATGGCAAAGCTGACCAAGAAGCAGAAGAGCTGGACGGTCGATTCGACCAAGCTGCACGGCGTCGACGAGGCGATTGCCCTCGCCCGCCAGTATGCCACCTCGAAGTTCGACGAGACGATCGAGGTCGCGCTCAACCTGGGCGTCGATCCGCGTCACGCCGATCAGATGGTCCGCGGCGTCGTGACGCTGCCCAAGGGCACCGGCAAGACGGTGCGCGTGGGCGTGTTCGCCAAGGGCGCCAAGGCGGACGAGGCGCGCGAGGCGGGTGCCGACGTCGTCGGTGCCGAGGACCTGCTCGAAATCGTCCAGGGCGGCACGATCGAATTCGATCGCTGCATCGCCACCCCCGACATGATGGGCCTGGTCGGCCGTCTCGGTAAGGTGCTGGGTCCGAAGGGCCTGATGCCGAACCCGAAGCTCGGCACGGTGACGATGGACGTCGCCGGCGCGGTCAAGGCTGCCAAGGGCGGTCAGGTCGAGTATCGCGTCGAGAAGGCGGGCATCATCCACAGCGGCATCGGCAAGGCCAGCTTCCCGGCCGAGGACCTGCGCGCGAATTTCGACGCGCTGGTCGACGCGGTGATCAAGGCCAAGCCGTCGGGCGCGAAGGGCAAGTACCTCAAGAAGGTCGCCGTGAGCTCCTCGATGGGCCCGGGCATCAAGGTCGATCCGGCCGAGGTCGCGACCGCCTGAGTCTGTCTCAAGCCAAGACGAAGAAGGGCCGGGGAGCAATCTCCGGCCCTTTTCTTTTGCGCTGGCTCGGGTTCCGGACTTCGCCAAAACATTCCGCCCGTGGCTCGTTCCGGCGCGGTAATCATGCTGCTCGTCCCTGCTAAGTCGTTAAAACCATTAACAATCCCGCTCGCGCGGATACGAAAGGTTAACGCATTCCTGCGATAGGGAGGCGGGGCGAGTGGGACGAGTATGTCGAACACCGATAGTCAAAGCAGTGCGCCGGATTCGCTGGTGCGGACCGGGGCGACGATCGCGCCGGACGGCGTGAGCAAGCCGCTCTTGTCGACCGCGGCGGCGGCCGATCATATTGCGAGCTATGCCTGGGGCGGCCATAGCGGCCAGGCGGTGACGGTGACCTACGGCTTCCGCGTCGACGGTGCGGTGCCGTCCTCGGCGGGGACGGGGTTCAGCCCGTTCAGCGCCGCGCAGATCGCCGGTGCCGAAAAGGCGCTGACCGCCTGGTCCGACGTCGCCAACATCCATTTCCAGCGCGTCGACGATGGCAATGGCTATTCGGACAATGCCGCCATCCTGTTCGGCGATTATCAGAGCGGGGCGGGGGCGGGGGATACCTTCTTTCCCGGATCGACCTTTCCCGGCGCGACCGCGGGGGATGTGTGGATCAATGGTTCGCTCGCCTACAATCAGGCGCCGACGATCGGAAATTATGGCGGCCAGGTGCTGGTGCACGAGATCGGCCATGCGATCGGGCTCAGCCATCCGGGCGATTATGACGTGTCGCAGGGGCCGGCGACCTATGCCGCCAACGCCGCCTATTTCGAGGATAGCCGCCAATATTCGGTGATGAGCTATTTCGATGAATCGGAAACGGGCGCCAATTATGGCAGCCGCTATTCCGCCGTCCCGCTCGTCGACGACATCACCGCCGCGCAGCGCCTCTACGGCGCCAACATGTCCGCCTTCACCGGCGACACGGTTTATGGCTTCCATTCGAACACCGGGCGCGACTGGTTCAGCCTGTCCGCGGGAAGCAGCGCGCCCATCTTCGCTGTCTGGGACGCCGGCGGGAACGACACGTTCGATTTTTCGGGCTACGCGCAGAACCAGCGGATCGATCTGCGTGCGGGCGACTTTTCCGATGTGGGCGGGTTCAAGGGCAATGTCGCGATCGCCTACGGCGCGACGATCGAGAATGCGATCGGCGGCAGCGGCAGCGACCAGATCGTCGGCAACCAGGCCGGCAATGCGATCGACGGCGGCGCCGGGCAGGACACCCTCTATGGCGAGGCGGGTAACGACACGCTTCATGGCGGTGCCGGCAATGACCAGCTCGACGGCGGCAGCGGCAGCGACTGGGTCTATGGCGGCGACGGTGACGATCGCATTGTCGGCAGCGCCGCGTCGGCAGGCGAGAGCGATTATTATATGGGCGGCGCGGGTGTCGACACGATCGTGGGCGGCGCCGGCAACGACCATATTTACGGCAACGATTTGACTGCGGTTGCCGGCGCCCTCGATGGGGCGGACAGCCTGTCGGGTGGCGATGGCCATGATTATATCCAGGGCAATGCCGGCGCCGACACGATCGACGGCGGGGGCGGCAATGACCGGCTCTATGGCGGCGCCGACAATGACCTGATCGACGGCGGCGCGGGGCAGGACTGGCTGCAGGGTAACAAGGGCGCGGACCAGCTGTCGGGCGGCGCGGGCAATGACACTATCCATGGCGGTGCCGACAATGACACGCTGACCGGCGGCGGCGGGCTCGATCAATTGTTCGGCGACGGCGGCAGCGATCGGTTCGTGTTCGGCGCGGGCGATGCGGCTTTCGCGACCACCGGCGGCGCGGCGTTCGCCACCGACCATATCGTGGATTTCGGCAATGGCGCGGACCTGATCCAGCTGCCCTTCCACGTCGCAGCGGTGCTTTCCGGGACGGCGGCATCGGCTGCCGCGGCCTATGCCAGCGCGACCGCTTTGTTGGCGGGCCAGTCCTTCGACGTGGCGGCGATCGGCGTCGGCGCGAATACGGTCCTGTTCTACCATGGCGATGGATCGGCGGGGGCACCGGATTCGGCAATCACGCTCGATCATGTCGGTGCGGGCACGATCGGCGTCCTGACCTTCGCCTGAGGCTGTCGGGCGTCCCTCATTCGCGTTATGCCGGCGCGATGGCGCTCACCTCGATCCAGCTCATCGACTATGCCGGCATGGGCTTCCTCGCCGCGTCGGGTGCGATCGCGGCGGCCGAGCGGCGCGAGGATGCGGTCACCTTCATCTTCTTCGGCTGCTTCACCGGAATGGGCGGCGGGACGCTGCGCGACCTGCTGATCGGCGCGCCGGTCTTCTGGGTTGCCCGGCCCGATTATCTCGTCGTCAGCGTGATCGCATCGCTTGCGGTGTGGATCTGGCCGACGCGCTGGACCAGTCATGCCGCCTTGCTGTGGCTCGATGCGGTCGGTCTCGCGGCTTATGCCACGGTCGGCACGAGCAAGGCCTATGGTCTCGGCCTGCCCGCACCGGTGTGCGTCGCGATGGGCGTGATCACGGCCTGCTTCGGCGGCATATTGCGCGACACGCTTGCCGGCCAGCCCTCGGTGCTGCTCCAGCGCAACATCTACGTCACCGCCGCGATCGCCGCGGCCTCGGTCGACGCCCTGCTGCTGATGGCGGGACTGGGCATCATGGGAGCGGCGGTGATCGGCGGCGTGGTGGGGTTCGTGCTGCGCGCCGGCACCTTGCTATGGGATTGGCGGCTACCGCGCTTCAAGCCGAATTAGGGTGGGGCGGGAAAGCGGAAGGCCCGTCACACCTGCGTCACCAGATTGGCGTCGCGCGCCAGGCGCCACTGGCCATCGGCTTCCTTGCGGAACAGCGTGAGCGTGTATCCGACGCGACGAATGATATCGCCGCCGGGAGGCGTGATCCGAAGGTCGAGATGGTTGCGGATGAAGGCCCAGTCGCCGAGGATCCGCAGCTCCACGATGTCGCTTTTGCCGTCGATCCTGGCGTCGCCCATGTTCCGGAAATTGGTGGCGAAGGCCTCTTTCCCGAATGGCTCTTGGCCCGGAACGGTGAACAGGACATCGTCCGTCATCAGGGAGAGGATTGTCGCAAGATCCCCGTCCCGGGTTGCATCCATCCACGTGTCGACGACCTGCCGTATCGCTGCTTCGTCAGACATATCTTGCTCCTGAGTTGAACAACGCTCAGTCACCCCGGACTTGTTCCGGGGTCCACCAGGCGGCTTGGCCCCCGTTCTCCGGTGGATGCCGGAACAAGTCCGGCATGACGGATGGAGTTTCAACGCTGCCGGGAGATTCAACCCAAAGTTGACTTTCCACGCTTTTCCGCTAGAGGCGCCGCTTCCCTGCCTTCGGGCAGCGGATTCCGTCCGAGACAGCAGGTGAAGGGAACAAGCCCTTCTTAATGCCCTGCCTAGACGGGGAAAGAGATTTTGCCGTCGGGCCATGCGCCTGCCGGTCTGCCTGACGGGCGCATGCCCGGTCCAGGTCAGGCATCCCATTCCCCTTCGGACTTTGCCGCGTGAGCAATTCGCTCGCGCGGGAATGAATACGTATGGCGCATGTCGCGTCGTACGAACGGAGAATGGCAATGGATCGTGCTCAGAAGTCCGAGCAGGTTGCAGCGCTGAACCGCACCTTCAGCGAGACGTCCGTCGTGGTCGTCACGCGGAACCTCGGCATGACCGTCGCTCAGTCGACGGCGCTCCGGGTGAAGATGCGCGACGCGGGCGCCAGCTACAAGGTGACCAAGAACAGCCTTGCCCGCATTGCCGCCGAAGGCACGCCGTACAAGTCCCTCCACGATCTGCTGGTGGGTCCGACGGCTTTGTCGACGTCGGTGGACCCGGTCGCGGCCGCCAAGATCGTCGTCGAATTCGCGAAGACCAACGACAAGTTGGAAATCGTGGGCGGCGCGATGGGCGATACCGTGCTCGACGTGAACGGGGTCAAGGCGCTTGCCGCGCTGCCGAGCCTCGATGAGTTGCGCGCCAAGATCGTGGGCCTGTTGCAGGCTCCCGCGACCAAGGTGGCGTCGGTGCTTCAAGCGCCGGCCGGCCAGCTCGCCCGCGTTTTCGGGGCCTATGCGGCCAAGGACGCAGCCTGATTTCAACCTGACTTACTGGGGCCGAGGGCCCCGAATGGAGAATGAACATGGCAGACCTGCAGAAGCTTGTTGACGACCTGTCCGCTCTGACCGTCCTCGAGGCGGCCGAGCTTTCGAAGCTCCTCGAAGAGAAGTGGGGCGTTTCGGCCGCCGCTGCCGTGGCGGTTGCCGCTCCGGCCGCCGGTGGCGCCGGCGCCGGTGCCGCTGCTGCTGAAGAGAAGACCGAGTTCGACGTGATCCTCACCGGCGACGGTGGCAAGAAGATCAACGTCATCAAGGAAGTCCGCGCCATCACCGGCCTGGGCCTGACCGAGGCGAAGACCCTGGTCGAGTCCGCTCCGAAGGCGGTCAAGGAAGGCGTCAACAAGGACGAGGCCGAGAAGATCAAGAAGCAGCTCGAGGAAGCCGGCGCGACCGTCGAACTCAAGTAAGCTTTTTGACTTTCGGTCTTTCGGACCAACATCAGGGAAGGGGCGATCCGGCGACGGGTCGCCCCTTTTCTTTGCGTTCAGCCGATCCGGATGATGTGGGTTGCGTCTCGCTCGTCGGTCGGCTGGAAGCCGAGACGTGCGTAGAAAGCCGCAGCATCGGGTGAATCGGTGCGCAGCCGCACGATCGAAAAATGGGGCTTCGCCTGGGCGAGTATGTGCCGCACCAGCAAGGTGCCGACGCCGAGCCTGCGCGCGGCTCGGGTGACGTAAAGATGGCGTAAGCGGCCAACGTGGTTGGCCTGCGCATAGGGGTCGATATTCAGCCCGCCGATGCCGACCAGTCGTCCGTCGATCCGGGCGGTTAGCAATAGCTCGCCGGGGCGGTCGAAGCGGTTTTCATGGCGATCCCAGGCGTCACACAGCCGCCGCATGAAGAGATGACCTTCGGCGTCGGCCTCGGCGACGAGCGGGTCGAGGTCGGCGGCCAGCGTAGCAACCAGTTCGGTACGTATTGCCATGAGTATGTGCATGGCGGAGCGTTGTGCGATCGTCCATCGCGCGGTGCGGAGCGGCGAGGCGATCCAGGGTGATGCTGGAAGGGCGAGCGCGGGGGAGTTCCACTTATGTCATCCCGGACCTTTCGACGAGCAGGACGGGCTTGGTCCGGGGTCCATTTCAAGGCTGAGACTGGCGGGTCGGTGGATGCCGGAACAGGTCCGGCATGACGGTTGGGGGAGAGGAGCGGGTGGCATACGCCTGAGACCCCAGCTTTCGCTGGGGTGACGAGTGGGGGTCAAAGCTGGGCCACGGACTGCGGGCGCACGTTTACCTTGGCTTGGAGCAAGCATATGTGACCGG
>Ga0207698_10001835_pt1 | contig 12407 bp, 9 predicted proteins | sample KBSCornC22_FD_184298 | JGI IMG/M metagenome (GOLD analysis project Ga0207698, IMG submission 184298) | Corn rhizosphere microbial communities from Kellogg Biological Station, Michigan, USA - KBS Corn C2-2 (SPAdes) (version 2) | ecosystem: Host-associated > Plants > Roots > Rhizosphere > Soil ...
CCTACGCTGGCATCTTTGGAGCAAACTACATGGACAGGAAGTCTTATCAATAGTGTTTGGGGGTCTTATGATGGAGCATTACATTTCAATTCCGGCAAAACTGTAACAGTTATATCGAACGGCTATTCCGAGGATGACACCTACACAGTGGAAGGTGCAGGAATTAAAACTTCTAACTACGGCTATTTTATTTTTCTTAATAATGCAACGAATGTAAAGGGTTACAATCATTATTCTGATATAGACGTAACCTGGAACCTAACGAGGCAATGATTGTTTGGCTGCCAGATAGTGTAAGATTCTTTCCTCGTCTGAGTTTCCAGGGTTAGTTATTAATAATTTTAGTTTATGATGTAAAATCCTACGGAGATTCTTTGCTAACTTTAACCCATGAGCTATTTGCTTGTTTAAATAAGTCTAGGATCAAAAATTTAAATAAAGTTCCTGCTATTTCAGCCGCCACAGTTTTTATTTCAAAATGTATTTCTTATAAGTAATTCTTTCCCCATTGCCTATTATTGAGGATAATGAACTACAATTTTCTATAATAAACAAACCATGCAGATAGCTTATAGCTATTTTTGGTGCCTGACTTGTAATTGAATTTGTTTTACGTTCCGATGTGGCAACATGTTTGCGCATTAATCTTTAAATTTTTTTCACTTAAATCAAACTTATGAAATCCATACTTATCGTTGCAGCAATTGTTTTTTGCATGGCTTCCTGCAACAATCCAGGTACATCGTCAGGTTCCGGCGTAGATTCATCATCCCTATCAAAGGATACAAGCATCAATTCGCCGAGCTCTAAGAATACTTCGCCTACTGTTGACACAACCGGCACGGGCACAGCTACCCCCGGTGTTGGGTCTGCTCCCGCTACAGGTTCAGGCGGTGGAGGTGCAGGCGGTGCGGCCTCAGGCTCAGGCGGTTCCGGTTCGGGAGACTCTATCCCAAAATAATTCAGGCCAAATGGTACGAATAAGCCTATAGCTTTTGGAAATTACATTTTTCAAAAGCTATTTTATTTCCAGGGTGGTCTTTTTCTTCATAGTATTTTCAGGGCACATCTTACTTTTAAAAACCGTATTATGCTTCCCTGCCAAATTTGCACACTTGTTAATTAATAATCATCTTATAACATAGCATATTGAAAATCAATATTTAACTTACCATTTTACTTCGAAATGCGTGGATCTTTATAATAGATTTCAGGCCGCTGATAATAAATCTTAGCTCTTCAGCAAGAGAATTTATGACAAAGAGAATCGTATTTATGCCCTTGATAATACAATTAGTGCCTTCTGCAAAAGAATTCAAGCCTTCCGCAATAGAATTTAGGGCGACGAAAATTGAACGAAGGCCTTCAGTAATAGAATTTGTGCCTTCCGCCAAAGGATCCAAACCTCCCCCAAAAGGATTCAGACCTTCCTTAAAAGGATTTAGGTCTTCCGCAACAGATCCGGATCGATAAAAATTGCATAGAGGCCCATTACAGTTGCAATGGGAAGTCCTTTTATTAAACTTGTACCTATCTTAAATGGAGTCGGGCGTTTATTAAAGTATGTATGGCAATCTTAAAAGTATAACGGCTATTGGTAATTGCCACCAACTTCAATATTTATTTCCCGGGTTCGTAACTTCCAAATTGATGGCTGGCAACTCTTTTCTTTTTAGAAACTTCTTAAAGTTGCTGGATCAGCTTATTGCCAAAGTTTACGTAATCTGCGTTCTTAGCCTTTTTAGCAAGTTCAATGGTTTTTAAAGCGCTTGCCCTTGCACCGGCCTTGTCGCCCATGGCTTTTTGTATTCTTGCTTTTTGCAAAAACATAAAATATGCATCAGGGCTTTCCTCTGTGGCTTTATTAATATTATCGAGCGCTTTTGCATAATCTTTATCATATTCATAATAAAAATTGGCTGCCTGGTAATATGGTTTTTTATCGCCTTGCATCGCTGTTTCTATTTGTGTGCGTATGCGGTCTTTTATATTTGTAGTTATGGGAACGGCAACATTTGTATTTCCCCACCGGAAAAGCAATTCGCAACTTTCATTTTTGAGGTTGCCAAATTGCATAGTAAAGGTTTCAATTTTTTCGGCAATCTTATGAACCGGCGCTTTATAATGTAATATATCATCGCTTTCTTTAAACCCATCCTGGCCGGGATAAGCAGTGCCCTTGCTAAAAACAACATCCCATTGGGTCTTTGCAGGAATGGTATAGATAACATAAGTACCTGAATCAAGCGCTGTTCCGCCTATAGAAACTGCATCGCTGAAATGGATTTTTGTAGCAGAGTTGGCGCCGGTACGCCATGGTTTGCCTAGGGGCACTAATTCTGTGTTGTCTCCTAAAAGCTGGCGGCCTTTAATACCGGGCCTGCTATAGGTTAACTCAATTGTGCCGAGGCCAAAATTTTGATTGATGGTTTGTGTGGGGCTTGGCGCAGGCATGTTTATTTGCGCATTTGCTGACATGATGAATATAAGGGCTGCCGCAGATAGCATTGATATTTTCTTCATAAATATGTTTTTTACAAACCTAACAAAGTAATGACAATAAAAAATTAAAAGAAGTGGGTTTTTAATTTCCAAGCCCTGTTTGATTTATATTTTTCTATTTACTTTTTTTGTTTTGATACAAAAAAAGTTATGATGCCGTAGGTAATCCGGCATATTTCCGTTAGCAATTATTGAAGAGTTAGCTATGAAATTTTTTAAATTAAGCGAAAGAAAGTACTTTGTCGCCTCACCCTAAATTTTTATCAATGAAGTGTTTTGTGTTATTATCCGGTATTGTAACAATAGCTTTATTATCATCCTGTAAACACAGGGAAGTGCCCAAACCGGATCATGTAATAATTGTGATAGAAGAAAATCATGGTTATGATCAGGTTGCAGGCTCGCCCAATGCTCCGTATCTTAATGAATTAGTAGCTGGTAGCGCTGTTTTTACTGATTCACATGGAGTAACGCATCCCAGCCAGGGCAACTATCTTGCTTTTTTTTCAGGCAATACACATGGCATAACTAATGACAAATGCCTGATGGATGAAACACCGTATGTTACTCCTAACTTAGGCGCAGCATTAATTGATAATGGATATACTTTTAAAGGCTTTGCACAAAGTATGCCTTCAGCGGGCTATCTGGAATGCCGCTACCAGAAAAGTGATATAACCGGCGGAACAGTATATGCACGAAAACATGCACCCTGGGTGAACTGGCAGGGAGACAAAAAGAACAATATACCTGCTTCAGCAAGCCAGCCAATGACAGCATTTCCCAAAGATTTTGATCAATTGCCGACGGTTGCTTTTGTTATCCCCGACCAGGATCACGACATGCATAATATTGGTACTCCCGGAGATTCTGCAGCTCTTAAACGCGGCGATGACTGGCTGAAAGAAAACTTAAGCGCTTATGTGGATTGGGCTAAAACACACAACAGCTTATTGATTCTTACTTATGATGAAGATGAGTCTTCTACTACCCAAAATCATATTCTTACTCTTTTTTCAGGCCCGATGGTAAAACCCGGAAAGTATGATGAGAAGATCAATCATTATAATGTGCTAAATACGCTGGAAACTATGTATGACCTGCCTATTGATAACACTGTAAATTTTGCTGCAATTAAAGATGTATGGAAAAAGTAAGAGGAGATAAGGTTTAATTTGCATCAAGGCAGTTCTTACAATGGATTGTAAAACATAAAATATGTTCTTTTGTGTGCACTACCATTTAGTGTTTAAATACTATAATTTAAAGAATTCAAAGCTTTGGGACGATGCTATCTTAATCCCACATATCCCTATGTCAGGCTTCTAGAAACTCTTTTAAATAATTTGCCACGCCATGCTCAACATTAGATTTGGCCACAGCATAGGCGATGTCTTTTATTTCCTGGACAGCGTTACCTACCGCGATGCCATATTTCACCGTTTGCAGTAATTCAAGATCATTATGATTGTCGCCAAAGGCCATAATATTTTCGGGCTTTATATCATTAAACCGCTCCAGCGATTTTAAAAGAAGAAGCAATGCTTTGCTTTTATTGGTAGACCCCGGAGTAATTTCCAGGTAGGTTGTTTTCGTTCTGCAAAAACATGCTTTTAATTTTAGCGCAAGCTCATTTTGAATTATGTCTAATTTATCCGGCTCGCCCATCAGCATAATCTTATGCGCTTTGTGTATATAAGAGTACATTTCTTCATCGCGGCTGTTATGAAAGATGATATCCGGCTTCGCTTTGGTATTAGTAATTTCTCTTTCCGTCCATGAATCATTTTTCAGCGAGATCCATGTATCATTATAGAAAATACTTGCGTGAATATCCTGCTCTCTTGCTAAGGCTGCAACCGCTTTTACATCTCCTTCGGCGATAGCAGAAGAATATAAAATATTATCATCAGAAAACGCATCTCCGTTTTTAAGCACGAGAGCTCCATTATAGCAGATGAGTGGTGCGCTTTCAATCGACAGATCTTTCTGAAGATGATATAATGCCTTAGGCATGCGGGAAGACGCCAAAACAATCTCCATTTTTCCCCTTAGCGAAGACAAAATTTGCCGTGTAACCGGATCTATTTCTCTCTGCTTATTTAGTAATGTGCCATCAACATCGCTGCATATTAATTTAATCATTGAATCTATTCGTGTTTTTAGTTTGTGTGTTTAATCATTCAAAACATTTATTTTTTAAAACTCGGACAAGCAAATCCATAAGCATAACGATCAACTAATTCAAAGGCGTCCCATTGTTTATATCGAAAGCACCTCTTTCTTTGCGGCTGTTTTCATTTCCGCAGGAATATTTTTTAATATTTCATCCCTGAGGCCATTGATGAGTTGCTCTTTCACAAAATAGTGATAAGTGACTAAGCCTATTTCACGGGCAGGGGCAGGGCTTTTAAAATGGCGAATATTATTTTTTTGTTTGGTAGTCATTTCCTTTAACGCAAGGAAGGGCAGGATGGTAATGCCCTGGTTAGACTCAACAATTCTCTTGAGTGTTTCTATGCTCCCGGTGGTAAAATCCAACTGGTGTACCTGTTTTTCTTTATTTTTTAATTCGCAAAGATTAAATACCTGTGAGCGAAGGCAATGGCCTTCTTCGAGCAGGCACAACCGATCAATATCAATATCTTTTGCCAGCACATATTTCTTAGCAAGCAGTTTCTCCTTAGCCGGAGCATACACCACAAATTCTTCATAAAAAAGGGGATGCTCATTTATAGAAGCCTGGTTTAGCGGAGTAGAAAGTAAGCCGGCGTCAAGATCGTGTTGTTCTAATTTATGAATGATGTCATCTGTTGTAAGTTCACTAATCTTAAGCTTTACAGCCGGGTATTTATTTAAAAAAGAATTCATGAACAGGGGTAGCAGGTAAGGAGCAAGCGTTGGTATGATGCCAACCCGAAGTTCGCCACTTAATTCTCCCTGCTCTTCCTTAACGAGTTCTTCGAGGCGCCTGCTTTCCTGCAATATGATCTTTGCCTGTGCAATTATTTTTTTTCCAACGTCTGTGGGAATTACTGGTTGGCGGCTTCTGTCAAATATTTTTACATTCAATTCTTCTTCCAGCTTTTTGAGCATCATGCTTAGGGTCGCCTGGGTTACAAAACATTTTTCGGCAGCTTTTACAAAATGGCGTGTATTGTCAACTGCGATAATATACTCAAGCTGTTGAATGTTCATAGCTATAACTTATAGATGTTATCTATGCGAATATAGACAATATCAGTTTGATTGATTATGGAAAATGGCTACTTTCGGCAATTAGTTATCTATTATCACTTCAATAAAAAATCATCAATATGAGCCAGGAAAAAGAAAACAACCCGAAGCTAACAACCCGTACTGGTACGCCTGTACCGGATAATCAAAACATTCAAACCGCCGGCGTGCGTGGGCCGGCGCTGTTGCAGGACTTTTGGTTTTTGGAAAAGATGGCGCACTTCGATCGCGAAGTAATACCAGAAAGGCGTATGCACGCAAAGGGATCGGGAGCATTTGGAACCTTTACTGTAACGCATGATATTACACAATACACCATGGCGGATATCTTTTCTGAAATCGGAAAGAAAACTGATATGTTTGTTCGCTTCTCGACCGTAGCAGGTGAGCGTGGCGCAGCAGATGCGGAAAGAGACATCCGTGGCTTTGCGATGAAATTTTATACCAAACAAGGTAACTGGGACCTGGTAGGAAACAATACACCGGTTTTCTTTTTCCGCGATCCTATGAAATTTCCTGACCTGAATCATGCGGTAAAAAGAGACCCTAAAACTAACCTCAGAAGCGCTGATAACAACTGGGATTTCTGGACGTTGCTTCCAGAAGCATTGCACCAGGTTACCATTGTGATGAGCGACAGGGGAATTCCAAAGTCTTTCCGGAACATGCATGGATTCGGAAGTCATACGTTTAGTTTTATCAATGCTAAGAACGAAAGGCATTGGGTAAAATTTACTTTTAAAACTCAGCAAGGGATTGAAAATTTATCAAATGAAGAAGCTGTAAGTATTATTGGAACCGATAGAGAATCACATCAAAGGGATTTGTTTTTTAATATAGAAAAAGGAAATTTTCCTAAATGGAAAATGTTTGTGCAGATAATGACCGAAGAACAAGCCAATAATCATCCGCAAAATCCGTTTGACCTTACCAAGGTTTGGAAACATGGAGATTATCCATTGATTCCTGTTGGAGAATTTGAATTGAATCGCAATCCTGAAAATTATTTTGCAGATGTAGAACAGGCGGCATTCAACCCGGCTAATATTGTTCCGGGAATTGGTTTCTCACCCGACAGAATGTTACAGGGAAGATTGTTTTCCTATGGCGATGCACAACGCTACCGGCTTGGGGTAAACAGTGCGCAAATACCAGTAAATGCACCCAGGTGCCCTTACCATAGTTTTCATCGCGATGGCGCTATGCGGGTAGATGGTAACTTCGGCGCAGCAATACATTATGAACCCAACAGTTTCAATGAATGGCAGGAACAGTCTCAATACAAAGAACCACCGTTGGCGCTTCATGGAGATGCCGGAGCATGGGACCATCGCCCGGATGACGATGATTATTTCTCCCAGCCTGGTGATCTTTTTCGCCTGATGACTGATGATAAAAAAGAACTGCTGTTTAAAAATACAGCAGCGGAATTAGGGCATGCTCAAAAATTCATCCAGGTGCGCCATATACGTAATTGCCATAAAGCCGATCCGGCCTATGGCGAAGGCGTTGCAAAAGCATTGAAGTTAAGTATGGATGAAGTGAATACTTTTAAATTATAAATAAAGATTGTTTGTTTTTGTGAAAACCTTTGTTTGAAGAGCAAAGGTTTTTTTGTGTTTGGAAAAAACGGTATCATTTCTATTAAATGATATATATAACATCTTTCATTCCAACTGTCCGCTTTTTTAACTCCAACTGTTCATAATCGAACACTTTATTGCAATTAATTTCTTCTTAGTTATTCTTTATCAATCTACTAAGGCATTGGTATGATGGTTGAAACCTTTGCACCTTAATTGAGGTTTGTAGGTTTTTCTCTTTAAATAATATTGGCGTTAATTGAAAGAAAGCCTGGTGTTTGATTAAACAACCAATAACAATTTTTCTTATCATGAAAATTTTTTTCAAAACTGCGTTGCGTGGTTTCAGCAAAAACAAGGGATATAGTTTTCTCAACATTTTCGGGCTGGCAATTGGTATTGCCTGTGCAGGCCTAATTTTTTTATGGGTAGAGGATGAACTGAACTATGATGCTTTCAATACAAAAAAAGACCGGTTATATTATGTTCGGGAGAATCAAAAATATGATACTTATACCGCGACATTTAGTTCTACACCTGGGCTGTTAGGCCCTGCAATACAGGCGGATATTCCGGGGATTGCTAACACGTGCCGCATGAATGAAGATAATGCATCAAAGCTGATTACCATTGGCGATAAATCTATTTATGCAGGCGGCCATTATGCAGAGGCTTCTGTATTTAGCATGTTTACTTTATCATTTATAGAAGGCAATGCAGCAACGGCTTTTAAGGAGCTACATTCCATGGTGATAACCGAAAAAACTGCAAAGAAATTTTTTGGTAATGATAAAAACGTTATTGGAAAAACAGTTCGTGTAAATAACAAACAAGACTATGTAATTACAGGTTTATTAAAAGATATTCCTGAAAATTCTTCCTTACAATTTGAGTGGCTGGCGCCTTTCCAGATATGGTTTGACGAAAGCGAATGGGCACATCATTGGGGTAATAATTGTTTAAGCACTTACGTGGAATTAAGGCCGGGCGTTCATCCTGCTACGGTAAATAAAGTATTGTACGATTTTATTCAAAAAAGAGAACCGCAATCTATTGCAAGGCCTTTTTTATTTAGCATGAACGATTGGCATTTACGGGATCAGTTTGATAATGGGAAACAAACAGGCGGCGGGCGTATTACTTATGTGCGACTGTTTTCAATTATTGCATGGATCATCCTGCTGATTGCATGCATTAACTTTATGAACCTTGCTACGGCAAGAAGTGAAAAGCGGGCAAAGGAGGTGGGCGTACGAAAAGTGTTGGGCGCAGGAAAGCGAAACCTAGTTTTTCAGTTTATCAGCGAGGCGGTATTTATGGCGCTGGTGTCAGCAATATTTGCTGTTATCATTATTGCCCTTACATTACCGGCGTTCAATACATTGGTGCAAAAGAATCTTTCATTAGGTTTAAATAATCCGCTTCATTTAGCTGCATTGCTTGCAATTACTCTTGTATGCGGCCTTGTGGCTGGCAGTTATCCATCATTATATCTATCATCGTTTCGGCCGGTGTTTGTATTAAAAGGCATAAAATTAAAAGATGGAAGCGCTGCATTGATCAGGAAGGGATTGGTGGTTTTGCAGTTTTGCATTTCAATCATACTTATCATCAGCACCATTATTATTTACCAGCAAATACAGCATGTAAAAAACAGGAGCTTGGGGTTTGATAAAAATAACTTGCTGCAGGTGGCAATGACCGGCGACATGGCCAAAAATTATGTTCCCATTCGCCAGCAACTTTTGAATACAGGCACAATTGAAAGTGTCGCTCTTTCAGATTATACAACATTATATGGCGGCAATAATACAGGCGGCCTCACATGGGATGGAAGAACGTCAACCGCACAAATACTAATCTCGCAACGGAATGTATCACCCGGTTATTTTAATACATCAGGCATGAAAATTTTAGAAGGAAGAGACGTTACCGAAGCAGATAGCGGCATCGTTAATAAAAAAATTAATATGGTTATTACTCAATCCCTGGAAAGGTTAATGGGTAAAGGCAACGCCGTTGGAAAGTTATTGCATTACGAAGGCGATACAAGTGGTGTACAGGCGCAGGTAGTGGGCGTTGTAAATGATTACGTATATGGAGATATGTATGGTAAGCCCGACCCGGTAATGTTTTTTTATGTTAAGCGTGAGAATTCAACGTGCGGTTAAAACCACATGCAGATGTTGAAAAATCTTTGGCACAAATGCAAAACATCGTGCAAAAGAATAACCCTGCCTATCCTTTCACTTACCAGTTTGTTGATGACCAGTTCAATCAAATGTTTTTAGGCGAAGCGCTCATTAGTAATTTGTCAAAAATATTTGCGGCGCTCGCAATTCTTATTTCTTGCCTGGGATTATTCGGGCTGGCTGCATTTACTGCTGAACGCAGAACAAAAGAAATAGGCATAAGAAAAGTACTGGGAGCAAGTGTTTCTGGTATTACCTCATTATTATCAAAAGATTTTTTAAAGCTTGTTGCGGTTTCCTGTATTGTTGCCTTCCCGGTTGCATGGTGGATGATGAATAGCTGGCTGAAAAATTATCAATATAGGATTACTATTAGCTGGTGGATATTTGTGGCTGCGGGTATTGTATCAATTTTAATTGCGATACTAACCGTAAGTTTCCAGGCAATAAAAGCAGCAATCGCCAACCCGGTAAAGAGTTTAAGAACGGAATAAAAATTAGCTAGCAGCTAATGGCTGATAGCTATTAGCCTAAACAAAAAAACATGTTTAAAAATTATTTTAAAACTGCATGGCGCAGCTTATGGAAGAACAAGTTTTATACGACCATTAATATCCTTGGTTTATTCATTGGGCTAACAACTGCAATATTGTTGTTGTTATGGATACAGGATGAAAAAAGCTTCGATAAATTCAATAAAGATTATGATAGGATATATAACCTGAGTGCGCATTTCGATATAAGCGGGAAAGAGCAGGTGTGGAGCGGTGTTCCTGGTACTTTGTATAAATCTGCGAGGTCAATGGCGCAGATACAAAACATTACAAGGGTAAGTAACGACTGGATAACATTGCACCAGGTGAATGATAAAAAATTAATTTCCGGTTTGCATGTAGCTTATGTTGACAGCACCTTCTTTTCAATCTTTGATTTCAATACTATACAAGGCAGGGCAGCGAATTTGTTTACATCAACTAACAATATTTTGCTCACGGATGAAACAGCAAAAAAGATATTTGGAACAGATGATGTGGTTGGTAAAATGGTATCGTTAGATACAACCAGGTTTGTTGTTGCCGGCGTTTTAAAAAATTTTCCGCAAAATTCTTCACTACGTTTTGATGCATTATTTCCCATGAGTTATTATTCCCGCATGTTTACTTTGAACGGCGGTAATGGCGATTGGAAAACGATTGATGAAGACCTGGGCAATTACGCTTATGATACTTATATAAAACTGCAGCCCAACGCCAATGCCGCTTCTATAGGAAAAGCATTAACCAAAGCATATAAAGATGCCCGCAATGGAGATAGCCAAACAAAATTTATGCTACAGCCTTTGGCTGAAAAACATTTGATTTCAGCCGATGGCAATAAGTCTGGTTTGCGCATTGTGCAGGTGTTTACAATCATTACTATTCTGCTTCTTCTTATTGCAGCTATTAATTATGTAAATCTTTCTACTGCAAGATCAATGACAAGAGCGAAAGAAGTAAGTGTGCGCAAAATTATTGGCGCCAATAAGTGGCAATTGTTTAGTCAGTTTTTAATTGAAACAGTGATCATCTTTGTAATTGTTTCTATATTGGCTTTAATATTTACCACGCTGCTCATTCCGGCTTACAATAATATATCTGGTAAATCCCTTGAGTTTTCATTAAGCAATCCTTCTGTGTGGGCGCTGATAAGCGTTGCAGTTTTGGGAACATTGTTGTTAGCAGCTATTTATCCGGCCATTCATTTATCAGCATTCAATCCTATCAGTTCATTAAAGGGTAAATTAAATCAAAGTGTGGGCAGCACCATACTTCGTAAAGTGTTGGTGGTTTTTCAGTTTTCCATATCTGTTATACTCATTATTTGCACGCTGGTTATTGGCAAACAAATGCAATACATCAGTAAAATCAATTTAGGATATAACAAACAATATGTTTTTACAGTACCTCTTAATGATGGCGCTATAAATCATATTGATGCTTTTAAAGCAGAACTGGCTAAATCGCCAACCATAAGCGGAACGGCAATATCCAATGTATATAACATTGCAGACTATGGAAATTCAACAGGTGATATTGACTGGCCTGGTAAATCGAAAAATGATAACATGATTGTTATCAGCGCTAACATAGATAAAGACTTTATTCCAGTAATGAATTTCAGCTTTATTGAAGGCCATAATTTTACTGGCACTCCATCAGATACATCAGCCTTTATTATCAATGCAACACTGGCAAAACAAATGTTTTTACATCCTCCGTATGTTGGCCAGCAAATGAGTTTGCATGATGATAAGGGAACTATTATTGGTGTCGTGAAGGATTTCCATTTTCAATCATTAAAAAAACAAATCGCGCCTTTTGTTTTCTGGACACGCCGATGGAAAAATATTTTGTATGTAAAAACTACTGCAGCAGGTGCACAGCAAGCTATTAAAGCAGTTGAAAAAGCTTATAGTGAATATCCATCATCTACTCCTTTTTCATACACTTTTGTTGATACAAAATTTGATGAACTCTATAAAAGTGATAACCGTACAAAACTATTGTTTAACGTGTTTGCAGGCATTGCCATTTTTATATCGTGCCTTGGATTATTAGCACTGGCAACATATTCGGCTCAATTACGCATCAAAGAAATTGGTGTAAGAAAAGTATTGGGCGCAAGTGTTATCAATATTATTAGCTTGCTGGGAAGGGATTTTATTGTACTGGTATTGATAGCTATCATCATTGCTATTCCGGTTGCTTATTACAGCATGAATAAATGGCTGGAAAATTTTGCTTATAAAACAGACATCAGCTTTTGGTTGTTTGTAGCGGCGAGTTGTATAGCTATAGGAATAGCGCTATTAACTATCAGCTTTCAATCTGTTAAAGCAGCATTAGCAAATCCT
>Ga0207698_10001842_pt1 | contig 12384 bp, 12 predicted proteins | sample KBSCornC22_FD_184298 | JGI IMG/M metagenome (GOLD analysis project Ga0207698, IMG submission 184298) | Corn rhizosphere microbial communities from Kellogg Biological Station, Michigan, USA - KBS Corn C2-2 (SPAdes) (version 2) | ecosystem: Host-associated > Plants > Roots > Rhizosphere > Soil ...
CCGGTATAATCATAGCCGTTCTGCGTATCGTAGCCGATCCACATATAGGAGCCGTCGGGCAGGTGCAGCCGGCCCGAACCCTGGATCTCGAGGAAGAAGAGCTCCACCGGGTCCTGCACCCACGCGATCTCCAGCCCCTGATTGGCGAGCGCGCCCGCATCGATCTGCGCACGGTCGTAATAAGGCACGAACTGCCCGTCCTGCATGCGCCCGCGGACCTTCTTGCCGGTGGGGGGACCTCCCGCGGCGACCCCGCTGTCCATCTCCACCAGATCAGGAGGCCGGCGATAGACGGGCACGTCGTAGCCGGGATCATGCGTGCGCGAACCCTCGATCTCAGGCGCATAATAGCCGGTGGCCAACAGCGCCCCACTGCCGACGATCAATGTCTCGAACTGGGACTGAAAGAAGGTGACCGGATCGGTGTCGGGCAAAGCCGCGGCGGCGCAGGCCGGCGCCCAATCGGCCGCCTGGGTCAGCCCGCTCGCATCCTTGCGCTTGAGCAAGGCACGGCATGAGGTCTTGAAGGCATCGCGTGCGGCTGAAGCCTGATCGGCCGACAAATCGAGCGAGGAAACGGGTGGCCCCGCCGAAAACCCCAACTCGATCGCATTCCTGGGTGGCGGCGGCTTGGGCGGCTCGGCCGGTTTGGAAGGCTCGGGCCGATGCGGAGGCGGGACCGGCGCATGGGGACGGTTGCGCGGTGTGGTCGAACAGGCCGCGACGAACAAGGACGCGGCGAGCGCGAGCGCGACGCGGAAGCGACCTCCCCGCATGACGGAATCAGGCCGCCTCGTCGGTCTCGGTGAGCATCCAGTTCGGATTGGGCGACTTGATCGGGCGGCTGAACGTCCAGACGTCGTGCGTCGGCACCGCATCGGTCAGCGAACCCGCAATGACATGGCCATCGCGATCGCGCGTCACCGCCGCCACGTCCGCGTCGAAGCGGATGCGGATATGGGCGACGCCATTGTCGATATGCGCATCCTCGATCTGCGCCTGCTCGATCGCGATCAGGCGATTGTCGAGCGTCTCGCCCGCTTCCTCGCGGTCGTGGATCGCGTGTGCGAAGGCATGGGCGACGTCAGGATCAACCATCTTGTCGAGCGCGTCCTGATCGCCCTTCCAATAGGCTTCGAGCACCATGCCATAAGCGGACTTGGCGCCTTCCACGAAGCGGGCCACGTCGAACTGCGGATCGGCCGCCGCGATCGCGCGCAGGCCCGAGGCTGCGCTCGGCGCGGGCGCCGATTCCTGCCCGATCGGGGCCACCCGATCGGCATCGGGGGCCTTCAGCGCCATTCCGCGAACCACGGGCACGCTTTCCGGCTTCACGATCGGCTGTTCATGCCCCGTGCGGCGTCCCAGCACGCTCCACAGGCGGAGCGCGACAAAGACGAAAACGAGCGCGAGAACGATCAACGTGGTCACCGGACCTCCCATCATCCACCCTACATAGGGCGCGTGCCCTCAATCTGCAAACCGCGCAACCAGGGCTATGGTCCCGACGCTAGACGCGGCGCGCACCGCCCGGGTTCCGCATTGCCCTCTCCCACGGGGACTGCTAGCGGCAGGCCGCCCGCGGGCATCGCACATGCTGGCCCGCTCCAGACATTCAGGAATGACAGACGCCATGGCCGACGAGACCAACACCGCCACGCCCGAAGGCCTCCAGCCCAACGGTGCCGACACCTCGCCGCAGATCGGCATGATCGCGCAATATGTGAAGGACCTCTCGTTCGAGAATCCGAATGCGCCCGGTATCTATCAGCAGCAGGTCCAGCCGCAGATCGACGTCCAGTTCCACATCTCGGTCGCGCCGGTTGCCGACGACGTCCACGAAGTGTCGATGAAGATCGAGGTGCGCGCGGTGAGCGATGCCAACGCCACGATCTTCGCGGTCGAGCTGGTCTATGCCGGTCTGTTCGGTGCGCGCAATGTCGAGCCCGAACAGCTGTCGCCCTTCCTCTATGCCGAGGCGCCGCGCCTGCTCTTCCCGTTCGCGCGCCGCATTGTCGCCGACGTGACGCGCGACGGCAATTTCATGCCCTTGCTGCTCGACCCGATCGATTTCGGCGCCATGTATCTGCAGCAGGCCCAAGCCGCCTCGCAGCTCGCCGAGAACGAGCCCGCCGGCCAGGCTTGACGGGATTTCCCCCGTTCGGGCTGAACCTGTCGAAGCCCTGTATTTCTTCTTGCCCAGGTGGGAAGAAGAGGCGCAGCGCGAACGGGAGGAACCGGGCCGAGTGGATGTCATTGCCGTCTCAACTGCCGACACCCTGTCGTCCGCTCGGGTGACCGTGTAGCATGGGCCTCGTCAGATCGCTCGGCTCCGTGGGTGGCCTCACGCTCGCGAGCCGCATCCTCGCGCTGGTGCGGGATACGCTGCAGGCAGCTTATGTCGGCGCGACCTTCGCGTCGGACGCGTTCCTCGTCGCCTTTCGGCTGCCGAATATGTTTCGCGCCTTCTTCGCGGAAGGCGCGTTCAACGCCGCCTTCATCCCCATGTTCAACCGCAAGGTGGCCGAAGGCGGCACGGCCGAGGGGCTGGATTTCGCCGAGCGCGCGCTGGCGGTGCTGCTTCCCATCCTGATCGCCTTCACGGCGATCATGCTGATTGCCGCCTGGCCCGTCACCTGGGTGTTGGCGGGGGGCTTTCATCGCCAGCATCCGACAACTGCCCAATTCGCCTTCGCGGTGCTGCTGTCCCGGATCACCATCCCCTATCTGATGCTGATCAGCCTGGCTTCGTTGCTGGGCGGCATCCTCAATTCGCTCGATCGCTTCTGGGTGAATGCCGCCGCGCCGATCCTGCTCAATATCGCGATGGTGGTGGGGTTGGCGGTCTTCCACGGCCCTGATGCCTACGCGACCGCGCGCGTCCAGGCGATCTCAGTGACCGTGGGCGGCGCTATGCAATTGGGATGGCTGATCCTGGCCTGCCGTCAGGCCGGCGTCGGCATGCGGCTGCGCCGTCCGGTCTGGGACGATGACGTCAAGCAACTGATGCGGCTGATCCTGCCGGCCGCGACCGGGACCGGCGCGTCGCAGATCAACCTGCTCATCTCAACAGCGCTTGCCGGGGGGCTGCTGTCCGCCGGCTCGATCTCCGCCCTTTATTATGCCGACCGGCTGAACCAGCTCCCGCTCGGCATGATCGGCATCGGGCTCGGCACCGTTCTGCTGCCGACCGTGTCGCGCCTGCTCAGCCGAGGGGAGGAAGAAGCGGCGATGGAGACGCAGAATCGCGGCATCGAACTTGCCCTTTTCCTGACCCTGCCCGCGACCGCCGCCTTCATCTTCGCATCCGAGCCGATCGTACGTGGCGTGTTCCAGCATGGGGCCTTCACCGCCGGCGACACTTATCGCTGCGCCTGGGCGCTGAGCGCCTTTTCGGTCGGCCTGCCCTCCTACGTCATGGTGAAGGTGCTGACGCCCGGTTTTTATGCGCGCGCCGACACCAAGACACCCGTCCGCTATGCGATCATCTCGGCGGGCGCGAATATCCTGCTCAACCTGGCGTTGATCCCGACGCTGCAGACCAGCGGGCCGCCCCTTGCGACCGCCATCTCATCGACGCTCAACGTCGGGATGCTTTATGTCACCCTGCGTCGGCGCGGCCATTTCGCGCCCGACGCCCAGCTACGCCGCCGCATTCCGCGGCTGTTGCTGGCGTCGATCATGATGGGGCTGGTCCTGCTGCTGCTCGGGCCGATAGCGGATCCCTATCTTGTCCGGTCACTTGCGATCCGGGTAACGGCGCTGATCATTCTCTGCGGGGGCGGTAGCCTGGTCTATTTCGCGGCCTGCTTCGTCACGCGCGCGTTCGTCCCGAACGACCTGAAACAGCTCCTCCGCCGCCGCGCCTCCTCTCGCTGAACGTCACATTAAGGCACCGAACGCGCCCTGTTGCGTTCTTGACCCGCGTTAGAGTGCAAACAGGAGAGTAACATGCGTACCCTGATGATCGGCGCGGCCATGACGCTCGCGTCCGCCGCCCTTGCGCAGACCACCACGACCACCACTGCCCAGGATCCGGTGACGGGCCAGAGCTCGACCACCGTCTCGACCAACGCCCCCGCTTTGCCGCCGGCTGCAAGCTCCACCACGGTCACCACCACGACCGACCCGGCGCTGCCGCCAGCCAGCGCCACCACGGTGACGACGACGACGGACCCGACGGTGACGACCGGCGCGGGCGCCACCACCACCGTCACGACGGCTGATCCCCTGATCCCCAGCAAGACCGTCACCAAGCAGAAGACCGTGACCGATCCGGTCACCGGCGAAACCAAGACCAAGACGAAGACCAAGGTCAAACCCTGGTAAGCTCTTTCGTCCGGGCGCCGCCGCCTCCTTGAAGCGGCGGCGCTTGACGTTGAGGGCGCGCTGCCCGAAGGCGCGCACATCATGCGCATCGTCTCCGGCATCCAGCCTACGGGCAACCTGCATCTCGGCAATTATCTCGGGGCGATCCGCAATTGGGTGCGGATGCAGGACCAGGGGGAATGCTTCTTCTTCCTGGCCGATCTGCATGCGATCAGCACGTATCAGGAGCCTGCGGAGCTTGCCCGCGCGATCCGGGAGATGGCGGCGGCCCTGATCGCCTGCGGCGTCGATCCCAGCCGATCCACCCTGTTCCGCCAGCGCGACGTGCCGGCGCATAGCGAGATGGCGTGGCTGCTGAACGGCGTCGCGCGCGTCGGCTGGCTCAATCGCATGACGCAGTTCAAGGACAAGGCCGGCAAGAATCGCGAAGGATCGAGCGTCGCGCTCTACACTTATCCGGTGCTGCAGGCTGCGGACGTGCTGCTCTACAAGACGACCCATGTGCCGGTCGGCGAGGACCAGAAACAGCATCTGGAATTGGCGCGCGACATCGCGACCAAGTTCAACACGGACTACAACACCGACCTGTTCGTACTGCCCGAGCCGACCATCCCGCCGGCGGCAGCACGGATCATGTCGTTGCGCGACGGTTCGGCGAAGATGTCAAAGTCCGATCCGTCGGACATGAGCCGCGTCAATCTGAACGACGATCCCGACCTGATCGCGCAGAAGGTGCGCAAGGCCAAGACCGATCCCGAGCCCCTGCCCGCCGACCCGGCCGAGCTGGATGCGCGGCCCGAGGCGAAGAACCTGGTCACCATCTATGCGGCTTTGGCCGACGAGAGCGCGGCGGACGTGCTGGCACGCTTTGCGGGGCAGGGCTTCGGCGCGTTCAAACCCGCGCTGGCCGAGCTGATGGTCGAGACGTTGCGCCCGATCGGCGCGCGACTGACCGAGCTGCAGCGCGATCCGGCAGAGCTCGACCGTCTGCTTGGAATCGGAGCGGAAAAAGCGCGCGGCGTGGCTGCGGCGACGCTCGCCGCCGCCTACCAGGCGATGGGTCTCTGATCGGTACTTTCGTTTCGGCGCGAAATACGCAACTTGTCGCATGCGCGACACGTTCAATCGCGGTTCAGTGACAAAGATCTAGCTCTGCAACGAGCTAGTACAGGACGCTTCGCAATGTCTCTTCGCCGCAAGATCCTTACCTTCACGGCTCCGGCCGCCCTGCTCCTCGCGAGCGGTTGCGCCCAGCCCTTCAAAGCCGATGTCGCGCGCTTCCAGATGATGCCGCCGCCGTCGGGCCAGACCTTCTTCGTGCAGGCGTCCGACCCACGTCAGCAGGGCAGCATCGAATTCCAGAGCTATGCCCAGATGGTCGCCGCCCGGCTGAATGCGCTTGGCTATCGCCAGGGCGAACCCGGCCATGCCGACATGGTCGTGTCGCTGAATTATGGCGTCGACGACGGCCATACCGAAATCGTGACCACGCCCGGCATCGGCCCCCGTTGGGGCTGGGGCCCCTATGGCGGGTGGGGCGTGGACTATCGCACCGGTCCCTATCGCTTCCGGCATGGCCGCTTTTACGGCCGCGGGTTCTATTATGGCTGGGACGACCCCTTCTGGTACGATCCGTTCGGCTATCCCGAGATCGACAGCTACACCTACTTCATCAGCCATCTCGACATGAGGATCCAGCGGGCGGGCGACGGCCAGTCGCTGTTCGAGGGCCATGCCCATGCGCGCTCGACCGACCAGTCGCTGCCGCATCTCGTGCCCAATCTGGTCGAGGCGATGTTCACTGGCTTCCCGGGCCGATCGGGCGAGGACGTGCGCATCACCATCCCGCCGCCGCCCAAGAACGGCCAGCCGGCGCAGGCTCCGACGATCGAGGAACGCCGCCGGCGCTGAATATCGCTGCAACCCGTCGCCCCGACGAACGTCGGGGTCCAGGCCCCAGCTCCCTCAAATTGGAAGTGAGCCTCTGACCCGGATCCCGGCTTTCGCCGGGATGATATGGAAAGCACAATTCAAGCCCCTCCCCCTCCGCGGAGCGGCTTGCTACAGCCTCCGCCATGCCGCGCGAGATCACCGCTTTCTCCAATCCCCTGGTCAAGCGGGTGCGCAACCTGCGCGAGAAGCGGCATCGGCGCGAGGAAGGCCTGTTCCTCGCCGAAGGTCTGCGCATCCTCGCCGAGGCGGAGGAGACGGGCGTGCTGCCCGACTTCCTCTTCTTCGCCGCCGACAGCGCCCAGCATCCGATCGTGCGGCGTCTGACCGCCGCGGTCGAGGCGAAGGGCGGCGAGGCGATCCAGACGAGCCGCGACATCCTTCACAAGCTATCGGGCAAGGACAATCCGCAGGTTGTGCTCGGCGTCTATCGCCAGTTCGATACCAGCCTCGCGCGGATCGATCGCTCCGCGTCGGGCATCTGGCTGGTGGCCCAGGCGATGCGCGATCCCGGCAATCTCGGCACGATGCTGCGCACGGGCGATGCGGTCGGTGCGGGCGGGCTGATCCTGATCGACGATACGGTCGACCCCTTCTCGGTCGAGGCGGTGCGCGCAAGCATGGGTGCGCTCTTCACCCAGCGGATCGCGCAGGCGCGGTGGGACGAATTCCTGGCCTGGTTACGCTCGGGCCCCGGTCAATTGGTCGGGCTCAGCCTGGAGGCGAGCGAGGATTATCGCCGCCCCGATTATCAGACCCCGACCTTCCTGCTGGTCGGCAATGAGGCGCAAGGCCTGCCCGCCGACTATGCCGCGGCCTGCGACCTGCGCGTGAAGATCCCGATGCTGGGCAAGGCCGATAGCCTCAACGCCGCCATCTCCTGCGCGGTGATGGCCTATCAGGTGCTCGGCCAACGCCTTCCCTGATCGTTCCGGCGGGTGAACACTGGCTGCAAATCCGGTTACGGGACGGTTCAGGCGGAGCGGGGCAGTTCAGGCTCACAAGATCGTACGGGAGGTAGAGATGACGAAGACCATCATGGCATTGCTCGCCGCTGCCGCGTTGGCCGGGCCGGTCGCCGCGCAGAGCGCGGAGGACCAAAGGCGCTGGGATTATGCGCAGGAGCGTTATCGCGCCGAGACCCAGCGTTATCAGGCCGAGCGCGATCGCTATTATGCCATCGCCCGCGCCGATCGTGGCCGCTATGCGCCGCCGCCTCCGGGTGCCGATCCTTATGCGACCGATTATGATGCGTCGCGCTATTATCGCGACGATCCGCGTTACCAGGAGCGCGTGCTGAGCGCGGACGACCAGGTCTATCGCGGATCCGACGGCCGTTATTATTGCAAGCGCAGCGACGGCACGACCGGCCTCATCATTGGTGCGGCCAGTGGCGGCATCCTCGGCAACATCATCGACGGCGGCCGCCATCGCACCGCCGGCACGCTGATCGGGGGTGCGCTCGGCGCCTTGGCCGGCAAATCGATCGATCAGAATCAGGTACGCTGCCGGTAATGAGATTGGGCGGAGCTGCGGCTCCGCTCAACTCTTCGGACCGGGATATTTGCGCTCGCAGGCCGAGATCACCGCGGGCGGCTGGCCCAGTTTCGCCGCCTCAGCCAGGGCCTGCTGCCTCTTCTGCTGGAAGGACGGTCCGTTGCGTAAGCCCGCGTCGCGGACGAGCGGCGCCATCTTCATATCCAGCCGGTCCTTCAGCATGCCGAAATTGTTGGCGGCGGCGCCGTAACTGCCACCCTGCTCGCTCAGGACCTTGCGCAGGAAATCCGCGAGGACATAGCAATCGAGCATCGAGTCCAGGGGCTTGGCCGGCAGCAAGGGCTGGCGCACCTGGCTCGCCGGAAAAGCCTGTGCGCAAGCGGGTCGTAGAACCTGCCATTTCCCCTTGATCGTCTGGTCGAACAAGGCCGGCATGCGTTTGGACACGGCATTGACCTTGTCCTGGTCAAGCATATCGCCGGTCGAGGCGTAGAGCATGGCATAATGGAGGATGCGCGCCTGCCCGTCCGCGGGGAGGTCGCCATTGGCGCCCGCCGCCAGCCGCTCACCGGCCGCGGCCACCACGCCGCAGGTTGCCGCTCGATCAAGCGCATCGGTCGGCAGTGTGGGCGTCTTCTCGCCGCATGCCGCGAGCAGAAAGATGCCGATCATCGGCATGTGGAGCATGGGCGCGATCGTCTTCACGGTGGTGGTTCCTTCGAGTCGATACGAATACGTGCCGATTGGCTTTCGGTTTCCGCCTTATCTCCGGAAAAAGGGGTGCGGTATGAAGCAGCGATGTTGATGTATTGAACATCAGTATAGCTGTGTCGTATATGGATTTTGGGGTGAGGAGACTCGCATGATCACGGCCGGACAGATGCGGGCGGCACGCGCTTTGCTGGGGATCGACCAGCGGCAGCTCGCCGAAATGTCGGGCGTCTCGCTGCCGACCATCCAACGGATGGAGGCGAGCGAGGGCAATGTCCGCGGCGTGATCGATACGCTGACCAAGGTGATCGAGGCGTTCGATCGCGCGGGCGTGGTGCTGATCGGCGAAGGCGCATCGAGCCAGGAGGGCGGACGCGGCGTCCGCTTCAAGCAGGCGAAGCCGGTGGGCGGCTCCTGACCCTTGCACACGCGACGGAGACCGCCGGTTCCGACGATCCCGCCGCCCGCACGGTAGACAGGCGGAATATCATGGTTGCTCGACTGACCAGGCCCAAAGCAAGCTTCACCGAGCTGTTCACGCCCAAGCTCGTGACCGTGCTGCGCGAACATTATCGGCTGATCGACCTGAAGGCCGACGCGATTGCCGGCCTGACCGTCGCGATCGTGGCTTTGCCCTTATCCATGGCGATCGCGATTGCGTCCGGCGTGACTCCGGACCGCGGATTGTTCACCGCAATCGCGGGCGGCTTCGTTGTCTCGGCGCTCAGCGGTAGCCGCTTCCAGATCGGCGGGCCGGCGGGCGCCTTCATCGTGCTGGTCGCCGCTACGGTCGCGCAGCACGGCGTCGACGGGCTGATCCTGGCGACGATGATGGCGGGGCTGATCCTGCTCGTCGTCGGCTTCCTGCGGCTTGGCACCTTCATCAAATATATCCCCTATCCCGTGACGGTCGGGTTCACCTCCGGCATCGCGGTCATCATCTTCGCGAGCCAGCTGAAGGACCTGTTCGGGCTGCATCTGGCGGGGAAGGAGCCGGGGCCGTTCCTGCCCAAGATCATGGCGCTTTCGGCTGCCCTTCCGACCGCCTCTCCTGCCGCTTTGGGCATTGCGGCCTTGTCGATTGCGATCATCCTGGTCCTGCGGCGGCTACGGCCGCATTGGCCGGGTTTCCTGATCGCGGTGGCCGCCGCCGCGCTCGCGACCTGGGCGTTTCACCTGCCGGTCGAGACGATCGGCACCCGCTTTGGGGGAATCCCCCGCTCGCTGCCCGCGCCACACCTGCCCGATCTTAGCCCGGGGCGGATCAGCGAGATGCTGCCCGCGGCCTTGTCCTTCGCCCTGCTCGGCGGGATCGAAAGCCTGCTGTCTGCGGTGGTGGCGGACAGCATGTCGGGGCGGCGGCACCGCTCCAATTGCGAGTTGGTGGCCCAGGGCGCGGCGAACATCGTCTCCGCGCTGTTCGGCGGCATCTGCGTCACGGGCACGATCGCGCGCACCGCGACCAACGTCCGCGCCGGCGCGCGCGGCCCGATCTCCGGCATGCTCCATTCGCTGATCCTGCTCGGCTTCCTGGGGCTCGCCGCGCCGCTCGCAAGCGCGATCCCACTCGCCTCCTTGGCCGGCGTGCTCGCAGTGGTGGCGTGGAACATGGCCGAGAAGCATGAATTCGCGATCCTGTTGCGTGCTTCGCGCGGCGACGCGGTGGTGCTGCTCGTCACCTTCCTGCTGGTCGTGTTCCGCGACCTGACCGAAGGCATATTGGTCGGGTTCGGGATTGGCGCATTGCTGTTCCTGCACCGCATGGCCCATGCAGTCGAGATCGAGCAGCCGGCGCTGCTGGCTGACGATGATATTGCGGATGGAGGCAATGGTACGCGCCCGCGTTACGACGCCGCGCAGATCCGGGACAGCGACGTGATCGTCTATCGGATTTCGGGCGCCTTCTTCTTCGGCGCGGTCGGCGCGGTCGCGGCCACGCTCGACCGGATCGGCGAGCATCCCAAGGCCTATGTGCTCGACCTGGCGGGCGTCCCGGTGCTCGATTCCACCGCCGCCGCGATGATCGCAAGCTTCGCGCGCGACGTGCGCAAGCATCAGGCCGCAGTCTATATCGCCGGCGCGCGGCCCGCCGTGTGCCGCTTGCTCATGATGCAGGGCGCGCGATCTCCGGCGGTGGAATTCAGCGCCGACGCCGCCCAGGCGGTGGCCCGGGCGCATGAGGCCCTGGCCGCCTGATCTTGAGTTCGTCACCCCAGCGAACGCTGGGGTCCATCTCCCGACCGATCTACTTGGCCGCTGACGCGAGGAGATGGATGCCAGCATAGCTCGGGTCCCAGCAAAATGTCATTTTGCTGGGTGCCCTCCTGGCATGACCGCCAATTGGGCGAGTCGGTGGCTCAGCGCTCACACGTGGATCGGCTTGCCCTGCACCGCCATCGCCGCTTCCTTGATCGCTTCCGAATGCGTCGGATGGGCGTGGCAGGTGTAAGCGATGTCCTCGCTGGTCGCGCCGAATTCCATCGCCTGCGCGGCCTGCGCGATCATCGTGCCGGCGACGCTGGCGATGCACCACACGCCGAGCACGCGGTCGCTGTTCGCGTCCGCGATCACCTTCACGAAGCCGTCGGGCTCATGATTGGTCTTGGCGCGGCTGTTGGCGAGCATCGGGAACTTGCCGACCTTGACCGGCCCGCGCTCCTTCGCCTGCTCCTCGGTCAGGCCGACCCCGGCAATTTCGGGCGAGGTATAGACCACGCTCGGGATGACATCATGATTCACGATGCCGGTCAGGCCGGCGATATTCTCGGCGACCGCAATGCCTTCATCCTCGGCCTTGTGCGCGAGCATCGGCCCCGGAACCACGTCGCCGATCGCCCAGATGCCAGGGACCTTGGTGCCGAAATCATGATCGATGTCGATCTGGCCGCGCGGGTTGGTCGCCAGCCCGGCTTTGTCGAGGCCGAGCCCTTCGGTATTGGCGCGCCGGCCGATCGAAACCAGCACGACATCCGCCTCGATCGTCTCGGCGGCACCGCCTGCGGCCGGCTCGACCGTCAGCTTGGCTCCATTCTTCGCCCGCTCGACCTTGGTGACCTTGGTCGACAGGCGGAACTCCATCCCCTGCTTCTTGAGGATCTTGTTGGCTTCCTTGCGGACCTCATTGTCCATGCCGGGCAGGATCTGGTCGAGATATTCGACCACCGTGACCTTGGCGCCCAGGCGCCGCCAGACCGAGCCCAGTTCGAGCCCGATCACGCCGCCGCCGATCACCACCATGTGGCCGGGCACCGTCTCGAGCTCGAGCGCCCCGGTCGAATCCACCACGACTTTCTGGTCGATCTCGACGCCCGGAAGCGGGGTGACCGACGAACCCGTCGCGATCACGATATTCTTGGCGGTGACGGTGCGGTCGCCGACCTTGACGCTGTGCGCGTCCTGGAAGGTGGCGAGGCCCTTGAGCCATTCGACCTTGTTCTTCTTGAACAGATATTCGATGCCGCCGGTGAGCTGCTTGACCGCATCCTTGCGCTGGCCGTGCATCGTCTCGAGATCGAGGCTCATCTTGTCGATCTTGACGCCGAGCTTGGCGAGAGCGCCGCCGGCCGCTTCCTCATAGAGCTCGGACGCGTGCAGCATCGCCTTGGACGGGATGCAGCCCACATTGAGGCAGGTGCCGCCGAGCGTCTCCCGGCTTTCCGCACAGGCGGTCTTGAGCCCCAGCTGCGCCGCGCGGATCGCCGCGACATAGCCGCCAGGACCGGCGCCGATCACCAGCACGTCGAAATCATAGTCAGCCATAAATCCTCACTCTCACGAGCGACATGTACGTCCCGTTCGTGTCGAGTAGAGACCGAGCTTGTCGAGGGCTCGTATCGAGACACTAGTCCCTCGATACGCCATCTCGACAAGCTCGATGGCTACTCGGGACGAACGGGC
>Ga0207698_10001843_pt1 | contig 12384 bp, 8 predicted proteins | sample KBSCornC22_FD_184298 | JGI IMG/M metagenome (GOLD analysis project Ga0207698, IMG submission 184298) | Corn rhizosphere microbial communities from Kellogg Biological Station, Michigan, USA - KBS Corn C2-2 (SPAdes) (version 2) | ecosystem: Host-associated > Plants > Roots > Rhizosphere > Soil ...
GTTCCCATGAGTGAAACACCGAGTTATCAGACCGCGCTCGACCAGCCGCTGATCTTCAGCAATGCGGCTGCGCACAAGGTGCGCGAACTCATTTCCGAGGAAGGCAATCCGGATCTCAAGCTGCGCGTCGCGATCAGCGGCGGCGGCTGCTCGGGTTTCCAGTACGGCTTCAGCTTCGACGAGGAGCGCAGCGAGGATGATCTCGCGATCGAGAACGGCGGCGTGACCCTGGTCGTCGATCCGCTGTCGCTGCAATACCTCATGGGCGCGGAGATCGACTACACCGAATCGCTGACCGGCGCGCAGTTCGTCATCCGCAATCCGAATGCGAAGACGACCTGCGGCTGCGGTTCGTCGTTTACGGTCTGAGACCAACGTGGCGATTCCGTGAGCGCCAGTCTACGCAGCCGCGGCAACGTGTTCGCGGCGCTGGCGTTGGAACGCGCCGCCGAGCGCCGCGACGATGCGGAATGGATCTCGGCGCGGCGCAGCGACGCCGGTGCGCGATACATCGTGCTCGACCCGGACGGCCGTGGCCTGGCCCGCGCTGACCGCGGCGGCTTGCGATACCTCGGCGAATCGGAGCGGTCCACGCATTGGCCCGACGCGGCCATCGCGTTCCTTGGTGCGACCGACGAGGCCAACTATTTCGTCACCGCAGCAACCCAGGCCGGCACCGCCGAATCGGCGAGTGAACTGCAGGGACGCTGGATGGATCTGCGCGCCGCGGGCCTGAGCCTGCCGGCCTTCGATGCAGGTCTCTTCGCCTACGCACGTGCGCTGCTGTTCTGGCAGACGCGCGTGCGTTTCTGTGGCGCCTGCGGTCATGCGACGACGCTGATTTCGGCGGGCCACAAGGCGCTGTGCACCAATCCGGCCTGTGGGCTCGAGCATTTCCCGCGCACCGATCCGGCCATCATCGTCATCGTCGGCTGGCGCGACGCCTGTCTGCTCGGCCGCCAGCCGGGCTGGCCCGAGGGACGCTGGTCGACGCTGGCCGGATTCGTCGAGCCGGGCGAGTCGCTCGAAGACGCCGTGCGCCGCGAGGTGTTCGAGGAAGCCGGCGTACGCGTCGACGACAGCGATTACCACTCCTCGCAGCCATGGCCGTTCCCGGCGTCGCTGATGCTGGGTTTCAGCGCGCGCGCCAGCGATCCCGCCATCAACGTCGGCGCCGAACTGGCCGACGCGCGCTGGTTCGAGGTCGACGATATCGTGCGCGGACTGGCCGACCGCAGCCTCGTGCTGCCGCCACCGCTGTCGGTGTCGTACCGGCTGATCGAGCACTGGCTGCGCGAGACCGGTGGCCTCGAGTTGTCCGCACTCATGCACGACGAGCCCTGGCTCAAACCGAAAGCGCCGTAGCAAGTTGTTTCCCGACAGCCTGCGAGTGACGCGAGCCCGCTACAATCGGCGCAACCTCACCAGCGCCTGAGCCATGGCCATCCATCTGCTTGCCGTCCTCGTCGTCTTCGCGCTGGCCCAGGGGCTGCCTGACCTGTCCCGCCTGCGCGACTTCAGCCGCCTGCGCGTCTGGCTCGGCGTGCTGGCCCGGATCGGCGGCGGCGCGCGCAGCGTGCTTGGCATATTTATCCCGGTCTTGCTTTGTTTACTTGTCCAGTTTCTGCTCGGCGGCTGGATGTTCGGTCTGCTGTCGTTCGCGTTCGCGGTCTGCGTGCTCTGGTACAGCTGGGGGCCGCGCGATCTGTCCGAGGACATCGATGCAGTGATCAAGGCGCCCGACAGCGAGCGTCGCGTGGCCGCGGCGCAGTGGCTGCGGCCCGACGGCGACGAGGGCGCACTGGCGTTCGAAGCGCCGGCGCTGGTCGACGCGACGTTCCAGTCCGCGCTCAAGCGCTGGTTCGGCGTGTTGTTCTGGTTCCTGCTGCTGGGTCCCTGCGGCGCATTGCTTTACCGCCTGGTGCAACTGCTGGCCTGGTCGCCGGGGCTGGCGGAACTGCAGTCCGGCGAAGGCCGCCAGTTGTCGCGACGCCTGAGCCTGCTGCTGGACTGGGCTCCGGCCCACCTGATGGCATTCGCGCTCGCCGTCGCATCGGACTTCGATGCCGTTTTCCACACCTGGAAAAATTGGCATGAGCGCATGGGCAAGGGCTATTTCAGCCTCGATCTGGGCTTTCTGTCGGCGATTGCGCGCGCCAGCGTCGATGCCGACGTGATCGCTGGCGACGGCTACGCGGAAGACGTCAACGATCCGCTGATCGAGCTGGCCGACGCGCGCCATCTGCTCGTGCGCGTGCTCATCGTCTGGCTCGCCGTGACCGGCCTGCTCGTACTCGGCGGATTCGCCTAGCGCGTTGTTGCGGGATACGGCCTGCGTCGTTCCGCGTGTTCGCCGTGCGTCACACGGTCGCCATCGCGCGCGAGGCGTCGATCGGTCGCGCGCGTGTTGTGCTTGCCTTGGCCACGTGGGAAGCGCGCGGATAACGAACCCGCGCGCCTCGATGCCGCTCAGCGCCGCTCTTCGGCGCCGTTAGCGAAGATCAGATCGATCTGCTTGTCGCGCCAGCGCGCGAGCAGCTGGCGCAAGGCCAGCGGCGTGTTGGTCGCGGCCGGAGCGGCTGGTGTCGCCTGGTTCTGCTGGTTCACGCCGTGGCAACCGTCGCAGGCGCGGATTTCACCGGGCTGGAAGCTGATCCAGTAGCGCTCGCGGACGACCGGCGTGCCGTCGGGCGCGGTCGCGTGCCAGGCCAGTGCGCGCTGGGCCGGCACGAACGCGGCGACCGAGCCGTCGCTCGCAATCAGCGTGCTGCCGGCCGGGCCGCCCGGGTTGGCTGCATTCGCGAGCATCGCCGGCTTGTCGTGCAGCGTCTGCGCCAGTACGCGGCGGCCCGCGTTCGGCGTCGCGATGCCGCCGAGCCCGCGGATCTGGTCGCCCTGGAAGAACTGCATGTGCGCAATGTCGTAGAGCTGGCCGCCGCCGGTAGCGGCGGTCTGCACGCCGCCGGGCACGCGCAGGTTGTAGGGCTGCTGCTTGTCCGCGCGGTCGCGTGTCGTCGTGTTGCGCACGACGAGCAGGGCCAGCCCATTCGAGCGCAGATACGTGCGGAACGCGTTCACGTCGACGTTCTCGGCGCTGAAAGCGGCCTGCTCCGGCGCGCGCAGCTGCTGGCTCGTGGTCGGCGGTACCGGTCGCGCACGCACCTCGACCGGCGAGAGTTCCCACATCGGCCCGTTGTAGCTGACCTCGTAGTCCGGATCCCAGAAGCTCACGCTCTTGCTGATGCCGGCGGTGAGGTTTTCGGCCGCGACGTAATAGCCGCCGGGGCCGGCGACGAGCCGCTTGAGACGGAACTGGTAGCGCGGCTGCGGCGCCATGCGCGTGCCGTCGTTGCCGGCTTCGCGCCACTGCGTGGCATGCGCGGCGACGAGCTGGCCGTCGCTGAGCGGCAGCGGATTGCGGAAGCGGCCGGTAAATTCCGGCGGCTGCGGCACCGGCGCATAGTCGGGGCTGAAATTGATGTTGACGCGCGGGTTGAGCCAGGTCGCGCTGACCACGTCGGGATTGACGGTCGGACCGGCGTCGATGCGCAGCAGCTGGCCCGAGGCGTGGGTATAGAACTCCGGCGCGTCGACGCCGTAGTAGCGGCCCGGCGTGGTCGGATCCTCGCGCATCTGCAGGACGTTGAGGATGCGATTGCTGTTGCCCGGAGCAATGAACTCGCTGAGTGCCGGATCGTTCGAGCTGCGATTGAAATAGCTGTGCAGCTCATGCCGGCCGACATGGTTCAGCGTCTCTTCCTCGGTGCCGTCCTGGTTCACCATCCATGGAAAAAAGTGGTTGATCGTGTGGCCGTTGAGGCCCGACCCCGGCACGCTGACGCGCGGCTCCGGAAACACTTCGCTGCGGTCAGACGTCGCGGTCGCATTCGCCGCCTCGCTGCTCCAGTTGAAGGTGCCGTAGTCGTTGTTCGTCGAATCGTTCTGCTGGTCGCGCTGCAGATGGTCCCAGCGCGAGAACAGCACGCGGCCGAAACTGTCGACGAGCGGGTTGAACGAGCCGGATACCGAATACTGCAGCAGATCCAGTCGGCCGGTCGCGGGCTGCAGGCGCCACAGCCCGGTCGGGGTCGGCGTCGATTCGTATTCGTCGAGCTGCGGATACAGATGATTCGCGCCGTTGCGCGTGCGGTCGCTGACGAAGATGATGCTGTTGTCGCTGAGATAGGTCGGGCTGATGTTGTTGCGGTTGGCCGGCTGGTTCGCGACCTTCGTGATGACCACGGTCTGGCCCTGGCCCAGGCCGGTGACTTCGTAGAGCTGCCAGTAGGAATCGACGTACTGGTACTGCTGCGGCGGCGCGCCCGTGACCATGCTGAAGATGGCCTTGGTGCCGTCCCAGGAAACCGCCGGATCGCGGACCGCAATCGAATTCTCGCGCTGCGGACCGCTGTTGCCGCGGCCGGCCTCCTGAGTCAGGTTGCGCAGCGTGCCGTCGGTGTAGCGGATGTACAGATCGCCGCCGCGACCGACGAGATCCACGCCGCCGCGATGGTTCGCGAATACCGACCCGACGGTCGCGAAATCTTCCGGGACCGGATACTGGGTGACGAACAGGATCGGATTGGGCAGCTGCTGTGCCGACGCGGCCGTGGCCAGAAACAACGCGGCCAGCGTGGCGGCGCGACGAACGTGGTGCAAACGCATGGATGTCCTCCCCTGTCAATTTGTTGAGAAAGCGGCACATGCGGCTTTATCCATCTAACCGCGTACGCGCAGCTCGCCCATGTTCTCTGGCCATTGATCGCGTAGGCGATCCATGGTCGGGTGACCGATCCCCGGATCGCTCAGCCCGATGTTTCTCAACAGCCTGCCGGTCCGCGCGGAGCCTCGCTCAAGCCAATGAGTACTGTTGTGACGCGCTTGGCGCAGTGCACGCGCAACGGCGTGTTCCCGCCGAACACGCAACAACGGCCGATCAGGGGACAACGCGCGGGAGGGGAGAAACCGAACGCGAAGCGCACGGAGAACGCTCAGGCGGTGGCAAGGACCTGATGCAGCACCTGACGCGCGGCCTGCGGCCGGCCCAGGCTGCGTGCGGTGTCGCGCATGCGCGCCAGCCGCTGCGGATCGCCGAGCAGCGCGCGGACGCGGTACTCGAGTGCAGTCGCATCGACCGCCTTGAGTCCGGCGCCCTGTTCGAGCAGGTAGTCGCAATTGCGTTCTTCCTGCCCCGGGATCGGTGCGAACACGATCATCGGCAGCCCGAGCGCCAGGCATTCGGACGTGGTCAGTCCGCCAAGCTTGCCGATCGCGAGGTCGGCGCAGCCCATGAGCCGCTCGATCGTGCGCGTGAAACCTTGCGGGAACAGGCGCTGCGGGTACAGCGCGGCGATGCGCTGCAGCCGCGCGAGCATGGACTCGTTGCGGCCGGCCAGTGCGACGAGCTGAAAATCGAGATCCAGCCGCAGCAGACCTTCGGCCGCCTCATCGAGCGCACCGACACCGGCGCCGCCACCCATAAGCAGCACGATGGGGCGGCTCGCATCGAGGCCCGCCGCGGCCGCGCAGGTCTGCCGGTCCGGCACCTGCGCGAACGCGGGCATGATTGGAATCCCGCTGACATGAACGCGTGCCGGCGGCAGGCCGCGTGCGCGCATGCGCGCGGCCACCTCGTCGCTGGCCGCGAAATAGCCGGCCAGCCCCGGCACCACCCACAGGGCGTGCAGATCGAAGTCGGTGACCTGCACATGCACCGGACAGGCCAGGCGTCCGAGCGACTGCTCACGCGCCAGCAGTTCGGCCGGCAGGAAGTGCGTGCAGAGGATCGCGTCCGGGGCGAAGTCGGCGATGGCGCTGCGCAGGCTGCGCGCGTTGAGCCGCTCGATGGCGCGGCGCAGTCGCGCCGGCATGGCATCGGGCGGTGCTTCGTCGGTGATGCGGTAGAGCTGTGCCCACAGCGCCGGGAATTTGTCCACCAGGCGCAAATAGAGATCCGTATACAGTTTGCGAAAGGTGCTGGGGACGTAGTCCATCACGTCCAGGTGCAGTGTCTGCGCGCCGAAGTCGGCCTGCGCCGCCGCGCACAGCGCGTCCGCCGCGCGGCCGTGGCCGGCGCCGGCGGAGACGCTGAGCAGCAGCAGGCGCTGCGGTCGCGCCGCCGTTGCAGCGGGCTCAGGCATCGGCGCCGCGGAGCGCGCGCACCTGCGCTTCGAGCGCTTCGGCGCTGGCGTTTTCCGCGGCTACCGGTGCGCCGGCTGCCAGGCCGATGCGCGACCAGAAGCGGCGCGGCAGGCGCGAGCGGCCCAGCGCGCTGTCGCGACGGCTGAAGATCGAGCCCCACAGCCCGCGCAGCGCCAGCGGCACCACCGGCACGGGCCGACGTTCGAGGATCTTCTCCACCCCGGACTTGAACTCGGCGATCTCGCCGTCTTTGGTCAGTCCGCCCTCGGGGAAGATGCAGACGAGATTGCCCTCGGCCAGTTCCTTGTCGACCTCGTCGAAGGCCTTCGCGAGCAACTCCGGATTTTCTTTGTAGCCGGCGATCGGGATCGCCTTGGCGGTGCGGAAGATGAAGCTCAGAACCGGAATATTGAAAATCTTGTAATACATCACAAAGCGCACCGGGCGGCGCACGCTGCCGCCGATGATCAGCGCGTCCATGAAGCTCACGTGGTTGCTGACCAGCAGCGCCGGGCCTTCGTCGGGAATGTTGTCCAGTCCATCGAGCTTGATGCGGTAGAGCGTGTTGACGAGGATCCAGCTCAGGAACCGCATCAGGAATTCGGGGACCAGCGTGTAGATGTAGATCGCGACGACGGCATTGAGCAGCGCGGTAGTCAGCAACAGCTGCGGAATCGACAGGCCGGATTTCAGCAGCAGTGCCGAGAGTCCCGCGGCCACGATCATGAAAAGCGCATTGAGGATGTTGTTCGCCGCGATGACGCGCGAGCGGCGGGACGGGTCCGAGCGGGTCTGGATCAGCGCGAACAGCGGCACGATGAAGAAGCCGGAAAAGATCGCCATGGCGAGCAGGTCGAACAGCACGCGCCACAGCCAGGGCTGTGCGAGCAGGGCGGCGACGGTGAGGCCATGCTCGATCGCCGCCTCGGGCCTTGCGAAATACAGGTCCGCGCCAAACAGCGTCATGCCGATCGAACCGAACGGCACCAATCCAATTTCCACCTTGTGGCCGGACATCTTTTCGCACAGGAGCGAGCCGATGCCGATGCCAAGCGAGAACACGGTGAGCAGGAAAATATAGACCATGCCATTGCCGCCAAGCACGAACTGGGCGTAGGCAGGCAACTGCGTGATGAACACCGAACCGAAAAACCAAAACCACGAGATGCCGAGGCACGACAGCATCACCGCGCGATTGCCGCGGATGTAGCCGAGGTTGCGCCAGGTTTCGCTGAACGGATTCCAGTTGATCCGCAGCGCGGGATCGGGTGCCGGGACGGGCGGCATGCGCAGCGCGAAGAACAGTCCGGCGACTGCGGTCGTAATCGTGGCGCCCCCAACGAGCCAGGCGCCGTGCTCCGGAATGTCGATCAGCGTCGCGCCGAGGATCTGCCCGATCAGGATCGCGAGAAAGGTCGCCATCTCGATCAGGCCGTTTCCGCCGACGAGTTCCCGCGAATCCAGCACCTGCGGCAGCAGACCGTACTTGAGCGGTCCGAACAGTGTGGAGTGCAGGCCCATCATGAACAGCATGGCCATGAGCAGCGGTACGCTCCTGGCGAGGAAGCCGAACAGTGCGACGACCATGATCGCGATCTCGAGCACTTTCACGAGCTGAGCGAGCCTGGCCTTGTCGTACTTGTCGGACAGTTGGCCGCTCGTCGCCGAGAACAGCAGGAACGGCGCAATGAACAGTGCGGCCGACAGGTTCGTGTAAAGCGTGGTGAGCGCCTCGTTGTTGGCCGCGATCTGGAATACCGCCATGAACACCAGCGCGTTCTTGAAAAGATTGTCGTTGAACGCGCCCAGGGCCTGGGTCCAGAAGAACGGCGCGAAGCGGCGTGATTTCAGCAGGGCAAACTGGTTGCTGCTCGACATGGCGGGAACCTTGGAAAGTCCTTCGCAATCTAGCAGACCCGACGTTGCCGCGGCCTGCGCCGCACGCCGCGCGCGATACCCGTACCCGCTGCCGAGCTGACCGGGCGTTAAGGAATCCCGGCCCCGCGATGCCGCTTCCCCGGCACGGTCCCGTAAACTTCCGCCTTTCCCCGCCACGAACGCCCCTCGGGCGCCCGGAGTTCCATGAAACTGACCCGCCTAGCCCTCGCCGGCGCCATCGCGCTGCTGCTATCCGCCGCGGCCTTCGCCCAGAACGTCATCCGCCCCGTGCCTTCGCCCGATCTCAGCAAGCTCAGCAAGGCGGAAGCCGCAGAACTCGTCGAGATGCGCGCCGAATTCGACCGCAGCAAGATGACCATGGTCGGCGAGCCGCTGGCGAAGGCGTATTCGCTGCTCGCCTCGAGCTACGCCCAGGCCGGACTCTACGAAGCCGCCGACGTGGCGCTCGCCAACGCCATCGTCGTCACGCCGGAAGATGCGCGCTGGATCTATCTGCGCGGCATGCTGGCCCGGATGCGCAACCAGCCGGCGCAGGCGAACGAACTGCTCGAGCAGGCGCTGCGCCAGGACCGCAAATATCTGCCCATGCGCATCGCCGTGATCGAAGGCCGGCTGACCGCCGGCGACGTCGACGGCGCACGCCAGATCGCCGATCAGGCCGGTGCCGAGGGCAAGGACAACGCGATGCTGGCGTCGCTGCGCGGGCGCATCGCGCTGCGTCAGGGACGCCACGCCGATGCGCTGAGCGCCATCAACGAAGCGCTGCGGCTTGATCCGGGCGCGAACCAGCTCTACTCGGTGCAGGCGGATATTTTTGCAGCGCAGGGCAATACCGCGAATGCGAATACCGCGCGCGCCAAGGCCGGCACCACGGCGGTCAGGCAGCTCGACACGCTGCTCGCCGGCTTTCTCGGCGCCCGCTCGATCAGCGTTCCGGTAGCTGGCCAGGCCGCACCGGCGGCGAGCGGCGCTGCGGGTGGCGATGACGCGCTGTCGCAGGCGCGCTTCCTGATCGGCGTACAGCAGTTCGACGCCGCGCGCGCGCCGCTCGATCAGGCCATCAAGAGCCAGCCTAACGATTCGGGTCTGCTCGGCCTTTCCGCACGCGTCGAGGCGCTGCTCGGCAATCGCAGCCTGGCCACGACACGGGCGAACGAAGCGGTGCGGCTGGCGCCCAACGATGCCGCCGCGCTGGTCACTCGCGGCGTCGTGGCCGAGACCGGCGGTGACGAAGCTGCCGCGCAGGCCGACTACGAAAAGGCGATCGGTCTCAACCCGAGCCTGACCGAAGCGCGCCTGCTGCTGGGCAACCGCTACATGCGCATGAACCGCTACGCGCCGGCCGCCGAGCAGTACCGACAGCTCATCAAGCTGGAGCCGAAGAATGCCGACCATATCGGGCGTCTCGCAGCGGCGCAGGTCGCCGACGGCCGTTGCACCGAAGCGCTTCGCGATCTCGAGCCGACGCTGCCGAAGCCAGATGCGACCGAACCGCGTCCGTATCTCAAGCAGATCTACGTGCGTGTCGTGAGCACCTGCCGCGGCGCCGTCGATGCGCAGCACAAGGTCGCCTCCGGCTTCGCGGACGAACTCTATCGCCGCAAGCCGGCACCGCCGGTCGTTGAAGCGATTGCGCTCGCGCATGCGGCGCGCGGCAACTTCACGGTGGCCAAGGAAATGCAGGGCTCGGCGATCTTCGCGGCCGTACGCGACGGCGGCAACGAAGCCGCCGCGCCGTTCCGCGAATTCTTCAAGAAGTTCGAGAGCGGTCAGATGCCGGATCGCCCGTGGCCGGCGGACAACAGCTTCTTCAAGCCGGCACGCCTGCAGCCGCAGCCGCCGCGCGCCGCGCCGCCGGATACCGCGCCGCGGCAGAACTGATTCGGCCATTCGCTACGGCGGAGAAACGTGCACGAGCGGTCCGCACGTTTCTCCGCTGATGCGAGCGCCTATCAGCGGCACGCACCGCGACGGAAGTGGAAATAGCCGCCGATAGGACCGTGCACGACCAGCTCGCCGCCACGCTGCGACACGATTTCCCAGTCGCGATCCGCGCCACCGAGCATGTCGTTCTCGATCGCGAAGCCGGATTCCTTGCGCACGATGCGGGCCTTGATCGTGCCGCCGCCGCGCTTCATGCGGTATTCGACCGTGTCGCCGCTGAAGTTCCATTCCGCCGGCATCGTGTCGTCCTTTTCGCCGTCGGCGTCCAGCGATACCGCGTATTCGCACCACGCGCCCGTGAATACGGCTCCGCTGCCGCCCTTGCCACCGCCCGTAGCGGGACCGCTTTCAGGCTGATCGGCCGGCGCGACGCCCTTGACCGCGATCTCGCCGCCGGTGCCCGGCGCACAGGGCTTGTCCTTGAATTCGATCGCGCCGCTGGCATTCTTGCACTTGTATACGGCCGCCGCCGCGTTGAACGACAGCAGCGTGGCAGCGATGGCAACGAGAAGACGCATGGCAGGTACTCGGCGAGGGAATGGCGCGATGATGCGGCGTCAGGGACCGGGCGTCCCTGACGTTTTGTCCGGCGCGGCGATCAGCGGTTGAGCGCGCGGTAGCCGATGTCGCGGCGATAGAACATGCCGTCGAAGCGCACGCTTCGGGCCGCCGCGTAGGCGCGCTCGCGCGCGTCGGCAATGTCGGTGCCCAGCGCGCAGGCCGTGAGCACGCGTCCGCCGGCGCTGACCGCGCGGCCCTGGTCGTCGAGCTTCGTGCCGGCCTGGAACACCTTCGCGTCGGGATCGCGGTTTGCGTCCAGTCCTTCGATCACATCGTTGAGACGCACGGTGCCCGGATAGCCATGAGCGGCGAGTACGACGCCGAGCGCCGGCCGTGGATCCCACTCGGCCGTGATGCGGTCGAGCCGGCCATCGAGCGCGGCTTCGACGAGTTCGACCAGATCGGATTTCAGGCGCAGCAGGATCGGCTGGGTCTCCGGGTCGCCGAAGCGCACGTTGAATTCGATGACCTTCGGCGCCCCGCTCCTGTCGATCATGAGCCCGGCGTAGAGAAATCCGATGAAGGGCGCGCCTTCGGCTGCCATGCCGGCCAGGGTCGGCTCGATCACTTCGCGCAGGATGCGCTGCTCGACGTCGGGCGTGACGACCGGCGCGGGCGAGTACGCGCCCATGCCGCCGGTGTTGGGACCGAGGTCGCCTTCGTCGCGGCGCTTGTGGTCCTGGCTCGTGGCCATCGGCAAGGCGCGCTGGCCGTCGCTGATGACGATGTAGCTCGCTTCCTCGCCCTCGAGGAATTCCTCGATCACGACGCGGGCCGAGGCATCGCCGAGCGAGTGCGCGCCAAGCATGTCGTGCAGCGCCTGCTCCGCGTCGGCCAGCGTCAGTGCGACGACCACGCCTTTGCCGGCGGCAAGGCCGTCGGCCTTGATTACGATCGGCGCGCCATGGCGGCGCACGTAGGCAAGCGCTGCGGCCAGTTCGGTGAACACCGCGTAGCGCGCGGTCGGGATGTTGCGGCGCGCGAGAAAATCCTTGGCGAAGGCCTTGGAGCCTTCCAGCTGCGCGGCGACGCGGCGCGGACCGAAACAGCGCAGCCCGGCGGCGCGGAATTTGTCGACCACGCCGGCGACGAGCGGCGCCTCGGGCCCGACGATGGTCAGCTCGACGCCCTCGCGCTTGGCCAGCGCGAGCAGCCCCTCGATATCGTTCATGGCCACCGCGGCGTTGCGCACGCCGGGTTCGAGCGCCGTGCCGGCGTTGCCCGGCGCGACGATCACCTCGACCACGCGCGGCGACTGCTTGATCTTCCAGGCCAGCGCGTGCTCGCGCCCGCCCGATCCGATGACGAGGACTTTCATGGCAACCCTGAGGAGAAAGGCAGAACGGGCGCGATTGTAACGTGTGGCCGCAGCCCGGCAGGAAATTCCCGATTCGCATCGCGCGGCGACGTTTCGGTTGCCGACGTGCGCCACCGCGAGCGTCTGGACGTCTGTGACGCCTCGTGCGCAGCAGCGTCTCACACCGCCATCTCAAGTCATCGCGTAGTCAGCATCGGGCAACGCGGCGATCCGCGCCGACTGCCGCGACTATCTCTGCTCGCGAAAGCGCTCGACACAAAAAAAAGCGCGCACCGCGCCCGAGAAAAGTTACGTTTTGTATACCCGATGCCCTAGCGCTCCCGCAGGTGCCTTCGTTCAGCCGCGCGACAACGTGGCGATGCATCAATGCGCACCGCGCACTCCTGCGCCTCTTCGGAACTTCAACGTCGGTGAACGTCCTGCGCCTGTACATGCGCGTCATCGGATTGCTCGCGCCCGAACGCAAGCTCGCCATCACTCTGACCCTGGCCAACCTCGCGCTGGCCGGCATCTATTTCCTC
>Ga0207698_10001852_pt1 | contig 12349 bp, 8 predicted proteins | sample KBSCornC22_FD_184298 | JGI IMG/M metagenome (GOLD analysis project Ga0207698, IMG submission 184298) | Corn rhizosphere microbial communities from Kellogg Biological Station, Michigan, USA - KBS Corn C2-2 (SPAdes) (version 2) | ecosystem: Host-associated > Plants > Roots > Rhizosphere > Soil ...
TTGCCGCGCTTTCGCTGCGACAGCGCCTTCGGATCCTGGCTGCACCGCATCGCGGTCAACGTCGTCCTCGGGCACCAACGGACCGCACTGCGCCGTTCGGCCTGGATGCGCGACGACGGCGACGATGCACTCGACGCCTGCACCGGCCCGGCGGAAAGACCGGACATGGCGCTGGACCTGGATCGCGCCATCGCGGAACTCCCGCCCGGCGCGCGCACGGTGTTCGTGCTGTACGACATCGACGGCTACAAACACGAGGAAATCGCGGAGCTGACGGGACTCGCCGTCGGAACCTGCAAGGCGCATCTGCACAGGGCCCGCCGGCTGTTGCGGGCGAGGTTGACGACATGAGCGACGAAATCGGGGCCAACGAAATCCGGGACGAAATCCTGCGCAAGGCCATGGAATCCCTGCCTCGCGAAATTGCGCCGGAACGGGACCTGTGGCCCGGCATCGCGGCGCGGATCGCGCCGCGCCGCAACCGGTTTCGGGCGTGTTCGATCGCGGCCGGGATCGCTTGCCTGATCGCGCTCGGCGCGATCGTCACCACACTGTCCCTGCACCGCCAGCAGGCGCCGGCGACCCTTGCCGCCCGGCAACCTGCGACCCGGCCGCGACCGGTGGCCGCCACGCCGTTGCCGAACGAGCGGGCCGAGATGCTTGCGGCCGCGATCCGGCGCGGCACCCGCGAGGATCCGCACACGCAGGCCGTGCTGCTCACGAACCTCGACCTCGTCGAAACCTCGATCACCCGCATCCAGCAGGCGCTGAATGAAGACCCCGGCAACCCCGGGTTGCAGCCACTGCTTTATCAACAGTACCGGAATGAAGCCACGCTCGTTGCCGCCGCGCAGCGCGTCCAGCTTCAAACCGCCACAGGAGTCCTCGCGCCATGAACCCTCTCGATAACGTCAACATGAAACGCTTCGCCGTTTCCGCCGGATTGCTGCTTGCACTGCTCGCTGCGACGCTGCCCGCCTTCGCCGGCACGCCGCTGGACAAGACCGTGGCCGCCACGGCCAACGGACATGTCCAGGTATCCAGCGTCGCCGGCAGCATCAAGGTCACGGCATGGAACCGCAACGAAATCCACATCGGCGGTACGCTCAGCCGGGACGCCGAACGACTCGCGGTCGAGAAAACCGGAACCGGCGTCAGCATCCAGGTGGTGCTTCCCCAACACACCTCCGGCAATATGGAGGGCAGTCACCTGATCATCCAGTTGCCGGCGGCGAGCCAGCTCGAAGTGCACACCGTCAGCGCCGACATCGACGCCAGTGGGCTCGACGGTCCGGTCCGACTGGAAAGCGTGAGCGGCAACGTCGCGCTGGTTTCGAAGTCGGCCAATATCTACGCGAACTCGATCAGCGGCGACGTCGGCGTCACCGGATCGGCGCCGAACGCAACAATCGACGCCCATAGCATCAGCGGCAAAGTCGGCATCGAAAAGGTCACCGGCAGCCTGCGCGCCGGCACCACCAGCGGAGACATGCAGCTCACGGGTGAAAACAGGCTGCAGGGCGCGAAACTCGACACCACTTCCGGCGACATCCGGTTCGCCGCCGCCCTGGGCGCGGGCGGGGATTACGAATTCCACGCAGTAAGCGGCAACGTCGCACTGTCGCTGCCGGCGGTTCCTTCGGCCACCTTCGACGTGTCCAGCTTCAGCGGCGGCATCGACACCAACTTCGGCCCCAAGCCGCGGCGCACCAGCGAATTCACGCCCGGCAAGGAATGGCACTACCAGAGCGGTTCGGGCAAGGCCGACATCCGCATCCGCACGCTGAGCGGTGACATCCGGATCGACGCGACGGCGCACTGACCGGCACCGACCAGGGCACGACATCATGCGCCCCATCGTTGCGGCACGCGTCCTTGCGCCGATCCTCGCCTTGTCCGCGGTGGGCGCGCGCGCGGTGCCCGAATCGACGGCCGCGCCCACGACCATTCCGAGCATCGCCACGTGGACGGACAGCGATGGCACACCGACCGCCGACGCCTGGCAACACGCTGCGCACTTCGCGGTAGACAACGAGATCCAGCCGGGCCACAACGTGCCGGCGCCGGTCACGACCGATGTTGCCGTCGGCTACACCTCCACGGCGCTGTGGCTGCACTTCGTCGCGCGCGATCCGCATCCGGCGGATGTCCGCCTCAAATACCGGCAGCACGACGGCTTCAACGACAACGATGAATACGTCGGCATCATTTTCAGCCCGTTCAACGACACCCAATGGGGCTACGAATTCTTCTGCACCGCCAGCGGCACCGAATCCGACTCGTTCCGGCAACAGAACAACGAATATTCCTCGTTCGACGCGATCTGGTACTGCAACGCGCACCTGACGCCGACGGGCTACACCGTGACGATGCAGATTCCGTTCCGCTCGCTGAAGTTTCCGCACAGCGACGCGCCGCAAACCTGGCGCCTGCTGCTCTTCCGCAACTGGGCGCGCAGCGTCCGCCACCAGATCACGCAAGCCAGGCTCGATTACGACAGCAATTGCACGCTCTGCCAGGCCGAACTGGTGCGCACGCAAACGCCCATCCATGCAAAGGGCGGCAACTTCCTGATCATTCCTGCGGCGACGGTTTCGCAAACCGACGCCCGCGCCACGCCGAACTCGGGCCTCGCACACGGCAGTCCAACCGTTGCGGCCGGGCTCGATGCGCGTTGGGCCATTCGTCCCGACCTCGAGTGGTCCGCGACCCTCAATCCCAACTTTTCCCAAGTTGCACCTGACGTCCTGCAATCGACCGTCAACCAGCGCTTCGCGCTCTACTACCCCGAAAACCGGCCGTTCTTCGAGGAAGGCACCTGGGTGTTCAACACGCCCGGGTTCAACTACGGGAAATACAACGGCAACAAAAACGCCACCAACCAATTCGTGGATACCCGCCAGATCGCCGATCCGGATTGGGCCACGAAAGTGGTCGGACAGATCGGCAGCAATGCGCTTGGCGCGCTGGTCGCCGACGATTCGATCACCAACATCCTGATGCCGGGTCCGGTGCAGTCCCGCCTGCAATCGTTCGACTTCCCCACCCGCGACGGCTTGCTGCGCTACCGCCGCGATTTCGCCGGCAACTCGGCGGTCGGCGTGCTGGCCACCAATCGCACGGGAAACGGCTACGACAACGGATTGTTCGCCGTCGACGGCAGTTGGCAGATCGATCCGAGCGATACGCTGACGACACAGCTTGCGCATTCGTCCACCACCTACCCGCAGCAGGTCGCCACCGCCTTCGGGATCGCCCCCGGCCGGGTAAGCGGCGACGGCTGGCTGGTGGCCTTCCAGCGCACGCGCAGCAATTACACGGCCAACCTGCTCGTCGCCAGCGTCGCGCCCGGCTTCCGCGCCGACATGGGGTACCTGCCGCAGGTCGGCTACCGCGAAGTGCAGCCGCAGTTCGAATACGACTGGTATTCGAACGACTCCTGGTGGAACAACGGCGGCTTCGGCGCAAGTTACGACTGGGTGCAGGCCAGCGGCAACGGTCCGATGCTCGATCGCCAGGCGCAAATCTACGCTTTCGTGCACGCCGTCGGCCAAAGCCACGTCGTCCTGACGGCGCGTCACGACGAGCAATACTTCGGCGGCAGGACCTTCACGCTCGGCCAATACGAAATCGACGCGAGCGCGCAACCGCTGCGCTGGCTCCAGTTCGAAGTCGACGCGACCGGCGGCGACGGCGTGGACTACGTCGGCGTGCGCAAGGGCCGGCTGCTCTCGATCGCGCCCTCGTTCACCCTGTCGCCAGGTCCGCACCTGGAGATCGACTTCGTCGGCAACTTCGAGCAGCTCGACGTCGCAGGCGAGCGACTTTACACCGCCAGGCTGTACGACCTGCGTGCCGCCTGGTACTTCAACTCACGGATGTTCGTGCGCGCGATCGCCCAGGAGCAGGATGTCCGCAACAACGTCGCGCTCTACCCGCCCGGCACGCCGAACCGCACCCGCACGCTCGCGAGCCAGTTCCTGTTCGGCTACATGTTGAATCCGTGGACCAGCCTGTTCGCCGGCTACACCGACAACTATCTCGGCACCGGCGACACCGGCCTCGTGCAGCAGGGCCGCACGTACTTCCTGAAGGTGAGTTACGCCTTCCAGCTTTAAGAACGGGGTCAGGTTCACTTCCGTGCGAAACCGCGAAGCCTTGGCCGGAAATGACTCATCCGCGCCCGCCGCCGGTTTACGGGCGCCGCGCTCCGCCCACCCCGTGCGCCGCTACCCCGATCGAAAGTGAACCTGACCCCGTTTCCGCGTTTCCGGCTCGGTCGAGGAAGCTCGCTAGAATGGTGCGATCCGCTGGCGCAAAACGACGATGTCGCACGCCTCCCTCGCATCCAACCTGATCCTCAACACCGACAGCTACAAGGCCAGCCACTGGCTGCAGTATCCGCCGGGTGTCGACGCCACCTTCTTCTACCTGGAAAGCCGCGGCGGCGAATACGAGCGCACGTTGTTCTTCGGATTGCAGTCGATCCTGAAGGAGTATCTCTCGCAACCGGTGACAACGGCGATGGTCGACGAAGCGAAAACATTCTTCGCTGCGCACGGCGAACCGTTCAACGAAGCCGGCTGGCGACACGCCGTCAACGCCCACAATGGAAAACTGCCGCTGCGCATCCGCGCGGTGCCGGAAGGCATGGTGGTACCGACGCACCAGGCACTGATGACGATCGAGAGCACCTGCCCCGGTTGCTTCTGGGTGCCGTCGTACGTGGAAACGCTGCTGATGCGGGTGTGGTACCCGGTCACGGTTGCGACGATCAGTTGGCACGTCAAGCAGACGATCCGCGAATTCCTCGAAAGGACCAGCGACGACGCGGCTGCGCAGCTGCCGTTCAAGCTGCACGATTTCGGCTCGCGCGGCGTGTCCAGCGCGGAATCGGCGGCGCTGGGCGGCATGGCGCACCTCGTCAACTTCAGGGGCACCGACACCGTACTGGGCGTGCTGGCGGCGCGCGAGTATTACGGCGAGGCCATGGCGGGTTATTCGATTCCCGCCGCCGAGCACAGCACCATCACCGCGTGGGGCAAGGATCGCGAGCTGGCCGCGTATCGCAACATGCTGCGCCGGTTCGCCAAGCCCGGCGCGGTGGTCGCGTGCGTGTCGGACAGCTACGACCTGTTCCACGCGATCGAAGCGATGTGGGGCGGCGCGTTGCGCGAGGAAGTCATCAAGAGCGGCGCCACCGTCGTAATCCGCCCCGACTCCGGCGACCCCGCGGAGGTGGTGCACCGCACGCTCAGCATGTTGAACGGCGCGTTCGGCAGCACGGTGAATTCAAAAGGCTATCGCGTGCTGAACCACGTGCGCGTGATCCAGGGCGACGGCGTGAATCCCGATTCGATCCGGCTGATCCTGGAACGCATCACGCACGCGCGTTATTCCGCCGACAACATCGCGTTCGGGATGGGCGGCGCGCTGCTGCAGAAGCTCGACCGCGATACCCAGAAGTTCGCGCTGAAGTGTTCCGCCGCGCGCATCGACGGGAAATGGATGGACGTATTCAAGGATCCGGTGACCGACCACGCCAAGGCTTCCAAGCGCGGGCGGCTGACGCTGGCGCGGCATCGCGAACACGGCACGTTCAAGACCGTCACGCTGCCGGATGGCGTGACGGAGGCCGATGCTTCGATGCTCGGCCAGGGCTGGCACGATGCGATGGCAACCGTGTGGGAAAACGGATTGCTCCGGCGTGACTGGAATTTCGCGGACGTACGCGCGCGCAGCGAAAGATAGCCGCAGCGGGTCAATGCGTTCCGGTTGGCCTGCGATCACGGCCAATCCGTGGCCGGGATGGCGCCGTCAATGAAAGTCGCGCGAACGCGTATCCAGTTCGCCCAACAGCGCGGTCCAGTCGTGCAGCCGTTCCGCGATCAGGTGCTGCACGCCGTGCCGGCTTTCGAGTTTGCCTTCCACTGCGAGCAGGCGTGATTCCAGCAGTTCGCGGCGCTGGCGTTGCGCAAGATCGTTCCAGACCACCACGTTGGTCATGCCGTCTTCGTCTTCCAGCGTCATGAAGATCACGCCGCTGGCGGTTTGCGGACGCTGGCGCAGGGTCACGAGTCCTGCAGTGCGCACCTGCGCGCCGTTGCCGCAGCACTTCAGTTCCGCGGAACGCCGGCAGTGCCTGTGCGTGAGCAGTGCGCGCAGGAACGTCAACGGATGCGGACCCAGCGTGGTGCCGGTCGACGCGTAGTCGGCGCGAACGTCTTCGGCACGCGTCGGCAACGGCAACGTGACTTCGACTTCGCCGACGGCCGGGGCCTCGACAAACAATGGCCTCGGCGATTCCACGCCGGCGATGCTCCAGCGTGCGCGATGCCGGTGACCGGCCAAGCCGCGCAGTGCGCCCGCATCGGCCAGCAGCGCGCGTTGTCGTGCATCCAGGCCCGCGCGTCGGCACAGGTCGGTCACATCATTGAACGGCCGCTGCGCGCGTTGCGCGGCCATGTTGATCGAGGCGTCTTCCGGAAAACCGCGGACCATGCGCAGGCCCATGCGGATTGCGGGTTGCGTCGCGCCACGCGGCGTCTCCGGCACGCAATCCCACGCGCTTTGGCGCACGTCGACCGGCAGCACGCGGATGCCATGCCGGCGCGCGTCCTGCAGCAACTGGTCGGGTGAATAGAAACCCATCGGTGCGGAATTGATCAGTCCGCACGCGAACGCCGCCGGTTCGTGATATTTCAACCAGCAACTGACCCAGGTGATCAGCGCGAAACTCGCGGCGTGCGATTCGGGAAAACCGTAGCTGCCGAAGCCCTTGATCTGTTCGAACAGATGATCGGCGAAAGCTTGCGAATAGCCGTTGGCGAGCATGCCACGCGCAAGCCGTTCGCGGTGCGGTTCCAGCCCGCCGTGCCGCTTCCATGCCGCCATCGAACGGCGCAACTGGTCGGCTTCGCCGGGCGAATAACCGGCCGCGACGATCGCGATCTGCATCACCTGCTCCTGGAACAGCGGCACGCCCAGCGTGCGCTGCAACACCTCCTGCAACTGCGCTGACGGATAGTCGACCGGTTCCTCGCCACGCCGGCGCCTGAGGTACGGATGCACCATGTCGCCCTGGATCGGCCCCGGCCGCACGATCGCGACTTCGATCACGAGGTCGTAGAAACACTTCGGTTGCAGGCGCGGCAACATCGCCATCTGTGCGCGCGATTCGATCTGGAACACGCCGATGGTGTCAGCGCGGCCCACCATGTCGTACACCGCCTGATCTTTCGATGGAATGTCCGCCAACCGCTTCATGTCGCGGCGGCCGGAAGCGCGCAGCAAATCGAACGTTTTGCGGATCGCGGTCAGCATACCGAGCGCGAGGCAATCGACCTTCAGCAGGCCGAGCACGTCGAGATCGTCCTTGTCCCACTGGATCACCGTGCGGCCTTCCATCGCCGCGTTCTCCACCGGCACCAAGGTGCTCAGCGGACGTTCGGACATCACGAAACCGCCGGGGTGTTGCGACAGATGCCGCGGCATGCCGATCAACTGCGCGGTCAATGTGATCACGCGACGCAGCAGCGGCGTATCCGGATCGAAGCCGCGTTCGCGCAGCACTTCATCCAATCCTTGCGTGCCGCCCCAGTGATCCATGCAGCGTGCCAAGCGATCGACCATGTCGGGCGGAAGGCCGAGCGCCTTGGCCACGTCGCGCATCGCGCCGCGGCCGCGGTAGGTGCTGGCCACCGCGGTGAGCGCCGCGCGCTCGCGCCCATAGCGACGGAACACGTACTGGATCACTTCCTCGCGACGCTCGTGCTCGAAATCGATATCGATGTCGGGCGGCTCGTTGCGCTCGCGCGATACGAAACGTTCGAACAACATGTTCATGCGCGCGGGATCGATCTCGGTGACGCCGAGCGCGTAGCACACCGCCGAGTTGGCGGCGGAGCCGCGGCCCTGGCACAGGATGTCCCGGCTGCGCGCGAAGCGCACCAGGTCGTGCACGGTGAGGAAATAGGGTTCGTAGTGCAACTCGGAAATCAGCGCCAGCTCGTGTTCGATCAGCGCGCGCGCCTTGTCCGGCACACCGTCCGGCCAGCGCGTGCGCGCGCCGGCTTCGATGAGTTCGCGCAGCCAGCTGGCGGCGGTGCGGCCTTGCGGCACCAGTTCGTGCGGGTATTCGTAGCGCAGTTCCTCCAGCGAGAAGGTACAGCGCTGCGCGATGTGGATGGTTTCTTCCAGAAGATCGGCGGGATAAACCGCGGCCAGGGCGGGGCGCGTGCGCAGGTGGCGCTCGCCATTGGGAAACAGCCTGAAGCCGGCCTCATCGACGGTGGTCTTGTGGCGGATCGCGGTCAGTGTGTCCTGCAGCGCGCGCCGGCCGCGCACGTGCATGTGCACGTCGCCGGATGCAACCAAGGGCATGTCGAGTTCCGTGCCGACTGTGCGGAGCTGCGCTAGTCGCGCATTGTCGTCCGGTCCGCGGTGCAATTCCACCGCGAGCCACGCGCGTTCGGGGAACATGCACTTGATCCACGCGCCATCCGCTGCTTCGATCGATGCCGGCGGAATCCACAGCGCCAGCAATCCATCGTTCGATGCGGCGGCGAGGTCATCGCGCTGCAATCGGTACTCGCCCTTCTCCGCGCGCCGCCGCGCCTGCGTCAGCAACTGGCAAAGTCGCGTGTAACCTCGCGCGGTCTCGACCAGCAGCACCAGTTTGGGACCATCGGCGAGCTGCACCTCGCTGCCTACGATCAGGCGCAATCCGGTTTTTCGCGACGCTTCCAGCGCACGCACGATGCCGGCCAGCGAGGCTTCGTCGGTGATCGCGAGCGCGGTGTATTTCAATTGGGCCGCGCGCTCGAACAATTCGTGCGCGACCGACGCGCCGCGCTGGAAACTGAAGGCCGAAAGACAGTGCAGCTCGGCGTAGGCCTCTTCCCCCTTCGTTCCGAAGGGCGGAGCGAATGCGAACGCGCGCGAAGCGCCGCGAGGGGGATGGCTTTTCGGCTTGGCTGCGGCCGACATCCCCCCGCCGGGCCTGCCATGGGCAGGCCCGGCGACCCCCTTCCTGCGGAAGGGGGTAAATGTTCCGCCACCCCCGATTCCCGACTCCCGATTCCCGGCTTTCACGCAAACCATCCCTGCAGCATGAAGGGACCCTCTTCCCCCGCGGGGCGGAAGGCCCATGCGCGCTGGTGCGAGGCGGTTTCGATGATGTAGTAGTCGCGGCGCATGTCGGCACCATCCCACCAGCCGCTTTCGATGCGTTCGGGCCCGGCGAGGATGCGCGCCACGCGTTCGCGCAAGGGGATGGGCCGCGTGAGCAACCAGGCGGGGCGCGGAGGCAGCGGTTCGATGGTGCCGCTGGAAGCGCGGGTGCCGCGCGAAGTGTCGGCGCCGGCATGGGCGCGCCATGCGCGCTCGGGCCGATGGTCGGGATGCATCGCCAATCCCTGCACGGCCTGTTCGCCCAATCGCGCGCGCAGGCGTTCGCGCAGGGCATCCCAGGTGACGGCTTGTTGCGGGCGTGTGTCGAACAGATCGCGGCGCGCCGGCGTGAACGGCGGCAGTTCGTCGGAAATCAGGCGCAGGCCGCAAACCGGTTCGCGGAGCCGGATGTGATCCAGGCGCGCGCGCGCGATCGCGAACAACAGTTCCGGATCGCGTTCCGGCGCCAGCAGGCCAACGGAAATTTCGGTCGGCGTGCCGCGTTCGTGTTCGAAAGCAAGCGTGAACCGCTGCGCACCGCCATCACGGCCGGCGAGGAACGCCGAGAAATCGCGCAGCAATCGGCGCAGCGGAAACAGCAGCGATTCGTGCGACGACGTATTGAATGGCAGCTCGATGCGCTGGTCGAACACGTCCGGTGGCTGATGGAAATCGAGCGCGATCGCCGCCGCGCCGCGCAGGTGATCGAGGTGCAACAACGCCTGCGCGCCGATGCGCTTGCCCAGTTCAGCGCGTGGCAACACGAACAGTTGCCGCAGCCGGCGCAAGCCCATCCGTTGCAGGCTTTCCGCGCACGCCGCGTCGAGTCCACTGCGTTCCACCGGCAGCGTGCCCAACGCACCCAGCAGGTGCGCCTCATCCTCGATCGCGCAACCGTCGCGGGCGGACGCCAGCACGAGCGCCGCGTGCGGATTCGGCGCCACGGCAATGCGATGTACGAATCCGAGCGCGGCCAGATCGCGGCGCAACCCAGCCTGCAACGCCGCCCAGCCGCCGAACAGGCGAAAACTCGCGCGTACTTCCAGCAGCAGGATTTGCGGAAACGTGCGACACACCTGCGAGCTGTAGCGATACGCCCACGCGGCCAGGAAATCGTGGCAGCGCTCGACCGCCGCCGCGTCATGTTCGATCGCGTTCACGCGCGGATACAGCGCGCGTGCAGCGGTCAGCGACTGACCGATGTGCAAGCCATGATGCCGCGCGGTGGCATTGGCGGCCAGCACCCGCGCACGCGAACCCGCGCCTTCGAACAACACCAGCGGCGAGGCGTGGTCGGCGCGGCGACGAAGCACATCATCGAGTGCCAATTGCGGAAAGGAAATACATGCCCACTGCATGGCGGCGTTCCATCACCAAGCGGCTTTGCCTTCCCCTTCGGCACGAAGGGCGGAGCGACTACGGCCGACTGGATCGGCCGTGAACGGCGTCAGCCGGCCTGAAGGGCGAGCGCCAAGGATGGCGCGAGTAAGCGAACGCGCGCGCAGCGCGACCGAGGGGGATGGTTTTTGGTCTGCAATGCCTGTATTGGCGCGCAACGACATCCCCCTGGCGCTGCGCGCCAGCGCTACGCGCTCGGCCCTCCGGGCCGCCCTTCCTGTGGAAGGGGGTGGAAAGGTGTGGGGTGCGCACGGCGGAAACCGAACCGCCTGCGCCGGTGGATTGCCACCCCGGCATTTCAGGACGCGCAGTCGCGACGGATTGGTTTCGACGCCGATGCGCACCGCCGCCATCGAAGCCTGCGCGGCCGCCGTGGAGGGGCGCAGCATGAAGCCGATCGTCTGCCCGGTTTCCGCGGCAAGCTGCAGGCGCCGCAGCGTCGCGGCATCGGCCTGCCGCGGCCAGCACAGCACCGCGGCGCACGCGGCCGAACGCAGGCATTGCTCGGCGGCCCACAACGCGTCGTGTTCGCTCGCCTGCACGATTTGCAGGTATCGCAAATCCACGCCGGCCGCGATCCATGCAGCGGGAAACGGCAGGTACGGCGGCGCAATCAAAACGATCGGGTGCGCCTCGCGACTCAGCGCCGCCAACGCCGGCAGCAGCAGGCGCAATTCGCCCACGCCATCGGCTGGAAACAGGATTTCGCTCAAGGCCGCGCGCGGCCAGCCGCCGCCAGGCAGCACGCGATCCAGTGCATCGAAACCCGTGGGCAAGGCATCGCGCCGTGGCGCCGTGCCCTGGCCGCGCCACAGGCGGCCGTTCTCGATGAGGGGTTGCAGGATCGCGCTCATGTCAACCCGCGCGGATCACGCCGACGTACAAGCCTTCGATCGCGAACGGCGTGCGCCGCGGATCCACTTCGATCGGTGCGTAGTCGGGATTGGCGGGTTCCAGCCGCAGCTTCGACGCCAGCACGCGCAGGCGCTTGACGGTGACTTCGTCCTCGATGCGCGCCACCACGATCTGGCCGTTGCGCGCCTCGCGCGTGCGGTGCACCGCAGCGAGGTCGCCATCGAGGATGCCGGCATCGCGCATTGAATCGCCCTTGACGCGCAACAGGTAATCCGCGCGCGGCTTGAACAGTGCCGGATCGACCGTGACGTGACGCTCGACGTGTTCGACGGCCAGGATCGGCACGCCCGCGGCCACGCGTCCGACCAGCGGCAGGCCGGCACTGCGCACACGCCCGGTGCGCTCGACCAGCCGGATGCCACGATTGCGGCCCGGCAGCAACTCGATGCAACCCTTCGCCTGCAACGCCTGCAAATGCTTGTACGCCGCGCGCGGCTGGTTGAAACCGAACGCCGCCGCGATCTCGGCCAGCGTTGGCGGCAAGCCTTCGTCGATGCGCGTGGCGATGAACCCCAGGATGTCGCGTTGGCGGTCGGTAAGCGGGATCATGATGGTACAAGTATAGGTACCTTTCCGGCGAGGCGCCAGCACCACGCTGCCGCCGCTTCCAGACACGGGTGGTTTGGGTACCTCGCCGCTCCGCCACGTCACGGGGAAACATTCGCATACCCGCCAAGCCGCAGACGGCCAAGCCGCCTGAAAAGCTGCATTTCATTTCCGGCCTGCCACGCCCGGGCAGCATGCTGCTTTCCGCGATCCTGAAGCCCGACGAGTTCGATGCGCGGCTCGGCCTGCCCGGCCTGCACAGCGTGAAGTCGAAGGTGTCGGCGCCCAAGCGCGAATCGGTGCTGCCGCCGGACCTGTT
>Ga0207698_10001853_pt1 | contig 12345 bp, 7 predicted proteins | sample KBSCornC22_FD_184298 | JGI IMG/M metagenome (GOLD analysis project Ga0207698, IMG submission 184298) | Corn rhizosphere microbial communities from Kellogg Biological Station, Michigan, USA - KBS Corn C2-2 (SPAdes) (version 2) | ecosystem: Host-associated > Plants > Roots > Rhizosphere > Soil ...
TGAGCTGCTGAAAGTTCATCTCCTGCGATTGCAGGTTCTCCTTCTTGAAGTATCCGGGGTCCTCGTGAATCTCGGCAAAAGTGGTGTTCTTGAATTCAACATATCCGCGGCCAACACCGTCCATGGTCCGAACCCATCCATTCAGAAAGTGCCAGGACTCAGTCTTCTCATCCCATACGACTCGTGAAGCAGAAATCCTTCGCGTCAGGGCAAAAGTCGACTGGTTGAATTCGAAAATCGATAGGTTCGCAAACGCATCGTCATCGCGGTCGAAGAACTGGTAATAGAAGATATGAGCCGGTTCGCCCTGACCCGATTGGCCAAACATCCATTTCTCTTCAGGATGCAGAAACGTCTGTGGTGGGCGTCCCTTGATCGTGCTCCGCAGAAACTCCTGTCGGCGATTAGCCGCCGGAAGATAGTAATCATCGAACACAAACAAACCAACGGCCAGAATCGCCGAGATGGACACCACCGGAATCACTAGGCGATACAGACTTATGCCGGTTGCCTTCATCGCAACGATCTCGCTGTTCCGGTTAAATACGCCAAAGGTCACCAGCACAGAAACGAGTACGGCCAGGGGGGTGATGGTGTAGATCATGCTGGGCGCCAGGTTCACCAGGTAGTCGCCAACCATTCCCAGCGGCACGTGATTACGAGCGATGTCGCCCACAAGCTCGAAGAACGTAAAAACCAGCATCAAGAGCACAAAGCTGCCCAGGACGAGAACAAACATGCCGAAGAACTCACGGACCACGTAGGCATCCAGAAGGCGAGGGAACACGCCGCGCGAACCAATCCGAACAGCACGCGGCTGCAGTTTCTCGAGCAGTGCGGTGAGGTGGTTCCCATTTGCCTTTGTCTGCATTGCCGGGCGTCTCGTCCGCGACAGGAGCCCTGAAATTGCAGTGAGGACCCGCCCTCCGCTTGCCATCTGCCACAGAAGAAAGACACCGACCACGGCGAACACCAGGTTTGCCATCCACACGCCCAGAAACGGGCTAAGCTTTCCAGACCGGCTCAACGCTATTCCGGTGTACGAGAGGACGTAATAGACCAATACCAGCAGAAGGGTGAATACGAGACCTGAGCTTTTGCCTCCCCGACGCGAAATGATCCCCAGCGGAACACCGACAAGCATTAGCACCAGGCACGCCGCGGGATAGGAGAATCGAGTATTCAATTCAAGCAAGTATCTTCTTCCGTCGGGTGCGTGGGTGCGCGCTTCAAGTGCCTTCATCGGCAACGCGTATATCGCCGTATCGAGCCGCCCGAGGTGAGTCTCTCCCTGAGGCCCAAGTGTCAGTGGCAAATCGGTTTGGGAAAAGGTCGAAACATTGTATTGCTGGGGCTGCCCGTTCACGGTTTCGTGTCGTGAACCATTGCGGAGCCGCATCAGCAACTCCTGGCTCGAGTCGCTGACGACGGTTGCAGATTCTGCAGTGGTAATGATCGGATTCCCCGGATCCGACAGGTCCGCCATGAAGACTTTATCCCAATTGGAGGCACCAGTTCCACCGCGCACGCTCTGCACGTAGAGCACGGCATTGCGGAAATCTTCATAGAACACGCGCGGCTGAATCTCGAAGGAAGCCTGTGAAGTTTCCAGCTCCTGTTCCATCTCCATAATGGAGCGATTGGCTCGAGGAGCAACGAAAACTGCGTTCACCAAGCCGAACAAGGTTCCGCCAATGGCAACCACCGACGCAACACGCACAAAATACCAGACGCCTAGCCCAGAGGCACGCATGGCGATGATTTCGCTATCCGCTGCCAGGCGGCTCAGCCCAAGTAGAATACCCACCAGCACCGCCATCGGAATTGTCACTTTGAAGGTGTTCGGCAGACTGAAAATGAAAATCTCCGCGATACTTCCGAAGGTGGAGCTGTTGCGAACCACTGCTTCCAGAATGTGATTCAGATCGCGAATGAACAGAATGAAAGTGAATACGGCGCAGCCGATCAAGGTATACGACAGAATCTCGCCGAGAATGTACCGGGTGAGGATGCGCACGTTAGGCTCTGCCGCTAGTTTAACTTCAACGGCTGGGCTGCCACGCACGAAGCCGCAGGCTATTGCTCAACACGCTGACAGAACTCAGCGCCATCGCGGCCGCCGCAATCCATGGGCTGAGAAGGATGTGGAACGCGGGATACAGTACCCCAGCGGCCAGGGGAATGCCCAGGACGTTGTAACCGGCTGCCCAGAACAAATTCTGCCGCATCACCTTCACGGTCGATTCGGCAAGTTCGATCGATGAAAGAATGGCGGCCGGCTGCGCACGAAGCAGAAGAACATCCCCAGCTTCCTGCGCCAGGTCTGCGCCGCTGCCCATCGAGATTCCAGCGTCGGCCTGCGCCAGTGCGGCCGCATCATTGATGCCATCCCCCACCATTGCGACACGCACGCCCTGCTCCTGCAGCGAACGAATACGCGCCAGCTTGCCGGCGGGGTCAAGTCCTGCTTCGATCTCCCCGATCCCGGCCTGGTTCGCAATCGGGGCAGAGGCCGCAGCGGAGTCTCCGGTCAGCATCAGGACGCGAAGGCCCTTGTCCTTCAGTGCGTTCACGGTTTCAGCAGCATCCGGGCGGAGAGTGTCACGCGAATCGAAGCAGCCGATCGACTGGTTGTCGATCGCTATCCAGAGGCGCGTTGTGCCCGGCCTGGCGGGCGGAATCGTGTCATTAAGTCGAATTCCATTTTCCTGGAATAGTGCTTCATTTCCGATCAGGCAATCGTAATCTTCAACCCGTGCCATCAGTCCGCGCCCGGGTATCACCTGGACCTCTCGAGCAGGTGCCCATTTCACAGCCTGCGCTCGTGCGTAGTCCACAACGGCATGCGCCAGCGGGTGATTCGAGCGTTCCTCAGCTGCCGCGGCCAGTCGTAACAGGTCTTCTTCGGAGTACCCTTTGACCGGGCGAACCGCCTGCAACACCGGGCGACCGACCGTCAGTGTACCTGTCTTGTCCAGCACAATTGCATTCAAATTGGCCGTCCGTTCCAGAGCCTCCCCGCCCTTATACAGAATGCCCATTTGAGCGCCTCGCCCGACCGCGACCGTCAACGCGGCTGGAACCGCAAGCCCCATTGCGCAAGGGCAGGCGATTACGAGAACCGATACCGTCGCGGCGAGCGCCAATGACATGGAGCTTGTGGAGAAGTACCAGACAACAAACGTGATTGCGGATAGCAACAACACGATCGGCACAAAAATAGCACTGGCGCGATCGGCAAGCCGTTGTGTCGGCGCTCGAGAAGACTGCGCCTGCTCCACCATTCGCGTAATCCGCGCAAGCACGGTGTCCGCGCCCAGCGACTCCGCCCGGCATACGACGGCTCCGTCGTAATTCAGTGACCCGGCAAGTACGCGATCTCCCACTTCTCGCGCCAAAGGCGTTGCTTCACCTGTAAGCATCGACTCATCGACGCTGGTTCTGCCCTCGTGCACCTTCGCATCCACCGGGAACCGTTCGCCCGGCAAAACCAGCACATCATCACCAACCCTGACATCTTCGAGCGATACGAGGGTTTGCACTCCATCCACGATGCGTCGCGCTGTCGACGGACGAAGCCGGCCAAGTGCGTTTACTGCCGCCAAAGCATGGCGCTTCGCGCGAGCCTCCAGAGCTTTGCCGAGAAGCAGAAACCCCAAAATGAGAAGAACCGCGTCGTAGTAGAGATCGCGACCAGGTGCAGGCGAGATTGTCCCGTACGCCGAATACATAAACGCCACGCCGGTACCGAGGCTGACCAACGTGTTCATGTTCGTGCCGCCGTGCTGCAATGCTTTTCCGGCTGCGAAATAGATCTTGCGCCCCGCCCAGATCATCAGAACTGCAGTGAGAATCAGCATCGTCCATCGCAGTGCATCCTGCGGCGTTTGGTACAGCCCGGGAAGCACGTGCATCAAGAGGTGGTCCAGCAGCCCCATGTCGGCGCTGAGAGGCATCGCCAAAAGCATTGCAATCGCGCCGCCAACCAGAGTCGCAACAGCCTTTGCAAGCGCGTCGGTTTCATCAGATCCGGGCGCACCGCTGTTCAGCACTCCGGAACGCGGAAGCACCGCGTCATAGCCGGCTCCCCGAATGGCTTCCAGCAACTTCTCCGCAGAGGCTTCCTGAGGATCGAATACGACATTTGCCCGATTCGCCATCAGGTCGACGTGGGCAGACTTCACCCCCGTAGTTTCCTTCAGCGCGCTTTCCACATGATGCTGGCAGGCGGCACAGGTCATGCCAATCACCGGTACCGTGAGCGACTCTGTCTCTTGCGCAGGCATGTTGAGCTTACTGTTCCAGGTGAGCCGAATATCCAGCTTTCGCCAGGGCGGCGATCGCCGCATCTACCTGCGGACGGTCCTTTGATTCCAGGCGCGCAGATCCGATATGAACCTCTTGCACCTGAACGCCGTCCGTCGAATTCAACGTCTGCGTGACCCGCCGGACACAGGACCCGCAATGCATTCCGTCGATGCGCAGTCTGAACTCCCCCATCATGGTCTCCTGTTGCTTTTGATGATACTCGTGTTCATCCGATGCATGAACACTGGAATGGACTTAACTCGGTACGCAAGTGTTAGATGGCAATCTATGCTAGAGATGACCGGATGGCTGAGCCGATACAGCGCGAGTTTCCCCAGTCGCCCCTTGTTGGGGTCGGGGCTATCGTCGTTGACGCAGGTCGTGTGCTGCTCGTCCAGCGTGGACGCGAACCCCTGAAAGGGAAGTGGTCGCTACCCGGCGGGATGCTCGAGATTGGCGAATCTCTGCACGAGGGAGTCATTCGCGAGGTTGAGGAGGAGACAGGTCTTCGCGTCGAACCCATCGAACTGGTCGAACTCCTGGACCGCATCATTCGCGAACAAAGCCCCGAAGGCGAGCGCGTCCGATACCACTATGTCATCGCCGACTACCTGTGCCGAGTGGTCGGTGGAACATTGAAGGCCGCCTCCGACGCCGAAGCAGCCCGCTGGGTCGCGCGTGCAGAGTGGAATAGCCCCTCTGCCGTCGCCCTGGACCCCATCACCGTCCGGGTGATCGAAGCCGCTTGGCAGCGCGCTGCTACCCTTGGAAACCAAGAGAGCCGCTGACCCATGCGCCGCCGCGGATGGATCGCTCTCCCGCTTTTGCTGCTTCTAGTGTCAGCTGGACTAATGTTTTGGGCGCGCCCTATAAGCGTATTTAGAGTTTTCAACGCAGCCCAGATGTATTTCATCGGTGCTCGAAACCACTACACGATCGTCAACCAATATCGGATTCACTACTACACACTTGGTCCAGAAGACGGCCGGCCGGTTGTTTTGGTTCATGGCCTCGGCGGTCGAGCCGAAGATTGGGAGAAGCTAGCGCCCTACCTCCGTGATTCCGGTCATCGCATCTACCTCCTCGACCTGCCCGGCTTCGGCCAAAGCGACAAACCCACAGATTTCTCCTACTCCGTTACGGACCAGGCTAGAGTCGTCGTCGGCTTCCTTGATACGCTCGGGTTGAAGAGCGTTGATCTTGGTGGCTGGTCGATGGGTGGATGGATCGTTCAGTTAGTCGCGGCAAAGAACCCCGAGCACGTTTCAAGCCTCATGCTCTTTGACAGCGCAGGCCTTTACGTCAAGCCGGAGTGGGACACTCGCCTATTCACGCCCATATCTCCAGCCGAAGTCGAGAAGCTCGACAAGCTCCTGATGCCCCAGCCACCAAGCCTGCCGGACTTTGTCTCGCGCGATATTCTTCGCGTCTCCCGCGAGCACTCCTGGGTCATGCACCGTTCTCTCGACACCATGCTCCAGGGCCGCGAGACCACCGACCTGCTTTTGCCTCAACTTAAAATGCGTGTGTTGATCGTCTGGGGCGAGCTCGACCAGATCACGCCCTTGAGTGAAGGCCAAAAAATGCACAACCTAATCCCGCAATCGCAAATGGATGTTGTGCGGGGCTGCGGCCATCTCGCGCCCAACGAGTGCGCCAAAGTAATCGGCCCGGAGGTAGTCCGCTTCCTTCGCCGGACAGCACCCTAAAGAGAAAGGGCGAGGTCTGGCCGACCCCGCCCTGAGATCATCCCTCTTGATCAGAAGGTGATGCGCCCGCTGAGCTGGATCTCCCTGCCCGGCGTGGACACCTCGGTGATGCTGCCAAAGCTGGCGGTGTTCACAAAGCGGTTCGGCGTGCCCAGATTCGTGTGGTTGAGTGCATTGAAGAATTCCGCCCGCGCCTCGAAGCGCGCCTTCTCCGCAACGCTGAATTCTCGAACGAGGCCCAAATCAAGTGTCTGCATCCCAGGCCCATACACCGAGTTCCGCCCGGAATTCCCATACGTGTACGCAGGCGGTGCCACAAAGGCCTTCGGATTGACCCATGTCGTCGAATTGCGTGTTCCCGACGGGAATATCTTCTCGCCCGTCAAGTTTGCGCGGATCGGGTTCTCGCCCACTACGGTCCCGGCGTTCGCGGTGTCCCCGAACACCGAAACAGTGAAAGGAAACCCGCTCTGCACCTGGTATTCAAGCGATGTGCGCCAGTCTCGGCTAAGCGCCTGCATCAGTCGATTCGAACCCACTGGATGTGAACTGTACACTGCACTCAACGCGAACCGATGACGGATGTCGCACCCCGGCCCCTTCTCTGCCTCTAAGTCGTCGTTGTTCTGCGGCGTGGAAGCTTCAAACATGGGCGACCGGAAATCTGGCGCGTTTTCAAGTGCCTTGGCGAAAGTGTAATTCGCCAGGAAACTAAGTCCACTCGCATACCGCCGACGCACGTTCACATAACCCGCGTCATACCAGCTCTGCGAAGTATTTTCCAGCAGGTTGATCGTGCTAACGGGAAACGTCGAACTTGAAACCGTCACGTTCGACGGAAACGTTGTGTTCTCGACAAAGCTGATCTTCGGATGCGGACGCCGGGGCTGGATGAGTCCGGGGCCAGGCTGCGCATTATTGATCAGGTGCGACCGCTGCAGATGGAAGCCGCCTGCGCCAAGATAGCCGAGTTCCACGGTGGTCGAGCTCCCAATTTGCTTTTCCAGCGAAGCGCTCCACTGCTGGATGTATTGAGCCGGCGCGTGCAATTCCAGGCCGGTGAAGCTGACCACCGTGGTCCCGAGCACCGGGGAGGGAAAATTCAGTGTGTTAATGCTTGGGATGAAAGGATCGCTCTGCGAAGTCATCGGGAAAACATAGGGCACGTTATGTCGTTGATTGCACCACGTGTTCATGTCAACCGGGGTATAGAACATCCCATAAGCGACATGGGCTACAAGTCCCAGGCGCGGCATGTTCTGTGCCAGTCCGAGCCGTGGCGCAAAATTGGCGTGATTGGAGTACATCAACCCTTGCGGATACCCATTCTGCCCTCCGACGAAGACCTGGGGAGTCCCGCTGCTGAGATCGAGGTTGCTGTTCGTATAACGGATATCCACGAGCGGGCTCATATATTCATAGCGCAATCCATAGGTCAGTGTTGTCGTAGAGGTCAGACGCCACGAGTCCTGCGCGTACGCATCTGAATACCACTGCCGCAAGTCCATCTGCGGCACGCCCGCTTGTCCTTGGCGCGCAGCCGGCAACCCGAGCTCAAAACTGGCCAGTGACGAACCGGTACTGCCGTCATTGAGGGCGTGCGCCGTTGTAAATCCATTTGTGAATTGATAGTAGCCGCGGTTCTGGAAGAAGCCCCACATTGGCCAGATGAATTTCCGGTACGATCCCCCAAACTTGGCACTGTGCCGGCCAAGCTGCCAGTTCAGAGTGTCACGGCCTTCTACGACCGTATCCCAGGCGTGCATGGGGGTAGCGCTGAATGCATCCCCCATCGGCGAGAACCCCTGCACGTTGAAATACGGAGCACCCCATGCTGCTGGTCCGCCAAATCCGGTGCCTGTGATGCCCAACTCCGAAACGATGTCGTTCTTGTTTGCACTCTCCGTCGTATGCATCATGACCAGCCGCGAGATCGCAGCCGATGCTGAGTTCACCAGTTGCGATGAAAAGACGTGATTCCACGCAAGCATGCCGTTCTGCGACAGATCGTCGTGATAGAAGCCAAAGCCCGGAAGGCCCATCGGGTGGAATCCGTACTCGCCGGACGCTGAATAGCGGAAGTAGGCCAGGTCTCCATTCCCGAAGTTATGGTCAACTCGAACCGTGCCCTGGTCTTGGCTCATGCGTTGTTTGCGAAGGTCCAGGTAATTATTTGCATCGTTGCCGGCACCCACTACCGTTGGCTGCCCCATCATCGTCATGCTTCCCATGTCCATCGTGTTGGGCTGGGGCGTGTACTTGTTCAGCATGATTGAAGCCGCCTGAGAAATGCGGTCTGGCGGAATCACGTTCTTCACGCCGTTGTACTCGAATTGCTGGCGAATGTACTGTGGATTAGTCTTGCTGGCCGGCAGGCTGGGATTGAAACTGGGATTCGGCTGCGTCGTGTTCGGATCGAAAATGTCCACTCCGCTCTGACTGAAGTCGCCTGAAGCCTCCTCCGGAGTTGGAACCGTATCGACCATTGCCATGGTCTCCACATTCCGCAGACCCTCATAATTTACGAAGAAGAATGTCTTGCCAGTGCGCCACACCGGCCCGCCAAGCGATGCGCCGAAGTTGTTTTGCACCAGAAAATTCGACATCCCCATATCATTGAATGAGTGCGCATCCATGGCCCCGTTGCGCAGAAACTCATACGCCGTGCCGTGAAAATGTGCGGTTCCCGACCGCGTAACGATATTGATTTGTCCTCCGCCGGCTCCGCCCATATCGGCTGAGTAGCTCCCAGTCTGCACCTGGAACTCCTGCACCGCATCCGGCGACGCGCTCAGGTTTTGCGTACTGAACGTCGGATCGGTATTCGTGGCCCCATCGAGCAGAAAGTAATTCGCGTTTGGTCTGCTCCCGCCGATACTAACGGCTGAGCGCTGTCCTGGCCGCCAGTACAATGGATTCATATCGCCCGTTGCTGCACCATGGCTCTCGTGCGCGCCGGGCACTGTGAGCACAAGGTCGATCAGCATGCGGCCGTTCAGGGGAAGGGAATCGACCGACCTCTGATCCACCACCGCGCCAACGCTCGCGTCCTGCGTCTTCAGCAATTCGCCCGAAGCCTCTACGCTCACGCTCTGCTTGTCTCCAGTCACGCGCATCTCGAGATCGATCGTGGCTTGCTGCCCGACCTCCAGATTGATGGTCTCCTTTGTTTCCGAGAACCCTTGCCCGTCAACCTTCAGAGTGTAGGTTCCGGGCTGCAATCCGGCGATCTCGTAGAGGCCGGTCCCATTTGACACAACATCACGCTGAGCTCCGGTCGAGTTATCGCTGGCATGAATGTGTGCTCCGGGAACGGCATGGCGCTGTTGATCGAAAACGGAACCGCGAACGACGGCATAGTTGCTCTGTGCATTGGCTGCGACACCTGCAATCAGGCACAGTACTGGGAAGAATGATTTGCGCAACTTTACTCTCCTAAATCTCTAGCAGGTTTGGTTTCGATCGGACGGTCGACCTCTGACCGAAAAAGATACTTGGCGCACGCGCTCTGTAACCGATTGCAGGAATTCAACAAGCTGGCGCTTGGCTCTAATGAGGATGGGGCTTCGAAGATACTGCAGGCATCGGAGAATCGGTCGGTCCGTTTCTCCATCTTTTGATGGAGTCTCAAAAAGCAAGGCCACTCATCGAGAGTGGCCTGCGAAATTCGTCCTGGAGTCGACGATCAGACACCGATGACCGCGCACAGCTCCTTCACGGCCGCAGCGCTCTTCTTCAATGCCGCCTCTTCCTCTGCAGTCAGCTTGATCTCGACGATCTTCTCCAGACCACCTGCACCCAGCTTGCACGGAACGCCAATGTAGTAGCCCTCAATCCCGTACTCCCCTTGAAGGTATGCAGCGCACGGCAGAATCTTCTTCTTGTCCTTCAGAATGGCTTCGGCCATTTCGACCGCCGCTGCCGAAGGTGCATAATACGCGCTGCCCGTCTTGAGGTGCTTCACAATCTCGGCCCCGCCATCACGCGTGCGCTGCACAAGCTGCTCCAGCCGATCTGCAGCAATCAGTTCAGTAATCGGAATACCTGCCACCGTCGAATAGCGCGCAAGCGGAACCATCGTGTCTCCATGTCCACCCAGCACAAATGCCGTCACGTTCTCAACGCTGACATTCAGCTCTTCAGCGATGAACGTCCTGAACCGTGCCGAATCCAGCACTCCCGCCATTCCAATCACACGCTCGCGATTGAAACCCGCTTGCCGAAACGCGGCCTGGGCCATCGCATCCAGCGGATTCGAAACGATAATCAGGATGCTTTCCGGTGACTGCGCTACCACTTTTGAAACCACATCCGACATGATCTTAAAATTCGTGTGCAGCAGATCGTCGCGGCTCATCCCGGGCTTGCGAGGAATGCCAGCCGTAATTACGACGATGTCGGAGTTCGCCGTGGCCGCGTAATCATTCGAGCCGGTCACATGCACATCCCGCTTCTCAATTGGCATGGCTTCCAGCAGATCCAGCGCCTTGCCTTGGGGGACGCCTTCCACAACATCAATCAGCACCACATCGGCAAGCTCCTTCGCCGCAATCCAGTGTGCTGCCGTCGCGCCCACATTGCCGGCGCCTACAATCGAAACCTTCTTCCGCATCTCTCTTCTCCCATCAGTGCTTCGTTCGGTAATCAGATGTTCGCGCATTGCGCATGTCGAACCGATCAGACCTAGCACTCTGCTCATACTGAGCACTGACCACTGATCCCCTACCACTGTTCACATATTTCCGATAATCCGCGTAGCAAACTCGCTCGTTCCCACCTTTGTCGCGCCCGCCGTCTGCCGCTCAAAATCGTATGTCACAAACTTCTGCTGAATCGTCTTCTCCATCGCGTCCTCGATCATCTTGGCTGCTTCTTTCCAGCTCAGAAAATCGAGCATCATCACGCCGGAGAGAATCACCGACCCAGGATTGATTACGTCCTTGTCGGCATACTTGGGCGCCGTTCCGTGTGTTGCTTCGAAAACAGCATACCCATCCCCGATGTTCGCGCCCGGCGCGATGCCCAGCCCGCCCACCTGCGCCGCCGCAGCGTCAGAGATGTAATCGCCGTTTAGATTGGTCGTCGCAAGAATGCTGTAATCCGCCGGCCGAATGATGATCTGCTGGAAAATCGAGTCGGCGATACGATCGTTGACGAGAATCTTCGATTTCCAGGCGCCATTCCCGTGCGATTTCCCAATCGAATCAAGCACCCCTTTGATCTCGGCACAAACTGACTCTCCAAAACTGGTGGGCGCGAACTCGATTCCCGGCTCGATCAGAGCCGCATTCTCTTCCACAGAGATCCCGGGGTTCGCCTCGACGTTGCCGAGGATCCAGCTCTCCCGTTCCGTTACCGTCTGCTCGCGAAACTCCTCAGTTGCAACCTCATAGCCCCACTCGCGGAACGCGCCTTCTGTAAACTTCTGGATGTTGCCCTTATGCACCAGCGTGACGGTCTTGCGGCCCGTCTCCATGGCATGCCGGATCGCATACCGGACCAGTCGCTTGGTGCCGAAAATTGAAATCGGCTTGATCCCAACGCCAGAATCCTGCCGTATCTTCTTTTTGCCGCCTTTCAGCAGATCGTCATTTACATAGCTGATCAGCTTCGCCGCGTCCTCGCTGCCTTGCTTAAACTCGATGCCGGAGTATACATCCTCGGTGTTCTCGCGGAAGATCACGATGTCCACCTTCTCGGGATGTTTTACAGGGCTCGGCACACCCTGGTAGTAGCGCACCGGGCGAACGCAGGCATACAAGTCCAGAATCTGACGCAGCGCCACATTCAGCGAACGAATCCCGCCGCCAACCGGAGTGGTCAGCGGTCCTTTGATCGAGACTCGCAGATCACGCGCTGCATTTACTGATTCATCAGGCAGCCACGTGTTGAACTGCCGAAACGCTTTCTCTCCCGCGAAGATCTCGAACCAGGTAATCTTGCGCTTGCCCCCGTAGGCCTTCTCAACTGCGGCGTCAAATACACGCTGCGAGGCCTTCCAGATGTCGCGGCCAGTGCCGTCGCCTTCGATAAAGGGAATGATGGGATTGTCGGGAACCTGATATTGGCCATGGCTGTACTCGATGGGCTTGCCGTTCTGCGGCAATTCCAGCCCGTTGTAGGTCTTCTGCATTTGTCTTTTGGAGTTCCTTCCCGGAATAAGGGTGCAAGGGAAGGCTAACATCTTAAATTTAGAGGTGGCAACGGTAGGCAGCGCTCAACATGAACGCAAGATGACGACCGGTCAGCAGACCTCAACCGAGTCCGTCAGCAACCTCGATCAGAGAGACCTGCCCTATTGCACCGGCGCGTTCCGAAAGTCGCCTTC
>Ga0207698_10001855_pt1 | contig 12342 bp, 14 predicted proteins | sample KBSCornC22_FD_184298 | JGI IMG/M metagenome (GOLD analysis project Ga0207698, IMG submission 184298) | Corn rhizosphere microbial communities from Kellogg Biological Station, Michigan, USA - KBS Corn C2-2 (SPAdes) (version 2) | ecosystem: Host-associated > Plants > Roots > Rhizosphere > Soil ...
CCGTCCTCGGCAAGCATCCCGCGAGCGGTGGCGAAATCAAGGTGATGGCCGGGCGCTACGGTCCGTACGTGACCGACGGCTCGACCAACGCCACTCTGCCGAAGGGGACTGAGCCTGCGTCAGTAACGCTGGACGAGGCTGTCCGCCTGATCGATGAGCGCGCCGCCAAGGGGCCGCCGGCCAAGAAGGGGCGGCGCAGCGCGGGGCGAAAGAAAGCGAAGTGATCCAGATCGAGCTACAGCGCTTGCCGAACGGCGAAGGTCTGCCGCTCCCGAGCTACGCGACGGACGGGGCCGCAGGCCTCGACATCGTCGCCGCGGAGGATGTGACGCTCGCGCCCGGGCAGCGCCACGCCGTCGCCACCGGCTTCGCGATCGCGATTCCCCAAGGCCATGAAGTGCAGGTCCGCCCGCGCTCGGGGCTTGCGCTCAGGCACGGCATCACCTGCCTCAACACGCCGGGCACGATCGACCATGATTATCGCGGCGAAGTGAAGGTGATCCTCGCCAATCTCGGCTCCGAGCCGTTCGAGGTGCGCCGCGGCGAGCGGATCGCGCAGCTGGTGCCCGCGCCGGTGCTCAGGGCGCAGTTCAGCGAAGTCGCGGAGCTCGGCGCCACCAGTCGAGGCGCAGGGGGCTTCGGCAGCACCGGTCGATGATGGGCTGCCGGTGAGCCTCTCCGACGAAGAGCTCGATCGCTACGCGCGGCAGATCGTGCTGCCTCAGGTCGGAGGGCTCGGGCAGCGCAAGCTCAACAATTCGAGCGTCGCCGTGGTCGGTGCCGGCGGCATCGGCAGCGCGGTCATTCCGGCGCTTGCCGGCGCCGGCGTCGGCAGGCTAACGATCGTCGATTGCGATGTTGTCGAGATCGCCAATCTCCACCGCCAGCCGCTGTTTGGGGAAGGCGACGCGGGCAAGCCCAAGGCCGTGGCCGCGGCGACGTTCGTTCGGCGGCTCAACCATTTCGTCCCGGTCGAGGCGAAAGAGGAGCGCCTCGGCCGCGACAATGCCGCCGAGCTGCTCGCTGGGCACGACCTCGTGATCGATGGCAGCGACAATTTCGAAACCCGGCTTACGGTCAGCGACTCATGCGTGGCGCTCGGCCTGCCGCTGATTGCCGCCGCGGCGGTCCAGTTCCAGGGCCAGGTCGGGCTGTTCCGCGGGCGGCCCTGCTACCGTTGCTTCGTCGGCGACGCGTTCGACTCGGACGATTGCGACAATTGCGCCGAGCTCGGGGTGCTTGGAGCGCTGACCGCGACGGTCGGCAGTTTCGCCGCCTTGCTGGCGATCAACAGCATCGCCAGCGTCGGCGGGGACCAGTCCGGGACGCTCCACCTGTTCGATGGGGAAAAACTCGACTGGCGGGCGATCCGCATTCCCGCGGACCCCGCCTGCCGCGCGTGCGGCTGAGCTATTGCGAGGCTTCGTCGATGTCGAAGCTGATCCTGCCGCGATACCAGCCGCCGGGGCTTTCGCCCGTGGGCCGGTAATCGCCGCCAACCAGCATCTCCTTTACGGCTCCGCCGAGCACCGCTTCGGCTTTCGGACAGTTGAGCTTCGGAATGACGATCTGGTGGAGCGACCCGTCGGGATTGTACTGCACGCCGAAACTGACATCGAAATTGAACCGGGTGCCCTTGAAGCCGGGCAGAGCGCATTGATGGCTGGTCGCGATATCGTTGAGCGCCATCATCAGGTTCTTGCTTTGATGGAAGGTGCCATTGTCGCGCAGCGGCGGCAGGTTGCTCCAGTCGCCGGTCGCTGCAATCACGCTCACGGGAGGGGCGGACGCCGCCATCAGGGCCAGGAACAACGGCGCGGCGAAAACGAGCTTCATATTGCCCTCCATAGTTGAGCGATCTCAACTTACTACGTTGCGGTCGGGCTGTCGATAATTCGGCGCCGATCAGCCGAGCGCCTCCGCAATGCGCGCGACGAGCTGGCGAGCCACGTCTTCCTTTGCCGCCTCGGGCCAATCCTCGACCCCCGTCGCAGTGACCAGGTGGACGCGGTTGCGAAGGCCGCCCATGACATCGCCCGAGACGTCGTTGGCGACGATCCAGTCGGCACGCTTGGCCTCCCGCTTCGCGCGTGCGTGGCGCGCCACATCCTCGGTTTCGGCAGCGAATCCGACGAGCAGGCGCGGGCGCTGCGGCGATACGCCGAGCTCGGCGAGAATGTCGCGCGTCGGAACGAATTGCAGCCGCGGCGGGCCGTCGCCCTTCTTCAGCTTGCTCGCCGAGGGCTCGACACGCCAGTCCGCGACGGCAGCGACGAGCACCGCCGCGTCGGCCGGCAGGCTGGCGAACACGGCATCGGCCATTTGTTCGGCGGTTTCGATATCGACCCGATCGACGCCGGTCGGCGTGTCGAGGCTGACCGGCCCCGCGACGAGCGTCACCTGCGCTCCGGCGGCGGCGGCGGCGGCAGCGATCGCGAACCCCTGCCGGCCGGACGAGCGGTTGGCGATGACCCGCACGGGATCGATCGGCTCATGAGTCGGCCCGGCAGTGACGATGATGTGCTTGCCGGCGAGAGTCACGCGAGGAAGTCGGAGAGCCGTTCCATGATCGCCTGCGGCTCGGGCAGGCGGCCCGGCCCGTGTTCGCCGCAAGCCATGTCGCCTTCGGCGGGGTCTATGACCCGGACGCCATCGGACTTGAGCTGCGCAACGTTGCGCCGCGTGGCGGCGTGGAGCCACATGCGCACGTTCATCGCCGGCGCGACGACCACCGGCTTGTCGGTCGCGAGCAGCAGGGTGGTCGCGAGATCGTCGGCGATGCCTGCGGCCATCTTCGCCAGCAGGTCGGCGGTCGCGGGGCAGACGAGAATGAAATCGGCGGCGCGGCTGAGCTGGATGTGGCCGATCTCGACCTCGTCCTTGAGCTCCCACAGCGAGGTGTGCACCTCGCTTTCGGCCAGCGTGCCCAGGCTCATCGCCGTGACGAAATGCTCACCGCCCTTGGTCAGCACCGGAGTGACCTCGTGCCCCGCCTTGCGGAGCAGGCGGACGAGCTCGAGGGACTTGTATGCCGCGATTCCACCGCCGACGATGAGCAGGACCTTCGCCATCGCTTTAGCGTAGCACAAACAGCAGCAGCGCGCCGATCGCGACTCCGACCGCGCCGGCGAGCACATAGCCCCACCACACCCGCTCCTTGACCAGGGCGATCTCGGGAAGCGGCGGGGAAGGCGGCGCCGCGCCGCGCGGCGGATAATATTCGTCGATCCGGTCGATCAGCTCGGGAAGCTTCTTCACGGCGCGCACCAGCTCGATGATCCGGTCGGCGTAATAGGCCTCGGGGCCGAGCTCGTCGCGGATCCACTCGCGGATGAACGGCTCGGCCGTCTGCCACATGTTGATGTCGGGATCGAGCGCGCTCGCGACGCCCTCGTTCATCACCATCGTCTTCTGGAGCAGGAGCAGGTGCGGCTGGGTCGGCATGTCGAAATCGCGGGTGATCGAGAACAGGCTCTCGAGCATCCGGCCGACCGAGATGTCCTTGACCGGCAGCCCGCGGATCGGTTCGCCGGCGGCGCGCAGCGCGGTCGCGAATTCCTCGACGCTGTGGTGGGCGGGCACATATTGCGCTTCGAAGTGGATCTCGGCGACGCGGCGATAATTGCCGGTGATCAGGCCGTAGAGGATTTCCGCCAGCCAGACGCGCGCGCGGCGGTCGATCCGGCCCATGATCCCGAAATCGATCGCGGCGATCCGGCCGTCGGCAAGCGCAAACAGATTGCCGTGGTGGAGATCGGCGTGGAAGAAGCCGTCGACCACCGCCTGGCGCAGGAAAGCGCGGACCAGAGTCCTGGCAAGCGCGGCGCAGTCCTGGCCGGAGTCGATCAGCGCCTCGCGGTCGTTGAGCTTGACGCCATCGAGCCATTCGAGCGTGAGCACCCGGCGCGCGGTCCGGCGCCAGTCGATCTCCGGCACGTAATAGCCGGGCTCGGCGACCATGTTCTCCTTGAGCTCGGACGCCGAAGCCGCCTCGCGCTGGAGGTCGAGCTCGCGCGCCGTCCACTGGCGGAATTGCGCGACGACAAGCCGCGGGCGCAACCGCTCGATCTCGCCGCCGTAGCTTTCGACCTGGGCGGCAGCCCATTCATAGGTGTCGATGGCCTTGGCGAATTCCTCCTCGATCCCGGGGCGCAGGACCTTGACCGCGACTTCGCGGCCCTCGGTCGTGATCGCATAATGGACCTGCGCGATCGACGCGGCGCCGACCGGCTTCTCGTCGAATCGCGAGAAGAGGCTCTCGAGCGGAGCGTTGAACGACCGTTCGATGGTGCGCTTGATCGCGGCGAAGGGCGCGGGCGGCAGATCGTCCTGGAGCTGCGAAAGGTTCTCCGCCGCCTGCTGCCCGACCAGGTCGGGACGGGTCGACAGGGCCTGGCCGAGCTTCACCGCCGCCGGACCGATGGCGACCAGCGCGTCGGCATATTGGGGCGTCGGCGGAATCCGCGCGCCGAAGCGGGCAATGCGCGCCAGGCGACGCACCGGCTTCGGCACCAGCGGATCGCGCTCAATGCCGCGAAGCGCGCCGTGCCGCGCCAGCGTCCGGCCCCACTTCAGCAGACGCCACAAATGGGTGACGCTGGTGGTCAAATCTTCCAGCCCGAATGGATCGTCACCAGGCCCCCGAGCATCGGCTCGGCCGCGGCGCGGACGAAGCCGGCGTCGCTCACCATCGCCCGGAACGCGCTCGGGCGCGGGAAGCGGCGGATGCTTTCGACCAGGTAGCGATAGCTGTCCTCGTCATCGGCGACCGCCTTGCCGATCCGCGGGATCACGTTCGACGCCCAGGCGTCGTAGAGGTTGGCAAATCCGGGCCAGTCGCTCGACGAGAATTCCATGCAGTAGAAGCGGCCGCCGCGCTTCAGCACGCGATGCGCCTCGCGCAAGGCGGCGGGAATGTCGGTGACGTTCCGGATGCCGAACACGATGGTGTAAGCGTCGAAGCCCGCGTCGGCGAAGCTCAGGCGTTCGGCATTCTCGACCTTCCAGCTGAGCCCGGCGAGGCCGCGGCGCTCGGCGCGGTCCTTCCCGACTTCGAGCATGTCGGCGTTGAGGTCGGCGACAGTCACCCGGGCGCCGCGCCCAGCCATCCGGAACGCGACGTCGCCGGTTCCGCCGGCCATGTCGAGGATGTCCTCTCCCGGCCGCGGCTTCACGCGATTGACGAAGCGGTCCTTCCACAGCCGGTGCATGCCCCCGGACATGAGGTCGTTCATCATGTCGTAGCGGCGCGCGACCGAGCTGAAGACCCTGCCGACGCGGCGAGTCTTCTCCTCGGGGCTGACCAGCTCGTCGCCGAAATTGACCTTGTCGCTCATGAACCTCGTCATTCCTGGGCTTGCGCCTCTAGCGGCGTTGAACGCCCGCCGCCATATCGCGGGCTCATGCCGGAGCTCCCCGAAGTCGAGACCACCGTCCGCGGGCTTGCCCGAGTGCTCGACGGCCGCCGCATCAGAAGCGTCGAGGCGCGGCGTCCCGATCTCCGGCGCGCGCTGCCGGTGGATCTCGGCCAGCGGCTCACCGGCGCCCGGGTCACGGGCCTCCGCCGGCGCGCGAAATACGGGCTGATCGACACCGATCGCGGCGACACACTGGTGTTCCACCTCGGCATGTCCGGCCATTGGCGGATCGACCCGAGCGAGATCGGCAAGCACGACCATTTCATCGTCGAGACCGACGAGGGCCACCGGCTCGCGCTCAACGATCCCCGGCGGTTCGGGTCGCTCGACCTGGTCCGCACGGACGCGCTTGCGGAATGGCCTGCGGTCAAGGCGCTCGGCCCCGAGCCGCTCGACATGGATGCGCACGAGCTCAAGCGCCGCCTCGCGGGGCGCAAGGCCGCGATCAAGCTGCTGCTGCTCGACCAGCGGATCGTCGCCGGGCTCGGCAATATCTATGTGTGCGAGGCGCTGCATCGCGCCGGCATCCACCCGACGCGGCCGGGGGGAAGCGCTTCGCTCGAGCGGCTGAAGCGCCTCGTCCCCGCGATCCACGACGTGCTCGCCGAGGCAATCGCCGCTGGCGGCTCGACCCTGCGCGACTTCGCCTCGCCCGACGGCGAGCTCGGCTATTTCCCGAAAAGCTTCGCCGTCTACGATCGCGAGGGGAAGCCCTGCGCTTGCGGCGGCACCGTGCGGCGGGTCGTGCAGGGAGGGCGTTCGACCTTCTATTGCCCGCGCTGCCAGCGTTGACCTCGAAGGCGGTTGAGGGTAGGGGAGCCGCCACTTCGGTGCGAGCCTGCAGGCCGCGCCGTTTTTCATTGAGCTAGAGGAATACAATGGCGAACACGCCGCAGGCCAAGAAGCGCATCCGCCGCAACGCGAACCGCGCCGAGATCAACCACTCGCGAATCAGCCGCATCCGGACCTTCATCAAGCAGGTCGAGTCGGCGATCGAGTCGGGCAAGAAGGCCGAGGCCGCCGAGGCGCTCAAGAAGTTCCAGCCGGAGATTCAGCGCGGCGTCGCGCGCGGCGTTATCCACAAGAACACCGCCGCCCGGAAAATTTCTCGGCTGTCCAAGCGGGTTGCTTCGCTCGGCTGAAATCGGGCCTCAAAAAGCAGCCGTAAAAGGGCCGTCGGGCGACCGGCGGCCCGTCCTGTTTTGAGACCCTTCAAAAAAGCCAGCAATTCCGGCGATTCGCGCGCCCATTAACTCTGCGGTAACGAAGAAAACGGCCGTTTTCAGCCGTTTTCGAGCGGTTTCGGCCTGTTTCCTATGTCAAGGCTTTTTATTTCGCATTCGTGAAAAAACGGCACTTGCAAGCTGCCCCCGACAATCTCACAAAGGCCTTTCCGGGCGCGAATCCGCGCCGGGGGCAAGAGCGAAATACAGCCTAACGCGCGCGACTCGCGTCACGCGCAACGGGGATCTTTTGTGTCTTGCATGGGGCCAGACGAGGGAGGCGCGGAGCAGTGCAGGCGGGAGGGGCGAATTCGTCGATTGAGCTGGCTGGGGGGCCAGTGACTGCACCACTCGAGGCCGCGTGGGAATCGATCCGCAACGGGCTTCGCCGCGATCTCGGCGCACGGACGTTCGACGGCTGGCTGAAGCCGGCCGAGCTGGGGGGCTTCGAGCCCGACAGCGGCACGCTCGACATGGTCATGCCGAGCCAGTTCATGGCCGATTGGGTCCGCTCCCATTTCGGCGAGCGCCTGACGCTCGCGTGGAAGACGGTCCTGCCGATCGTCCGCGACGTGCGCGTGATTGCCGCTGCCGACGCGCCGCGGCCGGCGCCGCTGCTGATCCTCGAGGAGGCGCCGGCCCCGGCCGAGCGCGATCCGAACGCGCCGAATTTCGATCCGCGCTACCGCTTCGAGACGTTCGTCCTGGGCAAGGCCAACGAGGTCGCCGCGACAGCGGCCCGGACTCTCGCGACCGCGCCGACGGTGAGCTTCAACCCGCTCTTCATCCACGGCGGCACCGGCCGCGGGAAGACCCACCTGCTGCACGCGATCGGCCATGCGTTCCTGGCCAACAACCGCGGCTCTCGAGTCGTGTCGATGTCGGCCGAGAAGTTCATGGTCGAGTTCATCCGCGCGCTGAAGGAGAACGACACGATCGGGTTCAAGCAGCGGCTGAGGAATGCCGACCTGCTGCTGATCGACGACGTCCAGTTCATCGCCGGCAAGGATTCGACGCAGGAGGAATTCTTCCACACGATGAACGAGATCATCACCGCCGGGCGGCGGCTGGTGATCACGTCGGACCGGGCGCCGCAGGACCTCGACGGGATTGCGCCGCGAATCCTGTCGCGCCTGTCGTGGGGCCTGGTCGCGGACATCAACGCCGCCGATTACGAGCTTCGCTTCAACATCATCTGCGCCAAGCTCGAGGCGCTTCCCGGCGTCGAAATGTCGCGGCCGGTGATCGATTTCCTCGCGCGGCGCGTGACGTCCTCGGTGCGCGAGCTCGAAGGCGCGCTCAACCGCATCGGCGCCTATGCGATGATGACCGGGCGGACGATCGACGTCGCGTTCGTCGAGGAAGTGCTCGCGAACGTTCTTCGGGCCAACCAGCGGCGCATCTCGATCGACGAGATCCAGACCCAGGTCGCCGAGCATTACCGAATCCGCAAGGCGGAGATGACCTCGGCACGGCGCGCACGCGAAGTCGCCCGGCCGCGCCAGGTCGCGATGTACCTGTCGAAGCAGCTGACGCCCAAGTCGCTGCCCGACATCGGCCGCCGCTTCGGCGGCCGCGACCACACGACCGTGATCCACGCGGTCCGCCAGATCGAGAAGTTGCGCGCGAGCGATGCGGAGCTCGACGCGGATATCCGGCTGCTGACGAGACAGCTGGAGGGCTGATCGGGCCGCTCATGCGGCACGATCAGCGGGGAGCTGGCCTTTCCGGCCGCCCCGAATCGCCGGAAAGGGCAGGGCCCGCCGGATGCCCTCCGGCGGGCCCGTTCATGATCAGGGTTATGATCCGAGGCGGCGCGCGACGTAGCTGACCGCGACCGCGCCCGAAGCGATCAGGAAGCCCGCGACGATGGCGCCGGCAACGGCGGCGACTGCGGCGGCGATGACCAGCGCTCCATCGCGATAGATCAGCGCCAAGCCGAAGAGGAGGATCACCGCTGCCGGCCCGACATGGACGATCGGCAACATGGTCAGGAACGACAGCAGGAAGCATAGGACTCCGATCAACCGCGTTGCGGTCGGCCCGGTGAGCGTCGCCAGCCGCGGCTTGAACAGGCGTTCGACGCGCATTTCGATCCATTGGATTTTCGCCGTCAGGCGGCGCAGCTCTTCCTTGCTCACGCCGCGCCGGTTGATCCTCGACGGGAACCACGGCGTCGCACGGCCGAACGCCATCTGCGCCGAGACGATCATCAGTGGGATGGCGAAGAAGATGTTGACGCCGGGCGGCAGCGGTATGGCGTTGATCGCGGCGAAGATCGCGAGCAGCCCACCCCAGGCACGCGAGCGGAGCTGCATTGCAAGGCCTGAAAAGGTCAGCCGCTCGGGTCCTTCCTCGTCGGCGATCTGCGCAAGCCGCTGCGACAGGGGCAGCGGGCGGTCCTGCGCCCGGTGGTCGTCGGGATGCATGTGCGCCTCGGCTAGTCGGCGAGGCCGACCGCGGCCTTGGCGCGGGCGAGGATCGGGGCGCCCAGCGCGGCTGCGCGTTCGGCGCCGTCGGCAAGGATTCGCTCGAGCTCAGCCGGGTCCTTGCGAAGCGCGTCGAGCCGCTGCCGGATGGGGGCAATGAGGCCGACGAGCACTTCGGCAAGCGCGGGCTTGAACGCGCCGAAGCCCTGGCCGGCGAAGCGCGCCAGCACCTCCTCGACGCTCTCGCCGGTGACCGCGGCATAGATGCCGACGAGGTTCTTCGCCTCGGCGCGGCCCTCGAGCCCCGCCGGATCGGCCGGCAGCGGTTCGGGATCGGTCCTCGCCTTGCGGATCTTCTGCGCGATCTCGTCGTCGCTGTCGGTGAGATGGATCCGGCTCATCTCCGACGGGTCCGACTTGGACATCTTCGCGCTGCCGTCGCGAAGCGACATGATCCGAGCGGCGGTCCCGCCGCCGATGAACGGCTCCGGCACCACAAAAAGCTCGACGTCGAAGTCGTTGTTGAACTTGAGCGCGACGTCGCGGGTGAGCTCGACATGCTGCTTCTGGTCCTCGCCGACCGGAACGTGGGTCGCGTTGTAGAGAAGGATGTCCGCGGCCTGGAGCACCGGATAGTCGAACAGGGCGACCGAGGCGCCTTCGCGGTTCTTGCCGGCCTTGTCCTTCCACTGCGTCATGCGGTTGAGCCAGCCCACCCGCGCCGTGCCGTTGAGGATCCAGCACAGCTCGGCATGGGCGGGGACGGCGCTCTGGCGGAACAGCACGGACTTGGCCGGATCGATTCCGCTGGCGATCAGCGCCGCCGCCATCTCGCGCACGTTTGTCCTCAGCCCGGCGGGGTCGATGTCGATCGTCAGCGCGTGGAGGTCGGCGAGGAAGAACAGGCACTCGGCCTCGTCCTGCATCCGTACCCAGCGCAGGATCGCCCCCAAGAGGTTGCCGAGATGGAGTCCGCCCGTCGGCTGGATTCCCGAAACGACGCGCATCGACGATTGGCTGCTCATGCCTTCCTGGTCCGCCTCATCATCAGTTTCACGTCATCGATCACAAAAGCCCCGGTCACGAAGCAGGCAATGCCGTATACCGCAACTCCTGCACCGACGAGCACCACGAGGGCAGCGAAGCGACGGAACATCGAGCCGACCATATAAGGGTCGACCAGCGGCGCGAAGAAGTAGACCGCGATGCCCATCACCACTGCGGCGACAGCAAGACGAGGCACTCGTCGACGGAGGCGCCTGTCGCTTTCGAAATGCTTCCGCTTTCGAAGCGTATGATAGAGCATCCACACGTTGACGGTGGACGCCAGCGCGGTGGCGAGCGGCGGGCCGACATGCTTCAACGGCAGGATGAACACCAAGTTCAGCACGAGATTGACCGCAATCGAGATCATCGCGAACCGCATCGGCGTCCGCGTATCGTGGCGGGCGTAATAGCCGGGGGTCAGCACCTTCACGAGAACATAGGAGGGTAGGCCGATCGAGAAGGCGGCGAGCGCCTGGCCCGTCTTCACGGCGTCGTCGGCGCCGAACTGGCCGTGCTCGAACAGGGCCCGGATGATCGGCACGCCGCACACGACGAGCGCGACCGTGGCCGGAAGCGTGAAGAACAGCGCCAGCTCGAGCCCGCGGTTCTGCGTGGTCATCGCTTCCGAATCCGCACCGCGCCCAAGCTGATGCGAGATGGTCGGTAGAAGCACCGTGCCCAGCCCGATTCCGATCAGGCCGAGCGGCAGCTGGTTCAGCCGGTCGGCGTAGTAGATGTAAGTCAGCGAGCCGGCGTGAAGGAAGTATCCGGCGAGCGCGGTCGAGACGAGGAGGTTGAACTGTACCGCGCCGGCGCCTGCCGCTGCCGGAGCGATCAGCTTCATGAGCCGCTTCACGTCCGCATTGATACGCGGCAGCTTGATGCGGAAGTGGATACCGTTCGCCCAGCACGCCTGGACAAGCCAGACGAGCTGGAGCGCGCCGCCGACCGTCACCGCGATCGCCTGGTTCTCGGCGGTCAACAGCGGCTCATGCGTGTGGAAGAAAACGAGGGCGACGATCTGCGCAACGTTGAGCAGGATCGGCGCCGCCGCCGCGACCCAGAATTTGTGCAGCGAGTTGAGGATTCCACCCGCAAGCGACGCGAGCGAGATCAGCATGAGATAGGGGAAGGTGATCCGCGACAGAAGCACCGCGAAGGCGAACTGCTCGTGGGTCGGATTGTGGAACCCGCCCGAGATTATGTAGGTCGCCGGCCAGGCGAAAACCTCCAGCACCAGCGTCATCACGATCAGTGCCGGCAAGAGCACCGACAGCGCGTCTTCCGCGAACTCGACACCCGCGGGGAGTCCGCGGCCTTCCGTGTCCGCGACCTTCTTGTTGAACATCGGGATGAACGCGGCCGAGAAGGCGCCCTCTGCGAACAGCGCCCGGAACATGTTCGGCATTCGCCAAGCGATGGTGAATGCGTCGGACGCGAAGTTCGCCCCAATATATTCGGCGAACAGCATGTCGCGGGCGAGTCCGAGGATGCGGCTGACGAGGGTCAGCCCGCCGACCGATCCGAGCGAACGGGCGAGGTTCATCGGTTCACCGCCCCCCGGCGCGCGGAATCGTCAGCCTTCGCCTGGCTCTTCCCCCGCCGGCTCCGCGCCGAACGGAGACCCGGCCGGAACCTCGCCCTGCTGGCCCTGCTGCGCCTGCAGCTGCGCCATATAGGCCGCGGCGAAGTCGATCGGGTCGAGGAGCAGCGGCGGAAAGCCGAGGTTCGCCACCGCCTCGGAGATGATCTGCCGGGCATAGGGGAAGATCAGCCGCGGGGCTTCGATCAGCAGGAACGGCTGAAGCGCTTCGTCGGGCAGGTTGCGAAGGCCGAAGAGGCCGGCGTAGCTCAGCTCGACGACGAAATGGACGCCATTGTCCGAGCGGGCGGAGACGTCGATCTTGAGGGTCACCTCGTGGACCAGTTCGCCGCCGGGGTTGACGGCGATGTTGAACTGGACGTCGAGCGTCGGCTGCACCTGCCAGGAGAAAACCTGGGGTGCGCTCGGGTTCTCGGCCGAAAGGTCCCTGATGTACTGGGCGAGGATCGAGACCTGCGGTTCGTTGCTGTTCTCGCCCGAGCCGTTGCCGCCGGAGGCCGGTTGCTGGTCCGCCATGAAATGCTGTCCTTGCAAGCTGTTGCGTAGTGTCGGGGGCCGCCGCGCGGGGCGGCACGTTCGCCGGGTGCGCCTAGCAGCCGCGATTATGGGGCGCAATGCCGCCT
>Ga0207698_10001856_pt1 | contig 12335 bp, 5 predicted proteins | sample KBSCornC22_FD_184298 | JGI IMG/M metagenome (GOLD analysis project Ga0207698, IMG submission 184298) | Corn rhizosphere microbial communities from Kellogg Biological Station, Michigan, USA - KBS Corn C2-2 (SPAdes) (version 2) | ecosystem: Host-associated > Plants > Roots > Rhizosphere > Soil ...
TCCAGGTCGGCACCTTCGGTGATCCGGCCATGCGCGGGGATACGCACGTCGCGGTCCTGATGGCGAACTGAAGCACCCTTTTGATTGAAGCATTGGGCACGCCGCGAAGCGGGGTGCTCTTTTTTTCAGCCGAAGACGCGCGTGTAGGTCGTGAGGTCGCAGCGATAGCAGGAACACGCGGCGCGCTCGAGGCCCCTGCGGTCGAGGATCGTGACCGCGCCGCGCGCGTAGCTGATGAGCTGGCGGTGCTGCAGCGCGGTAGCGGCCTTGGTGACTCCGACGCGCCGCACGCCCAGCATGTAGGCGAGAAATTCGTGGGTGAGATGGAACGACGGCGAGTGCGACCGGTCCGCGGTCATGAGCAGCCAGCGCGCGAGACGCTGCTCGACCACGTGGAACCGGTTGCAGCCCGCGGCCTGGATCAGCTGGCTCATCACGACGTACGCATAGCGGTTGATGCAGCTGCGCAACGGCGGCAGCCGCGCCAGCTCGCGTTCGAACGCCGCGGCCTCGATGCGAATCGCCTGGCCGCTTCCCTGCACCAGCGCGTGCGCGGGCGAGGTCGCGATGCCCATCGCGATGCCCACGCCCCAGAAGCCCTCGTTCCCGGCGAGCGCCACCTCGACGTGGTTCTTTCCACCCATGGGAGCGACGAGGGAGATGAAGCTCGTGAGCGGGAAATACACGTGCGGCATCGGCCCGCCGGGCTCCGCGAGCACGTCGGGGAAGGAAAGCTCCACGCGCTCACCCGCGTCGAGAACCCGCGCGCAGTCGCGCGTGGCGAGCTCGTCCAGCAATCGATTCGTGATCGGCGCGCGCGCGCCAGTGCGAGGCAAGACGGGCCCTCCAATGGATGTCCCATCCCAACATAGGTCGGAATCCGCCAGGCCGTCTGCGCGCTAGCGCACTTAGGCAGCGCGACCGGCCGGCCTCAGTGCGCCGCGCGCGCGGGAAAGAGGCGCGAGGTCTCGCGGCGCACGACCTCGTAGCACTCGCACGACATGTGCTCGAGCTGCTTGCGGTCGAGCACCTTGATGTGGCCGCGCCGGTAGCTGATCACGCCCGCCTTCTGCAGCTTGCCCGCCGCCTCGGTGACGCCTTCGCGCCGCACGCCGAGCATGTTGGCGATGAGCTCCTGCGTCATCGTGATCTCCGACGACGGCAGCCGGTCGATGCTGAGCAGCAGCCAGCGGCAGAGCTGCTGCTCCAGCGAGTGGTGGCGATTGCACACCGCGGTCTGGGCCATCTGCGTGATGAGGGCCTGGGTGTAGCGCAGCATCAGGTGCTGCATCGAGCCGCCCCGCGTGAACTCCTGCTTCATCACGCGGGCCGGCAGCCGCAAGGCGCGCCCCGCGCTCTGGACCACGGCCCGGCTCGGCGTCGACTCGCCCCCCATGAAGATGGAGATGCCGACGACGCCATCTTTGCCGACCACCGCGATTTCCGCCGAGGCGCCGTTCTCGAGGACGTAAAGGAGCGAGACGATGCTGTCGACCGGAAAGTAGACGTAGTCGAGCGTCCGCCCGGACTCGTACACGACTTCCCCCAAGGGCATGTCGACAGTCTCGAGGTGGGGGCGCAAGCGCTCGCATTCGGCGTCTGAAAGCGCCGCGAGCAGCTGGTTTTCCGTGCGCTTCGCCGGCACATGCGGCTCCATTGAACGTAAGCGTCTATTGTGCGCTTCCCGAACCCAGCGTGCGCTACCGCACGGATGCGCCCGCGTTGCAAGCACACACTGCGCGCTTTCCGACTAAGAGCAGCCTCGGCCAATGACGCAATCGCAAGCGTGCCCCGCATGAAAATGCGCGGCGTTCCCGGCATCGCCGGGCTTCGCACGGTCCCGGCCCAGGGCCGCGATCGTGCGCCCCCCGCGCCGAACCCCCGCTCGATCCGCAGCCGATCGGGCACCGGCCGCAATGGCGGTCGCTCAAAGGGCCGCGGTTGACTTCACGCGCGTCGCTCTGTTCGCCATCGAACAGACCGCGCGCGCCGCGCCCGCTAGTGTCGATCCTCGGCCGCGAACCCGCGAGCCCCAACAAGAAGGAAACAGGATGACACGCACACTTCCCGCATTCGCGATCGCCACGGCCATCGCCCTGATCGGCGTCACATCGGGCTGCGCCTCCACCGCGACCCACGAAGGCACCGGCGAATACGTCGACGACAGCGTCATCACCGGCAAGGTGAAGACCGCCATCTTCAACGAGCCCAGCCTCAAGTCCGCCGAGATCAACGTCGAGACGTTCAAGGGCGTGGTCCAGCTGAGCGGATTCGTGAGCTCGGCCGAGAACCAGAAGCTCGCCATGGCCGTGGCACGCAAGGTCCCGGGCGTGACTTCGGTGAAGGACGACATGCGGCTCAAGTAACGTTGCGCTTGGCTGCACTGCCGGGAAGGATCACGTCGCGCCTGCTGGAGGCCGCCCGCGGCCTCGGAGGCCAGCGCGCGGGGGCGCGCTTCGACGCGGAGGACCCGCCGCTGCGCTCGGAGCTCTTCAGCGCCGAGCGGATGGAGCATCATGGGCGGGCGCTGGCGGCCACGCACCGCCCGGCGCCCGCCGTCGGCGCGCGCGATGCCCTCCTCGCACGGCTCGCCGCCAACGAAGCCCTGCTGGTCGAGGTCTGCGACCTGCTCACCGCCACCGCGACCGCCGGGCGTCGCGTGATGCCGGCGGGAGAATGGCTCCTCGACAACTTCCACCTGGTCGAGGAGCAGATCCGCACCGCGAAGCGGCACCTGCCCAAGGGGTACAGCCGGGAGCTGCCGCGGCTCGCGAACGGCGCCCATGCGGGACTCCCGCGCGCGTACGTGCTCGCGTCCGAGGCGATCTCGCACGGCGACGGCCGCGTCGATGCCGAGAGCCTCGCGCGGTTCGTGGCGGCCTACCAGGAGGTGGCCCCGCTCACGCTGGGCGAGCTCTGGGCCATCCCGATCATGCTGCGCCTGGCGCTCATCGAGAACCTTCGCCGCGTGGGCGCCCGCATCGCCGCGGGGATGCTCGACCGGAACCGCGCCTCGACCTGGGCGGAAGCGATGGTCGACGCGGCGCAAACCGACCCGAAGAGCCTGATCCTGGTCGTCGCCGACATGGCGCGCTCGGACCCGTCGGTGGCGGGGCCGTTCGTGGCCGAGCTCGCGCGCCGGCTGCGCGGCCAGGGCACGGCGCTGGCGCTGCCGCTCACCTGGATGGAGCAGCGGCTGGCCGAAGCCGGCAGCTCGATCGAGCAGCTCGTGCAGTCCGAGTCGCAGGAGCAGGCGAGCGACCAGGTCTCCGTCGGCAACACCATCGGCAGCCTTCGCTTCCTGGGCGCGATGGATTGGCGCGAGTTCGTCGAGACGATGAGCTTCGTCGATCGCGAGCTGCGCCACGATCCGGCGTACGGCGCCATGGACTTCGCGTCGCGCGACCGCTACCGCCACGCGGTCGAGGCGATCGCGCGTCGCGGCGTGCTCGCCGAGCGCGAGGTGGCGCGCAAGGCCGTCGAGCTCGCGCAGGAACGCGCGCGAACACACGGCCCGGGCGATCGCGCGGCGCACGCCGGGTTCTACCTGGTCGATGGCGGCCGCCCCCAACTCGAGCGGCACGCGGGCGTGCGCCTTGGCGTCGGGACGCGGATGCGTCGCGCGGTCGGGCTCGCACCCCTCGCGTCCTACCTCGCGGCCATTGCCGCCACGACCGCGGCCGCGAGCGCGGCGCTCCTGCTGCCGGCCGCGAGCGCGGGCATGCCGCCCGGGACGGCCGTGGCGCTCGCGATCCTGGTGGTGATCGTGGCGAGCCAGTTCGCGGTCGGCATGGTGAATTGGGTGTGCGCACTGCTCGTCGCGCCGGAGCCGCTCGCACGCCTGGATTTCTCCGCGGGCCTTCCGGCGCAGTTCCGCACGCTGGTCGTGGTGCCCACGCTCATCACCGACACGGCGGCGGTGGAGTCGCTGCTGGAGGCGATCGAGGTGCGCTTCCTCGCCAACCGCGACGATCACGTGCATTTCGCCTTGCTCACGGATTTCACGGACGCGCCGACCGAGGCCCGTGCGGCCGACGCGCCCCTGCTCGAGCTCGCCCGCGACGGGATCGCGCGCCTCAACGCCCAATACGGACACGATCCCGCGGCGCCGCGCGAGCCCTCGCAGGGCGACATCTTCTTCCTCTTCCACCGGCCGCGCCGGTGGAACGCGCAGCAGGGCGCGTGGATGGGCTACGAGCGCAAGCGCGAGAAGCTGGCGGAGCTCAACGCGCTGCTGCGCGGCCGCGGGCGCGAGCGCTTCAGCCTGGTGGAGGGCGACACGGTCGCCCTCACCAACGTGAGATACGTGATCACGCTGGACACGGACACGCAGCTCGAGCGCGACCGTGCGCGCGAGCTGGTCGGGGTGATGGCGCACCCGCTCAACCAGCCGCGCTTCGCGCCCACGGGAAACATCGTCGTCGAGGGCTACGGCATCATCCAGCCCCGCGTCGGCGTGAGCGTGCCGAGCGCGGGCCGCTCCTGGTACGCGCGGCTGCACGCGGGCGACGCCGGCATCGACCCGTACACGCGCGCCGTCTCCGACGTGTACCAGGACCTCTTCGCCGAGGGCTCCTTCATCGGCAAGGGCATCTACGACGTCGATGCGTTCGAGCGCGCGCTGGGAGGCCGTTTCCCCGAGAACCGCATCCTGAGCCATGACCTGCTCGAGGGCTGCTACGCGCGCTGCGGACTGCTGAGCGACGTGCAGCTCTACGAGGCGTTCCCGGCGAGCTACGCCGCCGACATGCGGCGCAGGCATCGCTGGATCCGGGGCGACTGGCAGCTCGCCGGCTGGCTGCTCCCGCGCGTTCCGGGCCCCGCGGGCAGCCGGCTCGACAACCCGCTCTCGGCGCTCTCGTGGTGGAAGATCGCGGACAACCTGCGCCGCAGCGTGGTGGCGCCGGCGATGGTCGCGGCACTGCTTTTGGGCTGGATCGCGCTGGCGCAGCCGGTGTGGTGGACGTGCGCGCTGGTCGCGATGCTCGTGCTGCCCGCGGCGAGCGCATCGGCTGCGCGTCTGCTGCGCAAGACCGCCGACGTGGCCTTCGGCCAGCACGTGCGCCAGGAAGCCGCGAGCGGCGCACGCCTCGTCGCGGAATCGCTGCTCGCACTGGCGTTCATGCCGTATGAAGCCGCGCTCGACGCGGATGCGATCGCGCGGACCGCGTGGCGCATGCTGGTGTCGCACAAGCGGCTGCTCGAATGGAATGCCTTTGCCGCCGACGCGGAGCACGCGGACGGCGGCGCGGGGTGGGTCGCGGCGCTGCGGCCCATGGCCGTGGGACCGGCCTTCGCGACGATCGCGGCATCGATGCTCGTGCGCGTCGCGCCCGCGGCGTTGGCACCGGCGGCGCCGTTGCTGCTGCTGTGGTTCGCGTCGCCGGCGATCGCATGGTGGATCAGCCGCACGCTCGTGCGCCGCGAAACCGGCATCACGCCCGGGCAGTCCATGTTCCTGCGCGGCCTTGCGCGGCGCACGTGGGGCTTCTTCGAGAGCTCGGTCGGAGCGGAAGACCACGGGCTGCCGCCCGACAACGTGCAGCAGCACCCGGGCACAGTGATCGCGCATCGCACCTCGCCGACCAACATCGGCCTGGCGTTGCTCGCCAACCTGGCTGCGCGCGACTTCGGCTACATCGCGGCGGGCGAGCTCGTGGAGCGCACCGCGCGCGCGATGGCCGCGATGCAGCGCCTGCAGCGCTACGACGGGCACTTCTACAACTGGTACGACACGCGCTCGCTCGAGCCGCTGCTGCCGCTCTACGTCTCGGCCGTCGACAGCGGCAACCTCGCGGGGCACCTCCTCACGCTGCGCCCCGGCCTGCTCGCGCTCGCGGACCTGCCGGTCGTCGACGCGAACGTGTTCGACGGACTGCGCGACACGGTCGCCGTTCTCGCCGCCGAGCTCGACCTGGAGGTCCCGGCGCTCGAGCGCATGCGCGAGCATCTCGACGCCGCGGGCGATGAGGCGGCGCCATCGCTCGGGTCGATGCGCCGCCGGCTGGCACAGCTCTCGAGCGATGCGGCGTTCATCGGCGCCTGGCTCGGTCCCGACGCGAGCGCCGAAGCGCTCTTCTGGTGCGCGGCGTTGCAGCGCCAGGCGCATGCGCTCGACGACGAGCTCGAGCTGCTGCTCCCGGCGCAGGGGCCATGCGGCGACCTGGAATCCGGCTCGCTGCCGACGCTGCGCGAGCTGGCCGCGCATCCCTTGGCCGGCGCGACCGCGCGCGAGCGCATCGCACGCATCGAGCAGCTGGCGCGGCAATGCCAGGAATTCACGCGCATGGATCCTGCGGTCGTCTACGACAAGTCGCGCCATCTTTTCGCGATCGGCTTCAACGTGGCCGAGCGCCGCCTCGACGCGAGCCACTACGACCTGCTCGCCTCCGAGGCGCGGCTCGCGAGCTTCGTGGGCATCTCGCAGGGCGGCATCCCGCAGGAGAACTGGTTCGCGCTGGGGCGGATGCTCGCGACACCCGCGGGCCAGCCGGTGCTCATCTCGTGGAGCGGCTCGATGTTCGAGTACCTCATGCCGCTGCTCGTCATGCCGACCTACGACAACACGCTGCTGGACCAGACGTGCCGTGCCGTGGTCGCACTGCAGGTCGCGTACGGCAAGCGCCACGGCGTCCCCTGGGGCGTCTCGGAATGCGGCTACAACGCCGTCGACGTCGCCCTGAACTACCAGTACCGCGCGTTCGGCGTGCCGGGTCTCGGCTTCAAGCGCGGGCTCGCCGACGACCTCGTCGTGGCGCCCTACGCGTCGGCGCTCGCCCTGATGGTCGATCCCGCGGCGGCGTGCGCCAACCTGCAGCGCCTCGCCGGCGCCGGGCTCGCGGGCCGCTTCGGGCTCTACGAGGCGATCGACTACACGCCCGCGCGGGTGCCGCGCGGACAGGCGGCCGTGGTCGTGCGCTCGTTCATGGCGCACCACCAGGGCATGGTCCTGCTGTCGATCGCGCACCTGCTGCTGGGCCGCCCGATGCAGCGGCGCTTCGAGTCGGACCCGATGCTGCGCGCCTCGCTGCTCCTGCTCCAGGAGCGCGTGCCGAAGGCCTCGGCGCTCTACTCGCGCCCCTCCGTGCACGCCCCGATCCACGCGGCGGCCGGCACGATGGACTCGCCGGTTCGCGTGCTGCAAGGCCCGGACGCAGCGGTGCCCGAGGTGCAGCTGCTCTCCAACGGCCGCTACCACGTGATGGTCACGAGCGCGGGCGGCGGCAGCAGCCGCTGGAAGGACATGGCGGTCACGCGCTGGCGCGAGGACGCGACGCGCGACAACTGGGGCACGTTCTGCTACGTGAGGGACGTCGAGAGCGGAAGCTTCTGGTCGGGCGCGCACCAGCCGTCGCTGCGCGAGGCGGACAGCTACGAGGCGATCTTCACCGAGTCGCGCGCCGAGTTCCGGCGCGTCGATGGCGACTTCGAGTCGCATACGGAGATCGCGGTGTCCGCGGAGGATGACCTCGAGCTGCGCCGGATGCGCATCACCAACCATGGCCGCACGCGCCGCACCATCGACATCACGAGCTACGCGGAGGTGGTGCTCGCGGCCGACGCGGCCGACGCGCTGCACCCGGCGTTCTCGAACCTGTTCGTGCAGACCGAGATCGTGGCGCAGGGCCAGGCCATTCTCTGCACGCGCCGTCCGCGCTCGCTCGACGAGAAGCCGCCATGGATGGTCCACCTGATGTCGGTGCACGGCGTGGATTCGCTCGGCGTCTCGTGCGAGACCGATCGAATGCAGTTCATCGGCCGCACGCGCTCGCTGATACGTCCCCACGCGATGACGCAGGCGCGCGATCTCACCAACAGCCAGGGATCGGTGCTCGACCCGATCGTGGCGATCCGCCACGTCGTGGCACTCGAGCCTCGGCAGACCGCCACGATCGACATCGCGACGGGTATGGCGCAGACGCGCGAGGCGGCGCTCGCACTCGCGGGCAAGTACCAGGACCGGCGCCTCGCGGACCGCGTGTTCGACCTCGCGTGGACCCATGGGGCGGTCGCCCTGCGGCAGATCAACGCGACCGAGGCGGACGCGCAGCTCTATGCGCGGCTCGCGAGCGCGGTGGTCCACGCGCACGCATCGCTGCGCGCGGAGCGCGGCGTGCTGCTGCGCAACCGCCGCGGGCAATCGGGATTGTGGAGCTACGCGATCTCCGGAGACCTGCCGATCGTGCTGCTGCAGGTGGGCGACGGCGACAACATCGAGCTGGTGCGGCAGATGGTGCAGGCCCACGCCTATTGGCGCCTCAAGGGACTCGCCGTGGACCTGGTGATCTGGAACGAGGACCGGGGCGGCTATCGCCAGGTGCTGCACGACCAGATCATGGGACTCGTCGCGGCGGGCGTGGAAGCGGCGGTGATCGACCGCCCCGGCGGCATCTTCGTGCGGCCGGCCGAGCAGATCGACGCGGAGGACCGCATCCTGCTGCAGTCGGTCGCGCGCGTGATCGTGAGCGACCGCCGAGGGACGCTTGCCGCGCAGCTCGCGCGGCGCGCGCCCGAGGCGAAGCATGCGCCGTTCGTGGCCACGCGAGCGCGCGAGGCCACGCGCCGGGAGCCCACGCCCGCGCCCGATCGCGTGCTCTCGAACGGCGTCGGAGGATTCAGCCCCGACGGGCGCGAGTACGTGATCACGCTGGCGGAAGGCGAGACCACGCCGCTGCCCTGGTCGAACGTGCTCGCCAATCCCGGCTTCGGCAGCGTGGTCTCCGAGAGCGGCGGGGCGTATACCTGGAGCGAGAACGCGCACGAGCTGCGCCTCACGCCGTGGAACGACGACCCGGTGACCGACGCATCGGGCGAGGCCTTCTACGTGCGCGACGAGGAGACCGGCCACTTCTGGTCGCCGGCCGCGCTGCCGTGCCGCGGCGCCGGCGACTACGTGACGCGCCACGGCTTCGGCTACAGCGTCTTCGAGCACCGCGAGGACGGCATCGAGACCCGGCTGTGCGTGTACGTGGCGATCGATGCCACGGTGAAGTATTCGTCGCTCAGCGTGCGCAACACGTCCGGACGGCCACGCAAGCTCAGCGCGACAGGATATGTCGAATGGGTGATGGGCGACCTGCGCGCGAAGACCGCCATGCACGTGATCACCGAGATCGATCCCGCGAGCGGCGCGATCGTCGCGCGCAACGCGTACAACACCGAGTTTCCGCAGCGCGTCGCGTTCTTCGACGTGGACGCGGCGGAGCGCGGCGTGAGCGGCGATCGCGCGGAGTTCGTGGGCCGCAACGGCGAGCTTTCCGCGCCGCAGGCCATGGCGCACGCGCGGCTTTCAGGCAAGGTCGGGGCGGCGCTCGACCCGTGCGCCGCGCTGCAGGTCGCGTTCGAGCTCGACGCGGGCGAGGAGCGCGAGATCGTCTTCCGGCTGGGAGCCGGCACGAATGCGGCCGAAGCGGCGCAGCTCGTGCAGCGCTCGCGCGAGCCGGGCGCCGCACGAGCCGCGTTGCGCGCGGTCCACGCGCATTGGGCGCACACGCTCGGGGCGATCCAGGTGCGCACGCCCGACGCCGCGCTGGACGTGCTCGCCAACGGCTGGCTGCTGTACCAGACCATCGCTTGCCGGCTGTGGGCGCGCACCGGCTATTACCAGTCCGGCGGCGCCTTCGGCTTTCGCGACCAGCTGCAGGACACCATGGCGCTCGTGCACAACGCGCCGCAGCTGGCACGGGAGCATCTCCTGCGCTGCGCCGCGCGCCAGTTCGTCGAAGGCGACGTGCAGCACTGGTGGCATCCACCGGGCGGGCGGGGCGTGCGTACTCGTTGCTCGGACGATTACCTGTGGCTCGCCCTCGCCGCGGCGCGCTACGTGAAGGCCACCGGCGACCGCGCCGTGCTCGACGAGCGCGTGGGCTTCCTCGAGGGACGGCTGGTCGATCCCGGCGACGATTCCTACTACGACCTGCCCGCCCGCAGCGCGGAGACCGCGAGCCTCTACGAGCACTGCGTGCGCGCGATCGAGCACGGCCTGCGCCACGGCCGCCACGGCCTGCCGCTCATGGGCTCGGGCGACTGGAACGACGGCATGAACCGCGTCGGGATCGAAGGCGCGGGAGAGAGCGTGTGGCTGGGATTCTTCCTGTGCGCGGTGCTCGAGCAGTTCGCGCCGCTCGCGCTCGCGCGCGGCGATGCGTTCGCGCAGCGCTGCGAGACCGAGCGCTCGCGCCTGCGCGCGAGCCTCGAGGAGCACGGGTGGGACGGGAGCTGGTACCGCCGGGCCTATTTCGACGATGGCTCCCCGCTCGGCTCGGCCGGCAACGACGAGTGCCGCATCGACTCGATCGCGCAAAGCTGGTCGGTGCTCTCGGGCGCCGCGCCCGCGGAGCGCGCGAAGCGGGCGATGCGGTCCGTGGACGAGATGCTGGTGCGCCGCGACAGCGCGATCATCCAGCTCCTCGACCCGCCATTCGATCGCTCGAGCCTCGATCCCGGCTACATCCGCGGGTACGCGCCGGGCGTGCGCGAGAACGGCGGCCAGTACACGCACGGCGCCATCTGGGCCGCGATGGCCTTTGCGGCCCTCGGCGATGGCGAGCGGGCCTGGGAGCTCACGTCGATGCTGAACCCGGTGAACCGCGCGCGCACGCCGCACGCGGTCTCGATCTACAAGGCCGAGCCTTACGTGATGTCCGCCGACGTCTACGCCGTGCCGCCACACGCCGGGCGGGGCGGCTGGACGTGGTATACGGGCTCCGCGGGCTGGATGTACCGGCTGGTCGTGGAGTCGCTGCTGGGCCTCGAGCGGGAAGGCGAGCGGTTGCGCGTGTCGCCGTGCCTGCCGCCGCACTGGCGCGAGCTCGTCGTGCGCTATCGCCACGGCGGCTCGATGTACGAGGTCACGATACGGCGGGCATTGCACGGCAACGAGCCGGCCTCGGGCGCCTGCTGCGTGACGCTCGACGGCGTGGAGCAATGCGACGGCTGGATCCCGCTGGTCGACGACGGGCTCGAGCACCGGGCCGTCGTGCACCACGCCAATGTTCGCCAGCGAACAGACCTTCCGGGGCCGCGCGCCTAAGCTTTGCGTCCAATGCCGCGGCGCGCGATCCGCCCGCCGCGGCGCCCATCCGGAGTCACCATGGACACGAAGCTCAATTTCATCCTGCTCGTCGCGGGTTGCGCCGTCGCGACCCACGCCGCAGGGCAAGTCACGTTCTACGACAGCGCGGACTACCGCGGCCGCTCCTTCACGACCGCCAAGTCCATGGACAACCTCGAGCGCCGCGGCTTCAACGACCGCGCCGCCTCGGCCGTCGTCGCCACCGATCGCTGGGAAGTCTGCGAGGATGCCAACTACCGCGGGCGGTGCGTGGTCCTGCGTCCCGGCCGCTACCCTTCGCTCGCCGCCATGGGACTCGACGATCGCATCTCCTCGCTGCGCGTCGTGGCGCAGGCCTCCCGCGTCGACGATCGGCGCTATGCCCCGGCGCCCGCCGCGATGCCGATGCCGTCGAACGATTATCGCCGGCGCAAGGGCGAGCACCTCTACCAGGCGCAGGTCACGTCGGTCCACGCGGTGGTCGGCTCCACCGGCCAGCACTGTTGGGTGGATCGCCACGAGGTGTCGCAGCATGACTCCGGGGCGAACGTGCCGGGGGCGATTGCCGGCGCGATCATCGGCGGCATCCTCGGTCACCAGGTCGGCGGCGGCCGCGGCCAGGACGTGGCGACCGTCGGCGGCGCGGTGGCCGGTGCGGCGGTCGGCGCCAACGTCGGGCGTGATCACAACGCACCCGCGCAGCAGGAAATCCAGCGTTGCTCCGACGGGCACGCAGAGGCGCGTCCCGATTTCTGGGACGTGACCTACGATTTCCGCGGGATCGAGCACCGGGTCGAGCTCACCTCGCCGCCGGGACCCACGATCAGCGTGAACGAGCAGGGCGAGCCGCGCGCCTGAGCGCCCCGCACCGGGGGGCGTTATGTGCGGTACCGAACGGACGCCGCCCCGGCCGCCGCGGAAAATGGCCTTCGTTTCTTCGCTCGAGGATGCAATGCCCGTACGCCTGCCCCGTCATCGATTCGCGCGCGCCGCTTGCGCGAGCGCCCTCGCCCTCGCGCTGCCGCTCCCGGGATTAGCGCAGCTGCTGGGGACCGCTTCCAGCTTCGCCGTGCTTGGTGCCACGCCGAACGTCACGAATACCGGGGCGACCGTGGTGAGCGGAAGCGTGGGCGTATGGCCCGCCGCTTCCATCACTGGATTCCCGCCGGGCAGCATCGTGCCGGGCACCGGCTCGCTGCACCTCGGCGACACGGTGGCGCAGCAGGCGCAGACCGATACGACCACCGCCTATAACACCCTGGCAGGCCTCACCGGCGCGGCG
>Ga0207698_10001867_pt1 | contig 12307 bp, 9 predicted proteins | sample KBSCornC22_FD_184298 | JGI IMG/M metagenome (GOLD analysis project Ga0207698, IMG submission 184298) | Corn rhizosphere microbial communities from Kellogg Biological Station, Michigan, USA - KBS Corn C2-2 (SPAdes) (version 2) | ecosystem: Host-associated > Plants > Roots > Rhizosphere > Soil ...
GCGGATGTCCTGGCCGGTGTGCGGATCGGGCCAGCGGGCGATGTCACCGACGGCGTACACGTCGGGCGCGCTGGTGAGAAGCAGCTCGTTGACCTTGACGCCGCGGTCCATTGCGAGGCCGGCCTGCTCGGCGAGCGAGAGGCGCGGGCGCACGCCGACGCCCATCACCACGAGATCGGCGTCGAGTGACGTGCCGTCGTCCAGCACCACGGCAGTCTTCTCGACGCGCGCCGGCTTGCGTCCGAGGTGGAAGACGACGCCCTTCTCCTCGTGCAGCGACTTGATGAAGCTGCCAAGCTGCGGGCCGAGCACTCGCTCGAGCGGCAGCTGCTCCGGAGCGACGACGTGCACGTCGAGCCCACGCGTGCGCAGCGAAGCGGCGGTCTCGAGGCCGATGAAGCTCGCGCCGACGACGACGGCACGTTTAGCGTTCTTCGCCGCGGCGATGATGGCATCGCTGTCGGCGAGCGAGCGCAGGTAGTGCACGCGCGGGTCGTCCTCGCCGGGCAGACCGAGGTGGATCGGGTCGGCGCCGGTGGCGAGGACCAACGCGTCGTAGCGGATGGGATCGTGACCCTCCACCTCGAGCCGCCTGGCGGAGGTGTCGAGGCGAGTGGCGCGCGCACGGACGATGGTGATGTCGTGCTGCTGGTAGAAGTCGTCGGGGCGCAGCGGGATCCACTCCGGCGGCGCGTTGCCGGCGAGATAATCCTTGGACAGGTTCGGGCGGTCGTAGGGTGACCGTCGTTCCTCGTCGACAATGGTGATGCTCCCCGTGTAGCCGCAGCGGCGCAGCATCTCGGCGGCGGCCGAACCCGCGGCGCCCGCGCCGACGATGACGACGTCGCGCGGCGTGACGCGTGGCGGATTCGCAGCGGGGTACGTAGGTGCGAGCGGATCGCGCTCTTCCTTCTTCGTGACGACCACGCGTTCGCCACGACGTTCGACGCGGTAGCAGGCCACGGGCGACAGCGCGGGTGCGCGCAGTGCTTCGCCGTTGCGCAGGCTGAAGCAGGCGTGGTGCCAGGGGCAGCGCACGGTGTCGCCGTCGATCACGCCTTCGGCGAGCGGGCCGCCGTAGTGCGTGCAGGTCGCGCCGATGGCGAAGTAGTCGTCGGCGACGCGTGCAAGCAGCACTGGATCGCCGTGGGCGTGGCCGAGCAGCGATGCGCCGGGTGCGAGCTCGTCGGCCACGACGCCGGCGGCGAGGTCGGGACCGGTGAGATTCCCTTCTTGCCCTGCCATCCACGCCTCCGGTGAGAAGAGTGGTGGCGAAGCTACTGATCGGGCGCGGCTGGCAACAGCAGGGTGAAAGTCGCGCCGCCGCCAGGTGTCTCGCTCAGACGGAGATCGCCGCCCAGCATGCGCGAGACTCGCCGGGCGATGGCGAGTCCGACGCCGGCGCCGTCGGCTCCGCTCGTCGTCGGCACGCGAAAGAATTCGTCGAATACGTGCTCGCGCATCTTTTCCGGGATCCCTGGTCCGTCGTCCACGATGCTGAGCGCGACGGAGTGACCGAGCGCCTGATCGGTGACGACGGACGCCTTCACCTGCACGCAGCCGCCCGCCGGCGTGTACTTCACGGCATTGGACAGCAGGTTGCCGAGCACCTGTCGCACGCGAACCGGATCCGTCTCCACCTTGTCGACGTTGGCCGGGGCCTCCATCTCGAGTTGGAGGCCGGCGCTGTTCGCCATCGCGCGATAGTCGTCCGCGACCTCGCGCGCGATGGCGATGACATCGGTTTCGTTGCGATCGATGCGCAGGCCGCCTTCCGAGGCGCGCGACAGCTCGACGAGGTCGTTCACCGTCTCGAGAGTGGTGGAGAGCAGGTGGCGGAGCCGCCACACGACCTGGATCTGCGACTCGGGCACCGGTCCGAGCACGCCATCCGAGAGGAGGTCGGCGTAGCCGAGCGCAGCGCCGATGGGATTCTTGAGGTCGTGTGTCACGCCCCGCATCAGCGCCGACTTGGACGCCATGGCGGACTCGGCATCGAGGCGGCCCTGCCGAGCTTCATGCGAGAGCAGGAGCGTGCGGCGCGCGAGATACGCAACGGCCACGAGGGCCAGCAGGGCGAGTGGCACGAGCGCGGTGGGTACGAGCACGTTGATGCGCTCGAGTCGCGTGATCTCGGCGCGCTCGGCCATCGTGCCAGCGGTGAGCACGTCCTCGAGTCGCTGCGTGGCGGCGAGCGCCGCCTCGACGGCCTCCCAGCGCTTGTTGCGCATCGCCACCGATGCCGCGCTGTTGACGGGCGCGGTGCCGTCGAGCAGCTCGTTGCGCAGCCGGTCGTCTTCCGCCTGCCAGATGCGAATCGCCGCCCAGGCACTCTCGGCGTGGGCCACGGCCTCCGGACTGATCTGGCGGACGAGCGAATCGAGCAGGTGCTCGTCGACCATCGTGGTGGCGCGCGCCGAGATCGCCGCGGACTCGGCGGCCGTCGACTGGATGCCGCCGCGCGCCTGCTCGCTGCGCGCCGCCGTCTCGATGGCGAGCGCCGCCTGGAGGTCGTTCACCCGCACCAGCGCGGGCGACGTGTACTCCGTGGCGTGCCGGCGAACCGCGGTGAGACGATTGCTGGTGACGAGTGGTGCAGCGAAGAGCAGCACGAGCGCGGCAGCGATGAGCACCAGGGGGAGCCACCACCACCTGGACAACCCAGCGAATGCGTCGGTGTGGCCGTATCTTGGGTCCGGTCGCTTCATTCAAGTCACCAGCTCTTACTATTGCCGTGCCCACTGCCCGCAAATCCTACGGTACCCGGCAGCGCTTCGTTGGCAAAGTGGTGTGTCGCTCCCTGCGGATGTACGCCGTACTGCTGGCTGTAGTTCCGCTCGCCTGTGGCGGAGGTGCGGAGCGTGCGGGTCCGCGCGTGGTGGGGGTCTCCAAGCAGATCAACGAGTTCCTGTACGAGATCGGCGCCGAGAGCGTGCTCGTGGCTCGCGACCTCACGTCCATCTACCCGCCAGCGATCCGCAGCCTGCCGTCGGTGGGATATCACCGGGCGTTGAGCGCGGAAGGGATCATCTCGATGCGCCCGACGATGCTGCTCACCGACGGCAATCTCGGTCCCGACGCCGTGGTGGAGCAGGTGAAGAAGGTGGGCATTCCCGTGTTGATCATGACACCGGGGAGCACGGTGGACAGCGCGCAGGCGCTGATGGCGCAGCTCGGCGAGCGGTTCGGGCGCAAGGCGGCCGCCGACAGCGTGATCGCAGCGTGGAAGCTGGACATGTCCCGCGCGCTCGCGGACTCGACACGGTGGATGGGTGCGCCGAAGCCACGCGTGCTCGTGATGCACTTCGGGCAGCTCAACAACAGCTATCTCGCCCTCAAGCGGGGCTCGCCGGCGGACCGGATCATCGAATGGGCGGGCGGCGTGAACGCGGTGGATTCGGTGGGCGGAATGATGCGACTCACGCCGGAGCTGATCGCCCGCGCCGCGCCCGACGTGATCATCGCCACCGACGTCGGCTTCGATCGAACGGGCAGCGCGCAGAAGTTCGCCGAGCTGCCCGGGGTGTCGCTCACGCCGGCGGCGAAGTCAGGGCGCATCTACCGGGTGGACGAAACCGAAGTGATGTACTTCAGTCCGCGGACGCCGGCGAGCATTCGCAAGGTCGCGGGTTGGCTGCATCCCGCGGCGACGAGCGCTGGTGCCCGGTGACGCCGCGCGGGTGACGTCATCGGCCCGACACAGCGACGCGAGCGCGCTGCTGCTGCTCGCCGCGCTGCTGGTGGTGGCGCTCGTGGTGTCGTGTGCCGTCGGTGCGTTCACCTTCTCGCCGGCGCGGATGGCGAGCTATCTCGCGCAGGCGATGGGGCTGACGTCGCCGAGCGAGACCGATGCGCTGGGGCGGAACGTGTTCCTCCAGCTGCGACTGCCGCGCGTGCTGCTCTCGGCGCTCACCGGCGCCGTGCTGGGTGTGTCGGGCACGATCATGCAGGGGCTGTTTCGCAATCCGATCGTCGAGCCCGGGCTGGCGGGAACGTCGGCCGGTGCCGCGCTCGGTGCGTCGCTGGTGTTCGTGCTCGGCGGTGGAACGTCGGCGCTCTCGGCGCCACTCGGATCGCTCGCCGTGCCGCTGATGGCGTTCGCCGGCGCATTCGGCGCCACGATGCTCGTGTACCGCGTGTCGTCGACGTTCGGCAAGGTGAACGTGTTCACGCTGCTGCTCGCCGGCATCGCGGTGAACGCGGTGTGCGGCGCGGGCACCGGCTTCCTGTCGTACATCGCGCGCGACCCGCAGGCGCGCAACATCACCTTCTGGAACCTCGGCACGTTCACCACCGCCGACTGGCGCGGCGTGCTGGTGGTGGCGGTGAGCTTCGTCGTCTGCTTCGTGCTCACGCTGCGCGATGCCAAGGCGCTCAACGCGCTGATGCTCGGCGAGGACGAGGCGGCGCTGCTCGGCATGAACCCGCAGCGGCTGATCATCCGACTGCTGGTGCTGAACACCATCATGGTGGCCACCGCGACGGCGATGGTGGGCGTGATCGCGTTCGTCGGACTGGTGGTGCCGCACGTGCTGCGGATGGTGAAGTCGTCCGACTACGGATTCCTGCTGCCGGGATCGGCGCTCCTTGGCGCGCTGATGATGGTGGTGGTGGACGTGGTGGCGCGCCTGATCATTCCGCCGGCGGAGCTGCCGGTGGGGATCATCACGGCGGTGGTTGGCGCGCCAGTGTTCCTCTGGATCCTGCTGCGACAGCAGCGGCGTGGCAGTGCCGGCTACTATGGATGAGTGCGCGCCCGTGAATGCGGCCGGCGTCCTCCTCCGCGACGTGAGCTACGTGGTGGGCGAGACCCGCATCCTGGACGACGTGAGCGTCCACTTCCGGCCCGGCCGGTTCAACGTGGTGCTCGGTCCGAATGGCGCGGGCAAGTCGACACTGCTGCGCGTCGCGACCGGACTCGCGTCGCCGACGAATGGTGCGGTGACCTACGACGGCGAGCCGCTCGCCGCCTTCGGCGCGCAGCGCCTGGCGCGCACGCGGGCCGTGCTGTCGCAGCACGTGGAGCTCGCCTTTCCGCTGCCGGTGGCCGACGTGGCGATGATGGGACGCTATCCGCACTACGCTCGCGTGCCCACGTCACGTGACCGCGAGATCGTGGACGCCGCGCTGGCGCTGGTGGGGATGACGGAGCGCGCGGCGCAGCCGTACTCCACCCTATCCGGCGGCGAGCAGCAGAAGGTGCAGCTGGCGCGCGTGCTGTCGCAGATCTGGACGGACGACCTGGATGCGGCAGGCCAGAGCTCGCGCTTCCTCTTTCTCGACGAGCCGACGAGCAGCCTCGACGTGCATTACCAGCTCCACCTGCTGGATGTGGCGCGCGGGCTCCTGGAAGGACGGTGCACGGTGGTCGCCATCCTCCACGACCTCAACGTGGCGTTCCGCTACGGGGATCAGTTCGTGATTCTCGAGAGTGGACGCGTGGCGTGGAACGGCGAGCGCGCCGACGAGATCCCTCTCCCTGTACTCGAGCGTGTGTTCCGCGTGAAGGCGCGGCGAGTGGGCAGCGCGGACGACGACGGCCCGCTGCTGCAGTTCACGCTCTGACGTCGTCACGGCCGGAGGACCGGAGGTCGGATTGCCCTCGCTTGACAAATCAAAATAATTTGTTTGATTAGGATCATGGCCGTCGCTACCACTCCCGATCTCGATCGCGCTGTCGCGCTCTTTCATGCGCTGTCGGATGCCACGCGTCTCGCGGCGCTGGACATGCTGCGTGATGGCGAGCGGTGTGTCTGCGAGCTGCAGGACGAGCTCGACGTGGCGCAGTCGCGGCTGTCGTTCCACCTGAAGGTGCTGAAGGACGCGGGGCTGGTGGAGGATCGGCGCGAAGGGCGGTGGTCGTACTACACCATCGTGCCCGGTGCGCTGGAGGAGGCGCACGATCTCGTCGTGCAGTTCGTCCCGAAGCCGGCCTTCGGCGGCCGAAAGCTGCAGGTCCTCAGTTCCAGGAACAGGTCCGGGGCTTCGGGGCGCTGCTGCGGTTGATCGATGAATCGAGGACTACGGAACGCGTGAGCGGCCGTTCGAATCATCAACATTTCTTGATCGAGGAGCGGAGCATGACTACCAACGTTGGCAGTGACATCACGGCGGCCGTACGCGAGAAGTACGGCGAGGCGGCGCGCCGCGTCCTGGGTGGTGAGAGCATCCCCGCCGACTGCTGCGGCAAGACGGGCTGCTGCAGCGGCGCTGCGGCGCCGTCGTGTGATCCCATCACCTCCAACCTCTACGCCACCGGCCAGACGGACGAGCTGCCATCGGCAGCGGTGCTCGCGTCGCTCGGCTGCGGAAACCCAACAGCGCTCGCCGAGCTGCACGAAGGGGAAGTCGTGCTCGACCTCGGTTCCGGCGGCGGAATCGACGTGCTGCTGTCGGCGCGCCGAGTGGGACCCACCGGCAAGGCGTATGGCCTGGACATGACGGCCGACATGCTCGAGCTGGCGCGGCGCAATGCCGAAGAGGCGGGAGTGAGCAACGTCGAGTTCCTGCGCGGGCAGATCGAACAGATCCCGCTGCCGGGCAACAGCGTGGACGTGATCATCTCCAACTGCGTGATCAACCTCTCGGGCGACAAGCGTGCCGTGCTCGCCGAGGCGTTCCGCGTCCTCAAGCCGGGCGGCCGGTTTGCCGTGAGCGACGTCGTGGTGCGCGGCGAGACGCCGGCCGACGTGCGAAAGAACATGGAGCTGTGGATCGGATGCGTGGCAGGCGCGCTCGAGGAGCAGGAGTTCCTCACCATGCTGCGCGACGTCGGCTTCGAGAATCCGAGCATCGAGCCGACGCGGATCTACCAGGCTGAGGACGCCGCCGCCTTTCTCGCGGGATCGGGGCTCGACGTCGACAGGTTCGCGCGGGAGATCGACGGAAAGTTCATGAGCGGCTTCGTGCGCGCCACCAAGCCCGGATCTTCGTCGAAGCCGCGCCGCGCCCTGCATGCGCTCGGCAAGAACGAAGACGATGCTTGCTGCGCACCCGGCTGCTGCGATTGAAGGGGCACTGCGATGATCACCGAAGGGCATGACGTCGCCGCTATCCGGCACGCTGCGCCGGAGGACCTGGCGGCCATCGAACGGCTTCTCGTCGCGAATCACCTGCCCACGGACGGCGTAGCCGACGCGCTGAATGGCTTCTTCGTCGCCGAGCACGGTGGCGAGCTGGTTGGTGTGGCGGGCGTGGAGGAATGCGAGGAGTTCGGGTTGCTCCGTTCCACTGCAGTGTCGCCCGAGTGGCGCGGTCGTGGTCTCGGGCGGCAGCTCGTGCAACGTGCCATCGCCGAGTCGGACACGAAGGGCGTGCAGGCGTTGTACCTGCTGACGACGACGGCCGAGCAGTACTTTCCCAGCTTCGGCTTCGCGAGAACGACGCGTGACGACGTGCCGGACGCGATACGTCGCACGGGCGAATTCACCGGTGCCTGTCCCGCATCGGCCACCGTGATGGTGTACGAGCTCGGGCGTCGGAACTCCGCTTCCTGATATCCGGTATTACGGGACGCGCTGCACCTCGCAACATCCAGCGCAGGGGGGTGACATGGAGGCGAGCATCACCTGGGCGCCGCTCCCGGCGACCTACGACCAGAACGACAACGGCAAGCTCGACCCGCGCGAACGTCGCGCGCTGCCGGACACGGCGTTCGCGTTTCGACGCCAGCGTGAGCTGCCACTGGTGGACGAGGAGTTCGTCCGCCAGGCGATCGAGGAGTTCGGCCCGGTGCTGGATGCCACGCCGGTGGAGCTGCGCACGGCGGCGGCGAACATCCGTGCGGCGGCCGCGCACTTCGGGGTGAACATCCCGTATGGCGCGCTGCGCCTGCCGGACGGCCTCGAGTAGACGCGCGGAAGGCGGGAGCGCAGAGGTACTTCCAGCTCGCGACAGCTCACCGGCCGAAACCCGTTCGGCCGGCTGGGCGTATGGTCCGCTGATATTTCAACACTTTCAGCGTTCGTCGTGTCCAAGGGGAGACGCCAGGTCTCCGCCCTTACCCGACCCACTCCATGCGCCTTCGTCCCACCATCACTCTCCCGCTGCTCGGCGTGCTTCTCGCCGCGCACCCCGTCGCCGCACAGCAGGCGACGACCGATTCCACGCCGAGTACGCGTGCGGTGCGCGCCGAGCGGCCGCCGGTGATCGATGGACGGGAGGACGATCCGGTGTGGCGCACGGTGCCGGCGACGTCGGATTTCCTGGAGTTCCAGCCCGCGGAGGGGAAGGCGCCCCGGTTCAAGACGGAGTTCAAGGCGGCGTACGACGACCACAACCTGTACGTGTTCGTCCGCGCGTACGATCCGCACCCCGACAGCATCATGACGGCGCTCACGCGGCGCGACGTACGCGGGCCGTCCGATCAGCTGAAGGTGATGATCGACTCGTACCACGATCGCCGCTCGGGATTCGAGTTTGCCGTGAACCCGGTCGGAGTGAAGCGCGACTACGCGATGTACAACGACCAGGACGAGGATCAGTCGTGGGATGGGATCTGGGACGTCGCGACGCGCATCGATTCGCTCGGCTGGACGGCGGAGTTCAGGATTCCGTTCTCGCAGCTGCGCTACGCGAACATGCCGTCGCACGTCTTCGGCTTTTCCGTGTGGCGCGACATCGAGCGATTCAAGGAGCGCACGAGCTGGCCTCTTTTCCGGGGTTCCAAGGGCGGCGTGTCGTCGCAGCTGGGACTGCTCACCGGCATCGACGACATCACGCGCTTCCACCGCCTGGAGGTGACGCCGTACGCGCTGGCGCGGAGCACGAACGTTCCGGTGACCGCAGCGCCGGCTGGCACCACGCCGTGGGCGCAGTCGCAGCGGGCGTCGGCCGGCGTCGACGTGAAGTACGGCGTGACACCAAACCTCACGCTCGACGCGACGGTGAACCCGGACTTCGGCCAAGTGGAAGCGGATCCGTCGGTGGTGAACCTGAGCGCGTTCGAGACGTTCTTCCAGGAGAAGCGCCCGTTCTTCATCGAGGGAACGGGACTGTACAACTTCGAGCTCAACTGCAGCATCGTGAACTGCGGCGGCGAGGGCCTGTTCTACTCGCGACGCATCGGCCGCGCGCCGCAGCTGTTCGGCCGCTACGCCGACGACGCATCGCCGAACGTGACGCCGATCCTCGGCGCGGCCAAGCTCACCGGCCGCCTGGCGGGTGGCCTGAACCTCGGCGTGCTGGAAGCGGTGACCGGGCGTGTGGAAGGGCTGAGCGACCGCACCACTGAGCCACGCACGAACTACTCCGTGGTGCGCGCGCAGCAGGACCTGCGAAAGGGCGAGACCAGCTTCGGACTCATCGCGACGGGTGTGAACCGCGCGCTCGACGAATGGACGTCACCCTTCCTGCGCAGCGACGCCTACGCGATGGGCCTCAACGCGCGCAACCGATGGTCAAATGGCCGTTACGAACTGTCGGGGAGCGTGACGGGCAGCTCACTGCGTGGTTCGCCACAGGCGATGCTGCTCACCCAGACCAGTCCCGTACACCTGTATCAACGTCCCGACGCCGGCTTGCCGCTCGACTCCAATCGCACCTCGCTCGGTGGCGACGCGGAAGAAGTGATCTTCGGCAAGACGGGTGGCCGGTACTTCCGCTTCCAGACGAGCTGGCAGCGCCAGTCGCCGGGCTTCGACGTCAACGACCTCGGCTACCTGCGCCGCGCGAACCAGCAGAGCTTCAACAACTGGGCGGCCGTCACGTTCCGCAACCCGAACCGCGTGTTCCGCCAACTGCAGGGCAACGTGAACGCGTGGGGCTACTGGACGTCCGCCGGGCTGCCGACGGAGCGCGCGCTGAACACCAACTGGCACGTCAACCTGCAGAACAACACGTGGGTGCATACCGGCGTCACCGTGGCGCAGCTCGGTGGCGTGTACTGCGACAACTGCGCGCGCGGCGGGCCGGCGTTCCGCGTCTCACCGGCGACGAACTACAACGTCGGGTGGCAAGGTGACGATCGCGGGCGAGTGGTACCGTCGGTCTTCACCAACCTGACGCGCGCGGACGATGGCCGCTCGCACACGATCGACGTGAGTCCGGAGCTTCAGCTCCTTCCGCTGCCGCAGCTCCAGCTCGACCTCACGGCGGAATGGAACCAGAATCACGACGACGTCCAGTGGCTGGGCAACTTCACCGACGCGGGAGGCACCACGCACTACACCTTTGCGCGACTGGAGCAGGAGACGCGCTCCGTGGGGGTGCGGGTGAGCTACGCGATGACCCCGGCGCTGACCTTTCAGCTCTACGCCGCACCGTTCGTCAGCCGCGGCGCGTACACGAACCCGCGCGAGCTGAGCGTGACCCCGCGTGCGCCGGAATACGCGGACCGCTACGCAGCCTACACGCCGCCGACGGGCACGTCGATGGGATTCGACGTGCTGCAGCTGCGCTCGAACAGCGTGCTGCGCTGGGAGTTCCGGCCCGGCTCGACGCTGTTCGCGGTGTGGACGCACGGGCGGGACGGATACGACGGCCAGTTCGTCGATCGACCGTGGCGGGATGAGTACGATGGGTTGTTTGCGCTGCATCCGAGCAATACGGTGCTGGTGAAGGTGGCGTACTTGCTCGATTGAACGGCAACACCGAGTACTTCGTACTCGAGTACTTCGTACCGAGACCGACATCCAGACCCCAAGAATGTCCCGTACCGGTCCCGGTGCGGCTGACCGATGCGCCGAGACAATGCGTCGGCACATTGCTGGGGCATCCCGCTGGGTCTGGGTACGAAGTACTTCAGTACCCAGTACTCGCAGTTGCAGTATCAAAGAGCCCCCCTCCCCGCCGCCCTCCCCGAAAAGATGCATCCCCCGAGGAACGTCCCCTCCAGCGATCGATACCCGTGCATCCCCCCGCCGCCGAAGCCGGCCACCTCGCCGGCGGCGTACAGTCCGGGCACGGGCGTGCCGTCCGTACCCAGTACGCGCGACGAGAGATCGGTCTGCAGCCCGCCGAGTGACTTGCGCGTGAGGATGTGCAGCCGCACGGCGATGAGTGGGCCGGCGTCGGGATCCAGCAGGCGATGCGGCTTCGCGACGCGAATGAGCTTGTCGCCGAGATAGTTGCGCGCGCCGCGCAGGGCGGTGATCTGGAGATCCTTGGTGAACGCATTGTCGATCTCGCGGTCGCGCGCCAGCACTTCGCGTTCGACGACGCTGAAGTCGAGCACTGCGTCCGGCGTGAGCGCGTTCATGCGCCGCACGAGTGCAGCAAGGTCGCGCTCGACGATGAAGTCCGCGCCGCGCTCCATGAACGCCTTCACCGGCGCCGGCGCGCCCTTGCCGACCCGGCCGAGCACTCCGCGCACGCTCCTGCCCGTGAGGTCCGGGTTCTGCTCCGAACCGGAAAGAGCGAACTCCTTCTCGATGATCTTCCGGCTGAGGATGAACCACGTGTGATCGTGGCCGGTGCGCATGATGTGCTCGAGCGTGCCGAGCGTATCGAATCCGGGAAAGAGGGGCACCGGCAGCCGGTTCCCGCGCGCATCGAGCCAGAGCGACGACGGGCCCGGCAGGATGCGGATCCCGTGCATCGGCCAGATGGGCGCGAAGTTCTCGATGCCCTCGGTGTAGTGCCACATGCGATCCTCGTTCACCGTGCGCGCGCCGGCGGTGCGTGCGACGACGAGCATGCGTCCGTCCACGTGAGCGGGTACGCCCGAGAGCATCTGCTTCGGTGGCTTGCCGAGGCGCGGGGGCCAGTTGGCCCGCACGAGGTCGTGATTGCCGCCGATGCCCCCCGACGTCACGATCACCGCGGCCGCGCGAAGCTCGAAGTCGTCGATGACGTCGCGAGATGACGCCACGCCGCGCGGCACGTCGCTCGGCGCGAGGATGTCGCCGCGCACGCCGACCACGGCGCCTCGCTCGACGATCAGTTCACTCACGCGGTGCCGGAAGCGCAGCGTGACGAGGCCGGCGTCCACGGCGGCACGAACGCGCCGGACGAACGGCTCGAGCAGCCCCGGGCCCGTGCCCCATGTGATGTGAAAGCGTGGCACCGAGTTGCCGGGACCCGTTGCGAGATAGCCGCCGCGCTCCGCCCAGCCGACCACGGGGAAGAATCGCACCCCGCGTTCGTGCAGCCACGCGCGTTTTTCGCCGGCGGCAAAGTCCACGTACGCTTCCGCCCAGCGGCGCGGCCAGTCGTCCTCCGCGCGGTCGAAGCCTGCCGTGCCCACCCAGTCCTGCCATGCCAGCTCGCGCGAATCGCGAATGCGCATGCGGCGCTGCTCGGGTGAATCGACGAGGAACAGCCCGCCGAACGACCAGAACGCCTGTCCGCCGAGGCTCTGTTCGGGCTC
>Ga0207698_10001869_pt1 | contig 12302 bp, 13 predicted proteins | sample KBSCornC22_FD_184298 | JGI IMG/M metagenome (GOLD analysis project Ga0207698, IMG submission 184298) | Corn rhizosphere microbial communities from Kellogg Biological Station, Michigan, USA - KBS Corn C2-2 (SPAdes) (version 2) | ecosystem: Host-associated > Plants > Roots > Rhizosphere > Soil ...
CCCGTATCGCTGGCGGATATCGCCGAGCGCCAGGAGATATCGCTGTCCTATCTGGAACAATTGTTCGCCAAGCTTCGGCGCGGCGGTCTGGTGACGAGCGTGCGCGGGCCCGGCGGCGGCTATCGTCTCAGCCGTCCCTCAGCTGAGGTGCGCGTCGCCGACATCATCGTTGCCGTGGATGAGCCGATTACGGCCACGCGCTGCCGGGCGGGAAGCCCAAAGGGATGCACCGGAACCAGCACGCGCTGCGTCACCCACGATCTCTGGGAAGAACTCGGGCGGCAGATACACGTTTTCCTTTCTTCGGTGTCGCTGGCCGATGTGGTGGAGAAGCGCGTTCTCGGCCGCACGCGGCCCTGCGACGGACAGGCCAACGACAATCGTGCGGCCGCGTAAGAAATAGATTCGTCATGCATTACATCGATCACAACGCGACGTCGCCATTACGGCCGGAAGCACAGGCCGCCACGGAGCGTGCGCTCGCCGTCGGCGGCAATCCATCTTCCGTACACGGACGGGGCCGCGCAGCGCGGGCCATCGTCGAGGAGGCGCGCGAGCAGGTGGCGTCGCTTGTCCGCGCGCGTGCGCGGGACGTGATCTTCACAAGTGGCGGCACGGAAGCCAATGCGCTTGCACTCTGGGGCGCCCTCGGCGGCGGCGCCGAAGCGGGCGAGCGCATCACTAGGCTGTTCGTTTCTGCGATCGAGCATGACAGCATCCTCGCGAATGCGGTTGCAATCGCGGAACGTAGCGCAGGCACACGCCTGACCGTGATCCCGGTCACAAAGGATGGCGTCGTCGATCTGGGCGCGCTCAGCGACGGCTTGCGCGAAGGCAAAGGCCGCGCGCTGATCGCCGTGATGGCGGCGAACAACGAGACCGGCGTCATCCAGCCGATTGCCGCGATCTCTGCGCTCGCAAAGGAATATGGCGCGCTGTTGCTGGTTGACGCCGTGCAGGCAGCGGGCAAAACCGATATGGATTTTTCCGCGGTCGATTACCTGTCGCTTTCGGCACACAAGATCGGCGGCCCGCAGGGCGTTGGCGCTCTGGTCGTGAAGGAAAGCGTGCCGTTTGCAGCACAGATGCTGGGCGGCGGTCAGGAACGCGGGCTGCGCGCGGGTACGGAGAACGTCGCCGGCATTGCAGGCTTCGGTGCCGCGGCCGCCGCTGCGAAAGATGTTTCGAATACGCTTCGTGATGTGTTTGAGGCGCAACTCCTTCGTGTTGTGCCGGATGCTGTGATTTTCGGCACCCATGCGCCTCGCTTGGGCAACACGTCAAACTTCGCGCTGCCCGGCATTGCGGCGGAGACCGCACTGATGGCGCTCGATCTCGACGGTGTGATGATCAGTTCCGGTGCTGCCTGCTCGTCCGGCAAGGTAAAGCCGTCGCATGTTCTGAAGGCGATGGACGTCGCGGACGATCTCTCAGGTTCCGCACTACGCGCGAGCTTCGGTTGGAATTCCACGCAAGCCGATGTCGACGCCGCTATCGCGTCGCTGGTGAAATTGGCGCAGCGTGTCCGCGCGCGGGAGGCTGCATAATGGCCGCTGTTGAAACCCGCGAGAAGGTCGCCGCGCTCGGCGAGAAGTACAAATACGGCTTCGTCACCGATATCGAGATGGAGCGCGCGCCGAAGGGCCTCAATGAGGACACGGTGCGTTACATCTCGGCCAAGAAGAACGAGCCGGAATGGATGCTGGAGTGGCGGCTGTCGGCGTTTCGCCGCTGGCTCGAGATGCGCGAACCGACCTGGGCGCGCGTGCACTATCCCAAGATCGACTACCAGGGCGCCTACTACTACGCCGCGCCCAAGAACACACCGCTGAAGCAGAGTCTCGACGAGGTCGATCCCAAGCTGCTCGAGACATACAACAAGCTCGGCATTCCGCTCAGCGAGCAGATGCTGCTCGCGGGCGTGGCGGTCGATGCGGTGTTCGATTCCGTCTCGGTCGCAACGACCTTCAAGGAGAAGCTCTCGGAAGCGGGCGTGATCTTCTGCCCAATCTCGGAGGCGATCCGCGACTATCCCGACATGGTGCGCAAATATCTGGGCACGGTCGTTCCGGTCACCGACAATTTCTTCGCCACGCTCAATTCGGCGGTGTTCTCCGACGGCACGTTCGTTTACGTGCCCAAGGGCGTGCGCTGCCCGATGGAGCTGTCGACCTATTTCCGCATCAATGCGAGCGAGACCGGCCAGTTCGAGCGCACGCTGATCATCGCGGATGAGGGCGCGTATGTGAGCTACCTTGAAGGCTGCACCGCGCCCAAGCGCGACGAGAACCAGCTGCACGCCGCGGTGGTCGAGCTAGTCGCGCTGAAGGGCGCGGAGATCAAATACTCAACCGTGCAGAACTGGTACCCCGGCGACGAAGAAGGCCGCGGCGGCATCTTCAATTTCGTCACCAAGCGTGGCGATTGCCGCGGCGACCGCTCCAAGATTTCGTGGACCCAGGTCGAGACCGGCTCGGCGATCACCTGGAAATATCCATCCTGCATCCTGCGCGGCGACGACACGGTGGGCGAATTCTATTCCATCGCCATCGCCAACCATTTCCAGCAGGCCGATACCGGCACCAAGATGATTCATCTGGGCAAGAACACGCGCTCGCGCATCGTGTCCAAGGGCATCAGTGCGGGCAAGGCACAGAACACCTATCGCGGGCTTGTCAGCGTGCATCCGAAAGCCGAAGGCGCGCGCAACTACACCCAGTGCGACTCGCTCCTCATCGGCGGCGAGTGCGGCGCGCACACCGTGCCCTATATCGAGAGCCGCAATCCGTCCGCGCGCGTGGAACACGAAGCGACGACCTCCAAGATCGCCGAGGATCAGCTCTTTTATTGCCTGCAGCGCGGCATTCCGCAGGAGGAAGCGGTGGCGCTGATCGTCAACGGCTTCTGCAAGGAAGTTCTGCAGCAGCTCCCTATGGAATTCGCGGTCGAAGCCCAGAAGCTCGTTGGCATCTCGCTTGAAGGGAGCGTGGGATGAGCGAAGAGAGCAAGAAGAAAGACGAACGGATGGGCCTCGGGATCGCTCTGGGGACCAGCTTTGGTGTCGCGATCGGTGTCGGGCTCGGTTCGGCGTTTCACAATCTGGCAATCGGCATCGCGATCGGTGTCGCACTCGGCGCGGGCCTCGGCGTCGTCTTTGGTGCGATGCCGGGCGGATTCACGAACGAAAAAGAATGAGCATGCTTCAGATCAAAGACCTTCACGTTGCCGTCGATGGCAAGGAAATCCTCAAAGGCTTGAGCCTCACCGTGAACGCGGGCGAGGTGCACGCGATCATGGGGCCGAACGGTTCGGGCAAGTCGACGCTGTCTTATGTGCTGGCCGGCCGCGCGGGTTACGAGATCACGAGCGGCAGCATCGTCTACAAGGACGAGGACCTGAATGCGCTGGCGCCGGAAGAGCGTGCGGCGAAAGGCATCTTCCTTGCCATGCAGTACCCGGTCGAGATTCCGGGCGTGACCACGATGACGTTCCTAAAGACCGCGCTGAACGCGCAGCGCCGCGCACGCGGGGAGAGTGATCTCGATGCGCTCAACGTGCTCAAGCGCGTGCGCGAGAAGGCAGGTAGCCTGAAGGTCTCGGAAGAGATGCTGAAGCGCGCATTGAACGTGGGTTTCTCAGGCGGCGAGAAGAAGCGCCTCGAAATCCTGCAGATGGCGCTGTTCGAGCCGAAGCTGGCGATCCTCGATGAAACCGATTCCGGGCTCGATATCGATGCGCTGAAGCTGGTGGCGGAAGGCGTGAACACCTTGCGCTCACCGGAGCGCGCGATGCTGGTGATCACGCATTATCAGCGCCTGCTCAACTACATCGTGCCGGATCGCGTGCATGTGCTGTCGGCCGGAAGGATCATCCGCGAAGGCGGCAAGGAGCTGGCCCACGAGCTCGAAGCCAAGGGCTATGCGCAGATCGTGAAGGACGCGGCATGAACGCGGCGCTTTCCAGGCTCGACGCGCGGCGCGCCGAAGCGGCGGAGCAGTTCCGCATGCGCGGTGTCCCGCATCGTCGCGTCGAGGCCTGGAAATACTCTGATCTTCGTGCGGTCACGGATGCCGACGCCGTTTCAAACGCCGGTGCGGCGCAATGGACGATCGAACACCGTTCCGGCGATGTCGAATTCGTCGATCTCTCCAGCAGCGCGCAGCCGGATTGGGTGCGCGCGCATCTTGGCGCCCTCAAGAGCGACAGCGCGATGGGCGCGGCGTCGTTTGCGTTCGCCCATGCCGGCTTTGCGCTGCGCGTTCCGCGTGGGCAATCCGGCGAGGTTCGTGTGAACTTTGCCTCCGCCGGTCAGGCGCGCGTCCTGATCGTGCTGGAAGAGGGCGCAAGCCTTCGCTACGTCGAAACGGTCCCGGGCCATCTCGAGGGTCTGCAGAATATCGGCACAGAAGTCCGTGTTGCTGAGAACGCGCATTTCACGCACGCGCGCACGGCACTCACTTCGGCCAAAGCGGTGCAGATTGCCGATATCGCGGGCACGGTGGCACGGAACGGGTCTTACCGGCTTACCAGCGGCGCGTTCGGTGCCGAGCTTTCGCGCCTCGAACTCAAACTTTCGCTGGACGGTGAGGGCGCCGAAGCGCATCTCGCCGGCGTTGGCGTTCTGGCCGACGGCACGCATGCCGATGTCACGACGCATATCGTTCACGCGGCGGGCAACACGCGCAGCACGCAGCTCTTCAAGAACGTCGCAGGCGGAAAGTCGCGGGCGGTCTATCAGGGCCAGATCACCGTCGCGAAAGGCGCGAACGGATCGGACAGCCGCCAGACGGCAAAGGCGCTGTTGTTGGGCCAGCGTGCCGAAGCGGACTTGAAGCCCGAACTCGAAATCTTCGCCGACGACGTGAAATGCGCCCATGGCGCCGCTGTCGGCGATCTCGATGTGGATTCGCTGTTCTATCTCCGCGCCCGCGGCATTCCGGAAGCTGAGGCGCGCAATATGCTCATCCGCGCGTTCCTGGAAGAAGCCGTTGAGGAAATCGCAAACGACGATATTCGCGCTTTGCTGTGGCAGGCGGTCGAAGACGCATTGCCGCGCGCCATGGAGAGCCGTCCATGAACGCGCCAACGAAAATCAAGGCCGCATTCGATCCGAAGGCTGCGCGCGCCGATTTCGAAATTCTCTCCCGCGAGGTCTACGGCAAGCCGCTCATTTATCTCGACAGCGCCGCCTCGGCGCAGAAGCCCAAGCAGGTGCTGGCCGCGATGCGCGATTTCGCGACCAGCGAATACGCCAACGTCCATCGCGGGGTGCATTTCCTCTCGGCGGCGGCGACCGAACGCTATGAGGCAGCCCGCGAGCGCGTTCGCAAATTCCTGAACGCCGCGCGCGCCGATGAGATCGTGTTCACACGCGGCGGCACCGAGGCCGTCAATCTCGTGTCCTATTCCTTCCTCGCGCCGCGCATCCAGCCGGGCGATGAGATCGTGCTCACGGTCATGGAGCATCACTCCAACATCGTGCCGTGGCATTTCCTGCGCGAGCGCCATGGCGCTGTGCTGAAATGGGTCGATGTCCGCGACGACGGTTCGCTCGACATCGATGCGCTGGACGCTGCCATCGGGCCTAAGACGAAACTCGTGGCCGTCACGCATATGTCGAACGTGCTGGGCACGGTGACGCCGCTCAAGGACATCGTCGCGCGCGCGCATGCGAAGGGCGTGCCGGTGCTTGCCGATGGCTGCCAGGGCGCCGTGCATCAGATCGTCGATGTGCGCGATCTCGATGTCGATTTCTACGTCATCACCGGCCACAAACTTTACGGGCCCACGGGCATCGGCGCGCTTTATGCGAAGCGCGCGCACCTGAAGACCATGCGGCCGTTCAATGGCGGCGGCGAGATGATCCGCGAGGTTGGGCGTGATGTGATCACCTATGCCGATCCGCCTGCTCGCTTCGAGGCCGGTACGCCGCCCATCATCGAGAGCGTCGGGCTGGCCGCGGCACTCGATTATCTCGACAGTTTCGACCGCGCTGCCGTCATGGCGCATGAGCACGATCTGCTCGCCTACACGCGCGATCAGCTGCGGCGGTTCAACTGGCTCCGGGTCATCGGCGATGCGCCGGACAAGGGCGCGATCCTGTCCTTCGAGACCGACGGCATGCACGCGCACGACGTCGCCACCATTCTGGATCGAGAGGGCGTGGCGGTCAGGGCGGGGCACCATTGCGCGCAGCCGTTGATGGAGCGCTTCGGCGTCGTCTCCACCACGCGCGCCTCCTTTGCACTTTACAACACACGGGACGATGCCGATGTGCTGATCGCAGCGCTCGAAAAAGCGCGGAAGATTTTGGGCTGATATGGACGATACGCTGCGCGAACTCTATCAAGACGTGATCCTCGATCACTCGCGCCACCCGCGCCATTTCGGGCCGCTGGAGCACGCCACCCATGTGGGCGAGGGCTACAACCCGCTCTGCGGCGACCGCGTGAAGGTCTATCTCGGATTGGACGGTGACAACCGCATCCGCGATATCAAGTTCGAAGGCAAGGGCTGCGCGATCAGCCAGGCGTCTGCGTCGCTGATGACGGACATGCTTACCGGCCGCTCGGTGGAAGAGGCCGAGAAGCTGATGGGCGGTTTCCTGCATCTGGTGAAAGGTGAGGAGAGCAGCGGCGAACTCGAGCCCGACGATCGCGAACGGCTAGAGGTCATGGCCGGCGTCTCGGCGTTTCCGATGCGCGTCAAATGCGCAACGCTTGCCTGGCACACGATGAAATCGGCACTGGAGGGCGGCGAAACCGCGAAATCCGAATGAACGCCGAACTGCAGAAAATCGAAACCGAAACCTCCGCCATCCCGCCGGAAGAGCTGGAGGCGTTCACGGCGAAGCTTATTGCCGCGATGAAGACCGTTTATGATCCGGAAATTCCGGTGGACATATACGAACTCGGTCTTATCTATAAGGTGGACGTCGCAGACAACAAGGACGTGAAGGTCGATATGACCCTCACCGCGCCGGGCTGTCCGGTGGCGGGCGAGATGCCCGAAATGGTGAAGTCGGCGCTCGAAACCGTCGAGGGCATCGGCAACGTGACCGTCGAAATGACCTTCGATCCGCCATGGACGCCCGAACGGATGAGCGAAGAAGCCAAACTCGAACTGAACATGTTCTGATGGAAACGATAGCCCCGACCAGACCACGACGCGAGCGCCCCAAGGCGGTGCGGCTCACCGATGCCGCGGCCGCGCGCATCCACGAGATCATGACGAATGCGGACGGCAAGGTTCTGGGCGTTCGCGTGGGCGTGACCAATGGCGGCTGCGCCGGGATGAGCTACACGATGGACTATGCCGAAGACGTCAAGCCGCTCGACGAGGTGGTCGAAGACAAGGGCGTGAAGATATTCATCGAACCGAAGGCGATCCTCTTCCTGATCGGAACCGAGATGGATTTCGTGCGCGAGAAGCTCGGCGCGCGCTTCGTGTTCAACAACCCGAACCAGACCGCCGCCTGCGGCTGCGGCGAAAGCGTCTCGATCGAACCGGCGAAGGCCGACTAGAGCGTTTTTGGCAATTCTAATCCGTCATGGCCGCCCTTGAGGCAGCCATCCATCTGGCGCGCGTCCGCGCGCCAAAAAGACTATGCGAGCGTGCAGTTCAATTTCTATGGCTTGATCGCCAGATGTGGACATGCCTCTTCACGCACGCCTTGACGGAAGTTGGATGGCCGGGTCCCGCCTACGCTTTTAGCTTCGGCGGGCAAGTTTGAACTCACTCGGCCGCCGTAGCTTTAGCGAAGGCGGCAAGCCCGGCCATGACGAGTTGGGTGAATTAAACCCAGACTACCTTAATCCATCACCACGGCAGCGGGCCTTCGTCGTTGGAATAGGTTCCGGTCGGTCCGTCATCGTCGAGCAGCGCGAGGCGCACTGGTTCGCGGGCACCTTCTTCCACCGTGCGCGTCCCATGGAAATTGTTGAGCGCGGTCTTCGTATAGCCGGGGCAGGCGGCGTTGACCTTGATACCCTCCGGCGCCAGGTCGAGGGCGAGGCCGACCATGACGGCATTGAGCGCCGTCTTCGATCCCGAATACATCCCGAAGAGCATGCGCAGATGTTCGCCACCTTCGCCCAGGGTTCGGGTGAGCGAGCCGACCCCGCTCGACACGATCACGATGCGCTGCGATGTGCCTTTGCGCAGCAGCGGCAGCATGGCCTGCGTCACCGCGATGACGCCAAACACGTTCGTCTCATAGACGGCTCGGATATCGTCCAGCTTGGCGGTGCTGAATTTTCCTTTTCTGACGATCTCTTCGACGGTGCCTTGGGGGTTGCCAATCTTGGAAATGCCGGCGTTGTTCACCAGAATATCGAGATGACCGAACTCCGCCTCGATTCGTTGGGCCGCGGCGGCAATCGATTTTTGATCCGTGACGTCGAGTTGCACGGCATGCGCCGCTGGGCCGATTTCAGCCGCAGCCTTCTTCCCGTTCTCGAGGTTTCGCGAGCCGACCAGCACCACTATCCCCTTGGCGGCGAGGTCCTTCGCGATCTGGAGGCCGATGCCCTGGTTGGCGCCGGTGATGAGAGCGATACGTTTGTCTTGCATGGCAGTCTCCTTCAGCACTTGTGGTCAGGACCGCCGGGCTGCGCTATAACGGAGAAGCGGAACGACACTCCGTTTATACGGAACGATGTTCCGTTTATCAAGAGGTCTGGGTGACCAAAACGCGGGAACCTGTGAGAGACGAGCCGGAACCCGCCAAACGCGCGGATGCGAAGCGGAACGTCGAGGCTTTGCTGAAAGCGGCGCTGGCTGTTTTCGCAAAATCCGGTGTCGATGCGCCGGTGCGCGATATCGCGGAGAAAGCGGGGGTAGGGGTCGGAACCGTCTATCGCCATTTCCCGCAGCGTTCGGATTTGATCGTTGCCGTGTTCCAGCAGGAAGTGGATGCGTGCGCCGACGCGGCGGCGGCGCTGAGCGCAAAGCATGCGCCGGGCGAGGCTTTGGCGCAGTGGCTCTATCGCTATCTGGATTTCGTTTCTGCGAAGCGCGGTCTCGCGGCGGCGCTCCATTCTGGCGATCCGGCTTATAGTGCGCTTCCAACCTATTTCGACAAAAGACTGCGACCGGCGTTGCGCGGCCTACTGGATGCCGCAATTGCCGCGGGTGAGATTCGCTCCGATGTCGAACCCAACATGCTGATCAGCGCTGTTGCGAGCCTTGGCGCCGGCGGGCGGCAGTGGGACCCTGCCAAGGCGCGCAGTATCTTGGCCTTGGTGATCGACGGCTTGCGCTATGGCGCGGCGGGCAAGCGATGAGCGATCCACATCGCTTCGACGATCTGTTCGCGGAATTCGGCCCCATCCAGATCCGCCGGTTCTTCGGCGGCGAGGGTATCTATGCCGGCGACATCATGGTCGGGATGGTGTTCGACGACATCATCTATTTCACGACCGACGCAACGACACGCGCGGCCTTTCTCGCCGAAGGCTGCAAACCCTTCACCTTCCTCAAGCGCAGCACGGGCGAGACTGTCGCGACGCACTGGTATTCTGCCCCGGACCGCCTTTACGACGATCCGGAAGAACTGGCTGAGTGGGCGCGTATAGCGCTCGGCGTCGCGTCTGCTTTGGAAACGACGCGGAAGAAACAGGCGAAACGCGCCCGCGTTTCCGCGGCGGTGCGGTCCAAGAAGAAGCGCTAGAGCTGGTTGTGATCACATCGATCTCATAGCCGTCATCCTGAGGTGCCCGGCACTGCCGGGCCTCGAAGGATGACATCGCCATGGTGCGTGCTTCGAGGCACCGCTTCGCTGTGCACCTCAGCATGACGGCATTTGAGATCTGCACACCGACAAGTCACAAACCGCTCTGCTTCACCAAAGACGCACGCGCTTGTCGGGCGCGAGGTAATATTTGTCGGGCGGCTTGATCTCGAAGGCCGCATACCAGCCGTCGTCGTTGCGCACCACACCGTTGACGCGATAGGCCGCGGGGCTGTGCGGGTTCGACAGGAGGCGTGCGCGCTCGATCGCGTCGCGGGTCTTTTCGCGCCAGCTCTGCGCGTAAGCGAGATAGAAGCGCTGGTCGCCGGTATAGCCGTTCAGCACCGGTGCGGGCTTTCCGTGCAGCGACAAATGATAGGCCTTGTAGGCGATGACGAGGCCCGCCACGTCTGCGATATTCTCTCCGAGTGTGAGCTGGCCGTTGATGTGGATGCCGGGCAGGGGCTCATAGGCATCGTACTGCTTGGCCAGCGCCGCGGTGCGAGCATCGAAATTCTTGCGGTCCTCATCGGTCCACCAGCTCCGGAGCACGCCGTCGCCGTCGTACTTCGAGCCCTGGTCGTCGAAGCCGTGGCTGATCTCGTGTCCGATGGTCGCGCCGATCTCGGCATAGTTCACCGCGTCGTCGGCGTTGGCATCGAAGAACGGCGGCTGCAGGATGCCGGCGGGAAACACGATCTCATTGAGCGTCGGATTGTAGTAGGCGTTGTTGGTCGGCACCGACATGCCCCACTCCGTGCGATCGACCGGAGAGTCGAGGCGCGTGACGCGTCGGTTCCACTCGAATTCCGTCGTGTTCTGGAGGCTCGCGACCAGATTGTCGCGCCAGACGATAAGCGCCGCGTAGTCGCGCCAGTGATCGGGATAGCCGATCTTGGGCATGTATTTCGAAAGCTTGGCAAGCGCCTTTTCACGCGTCGCTGGCGTCATCCAGGACAGCGTCTTGATGTCGTCGGCGTAGGCCAGAAGCAGGTTGTGGACGAGCGCATCCGCTTTGGCCTTGGCTTCGGGCGGGAAATATTTCGCAGCGTAGAGCTTGCCCAGCGCCTCGCCCATCTGGTTGTCGAGCAACTGCACGCCGCGCGTTTGGCGGTCGAGCTGTTGGGTCTGACCACGCAGCACCACGCCGAAGAAGGCGAAATCTGCGTCGTCGTATTTCTTGGGGAGAGCGGCGGCGAAGGCGTGGAGGTAGCGCGTCGTCAGATAATCGCGCCACACCGAGACCGGCGTCGCCGCGAAAACCTCCGCAAGCTTCGGAAACGCGGAGCGCTCAGCCACGATCACCGTGCGCTCGCCTTTCGGCGATGTCATCGGGATATTCGCGGCCGCCAGGAACGCGCGCCACGGGAATTGCGGCGCCATCTTATCGAGATCGGACCCAGGCATCGGATTGTAAGTCTTCTCTGCATCGCGCCGATCGGCGGCCGGCCAGGAGGCGACAGCTAAGTCGTGTTCAAGTTTCATCAACGCTGCAGCGTGAGCCTCGGCATCGGCAGCGCCGGTGAATGACAGAACCTGCGCGAGGTATTTCTGATACGCGACGCGGGTGTCGGCGATCTCCTTGTCGTCGCGCAGATAATAGTCGCGGTCTGGAAGGCCGAGACCGGACTGGTAGAGGTTGACCGAGTAGATATTCGGATGCTTGTCGTCGATGCCGAGATAAAGACCAAAGGGTCCGTCGAGGCCAAGCTTCGCAGCACCCATCGCCGCGGCCACATCGTTCAAGCTCTTGAGCTTGGCGATCCGGTCGAGATCGGCCTGTGCATGCGAAAGCCCCGCCGCATCTAATCCCGCCTGATCGGTGAACGCATCGTAGAGGTCGAGCAGTTTGCGTTCTTCGGCGGTTGGCGAAGTTTTCTTGTGCAGGTCGGCGACGATGTCCATCAGCCGCTGCTCGTTCTGCTTGTTGAGTTCGAGATTGACGCCGGCATAGGAGCGATCCGGCGGAATCTCCGCGCTCTTCAGCCATCCGCCATTGCCGTAGACGAAGAAGTCGTTGCCCGGCGCCACGCTCTTGTCGAGGTAGTTGAGCTCCACGCCCCAGGGCGGAACGGCCGGAGCGCCTGCGAGCGCTATGGAGCTCGTTGCGGGGAGACAGAGTGCAACGATGACCGAGCGGCTTCTCATTTCGGTGTCCCCCATAAGAAAACGGCGCCGCGGGGTTGCCGCGGCGCCGATGATGCTACCAGAGATGTACGCGCTGATCTGGAGGCAGGTAGTACTTGGTCCCTTCCTTCACATCGAACGCCTTGTACCATTCGTTCTGATTTCGCGTCGCGCCGATCGCACGCTGCATCGGCGGGCTGTGCTCGTTTGAGAGGATCTGCTGGCGCAGCGCCCCTTCACGCAGCTTGCCGCGCCAGATCTGGCCGAAGCCGAGATAGAAGCGCTGATCGCCGGTGAAGCCGTCCAGGACGGGGGCCGGCTTGCCGCCGAGCGAGATGTGATAGGCCTTGAGCGCGATGGCGATGCCGGCATTGTCGGCCACGTTCTCGCCCATGGTGAAGGCGCCGTTGACGTGCAGGCCGGGCAGGGGCTCGTAGGAATCGTA
>Ga0207698_10001870_pt1 | contig 12298 bp, 7 predicted proteins | sample KBSCornC22_FD_184298 | JGI IMG/M metagenome (GOLD analysis project Ga0207698, IMG submission 184298) | Corn rhizosphere microbial communities from Kellogg Biological Station, Michigan, USA - KBS Corn C2-2 (SPAdes) (version 2) | ecosystem: Host-associated > Plants > Roots > Rhizosphere > Soil ...
GTCGACCAGCCAGTCGCGCAGCTGCTGAATGCGCATGCGCTTGCGGCTTTCGTGCGGCCACACCAGGAAATAGCCGAGCTCCGGCGGTGAAGGCTCTTCCGCGCGGACGAAGCGCACCAGCTCGCCCGCGCGGATGAAGTTCAGCGGCAACGGGATCGAGTCAGCAATTGGCCTGACCAGCTTGCCCGTCCGCAGCTCTTCTTCGACCATCGACGAGCGAACCAGCGCCGCGCCCAGTCCGCGAGCGACGGCATCGAGGGTGACCAGCGTGTCATTTGCGATCAGGCCTTGCGGCGGCGGACTCGGAAGGGCGTGCCGGTCGAACAGCAGCGGCCAAAGGTTCTCCGAGTTGTGAATCAAGGGCAAGCCCAGCAAGTCACTTGGGTGGGCGATGCGATGATCGGCCGCGAATTGGGCGCTGCACACGACCCATAACCGATCCGTCGTCAACCGCTGAGATTCAAGTCCGGGCCAGTCGCCGCGGCCGAATCGAACGGCGGCGTCTACCCCATCGGTAACGAAATTGGCGACCCGTTCCTCGATGTGGATTTCAAGATTCAACCCCGCCTCGTGGGCGAGAAGGCGCGGAAGCTTGGGGCCGAGCCAACGGCTCCCGAACCGGTTTTCCATGCTGAGGACCAGCGATTGCTGACTTGCGCCGCGCTCGACGACGTTGAGCGCCACACTTAGCCGGTTGAGCGTCTCGCGAACCTCCTCCGCGAAGCGGGCCGCCACCGGCGTCGGGATCATCCGATTGCCGCGGCGGGTAAACATGCGGGTGCCGAAGCGGGTTTCGAGACTCCGGATCTGTTGGCTGACCGCGCCCTGGGTAACCCCGAGCTCGCGCGCGGCGGCGGTGTAACTGCCGTGCCGTGCCGCGGCCTCGAGCGCGCGCAGCGCAAAAAGCGAGGGAAGGTGAGCCACACGCAGACTATTAGATTTTCTTATATGCTACCACAATTAATATCGCTCGTCGGGCCAAGCGGCAGCGCTGTAGACAAGCGCAGGTTCACCAAGACATGCGGGATCGCGCTATGCGGGGGTTGCTCGTCGCAAGTTTGTTCGTCGCCGCGATGATAAGCAGCGTCCTTGCGATACCGCAGGCCGCCACGGCCGCGCCGGGAGACGCAATCTACCTGCGGCCGGGGCAACTCGTCGAAGCCGACGGCGCCCGGCTCAACCTCTATTGCACCGGCAGCGGCTCGCCGACCGTGGTGTTCGACGCCGGCCATCAGGATTGGGCGCCGGCCTGGGCCGTCGTCCAGCCGCAGGTCGCCACGTGGACCCGCGCGTGCAGCTTCGACCGGCCGGGCTACGGCTTCAGCCCGTCGGGCCCGATGCCGCGCACCAGCGAGCGGATCGTAACCGAGCTCCACGATGCGCTCCACGCGCTCGGGGTCAACGGCCCTTATGTCCTCGTCGGCCATGCATTCGGTGGCACCGACATGCGCACCTTCGCCGACCTCTATCCCGGCGAGGTCCAGGGTCTGGTGCTAATCGATCCGGATGCCATCGACGCGGGCACGCCGCAGCAGATCGCCCGTGCTCACAGTTTCTACATCCAGCAAGCCAGAGAGATTCAAGGTTGCGCGGACGCGCTGCGTGCCCATGTGCCGCAGCCGCCCGAGCTTGCCTGTGACAAACGCTTCTTCCGCGGCTTTCCCGAGCCGGGCTGGTCTCCGGCGCTGAACGCCGCGCTGGCCGACGCCGTTCACACCCGCCCGGACCTCTCCGACGGCGCCGATGCCGAGCTTGTGCAGATCCCGGAAGACGAGCTGTGGCTGCGCGAACATCAGGTGTCGCTAGGCTCGCGTCCCCTTCGGGTGATCACCGCCGGCCAGCGCAAGCCCGAAGACATCGCGGCCCAGGCGGCGCTGCTTTCGGTTTCGTCGAACGCGAAGCAAATTCTCGCCATGCATAGCCGCGCCGCCTACGCGCAATTCGACCAACCGCAGCTCGTGCTTCAGGCGATCGAGGAGGTAGCTGGCCGATGATCCGCAGTCTGATCGCACTTTCGCTACTCGCGATAAGCTCGGCGGCCGCTGCGGCGCCCGGCGACGACATCTACGCCCGTCCCGGGCTGCTCGCGTCCGCCCGCGACGGCGCGCGGCTCAACCTCGTGTGCCTCGGTCAGGGCTCTCCGGCGGTCGTGTTCGATTCCGGCTTCACCGATTGGGCGCCGGCCTGGGCGGTGGTGCAGCCACGAATTGCGCAGTTCACCCGCGCCTGCAGCTATGACCGCGCCGGGTCCGGTTTCAGCGGCCCCGCTCCCCTGCCGCGCACGAGCGAGCGCATCGCCACCGAGCTTCACGACGCCCTGCGCTCGGCCGGGATTGCCGGCCCCTACATCCTTGTCGGCCACGCCTTCGGCAGCCTCAATATCCGGACGTTCGCCGACCTGTTCCCTTCCGATGTGGCGGGACTGGTGCTGGTCGATGGCGACGCCGGCGACGTCGACACCCCAGCCAACCGCGAGAACGACGACAAGGGGCTTCTAGGCTATGTCCCGCGGCTCAAGACCTGTCGCGATGCCATTGCCTCGGGCAACGCCACCTTCTCGCTGCCAGCGCCTCCCGGCCGGCCACCACGCATGTGCGCGCAGCAATTCTTCCGCGGGCTGCCGGACGCCGAATGGTCGGCGGAGCTCAATGCCAAGCTCCTCGACATCGCGCAGCACAAGGTTGCGTTGTGGGATGCGGTGATGTCCGAGGCGGGGCAGGAGCCCGCGGACGAAATCTGGCTGCAGAAACACCGCCGCTCTCTTGGCCGCACCCCGATCCGCATCCTCACATCGGGCAATCACGGGATCGGGCATCTCGAAAAGCCGCCGCCGATGAGCCTCGATCAACTTAAGTACGAATATGACCGGGCGCTCGCGCAGTCCCGCTGGCTGTCGCTATCTTCCGACGCGAAGCAGATCTTCGTCTCGAAGAGCGGGGAATATATCCAGTTCGATCAGCCGGACGTCGTCGTCGACACGGTCCGAGAGGTCTGGGATAAGGCGCGGACCAAGCACTGACAAGAAAAGGGCCGGGAGATTGCTCTCCCGGCCCTTCGCGTAACGTCTCTCAGACCTACCTGCGGTTGCCGGTAAAGTAGAGCAGGAACTGGAACATGTTGATGAAGTCCAGGTAGAGCTGAAGCGCGCCCATGACGACGGTCTTGCCCGCCATTTCGGTACCCGCCACCTGGAAGTAGAGGCTCTTGATGCGCTGGGTGTCGTAGGCGGTGAGGCCCGCGAACAGGAGCACGCCGATCGCACTGATCCCGAGCGCCAGAGCGCTCGACTGAAGGAACAGGTTGACCAGCATCGCGACCAGGATGCCAACGACGCCCATGATCAGGAAGGTGCCGAAGCCGCTGAGGTCGCGCTTGGTCATATAGCCGTAGAGGCTGAGGCCCAGGTATGCCGCCGCAGTCGCGAAGAAGGTCTGCGCGATCGAAACGCCCGTGTAGGCCAGGAACAGCGTCGACATCGACAGGCCCACCAGCCCGGCGAACGCCCAGAACAGGATCTGGAGCGTCGAGGTGCGCATCCGCGCCATGCCGAAGCTCATCGCGAACACGATCGCGAGCGGTGACAGGGTGATAAGCCAGCCCAGCCCGCTCATTCCACGCCCGCTCTGGGAAAGCAGGATGTTGGCGGCGTACGGGGCGAACAGCATCGCGACGATGCCGGTGAGCAGCACGCCCGATGCCATGTAATTGTACACCGACAGCATGTACGACCGAAGGCCCGCATCGCGGGCGGCGCGCGGGACACCGACCGTTGCGGCGGTGTTCACGCCAGTCGTGCGCGGGTCATTCCATTCAGCCATTTCGTCTCCTTCGCGTGGGGCAAATGGCGCCCCTCGCTCGCTCGATATATCGTGGAAGGCTGGTAGGACTTCAAGGAAAACCGCGCAGCCATCCCGCTACGGAACAATAGGAGGGCTGGCCTGACGCAGGCGTGAACCTATATTTGGGCCTGCAATGGCCAAAAAAGCGACCCTCCCCGCAGTCACCATCGTGATCGAGTGGGAGAATGCGATCGACGTCGAGGACAAGTGGACGAGCGCCGCCATGGCAGCGCTGGAGCGGGAGATCGCGCAGGTCGCCCCCCGCACGGTTGCCAAGCCGCGCATCATGTATCTCTACAACCGCGACACGGTCGATCCGACGGTAATCGAGCAGGCGCTCGCCTCAACCGCCCCGCGGCTCGAGCAGCTCGCCGATCTGGAGGTCATTCCGACCGACGGGCTCACCTACTACAAGCTCAAGAATTACGGCATCGGCCGCTCGAAGACCGAACTCTCGATCATGCTCGACAGCGATGCCGCGCCGCAGCCGGGCTGGCTGGAAAATCTCATCAAGCCGTTCGCCGACCCGAAGATCATGGCAGTCGGCGGTTTCACCGTGCTCGGCTACGACGACCTGCTATCCAAAACCTTTGCCTTGAGCTGGATCTTCGACCTTCGCGAGGAGCGGACGAAGACGTTGAAGCGCGAGAAGATCCACGCCAACAATTGCGCGGTTCGGACCGACTTCTTCCGCGCCAACCCCTTCCCCGACCTGCCCGCGTTCAAGAAGCAGTGCGGCTTCTGGCTGCGCGACCTCAGTGCCAAGGGCTACGACTATACCCGGACCTCCGACGCCATGACCGTCCACGCGCCGCACCCCGGCTACAAATTCCTCGTCTGGCGCGCCTGGACCATGGGCATGGACCGCGACTATCAAGCCTTCCAGACCGCGACCCGCTCGCGCATCGGCCGCCTCGGCTTTGCGCTCAAATTCTTCGGCGGCAAGGTCGGCAAAAGCTGGTGGCGCATCTGGACTAAGGGCAAGAACGTCGACCTCCCCGTCTGGCAGCGGCCGGCGGCAATGGGAATCGTCTTCGGATTCTACGGCATCGGCCTCGTCGGCGAAATCACCAGCGCGCTCAGCCGCAGCTTCGACCCGCTGCCGGAGGCACAGCCGCGACAAAGCCTCTCCCCGGCGCCGCAAGAGGCGGTCCAGAGCAGCTAAGCTGCAAGCTCACCGACCGCCAGAACTGTCGGACATCAAGCGGCGTGCCGATTGCGGCTAGCCGCCGCTCCTCCTACGATTGCTTCTAGTCGTCATCCGCGAGGGGGCACTCGTGACCAGTATCCGCAAGCGCAGCTCGCAATTCCTTCTCTCCACCCTGATCGCCTGCGGCGCCGCGGTGCAGGCCCAGCCGGTCGATCCGGCCCTTTATTCATCGCTGCAGTGGCGCCTCCTCGGCCCCTTCCGCGCGGGCTGGGCGGAAATGATCACCGGCGTGCCGAGCAAGCCAAACACCTTCTACTTCGGTGCATCGGGCGGCGGCGTGTGGAAGACCGACGACGCGGGGCGGACCTGGGCGTCCTTGTTCGACAAGGGCGGCAGCTCGGCCATCGGCGCCATCGCGATCGCGCCGTCGAACCCGGAGGTCATCTATATCGGCGGCGGCCAGCCCGAGCCGCGCTACGACGTCGAAGCCGGCCGCGGCATCTACAAATCCACCGACGGCGGCAGGAGCTGGACCGACCTCGGCCTCGCCGACACACGCTATATCGGCCGCATCTGGGTCAGCCCGACAAACCCCAACATTGTCGTCGTCGGAGCGGTCGGCCATTTCTTCGGTCCCAGCGAGGCACGCGGCATCTACCGTTCCACCGACGGCGGGAGGATGTGGACTCATCCGCTCGCGCCCGGAGGCTACACCGGCGTCAACGACATCGCCTCCGATCCCCTAAACCCGCGCACGCTGTTCGCTTCGACCTGGGAAGCCCGCCAATATCCGTGGCAAAGCTACTTCACCGAGGTTTCCGGTCCCGGAAGCGGCGTGTGGCGCTCGGACGATCAGGGCGCGCATTGGCATAAGCTCACCGGCGGCGGCTGGCCGGCCGGCCCGCTCGGCCGCATTAGCCTCGCCGTCACCAGAGCCGGCGGACACGAGCGCGTCTACGCGGTGATGGACTCGAAGGACAACGGCGGTCTGTGGCGCTCGGACGACGGCGGCGCGCACTGGAAGCGTGTCAATCCGGGCAAGGCTTTCTCCAGCTATTATTTCAACCGGGTGACCGTCGATCCGCGCGATCCCGACGTCGTCTATCTGACCGGCCAGTCGATCCGCCGCTGCGATCACGGCGGCGCCAATTGCGACATCTTCCGCGGAAGCCCGGGCGGCGACGATTACCATTCGATCTGGGTCGATCCGAAGAACCGCGGTCATATCGCCGAAGGCTCGGACCAGGGCGCATCGATCAGCGTCAACGGCGGCCTCACCTGGAGCAGCTGGTACAACCAGCCCACTGGGCAGCTCTATCACCTGGCCGCCGACAACCGCTTTCCTTATTGGGTCTATGCCGGCCAGCAGGACAGCGGCACCGTCGCCATCGCCAGCCGCTCCGATTACGGCTCGATCGGCTGGCGCGACTGGCACCCGGTCGGCGGCGACGAACGCGACTATGACATCCCCGACCCGGTCGACCCGAACATAATCTACGGTTCCGGCCTCGGCGGACGAGTCAGCCGCTGGGATGCGCGAACCGGACAGGTGACCGACGTCTCGCCCTGGCCGCTCAGCAACTACGGGCTCAGGCCCACCACCGTCGAGCATCATTTCAACTGGGTCACGCCGCTGGTCGCCTCACGGAGCGGGCCGCCGGCGCTCTACGAAGGCGGCGACGTGCTGTTCAAAAGCACCGACCAAGGCAACGACTGGAGGATCATAAGTCCCGACCTCGTCGGCAAGCGGTCCGGCGCCCCCAATTGCGACGGCGACGTGACTCTCGAAGCGGCGCTGCCGTGCGGCTATGGCACGATCGTCTCGATCGAACCCTCGCCCCAGTCCCCGGCCGAGATCTGGACCGGCAGCGACACCGGCATTCTCGGCATTACCCGCGACGGCGGCGCCACCTGGAGCCAGACCACGCTTCCCGGAATCCGCCCGTGGAGCAAGATCGCGAGCATCGACATCTCCAGCCTCGACCCCGCGACGGCCTATGTCGCGGTCGATGGTCACCGGATCGACGATTGGACGCCGCACATCTTCCGCACCCACGATGGCGGCAAGAGCTGGATCGAAGTCACGCGCGGCCTTCCAGCCGGGCAGGTCGTCACCGCCGTCCGCTCCGACCCGGTCGCGCCGGGCCTGCTCTACGCCGGCAACGAAACTGGCGTCTTCGTCAGCTTCGACGACGGCAACGACTGGCAGCCGCTTCAGCAGAACCTGCCGACCGCCTGGGCAGGCGACCTGCTCGTCCACGGCGATGATCTCATCACCGCGACGCAGGGCCGGGCGATCTGGGTGCTCGGCGACCTCGCCTTGCTCCGCCAGCTGCAGCCGAACATTGCCAGCCAGGCTTTCCACCTGTTCACGCCCGCACCGGCGATCCGGGTCCGCTTCGACAATAACCACGACACGCCGCTCACGCCCGAGACGCCCGTCGGCCAGAACCCGCCCGAAGGTGCAGTCATCGATTATTGGCTCGGCGGCGCCGCCAACGGACCCGTGACGCTCGAAATCCGTGATTCCGCCGGGGCCGTCATCCAGCGTTTCTCCAGCGCCGACGCGCCTGAGCAGCTGCCCGCCGACCTTTATTTCCAGGCCGGCTGGGTAAAGCCGCAGCCAGTGCTGTCAGCCGCACCCGGCGAGCATCGCTGGATCTGGAACATGCGCCGCCCGCGCCCGAAGGCGGTCGAATATAATTACGACATCGCCGCGGTCTGGGGTCTCGATACCCCGCTCGACCCGCGAGGTCAGCTGGTCGAACCAGGCCGCTACACCGCGGTCCTGACCGTCGACGGGCAGAGCCAGTCGGTGCCGGTCGACATCGTCGCCGATCCGCGCGTGATCAACGCTGATTATTCGGCGGCGTGGCAGTTCTCCGAAAGCCTCTATGCGCCGATGGAGATTGCGTGGCGCGGCTATGCCGAGACGAAGGCGGTCCGCGACGCGCTTGGGAAGCGGATCGGCGAGATCAGCGACCCCACGTTACTCGCCGACGCCAAGGCGCTCGCCGCCAGGCTCGAGCCGCCTCAGACGCCGCATGCCGGCTTCGAGGCTGAAAGCTCAACGCTCGCCGCGCTCGAAACATCGGCCGAAGCGAGCGACGCGGCGCCCACGCCGGCTCTGCGGCAGACGGTGATCGCGACGGTCGCGCAGCTGAACGCCGATTGGGCGGCATGGCAGCAGGTCAAGGCGAGCGACCTGGAAGCGCTGAACCGGCGCTTCATCGCTGCTGGGCTGCAGCCCGTTACCGTTCCTCCACAGAAGCAGCTCACCACCGGTCCGGCCGAGGGAGGCGTTGACCTGCCCTGATGGAGGGCGAAAGGCGCCGAACTCCGGGCGACGAACCTGCTGTGACGCGCGCAGGCCATTCGGCTAATGCCGAGTCATGCACCGCCTGTTCGTCGCCCTTCGGCCGCCGGAGCATATCCGCGACCTGCTGGTCGATGCGATGGACGACAGTTCGGACTTCCGCTGGCAGGACGATTCCCAGCTCCATCTCACGCTTCGGTTCGTCGGCGAGGTCGAACGGCCGCTGGCAACCGACCTTGCCGACGAGCTCCGGCGAATCCGCTCTTCGCGCCTTGAGCTGCGCATCGCCGGCGTCGGCCGTTTCGAGCAGCGCAATTCCGGTGCGCTCTGGGCAGCCGTTGAGCCTAAGGCGCCGCTCGTTACGCTGGCCGCGAAAGTCGAGCGCGTGTGCCAGTCGGTCGGATTGGAAGCCGAGCGTCGCGCCTTTCACCCGCACATCACGCTCGCCCGATGGAAGGGCCGCCGAACCCGCGAAGTCCACGACTTCCTCGAGCGCAAGCGCAGCCTCTCATCGGCTCCGTTCACGATCGACCGCTTCATTCTGTTCGAAAGCCGCCTCTCTCGCCATGGGGCGCATTATGAAGAGGTAGAATGCTACCCGCTGGATGACCGCCCCGCGGCCTAGGCGGCGACGCGGCGCTTCTCCGGCGTCTTTCGACCGAGGAGGCGGTACATTTCCTGGAAGCCGCTCAACGGCAGCGGGCTGGACAAACCGAAGCCCTGGAGCTCGTCGCACCCGACGCCACACAGGAATTGGGTTTGCTCAGCCGTTTCGACGCCCTCGGCGGTGATTTTCAGGCCGGTGGACTGGGCCAGATTCACGATCGCCCGGACGATCGCGCGTCCGGTTGAATCGTCCAAACCCCTGATGAAAGAACGATCGATCTTCACTCGGTCGATCCGGAACGTGCGCAGATGCGACAAGGACGAATAGCCCGTTCCGAAATCGTCCAGGGAAATGCGCACTCCATTGGCCCTCAATTTGACCAGGTTGGTTTCGCACTGAGTAAGATTCTCGAGCAAAGCCGTTTCTGTGATTTCGAGTTCGAGTCGTTCAACATCGAACTGTGCCTCGGTCGCGATCTTGAGCACTTGCTCGGCAAAGTTCGGCCTCCTCAGCTGCACCGCCGAGATGTTGACCGAAACGATCAGATCGCCCCAATCCCGGCCGGCGACACAGGCCTCCTTCAACACCCATTCGCCGAGGGATTCCACAAGCCCGGACTCTTCGGCAATGGGGACGAACGTGGTCGGGGACAGCAGGCCGAGCTCGGGATGATTCCATCGGACCAATGCTTCGACGCCGTTCACGGTCATTAAAGCAGCATCATATTGGGGCTGATAATAGACTTCGAGCTGGTCGCAGTCGCGCAGGGCGTCGCGCAAGTCGCGCTCGATCCGCCGACGGTGCTGGATGGTCGTGTCCAGTTTTTCGTTGAAGATCATGTGGCAATGCCGACCCTCGCGTTTCGCTTGGTACAAGGCAATGTCCGCCTTCCGGGTCAACTCGAGTCTGTCGTCACCGTCGTGGGGCGCTCGCGCGATCCCGATACTCACGCCGACATGGGCCTGGCTGCCGACCACTGTGAAAGGTGCGTTCAGCGCGACCTGCACCCGGCGACAGAAAGTGTCGATCTTGCGTTTCGATGGCGCGTTATTGAGAATGATCGCAAATTCGTCTCCGCCCAGGCGGGCCACCGTATCCTCTTCGCGGATCAGGCCCCTCAGGCGGCAGCCGACTTCGTGGATGAGCTCATCGCCGGCGGGATGGCCGAGCGTGTCGTTGACTTGCTTGAACCTGTCGAGATCGAGGAAAAGCAATGCGAACTTGTGATCGGATTGGCGGTGGGACATGGCCAATGCGCGATCCAGCCGATCATTGAACAAAGCCCGGTTGGGCAGGCCGGTGAGCACGTCATGAAACGCCAAATGGCGCGCTTGGGCTTCGCTCGCCTGAAGTTGGGCCGTGCTCCGCAGCACCCTTCGGATCAGCGACCAAACGACCAGGCTGATCAATAGAAATCCGCCGAGAAGCGGAAGGATCATGTCGCCAAGGACGATCGACCCCGGCTGGTACGGCTGCCATACGAAATAGCCGGCGGGACGGTTGGTCCTGGAGGAAAGGATAGGACGGGAAATTTCGTGGCTGCCAATCTCGCTTGTCCAAGAAAAACGAACTCCATTCAAATGGTAGATTTTGGCCCATTTTTTCAAGTTGGTTTGGTCAAGCCAGTAGAGATATACATATACATGCTCAGTACCCGGCTTTTGAACGATCTTGCCTGTATCTGAGACGATCGGCTTCAGAACGACGATCACCGGCTCACCGTCGATATTCCGGATGTCAGCTATTCCAGGACTCTTCCACCGAACATAATCGGTTTTGGCTTTTGGCTTGAGCATCTTCTTGCGCAACTCAGTGACGAGAGGGATGACGACCCCTGCCCGCGTCGCGAAACCTGCCGGGTTTCTTCGAGAATTCGCATCCGCTGCGTAATAAGGCCGATCGTTGGAATCGATGAGGTAGCTTTCGAAGTGAACGTGCCAGATACTGACGCCGGTCCAAAGACGGCATCCAGCCAGGGCAGATCCAATACCGGCTGGTGGGTTTTCCGCACCGCCTCATCCCATCGAGCCTGACTCTCGGTGATGACGCCCAACTCGAGGCCCAGCTTATCCACAAAGCCGGCGGCGAGATCCCGTTGCCAGCTGCGCGTAATCCCATCCGTCCGGCCGGCGGACCAGGACAGCAATGCCGCAACAGTGACTGCGACGAGCAGCAACGCCAGGATCGCCGGAGCCGCTACACGGTTTTTTAGGTTTTTTTGCAACGAGAGCACGCCGAACTCCGATGGGACCCTCGGCCGGGATGAGGCTTAGCGGGTTAAGAATCCCGGGAGTTCATCGCCAAAATGGACCAATCTGTTTAATCCACAGCGGTAATCGCTTGTTTAACGGCGCCGCTGGAAGAGGGGGCCGAGATCGTGGGCGCGCGTCTAAGCCTCAGCGGCGGAAGCCCAGCTCGAGGTAGCTGCCGGTTCCGAAGACAAGGCGCAATGGCTCCTTCGCATCCGCGATCGATTCGTTTGCGACGTCGCCGCCGGTCCCGTAGTTGATCTCGATTTCAGGCACCTTTGGAACGGCGACAACTGCGACGATGCGGCTGCCCGCCGGCAATAGCTTGGCAGTCACCGTCTGGCTTTCGAAATCCAGCGTTACCGGGCTCCCGGGCGTCAGCAGATGCCGTTGACTGCGGTCGGCCATGAAGCTCGCTCGGCCGAGATAGCTCGCGAGCGGGAAGTAGCTGCCGTCCGCCCTCTGCTCGAAGAAATTCACCGCCAGATCGAAATCGCGTTTGTTGGTGACGACGTCGATATGGCCTCGGAACAGGCCGTCGACCTCGGTGGCGCGGGCGAGCGGTACGGTGGTGAAGATGAGCGCGTTGCGCGGGTCGAAGCCGCTGTCGGGGACCTCGAAATCCACATCGCTGCGGTCGGCGAAGTCGACTCGCAGTTCGGGAGCGGCGCCCTTCCCGGGAGCGTCACCGAACAGCCGCCGGTCGCCCTGGCGCTCGCCGTCGAGATAGAGCTTGCGGCGGCTGTCGGCCATCGCATCGAGCGAATGCACGTGCCGCCAGCGATTTGCGTCCATCACTTCGAAATTCACCCGGTCGGCGAGGACGTCGGGCAGCGGAGCGCCGCGGAACACGTGGTCGAACCATTGCAGGCGAATGCCTCGCAGATCGAGCATCGCCGCCTGGTCGAGATCGTAGCCGATGATCGACGGAAGCACGCCGCCGACCATGGCGGTATGATGATACGGCCCAATCAACATTCGTTGATCGGCGTTCGGTCGGTGGCCGACATGCTGCTCGAAATAATAGAGCGCTCCGACCATGCCGCCGTCGAAATATCCGGTCTCGACAAAGATCGGGATGTCGACCGATGCGAACTCGTCGCCCACTGGGATCAGGCTTTGCCAAAAGGAATCGTA
>Ga0207698_10001879_pt1 | contig 12284 bp, 6 predicted proteins | sample KBSCornC22_FD_184298 | JGI IMG/M metagenome (GOLD analysis project Ga0207698, IMG submission 184298) | Corn rhizosphere microbial communities from Kellogg Biological Station, Michigan, USA - KBS Corn C2-2 (SPAdes) (version 2) | ecosystem: Host-associated > Plants > Roots > Rhizosphere > Soil ...
AACGACACCGACCGCATCGAACTGTTCACCGCCCTGCTGCTGTCCCTGCCTGGTTCGCCGGTGCTCTACTACGGCGACGAGATCGGGATGGGCGACAACATCTGGCTCGGTGACCGCGACGGTGTGCGCACCCCGATGCAGTGGACCTCTGATCGCAACGCCGGCTTCTCGACGTGCGAACCGGCCCGGCTCTACCTGCCGGTGATCATGGACTCCGTCTACGGGTACCAGGTCACCAACGTCGAGTCGCAGACCCGCAACACGTCCTCGCTGCTGCACTGGATGCGCCGCATGATCGAGCTGCGCAAGGCGAACCCGGCCTTCGGGCAGGGGACGTTCACTGACATCGGCGGCAGCAACCCGAGCGTGCTCAGCTTCGTGCGCGAGTTCGGCGACGACATCGTGCTGTGCGTCAACAACCTGTCCCGCTTCCCGCAGCCGGTCGAACTGGATCTGCGCCAGTGGCAGGGCGTGGCGCCCATCGAACTTCTCGGCGGTACCCAGTTCCCCGCGATCGGGGAGCTGCCGTACCTGCTCACCCTGGCCCGGCACGGCTTCTACTGGCTGCGCATCCCTCGCCACCGTGAGTCGACCGTGGAGCCTGCAGCAGACAGTGAGCAGGTCGGGATGACTACTGAGGAGATCGCATGATCGACCGCGCGGCACTTCAGCCGCTCGTCGAACGCTGGCTACCGGCGCAACGGTGGTTCTCCGGCAAGGGGCGCGAGGCGAGCGTCGAGGTCTCCGCCTTCGCGACCCTGCGCGAGGCGCCGGGCGCGATCGAGATCTGGGTCGCGGAGGTGCACTACGACGACGGCACGAGCGAGCGCTACCAGCTGCCGCTGGTGGTGCACGAACAACCCGACGAGACGCTGGATCACGCCGGTCTCGGCACCATCGACACCGGGGACGGGCCGGCCTGGGTCTACGACGCCCTGCACGACAAGGACGCCACCGGCGCGTGGCTGCAGGCGATGCGCGACGAGCAACAGTTGCCGCCGCTGCAGTTCCATCGCTACGTCGAGCCCGAGGCCATCCCGGTGGGGGAGCAGAGCCTGGTGCAGACCGGTGAGCAGTCCAACACGTCGGTGATGTTCGGCGATCAGGTGATCATGAAGGTGTACCGGCGCCTGCAGCAGGGCGTGAACCCCGACATCGAGATCCACCGCGGGCTCGGCGAACACGGCGCCAAGCACATCGCCGCGCTGCTCGGTTCGCTCGACTACGTCGACGAGTCCGGCCCGTGGTCGCTGGCGATGGCGCAGGAGTACATGACCACCGCGACCGACGGGTGGGAGCTGGCCAAGACGAGCGTGCGGGACCTGTTCAACGAGCGGGACCTGCACGCAGACGAGGCCGGCGGCGACTTCGCCGGCGAGGCGATGCGACTCGGCATCGCCGTCGCGGAGACCCATGCCGACCTCGCGGCCGCGTTCGGCGTCTCGCATGCCGACCGCGACGCCGTGCGAGCCCGTGTCGATGCGATGCGCGCGCGCCTGGATGCAGCGGAGCGGATCGTCGACGACCTCGGCGAGCTCGGTGAGGCCATCCGTGCCGTCTACGACGATTTCGAGGCGGCGACCGACGGGCTCGAGCTGCAGCGCATCCACGGCGACCTGCACCTCGGTCAGGTGCTGCGCACCTCGAACCGCTGGGTGGTCATCGACTTCGAGGGTGAACCGATGGCCGACCTCGCCGCCCGATCCGCGCCCGATATCGCGCTGCGCGACGTGGCCGGCATGCTGCGGTCCTTCGATTACGCCGGGTATCACCGGCTGGTGGAGGATCCGGACAACTCCCAGCTGGCCTACCGGGCGGCCGAATGGAGCCAGCGCAACCGGGACGCGTTCTGTTCCGGATACCAGCACGCGACCGGTACCGACCCTCGCGATCAGGCCGCGTTGCTGCGCGCGTACGAGGCGGACAAGGCCGTCTACGAGACGGTGTACGAGGCACGCAACCGCCCGTCGTGGCTACCGATCCCACTCATGTCGCTCACGCGGCTCGTGACTACGGAGCATTCGCTATGACGACCACGATCGAACGAGTCGAACTCGACCGGCTGGTCGAGGGCACCCATCACAACCCGCACTCGGTGCTCGGGGCGCACCCCGGCCCGCGCGGCGGCACAGTCATTCGCACGCTGCGCCCGGCGGCCACCGCGGTGGAGGTCATCGTCGGTGACGAGGAAGTCGCGATGACGAAGATCCACGACGGCGGGGTTTTCGAGGCGATCCTCGACAGCCCCGGTGTCGACTACCGCCTGGCCGTGCACCACGGCGAGGACATCCACGTTCACGACGACCCCTACCGCTGGCTGCCCACGCTCGGCGACATGGACCTGCACCTCATCGGCGAAGGCCGTCACGAGAACCTGTGGCAGGTGCTGGGCGCTCACGCGCAGGCCTACGACACACCCTCGGGCGTTGTCACCGGCACCTCGTTCGCGGTGTGGGCACCGAATGCCCAGGGCGTGCGGCTGGTCGGCGACTTCGACTACTGGTCGGGGCGCTCGCTGCCGATGCGCTCGCTCGGATCGTCCGGGGTGTGGGAGCTGTTCGTGCCCGGCGTCGCCGACGGCTGCCGCTACAAGTTAGCGATCCTCGGCAAGGACGGCCAGTGGCGCGACAAGGCCGATCCGATGGCCTTCGCCACCGAGGTGCCGCCGGCGACCGCCTCGGTCGTGCACACCTCCGCCTACGAGTGGGGCGACGGCGACTGGCTGGAGCGGCGTGCCCAGACGACCTGGCATGCCGCGCCGATGTCCGTCTACGAGGTGCACATCGGCTCGTGGCGCGAGGGGCTGGACTACCGCGCGCTGGCCACCGAGCTGGTCGACTACGTGAAGGCGACCGGCTTCACGCACGTGGAGTTCCTGCCGGTCGCCGAGCACCCGTTCGGCGGTTCGTGGGGCTATCAGGTGTCCTCCTACTACGCGCCGTCCGCGCGGTTCGGCAACCCCGACGACTTCCGCTACCTCGTCGACATGCTGCATCAGAACGACATCGGCGTCATCGTCGACTGGGTGCCGGCGCACTTCCCGAAGGACGCCTGGGCACTGGCCCGCTTCGACGGGACACCGCTCTACGAACACGCCGACCCGCGCCGCGGCGAGCAGCCCGACTGGGGCACCTACGTCTTCAACTTCGGGCGCAGCGAGGTGCGCAACTTCCTCGTCGCGAACGCGCTCTACTGGCTCGAGGAGTTCCACATCGACGGCCTGCGCGTGGACGCGGTCGCCTCGATGCTCTACCTCGACTACTCGCGCAAGGACGGCGAGTGGGCGCCCAACATCTACGGCGGGCGCGAGAACCTGGAGGCGGTCGCCTTCCTGCAGGAGATGAACGCCACCGTCTACAAGCGGGTACCGGGCATCATCACGATCGCGGAGGAGTCCACGTCGTGGCCGGGGGTCACCCGCCCGACGCACCTGGGCGGGCTCGGGTTCGGCTTCAAATGGAACATGGGCTGGATGCACGACACGCTCGAGTACATCCACCACGAGCCGATTCACCGGCAGTACCACCACAGCGAGATGACGTTCTCGATGATGTACGCCTACTCGGAGAACTTCGTGCTGCCGATCTCGCACGACGAGGTCGTGCACGGCAAGGGCTCGCTGCTCACCAAGATCCCGGGAGACCGCTGGCAGCAGCTCGCCACGCTGCGAGCGCTGTACGCCTACATGTGGGCGCACCCCGGCAAGCAGCTGCTGTTCATGGGGCAGGAGTTCGGCCAGGACACCGAGTGGGCCGAGAGCCGGTCGCTCGACTGGAACCTGCTCGAGCTCGACGGGCACCGCGGCGTGGAGCGCCTGGTGAGCGACCTGAACCGCATCTACCTGGAGACGTCCGCCCTGTGGGCCCGTGACACCTCAGACGACGGCTTCCGGTGGATCGATGCCAACGACGCCGCCGGCAACGTCTTCTCCTTCGCTCGCTTCGGCAACGACGGGTCGGCCCTGGCCTGCGTGGCGAACTTCTCCTCCGTGCCGCACGAGAACTACCGGCTCGGCTTGCCGTTCGCCGGTCGGTGGCGCGAGATCCTCAACACCGACGCGGCGGACTACGCCGGTTCGGGCGTCGGCAACATGGGCGAGGTCGTGGCCACTCCTGCGCCGTGGCATGCCCAGCCAGCGTCGGTGATCATGCGGGTGCCGCCGCTCGGCGCGGTGTGGCTGCGCTACGACGGTCCCGAGTAGCCGACCTGCTGGCGCGGCCACCGGCTCACCCTAGTGCGGAGTGAAGATGGCGTAGGGAATCCACGATTTCGATTTGACCGTTTCGACTGGTCACCCCAAGCTCAGTTTGTCCGCATTAGCGGTCACAGTGCCGTCGGCTGCGCGAGCGGTTTCGACGCCGATCATCGCGCGAGCGTTGGAGGGTAAATGAAGAAGAGGCGTGTAGTCGCCGTACTGGCCTCGGCAGCAGGAGTTGCGGCCATGATCACGGCACCGACCGCAAACGCGACGGCGGCTGTGTTCGTGTCGAACGTGCCGATGAACGTGTTCACGGCGCAGTCGTACAACCTGCTCGCAGTCGGCGCGCTGGTGAACATTCCGCCGACCGAGGCCGCCAACTGCGGTGCGGGACAGGAAGTCGACATCTCGGCTCCGACGATCTCGGTTCCGAACCTGGCTACGGTGAACGCGGTCTCCGCCACCTGCCTGGTTCCGGGCCCGCTGAACGAGAACGTCAACAGCCAGGCCACCGCCTCCGCGGCCAAGGTCTCCCTGCTCAACGGCGCGATCGTCCTCACCGGCGTGCGCAGCCAGTGCTTCACCAACCCGGCTGGCTTCGTGACAGCTGAGTCGACCGTGGCGACCGTCAACGGGGCCAAGGTCTCGCTCGGTAGTGTCAAGATCACCATTCCGGGCATCGCGACCGTCGCGATCAACCAGAACAGCCAGACGCCGGCTCATCCGTTGCCCGGTGCGCTGACGACGGTGCGGTCGGTCGGCGTGCTCGTCCAGGTGCTGCCGCACACCGTGAACATCGGCGGTCACGCGGTCAACATCCCAGCGCAGACCATCACGCTGGACACCTGCAGCATCACCGGTTGGGCTGCCTAAGCTCTACCGCGCATTCCAGTAACCGAATCGGCCCCCGCTCACACGGAGCGGGGGCCGATTCGCGTCTGCCATCTGAAAGGGTCTGGTGGGCCTATGCAGCCATCAGACCCTTTCCGTCGGCGGCAGCCCGGTCAGCTCAGCTGTGCCGGAACGGAATGAGTTCGAGGCCGATCGTTCTATCTACCTCATCCTGCTACGTGCCGGTCAGCTCGAGGATCACCGCGGACGTCGCCGCGAGTTGATCTCCGGTGAGCGCCTTGGGCTTGGTCTCGAAGACGACGCGCCCGGTGATCGGCAACGTCTGCTCGTTCTCGGAGAGGTTCGCGGCGACCGCGTACCGGCCGCGGTGCACGACGATCCAGCGGGCCGTCTCGTCGTAGTCGACCTTGATCCGGTCGAGCGCGGGATCACCAAGGTCGGCGAGCTCGCGACGAAGCCGCAGCAGCGTCCGGTAGGTGTCGAGCAGCTCGGCGTGCTCACCGGCCTGGAGTTCGTCCCAGTGCAGCTTCGCTCCGTAGAACGTGGCGGGGTCCTGCGGATCCACCACCGTGGCCGGGTCCCAGCCGTGTTCGGCGAACTCCTCGATGCGGCCGCGGCGGGTGGCCTCGGCCAGCTCCGGCTCGGGGTGCGATGTGAAGAACGGCCACGGCGTCGAGGCGGCCCACTCCTCGCCCATCCACAACATCGGCGTGAACGGCGACGTGAGCAGGAGCGTCGCGCCGATCTTGAGCAGGTCGGGTGAGACGAGCGCGGACAGCCGATCACCTGCCGCGCGGTTGCCGACCTGATCGTGATCCTGCAGGCAGACGACGAACTGATAGCCAGGCGTGGTTGCGGTGTCGACCGGCGCGCCATGCACCCGGCCACGGAACGTCGAATACGTGCCGTCGTGCAGGAAGGCGTGCCCGAGCACCTTCGCCAGCACCTCGAGCGAGCCGAAGTCGCAGTAGTAGCCCTGCCGCTCGCCGGTCAGCAAAGCGTGCAGCGCGTGGTGCACGTCGTCGTCCCACTGCCCGTCCATGCCGAGGCCGCCGCGCGCCACGGGCGTGATCATGCGCGGGTCGTTGAGGTCGGACTCGGCGATGAGGGTCAGCGGACGGCCGACCTCGGCTGCCAACTCGTCGACCCGCTCGGATAGCTCGGCGAGCAGATGGCGCGGCGAGGTGTCGCGCAGGGCGTGCACCGCGTCCAGGCGCAGCCCGTCGACGTGGAACTCGCTCAGCCACATCAGTGCGTTCTCGATGATGTAGTCGCGCACCGGGCGCGAATCGGGCCCGTCCAGGTTGAGGTAGTCGCCCCAGGTGTTGCGCCCGCTGGACAGGTAGGGGCCGAAGCGCGGCAGGTAGTTGCCCGAGGCGCCGAGGTGGTTGTAGACGACGTCGAGCACCACGGCCAGCCCGGATCGATGGCAGGCGTCGACGAACCGTTTGAAGCCGTCGGGGCCGCCGTAGGCCTCGTGCACCGCGTACCAGAGCACCCCGTCGTAGCCCCAGTTCCACTCGCCGTTGAAGTCGTTGACTGGCAGCACCTCGACGTGCGTGACGCCCAGATCAGCGAGATAGCTCAGCCGTTCGATGGCGGCGTCGAACGTGCCGCCCTGGGTGAACGTGCCGATGTGCAGCTCGTAGATCACCGCCCCGGGCAGGTCACGGCCTGGCCACCGCTGGTCCGTCCATTCGAAGTCGTCAACGTAGACGCGGCTCGTGCTGTGCACGCCGAAGGGCTGGCGGCGCGATCTCGGGTCGGGCAGCACCGTCGGGTCGTCGTCGAGCAGGAAGCCGTAGTCCTGGTCGGGCGCCAGCTCCGGGCCGCGCCACCAGCCGTCCGTCTCCTGCTCGAACTCGCTGCCGTCGTCAAGCCGAACGCGCGCCGCCCGCGGCGCCCATACTCGCAACCCGCTCACGCGTGCTCGGCGATCAGTAGGGCCACTGGCAGGGTGGACAGCACCTCGGCAAGCTCGCAGGTGCCACTCCAAAGGCGGTCGGTCAGCACGTCGCGATAGTGGCCGGCCGGCAGCGAGACGGTGGTGCCGGCCCAACCTCCAAGCTCGGCAAGTCCTACCGGCAGGCGAGTGGCGAGGGCAATCGCGCCGCCGCGGTCGAACGCGAGCAGGTGGTTGCGCGCCGGCCCGTCGGCGAAGAGGGGCGTGTAACCGGTGAACAGATCGGCGTGATCCCGGCGTGCCTGTAGCGCTCGGCTGGTGATCCAGAGTTTGGCCAGGGCCGCGTCGTCGGGCGGGCCATCGAGGCCCGCCAGGGCTTTGCGCCGCCCGGCGAAGTCGACGGGCCGGCGGTTGTCCGGATCGACCAGCGAGTCCTCGGCCAGTTCACTGCCCTGATACACGTCCGGCACACCGGGCGCGGTCAGCTGGACCAGCTTGGCCGAGTAGGAGTTCGACCAGGCGAACGGCGCGATCCGCGCCGCGAAGGCCGTGATCGCGTGCCGCAGTTCGGCGTTGTCGAAGACGGCGTCGACGGCCTGGTGCGCGCTCGCCTCGAACGCCTCGTCGGGCGAGGTCCAATTCGTCGCCACGCCACCTTCGCGGGTGGCTTTCTCCACGTAGTCGTGCAGCCTGCGGCGAAGCGTGTCGTCGCCGTCGCGGGGTTGGGCGCGGATCGCGTCCACGGCAACGGCGACCACCGTCTGCCAGATCAGGTACGCGCTTGGACCGTCGCCGACGGGAACCGCGGACATCGCGGCCTTGACGAGCGTGACCCACTCCGAGGGCACCTCGGCGAGCACGGTCATCCGAGCGCGAATGTCCTCGCCCCGCTTGGTGTCGTGCGTCGACAGGGTGGTCATCGCGTCCGGCGTCGCGTCCAGGCGCTGGCGCTGCTTGAAATGGAAGCCGTCCAGGTCGCTGCCGAAGTGCGCCGGGTCGCCGCCGACCTCGTTGAAGGCCAGGAAGCGCGTGTAGCGATAGAAGGCGGCGTCCTCCACGCCCTTGGCCATGACGGCGCCGGACAGCTGTTGGAAGCGGATGCAGACCTCGTCGCCCGGGTCACCGAGACGGGGGAGCAGCGCGCCCAGGGGCTCGGCGAGATCGGGGCGGTCGCGCAGCACCGTCATCACCGCGTCGTCCAGGTGGTCACGGCCGTGCGGAAGGTAGGAGCGGTAGACGGGGAAGGCCACGGCGAGCTCGGCGAGCACGTCGCGAGCCTGGGCGATCTCCGGCGCCAGGCGGGCGATCCGTGACACCTCGGCGGCCAGGATCGTGGTGGCAGCCTCCCGCTTGGCCTCTACGGTGTGCTGGGCGAACGGCTTGTCGTCACCGGTCAGCTCGAGGTAGGCCGCGGTCATGTCCGCCTGCGCCCCGGGGTCGACCAGCACGGCGCAGATCTCGTTGAGCGCGTCGTAACCGGTGAGGCCGGCCACCGGCCAGTCCGGCGGCAACGTCTCGCCCGGGTGGGTGATCTTCTCGACGAGGATCCACGCGGCGCCGACCGATTCGCGCAGGCGCGGCAGGTACTCGGCCGGATTGCTGAGCCCGTCCGGGTGATCGATGCGGATTCCCGTCGCACCGTTCTCGGCCATCGCGGCGAACAGCGTGCGATGGGTGGCCTCGTACACGGACTGGTCCTCGACTCGGAGCGCGGCCAGCCCGGAAACGGCGAAGAAGCGACGGTAGTTCTGGTCGGTGTCGGCGCGGCGGTAGTTCACCAGCTCGTAGTGCTGCCGGTCATGCACCTCTGCGGGGGACCCTTGGCCGGTGCCCTCCGCAATGGGGAAGCGGTGCTCGAAGTAGCGCAGCTCGCCGTCGACGATCTCGAGGTCGCGATCGAGATCGGCGTCGTCGCCCAGCACCGGCAGCAGGACGCGACCGCCGGCGACCTCCCAGTCGATGTCGAACCACGGGGCGTGATCGGCCTCGCGGCCGTTGCGCAACACGTCCCACCAGGCCGGGTTCTCGATCGGCGCGGTGACGCCCATGTGATTGGGGACGGCGTCGAAGACGAGTCCCAGACCGGCCTGCCGGCACGCGTGCCCGAGTTCGGCGAGGCCCTCCGTACCGCCCCGGTCCGGGTCGATCAGCGAGTGGTCCACGACGTCGTAGCCATGCACCGAGCCCGTCGTCGAGCGCAGGATGGGGGAGATGTAGACCGCACCGACGCCAAGCTCGGCGAGGTACGGCACGAGTTCGGCAGCGTCGTACAGCGTGAACGCCGCAGATATCTGGAGCCGGTAGGTCGAGGTCGGTGCCGTCACGTCTGGCTCTGCAGAACGAGAAGCGAGTGGTCGCTCACCTTGATGGCCGCTCCGGCGGCAAGTTCGGTACTGCCGTCGCCGGCCACCGCGGGGTCCGTGCTCAGCGCAACCGTCCAGCCGGGCGCGTACTCGGTCGGCGGCAACACGAATTCGACCGCCTCGTCGCCGGCGTTGAAGCACACCACGAACGAGTCATCCTCGACGCGTTCGCCCCGGCTGTCCACATCGGCTATTTCCTTGCCGTTGAGGAACATCGCGATCGCCCGAGCGAAGCCGGTGTCCCAGTCCTGCTCGGTCATTTCGGCACCGTCCGGCTGGAACCAGGCGATGTCCGGTATCCCGCCGGACTTGCGCCGCTGGACAGGGCGGCCTTGGAAGAATCGCCGACGGCGAAACGCCGGGTGCAAAGAGCGGAAGCGCACGGCCTGCTCGGTGAATTCGAGCAGTTCGGAATCGACGGATGCCCAATCGATCCAGGTGATTTCGTTGTCCTGGCAGTAGCCATTGTTGTTGCCCCGCTGGGTGCGACCGACTTCGTCACCGTGGGCAAGCATCGGCACGCCCTGGCTCAATAGCACCGTAGCGAGGAAGTTGCGCTGCTGGCGGGCCCGCAGCGCATTGATCTCAGGATCGTCACTGGGGCCTTCCACACCACAGTTCCAGGACCGGTTGTGGCTTTCCCCGTCGTTGTTGTCCTCGCCGTTGTTCTCGTTGTGCTTGTCGTTGTAGGAGACGAGATCGCGCAGCGTGAAGCCGTCGTGCGCGGTGACGAAGTTGATGCTGGCGACAGGTCGCCGTCCGGAGTGTTCGTAGAGGTCGGCAGATCCGGTGATCCGCGAGGCGAATTCGCCGAGCGTGGCCGGTTCGCCACGCCAGAAATCGCGCACCGTGTCCCGGAACTTGCCGTTCCACTCCGTCCACTGCGGCGGGAAGTTGCCGACCTGGTACCCGCCGGGTCCGACGTCCCAGGGCTCGGCGATCAGCTTCACCTGGCTGACGACCGGGTCCTGCTGCACGAGTTCGAAGAAGCTGGACAGCCGGTCCACGTCGTAGAACTCGCGAGCAAGGGTGGCGGCGAGGTCGAATCGGAAACCGTCGACGTGCATCTCGGTCACCCAGTACCGCAGTGAGTCCATGATCAACTGCAGCGAGTGCGGATGCCGGACGTTGAGGGAGTTCCCGGTGCCGGTGTAGTCCATGTAGTACCGGTTGTCGTCCTCGACGAGCCGGTAGTAGGCCGGGTTGTCGATGCCGCGGAAACAGAGCGTCGGCCCGAGGTGATTGCCTTCGGCGGTGTGGTTGTAGACGACGTCCAGGATCACCTCGATGTCGGCCTCGTGCAGTGCCCGGACCATCGCCTTGAATTCCTGCACCTGGCCGCCGGGGCTGGCGTTCGACGAGTACTTGAAATCGGGCGCGAAGAATCCGATCGAGTTGTATCCCCAGTAGTTCGCCAGCCCCTTGTCGGTGAGGTTCGATTCGTTGGCGAAATGGTGGACCGGCATCAGTTCGAGTGCGGTCACCCCGAGGGTGCGCAAATGCTCGATCATCACCGGGTGCCCGATCGCGGCGAATGTCCCGCGAATGTGGTCCGGAATGCCGGGGTGCGTCCACGTCAGGCCCTTGACGTGCGCTTCGTAGATCACGGAATCGGCGTAGGGCCGTGACGGGGCCCGATCGGTGGCCCAATCGAAGAACGGATTGATGACGACCGACTTCGGCATAGAGGAGGCCGAATCCTCGTCGTTCCGGCTGTCGGGATCGCCGAAGTCGTAGCCGAACAGTGCCTGGTCCCATTCGAAGCGGCCGTCGATCGCCTTTGCATAGGGATCGAGCAGCAGCTTGTTCGGGTTGCAGCGCAGACCCTCGCTCGGCTCGTACGGCCCGTGCACGCGGAAGCCGTAGCGCTGCCCGGGCGCGATGTCGGGCAGGTAGGCATGCCAGACGCCGGCGTCGACCTCGGGCAGGGTCACCTTCGTCTCGGCGCCCGCGTCGTCGAACAGGCAGAGCTCGACCTTGTCGGCGATCTCGCTGAACACGGCGAAGTTGGTGCCGGCACCGTCGTAGGTGGCGCCCAGCGGGTAGGCCTTACCGGGCCAGACGGAAAACTGTGGACTCGACACCGGTGACGGCAACCCTTCTACGCGAGGAGCACAGGACGGCGCACCTCTGCCGGAGCGGTACCCGCCGTTCGCCCCCGCTAATCCAGGGGTCCGCCAGGTCACAGACCTGGGTCGGAAGGCGCGGCGGGCTGGCGGCCCATCGCCGTGGGCTTCGTCTGACGCTACCTCCCCCGAGACGACGGAACCCGCCGTCGAGGAGACCACCGAGATCGTCGAGCAGGAAGCCGCGGGCGGCGTGCGACGATGATCGAATGCTACGACGAGCAGCGGCGATCGGTCTTGCCTCGCTCGTCGTTCTGACCGGCTGCACGAGCACCAAACCGCATGCCCAGCAGACGAGTGCCGGGGCGCCGGCGCCGATCCTCACCTATGGCAGCGGTGCGACGAGTGCCGCGGGCAGCCCGACTGCTTCGGCAACCACCGTCAGCCGGCCAGCGCCGCTGGTGAGCGCCGTGCCGATCGCGGGCAACGGCAACTGGAGCTACGGCAAGTCGGCACAGTTGCCGAGCGTCGAGCCGGCTGGTGACGCGCAACAGGTGGTGACGATCACGGCAGCGTCGACGAGTGCCACCGTGGCGACGCTTCGGGCCTGGCAGCGGCAGGGCGGCGCGTGGGTTCCGTACGGCCCGCCGGTCGTCGCCCACGTGGGGCGCAGCGGAATCACCGGCCACGAGTCGGAGGAGCTGACGGCCAGCCCGATCGGCAGCTACCGCCTCACCGAAGCCTTCGGCCGGCTGCCGAATCCCGGGACCCGGCTGCCCTACTTCCAGACCTCGCCCAGTGACTGGTGGGTAAGCCAGCCAGGCGCGTACTACAACACCCATCAGGTGTGCACCGCGAACTGCCCGTTCAACACCGGCACGCCGAATGCCCGGCTGTACTAC
>Ga0207698_10001884_pt1 | contig 12277 bp, 11 predicted proteins | sample KBSCornC22_FD_184298 | JGI IMG/M metagenome (GOLD analysis project Ga0207698, IMG submission 184298) | Corn rhizosphere microbial communities from Kellogg Biological Station, Michigan, USA - KBS Corn C2-2 (SPAdes) (version 2) | ecosystem: Host-associated > Plants > Roots > Rhizosphere > Soil ...
CAGCCTTGCGATTAATCTGCTCTACCTGGCGTCGCCGCTCTACATGTTGCAAGTCTACAATCGAGTGGTGAACTCGGGCAGCGAGATCACGCTCGTTCTGCTTACCGTCATTCTGGTTGCCGCATATGCGGCCCTGGCTTCGCTTGATGCGATCCGGTTGCAAATCCTGTCGCGCATGGGGGTACGTCTCGATGCCCTCTTGGGCGCCGAGGTGCTTGCCACGACCTTTCGGATCGGCGCGGGAGGCGCGCGCAGCCAGCCATTGCGCGATTTCGATGTGTTCCGGCAGTTCGTTTCCTCGTCGAGCATCTCGGCTCTGCTCGATCTGCCCTGGGTCCCGATCTACATCGTTGCCGCCTTCCTGCTGCATCCGGCGATAGGTCTATTCACGCTGGTGAGCTGCGTTGTCCTGCTCATCCTGGCGATCTCCAACGAGTTCTTCCTGAGCAAACCGTTGCGCGAGGCCAACGAAGCGGCCGCGAGAAGCCACAGCTTCGCCGAGATGAGCGCCAGGAATGCAGAGGTCGTTCAGGCTATGGGCATGCTCGACGGCGTGGTGCGCCGCTGGGGCAGGGACCGCACGCGATTCGTGGCGAGGCAAGTCGAGGCCGGCACGCGCGCCTCGTGGATGGGCAGTCTGATCCGGTTTCTGCGCCTATCCATGCAGTCGCTCGCGCTAGGACTGGGCGCACTCCTTGCGATCAACCATCTGGCCAGCACCGGTGCCATGTTCGCGGGTACGTTCCTGCTTGGGCGAGCATTACAGCCGATCGAGCAGATCGTGGGGTCGTGGCGCAATATCGTCAACGCCCGGGTCTCCTATCTGCGCGTCCGCGACGGCCTTTCCGAGCAGGGCCGCGTCCCGGAACTGATGAAGCTTCCCCGGCCCAAGGGCCAGCTCACGGTCGACAGCCTGCATTTCGCAGTCCAGAGCGCAACGCGTTTTGCGCTTCGCTCCGTCGCCTTTGCTCTCGCCCCGGGGGAAGCGCTTGGGATCGTCGGGCCATCCGGCGCCGGAAAATCAACGCTCACGCGCTTGATCGTAGGGGTGTTGAAGCCAACCGCGGGCGCCGTGCGACTCGACGACGCCGACATCCAGCACTGGCCGCCGATGCTGCTCGGCCAGCACATCGGCTACCTGCCGCAGGACATCGAGCTCTTTTCCGATACAGTCGCCGCCAATATTTCCCGCTTCACGCCCGACGCCGAGGCCGATGTCGTCAAGGCGGCGCAGATGGCCGGCGTGCACGAGATGATCCTGCGGCTGCCGCAAGGGTACAACACGCAGGTGGGAGAGGGCGGAGCGGTGCTCTCGGGCGGCTACAGGCAACGCATTGGCCTCGCTCGCGCGGTGTTTCGCATTCCGAGCCTCGTCGTGCTCGATGAACCGAGCTCCAACCTCGATGCCGACGGCGACACGGCCCTTGCAACATGTATGGCCAGCCTGAGGGCACTGGGCAGCACGGTTGTGATCGTCTCGCATCGGCCGGCGACATTGGGCGCCGTCGACAAGATATTGTTCTTGAGGGACGGCGCCGTGGAAGCCTTCGGTCCTCGCGAACAGATCGCCGCGCGCCTCTCGGGCAAGCGCCCCACCGCTCCGGAGCCGGAGATGGCGAATGGATGAGACCGCGCCGTTGGAAATCACGAGTACCGCAACGCCCGCCCGAGTGTCGGATCGCATTCGAACGATCGTCTTGGGCGGACTCGTCATTGTCGGGCTGTTCTTCGGGACCTTCGGGGTGTGGGCCGCGCTGTCCCCCCTCGACGGCGCCGTCGTTGGCGAGGGCGTCGTCACCGTCGAGGGAAACAGGAAGAGCATCGAGCACCTCGACGGCGGCATCGTCAGGCAGATCCTCGTGAAGGACGGCGATCATGTCTCGGTGGGTGACACGCTGGTTCTGCTCGACGACGAGCGCCTGAAATCGCAGCTCGACATCCTCACCCAGCAGCTCGTCGTCGCGCGCGCCACCAAGGCGCGGCTCGAGGCCGAACTGGACAGCGCCGATGCGATCGCCTTCCCGGACGATCTCGCCAGGAGTCCCGAAGACTACGTGGTCCGAGCGCTGGCCATGCAGTCCGATGCCTTCTCTGCGCGCCTCGTGGCACTCAAAGGCAATCAACAGGTCCTTCAACATCGGATCGACGACCTCAACGAACAGATCGCTGGGCGGCAGGCGCATGGCAAGGCCAGCCAGGACCAGCTCGCCTCGATCACTGCCGAAGCCGACAGCCTGCGGCCGCTCGTTGACAGCGGGCTTACCACTCGGGCGCATCTTCTCGACCTGGATCGAAGCGCTGATGCGCTTCGCGCCGAGATTTCCGATAACCAGGCAGCCATCGCATCGGCCGAGCAGAACATCGCCGAGAACCAGCAGCAGATCGTCCAGTTGATGAACGACCGGCGTGCCCAGGTTGCGAGCGATTTGGGCGATACGGAATCCAAGCTGCTCGACTTGGGGCCGAGTGTGGCCAACGCGCAGGCCGTCCTCGCCCGCACCATCGTGCGATCGCCCTATTCGGGGAAGGTGGTGGGGCTGAAGGTCTTCTCCACCGGTGCCGTGGTGGCGCCCGGGGGGACGATCCTCGATATCGTCCCCGACGGGACCGATCTCATCGTCGAGGCAAAGATCCGCGTCGAGGATATCTCTGACGTCCATCCTGGTTCGGACGCCGAGATTCACTTCACGACTTACAAGAAGCTTTACGTGCCGACGCTGCGTGCGACCATTAACACCGTTTCGGCGGACCGCCTGACCGACGAGCGCAGCGGCATCGCCTACTATCTCGCCCAGCTGGTCGTCGACCCGTCCGATCTCGCCCGAAACGGCCAGATCTCCCTCTACCCCGGCATGCCGGCGCAGGTGATGGTGATCACCAAGAAGCGCACCGCACTCGAATATCTCGTAGGCCCGATGTTCGCCGCCTTCGATGGCGCGTTCCGGCAAAATTGAGCGCGAGACGTCCGTGAGCGCTCCAATCCTCTGTTTCACCGTCGCTGATCGGTAAGATGAAGCGCTTTCTCAACGTCGGCGGAAACAACAAGTCCATCCGCATTCCCAAGGTGTATGAAGGCTGGGAGCACGTCCTGCTCGACATCGACCCGGCGGGTAAGCCGGACATCGTGTGTGACGCTCGCGAGCTCGATACCCTCGAGCCCGCCCAATTCGACGCAATCTATTGCTCGCACAATCTCGAGCACTTCTTCGAGCACGACGTCCATAAGGTGCTGGTCGGGTTCCTCCACGTGCTCAAGCCGGGCGCGTGGGCAGAAATACGGGTTCCGGATCTGGCCGCGTTGATGTCGACGGTGGCCGAGAGAAAGCTCGATATTGAAGACGTTCTCTACACCGCTCCCAGCGGTGCCGTGCGCGTAAAGGATGTGCTCTACGGCTTCGCGCCGCAGATCGCCAAGTCGGGCGTGGACTTCTACGCCCACAAGACCGGCTTCACCCTCAAGTCGCTGCAGGGGGCGCTGGGCCGCGCGGGCTTCAAGTCTCTCAAGCTTCTCGAACCGCGCGCTCTCGAGCTCGCGGTGGCGGCGTTCAAGGCCTGATGCGACAATCGTCGCGATCGACAATGATCCGAGATTGATTGGGGCCGCTGCGCGCCGACCAGCCCTATCCCTTCACCGACCCTGTCAGTCCACCCACGATCTGGCGTTCAAGCGCCAGGAAGAACAACAGCGCAGGAATGACGCTGAGCGAGGTGAACGCCAGCACCTTCACGGTGTCCTGGTTGAACTGCGTCTGGAACGCAGCCACGCCGATGGGCAGGGTGAAGTGGTTCTGGTCGTTGAACACCAGCAGCGGCAGGAGATAGCTGTTCCAGCTTGTGATGAACGCGAGCACCGCAACCGTCACCAGGGCGGGGCGGGATAGCGGCAGCAGGATGCGCCAGAAGAACGTCAGCTTCGAAGCCCCATCGATCTCGGCAGCATCCTGAAGTTCGCCGGGGATTGCGGCCATGAAGGGCCGCAGGATGATGACGGTGATGGGCATCGAGAATGCGACCTGAGGGATGATCACGCCAAGCGCGCTGTCTAGTAGGTGCAATGCGTGCAGTTGCAAATAGACGGGCAGGACCGCGACACTCAGAGGGAACAGCAAACCGATTGTGAAGAGCGAATAGATCGTCTCCCGTCCGCGGAAGCGATAGCGTGACAGCGCATAGGCCGTCATAGCCCCAAGGACCATGGTCAGGATCGTGCAGCCGGCTGACACCAGGATACTGTTGAGAAGAAAGCGCCAAAACAGGGGCGACGATCCGACGTAGACGTAGTTGTCGAGTATCCAGGGGTTTGGCAGAGCGGCTGCATTGACGTTGAGCTGACCGTTGGTTTTGAAGCCGCCTGTGATGACGAACAGGATGGGCATCAGCGTGAAGATCACGATGAGGACCGCCGCGACATAGCGAACCACGTCGAGCGCCCCGATCGGCCGCCGATGCACCTTGCCGATTGCCGGATCGGCGCTTGCCACGTCTGCGCTCATCCACCCACCGCGTTGGTTTGCGCGCCTTCGACATCACGTCGCAGGGCGTAGCGCTGATAGATCAGGGCGAACGCGAAGCAGATGACGAACAACGTGATCGCCACTGCGGAGCCGTAACCGAATTGCGTCCGCTGGAAGCCTCGGTCGATGAGGTATGTCGCCATCGTGGTCGATGCGCCGTTCGGGCCTCCCAATGTCATAATCCACGGGAGTTCGAAGAGCTGCAGTGATCCAACCACCGACAGGAAGATGAGGATTCTAATCGTGGGAGCGAGAAGAGGAATCGTGATGTAACGGGTCACCTGCCAGGGATTGGCGCCGTCGATTTCGGCGGCCTCACGGATTTCCTGGGGGGTGCCCTGAAGACCGGCCAGCAGCAGCACGACGCCGAACCCAATGTACTTCCACGTTGCGACCGCGAAGATGGTCCACATCACGACCTTCGTGTCAGCTAGCCAAAGCTGGCGAAGCCCGCCAAGGCCGATCGCTCGAATGATCCCATCGAACGCCCCATCGGGCTGGAGAAAGAGCAGCCAGATCACCGCAGTCACTGCTTCCGAAAGTACGTAGGGCGTAAAGATGAGGAGCCGCAGGAATGTCCGCCCGCGGATGCGACCGTTGAGGAGCAGCGCGATGCTGAGCGCTAGCGGCAACTGAATGACGATCGACAGCACCGCGACGAAAACGTTGTCGAAGATCCCGTGAAGAAACACAGGGTCGCTCAGGATGCGAACGTAATTGTCGATGCCGACGAATTTGTTGAGGGGTGTAAAGCCGTTCCACTTGAACAGGCTGTAATACGTGGCCGCAATCAGCGGCAGGAACACGAAGGAGACGAAAAGGAGAAATGACGGTCCGATCAGCACGCCGAGCTCGACGGCCTTTCTCACCTTGAATGGGCGGCGGGAATCGGACGGAGCCAAGGCTAGTCCGGAACCCGCCGCCGTGCTGGACACGGCGGCGGGAGATGTCATGGCTATTGTGCCGAGTTGGTGGCGTCGGCCACGGACGAAGCGCTACCGGTACCTGCGAACAGGTCAGCCGCAGCGGCGTCCAGAGCCTGACCCTGCGCGGTGGGAAGCGCGAGGTCGAAGTAAGTCTGCACGTAGGCAGCCTTGCCGTTGAAGTCGACAACGTCCTTGAGCACCGGCAGCGAGATCGCCTCGGCCGCGGCGGCCACGATCGGGATGGTGATCGAGTTGGCCTTGATCAGGCTCTCCTGGATGTCCTTGCTCGACAGGAAGTGGAGGAAGTCCACGCAGGTGGCGAGATTGGGACCGTTCGTGCACGAGAACCCGTCGCCGCCGCCGAGGGCTGCGGAGGGGTCACCCTTGCCGCCGTCGATCGCCGGGAACGGGAACCAGCCCATCTTGCTGGCCAGGTCCTTGTCGTCGGTCAGGCTGGCCATCACGCCTACGTCCCAGGTGCCCTGGAGTTCCATGGCGGCCTTGCCGTTGGCGACGAGGCCAGCGGAAGAGCCGGGGCCCTGCTGAGCCGAGGTGCCGTTAAAGCCCTCCTGGAACGGATTCGACTTGACGAAGTCGATCGTCGCCTGGCCGGCATCGGTAAAGCACTTGTCGGTCAGCTTGCCTGCGGCGAGCTGGGAGTCGATCGTGGCCTTGTCGCAAAGGCGGAGCGCGAACAGGTCATAATAGAACGCGTCCGGCCAACGATCCTTGCCACCCAGCGCGATCGGCGCAATGCCGGCTGCCTTGAGCTTGGTCACGGCATCGTTGAGATCCGCCATGGTCTTCGGCGCCTCTTTGATGCCGGCCTTCTCGAACAGGTCCTTGCGGTACCAGAAACCGACGACGTGCACGGTATAGGGGATGCCCATCTGCTTGCCGGCGACCTGCCAGCCGGTCGGCGACGAGCCGAGGTCAGGGAGCCAGCTCTTGGCGGCATCCGTAATGTCCGCGACCTTGCCTGATTCCGACTGGTCGGCCAGCAGGTGCGCGCCCTGGTTGAAGTAGATGTCCGGCGGCGTGTCGGACTGCAGCGCGAGCGTGATCTTAGTGCCGATCTGCTCATTCTGGATCGGCGTGACCTGGATCGTCACATCCGGATGAGCAGCGTGGTAGTCGTCGGCCGCCTTCTGGAAAATGCCTTTGAGCGGGTCGCTCACGGCGTTCGTCCACCACTGCAGCGTGACCGGAGCCGCGTATGACTGCGCTGTCATTGCAGCCGCGAAGGTCGCAATGCCGGCGCCGAAAAGAAACTTACCAAGTCTGAGTGTCATGATCGGACCCTCCCTAGTCCTCTCTCAGTCGCCATTGCGCTCTGAGGTACGTTAAGCGTAGGGCAGCCCGCGGGAAGCCGCAAGATCGATTACATCCCCCTGAGGTAATGTTTTTTCGGCCCGCCACCCGGCAAGGCGGCTATGCCGAAATAGTGAAATAATGAACTCGACTATCGGGGGTCACTCGAACTGCCGACAGCCTTCCGCTGGCGAAGCACCCGGTATCGACGTCGATTCGATGCGGAGTCGCAACAATATCGGTTCCGGGCGTGTGGCCGTGGACGACCCTGAGCCCGCCTGTGAGCTGCGAGGTGAGGAAGGGCTGGCGGATCCAGATCAGATCGTCCTCTGACTGCTCGCTCAGTGGCAATCCCGGCCGAATTCCCGCGTGAACGAACAGCCACCCAGGCAGCGATAGATAGAGCGGGAGAGTTTCGAGGAACGTGAGGTGCGCCTCGGGAAGCGCTGCTACGATCCGTTCCGGCGGAAGCCCCGGATCGAGGCCGTAGGACCGCACGGTCTCGGCGCCACCCTCGTCGAGCCAGTCCGTCCCATCGCCTCGACCTGCCAGAAAATCGAGGGCCAGGGCTTCGTGATTTCCGAGCAGGGTAAAGCGGCGAAATCCGGCCGGCGGGGGTGCCAGAAGATATTCGATCACCCCCGCTGAATCGGGGCCGCGGTCGATGTGGTCGCCGAGGGTGACCAGCCATTTTTCGCCCTCTATGCCGGCCGCGTCGCGGATGATTTCGGCTTCGAGCGCGCGAAGCTGGGGCAGGCAGCCATGCACGTCGCCAATCGCGTAGATTGCGGCTGGCCAGGTGTGAAATCCGAGGCGAGGGTGGTGCATCTGGAGAACTCATGGTTGCCGGCAGGAACCGCCGCCTTGCCCGGTCGGTTTCCCCGGGGGTAAGAGTGCCTCGGGGGGAATGGGTTGGCTCGGTTAACTTCGCAGCGGCACCGCGGATTTTACATTGCGATCGCCGCGACGGTGCTCGCGGAAGCGGTCATACTGCCCTTCGAGCGGGATTACGCGGTCACAGCCGGCGCCAACGTTTTCTTTCTGGTCTATCTCGCGATGGTTCTGCCCGTAGCATTCCGAAAGCTGACGGCTGACTACCTCCGCAAGCATGCGGACGAGGAAGACGCCCCGCCCTTTGGTATCTTTCTCGTCATGATCGCGGCCGCTGCGATTTCGGTCGTTTCGCTTGTCATCTCGCTATTGGAGCCCAGTCCCGGAATCGGCGTGGCGCTGTCGGGCGCTTCAGTAGTTCTGGGCTGGCTTGCCGTTCACACCATGATGGCGATGCATTATGCCTACGAATTCTACGGCCGGCCCGACGAGGGCGCGCCATCGGCACGTCCCGACGGCACCGCCGGCGGGCTCGAATTCCCGGGGGCCGACGAGCCGGACGGAACGGCATTCCTCTATTTTTCCTATGTCGTGGGCATGACGGCGCAGACTTCGGATACAGCTGTTAGCTCCAACGCCATGCGCCGCATCGTCACCCTTCACGGCATATTCTCTTTTTTCTTCAATACGGTAATCGTCGCCGGTGCCGTCAATATCGTGGTCGCGCTGGCCCGATGAGCACATTGAAACGCGCCGCGGAACGGCCCAGCAAAATATCGTTGCCCACCACCGGCAAGACACGGCAAAAACGCAGTTCTTGGTGTATCACTAGCAAACAAGAGCCTCGCTGAGGGCTCGTCGAACAGCTCGACCGAAGAGGAACCTCGATCATGAAGATGACTACGACTCTCGGATTGCCGCTCGTATTGGCCGCCACCCTCGCGTTGTCCGCCTGCGGCGGTAACGCGCCGCCAGCTTCGAGCTCGTCCAGTGCCGCCGCGGCGACGTCGTCGAGTTCCGAAGCGCCGGCGTCCAGCTCATCCGACAATTCCGCGCAGCTGGCCGCCTCGACCGCCGCCGCTTCTGAGGCCGCAATGATAGCAGCGTCCTCATCCGAGGCGGAGGCGATGACCGCCTCTTCAGCGTCCGAGGCCTCGCGAATGGCAGCCGAGGCGTCGTCCTCGTCCGCCGCCGCTGCAACATCCGCGTCGTCGGCATCGGAAGCTGCCGCCATGGCGGCAGCTTCGTCGTCATCGGAGGCCGCCCGCATGGCAGCTGAAGCCGCCTCGTCATCGGCTGCAGCGGCTGCGGCCGCGTCGGCCTCTTCGGCGTCGGAGGCGGCAGCAATGGCCGCTGCCTCGTCCGCGTCGGAAGCCTCGCGCATGGCCGCCGAAGCATCCTCGTCATCTGCGGCAGCTGCCGCCGCTGCATCGGCGTCCTCGGCATCCGAAGCCGCTGCCATGGCTGCTGCGTCGTCCTCTTCGGAGGCGGCCCGCATGGCGGCCGAAGCGTCGGCATCCTCGGCGTCAGCGGCATCGGCCTCGTCCGCATCCGCGGCTTCTGCTTCTTCGGCCTCTGCGGCATCGGCCTCATCTGCGTCTGCCGCATCAGCGTCGGCGGCTTCCGTGTCGTCCGCGTCTGCAGCTTCGGCGTCGTCCGCCTCGGTGGCTTCCGAGATGGCGGCGTCTTCCGCCTCGCAGGCGGCAGCAATGGCAGCCGCTTCTTCCTCGTCGGAAGCGGCAGCGCTCGCCGCAGCATCGTCCTCAATGCAGGCCGCAGCAATGGCAGCGCCATCCGCATCCGAAGCGGGCGCAATCGCAGCCAATCCATCGTCATCCGAAGCTGCGATGACGGCGGCAATGTCCGCCCCGTCTGAAGCCGCGGCGATGTCGGCGATGTCGTCGGCCGCTGCGCCGACGACGGAATCGTCGATGGCTCCCATGTCCTCGGAAATGGCCTCATCCTCGGAGATGGCCTCGATGGCGTCCGCGCCTGCTGGCGGCAAGCTGCCGGCCGCAGCGGTGACCGGCGACGTCGGGATTGCCGCTGCCGGTTCTACGACCGATGGCTACGGCTATGTCGGAGTGTGGGCCAAGGACGCAGCGACTTGCGCGATGATCGGCGAACCGTCGGCGACCGGGTTTGCCGTGATCACGACCTCGACCTACCGCACCGGCCCGTCCGCCGAGTTCGGTGCGTTCGGAGCCATGACCGACGGCAAGATCTCGCTGGAGGTCGGCGACAAGACTGTCGCTCTAGAACAGACTTCGCCGGACACGCTGACGATCGACGGCGTGGCGATGGTTCGCTGCACGCCGTAATTCGGCTGACAGAGTTGAGAGGGCCGCGCTTGCCGCGGCCCTTTTTATTTGCCCCCGGCCGTCGCAGCGTAGAGCGCGATGGCAGCCGCATTCGACACGTTGAGCGATTTGATCGGCCCGGGCATGGCGAGGCGGACCATCTCGTCGCAAAGCTCGCGTGTCCGTTGCCTGAGGCCCTTGCCCTCCGCACCGAGAACAATAGCAAGCGGCTCGCTTGCGTCGCGCGGCAGGAGAGGGGAGGCGGCCTCGGAATCGAATCCGATAACGTGCAGCCCGCGTTGCTTCAGCAATTGCAGGGTGTCGCCGAGATTGCGCACCTCGATCAGCGGCACGAGGTCGAGCGCTCCCGACGCGGCCTTCGCCAGCACTCCGGTTTCACGCGGCGCATAGCGCTGCGTCGTGATGAGCGCGTCAGCCCCGAACGCACACGCGGTTCTGAGGATCGCTCCGACATTGTGGGGATCGGTGACCTGATCGAGCACCACGACCAGCCGTAGCGGTGCGATATCGTCAAGCCCGAACCGGCTCACGGGCGCGACCTCGAGTGCCACGCCCTGGTGCACGGCATCGGCCCCCAGCAGGCGGTCTAGCTCCTTGGGCGAGACTTCGCGTCTGGCAACTTTGCCGACCGGGCCGCTCTCCTCGAGACGCATCAGTGCGTTGGGCGTGGCAAGCAACTCGCGCTTTTCGCGTCGCGGGTTGTTGAGCGCCGCACGCACCGTGTGCAGACCATAAAGATAGACCGGACCGTCATCAGGGTCGTATTTGGGCTTGGGCGGAAACTTGTTGGCGCTCATGGTGTCGCCCTACGGCCTTTGGCCCTGCCCGGCAAGCGCGGCCGAAGCCTCCTTCTGGGAGCCCGCGCACCGATCAACGGCCGAGCGGGCTTGCCGTTGACAGGGCCAAGCTCCTCTCGCATAAGGCCCGCGCGTTTTCCCGGCCTCACATGCGGGTTGCGTAGGTTCCGTGGAACCGGGAGAGTGTCCCGAGCGGCAAAGGGGGCGGACTGTAAATCCGCTGGCTATGCCTTCGTAGGTTCGAGTCCTACCTCTCCCACCACCCACCTTCGGTGTGGCGGGCGGAATGATCGACTGGCGGGCCTGCCCGCCGAAGCTCCCAAGGGAGCGCAGGCGGGTGTAGCTCAATGGTAGAGCAGCAGCCTTCCAAGCTGAATACGAGGGTTCGATTCCCTTCACCCGCTCCAGCCTGCGTTTCGCCTTAGCGATCGATCTGGCCCAGCAGCCAGTCACGGAATGATCTGATCTTGGGGACATTGCGCCGGCTTTCGGGGAATGCGAGCCAATAGGCGTCCCCGTCGTCGACGACCGTGTCGTAGGGCGCCACTAACTGTCCGTCGGCCACTTCTCGGGGAAAGAACTCCGGCACCAGGAGTGCAGCGCCGCGTCCCGCGATGGCGGCGCTGGCCGTAATCGTCTGCAATCCCATGATCGCGCTCGGCGGCGGCAAGCGGTCCAGCGGCTGGCCCAATACCGTGAACCAGTTCCGCCACCACAGATCGCCGGTATCGATGAGGTCGACCTTGAACATGTCTTCGGGCCGCTTCATGCCGCCGACCCGTTCCAGCAGTGCAGGCGCGACCATCAGCGTGAAGCGTACATTGAAGAGTTTGTGACTGACGAGGCCGGGCCACTGTCCCTTTCCCGACCGCACGACGACGTCCACTTCTTCCCGGGAGAAGTCCACGAGCCGTGAGGTTGTCTCGAGCTGGACTGCCGTCTTGGGGTGCTCGAGCTGATACACCCCCAGACGCGGCGCCAGCCACTGCGCCGCAAAGGTATGGACGGTATTGACGACTAACGTCCCCTCCTCGCGCTCCCCGAAGCGATGGAAGGCCTCACGAAGGAGTTCGAATGCCTCCGTCGTGCGCGGAGCAAGCCATTGCCCGGCCTCCGTCAGCACCAGTCCTCGCGGCCGGCGCAGGAAAAGCGATGTGCCAAGCCGGTCCTCGAGCAGCTTCACCTGATAGCTGACGGCCGCCTGGGTCATGCCGAGCTCCGCGGCGGCGCGCGTGAAGCTCAGAACTCTCGCGGCGGCTTCGAACACGCGGATGGCAGACAGCGAGGGCAGGGTGTCTGTCACGTATAAGCTCCACTTATGGGCGACCACCGATTTCAAATTGGATTTTTGCTGGCGTCAAGACGATCTTTGGGGCCTGGTCGAGCGCAGGGAGTCCCCAAATGCTGTACGATAACCGAACGATCGGGCGAGTTTCGCTCTGGTTGGCGATCCGCGAGACAGTGCGTGACATAGCGAAGCCGCGCCATAAGGCTGATTTGGACCTGCAATATTTGAGTCCGCATCTCCGCCGCGATATGGGGCTTGAGGAAGGAGTGTCCCGACTCCTGCCTGGAAC
>Ga0207698_10001890_pt1 | contig 12263 bp, 13 predicted proteins | sample KBSCornC22_FD_184298 | JGI IMG/M metagenome (GOLD analysis project Ga0207698, IMG submission 184298) | Corn rhizosphere microbial communities from Kellogg Biological Station, Michigan, USA - KBS Corn C2-2 (SPAdes) (version 2) | ecosystem: Host-associated > Plants > Roots > Rhizosphere > Soil ...
AAAGCGTCAGGACGGAAGCGCGGAACGACATCGGAACCGCCGCTATCACAATCCATTGGGCTGCGCATGGACGAGCCAATTATCGATTGCCTGATCATCGGAGGAGGCCCTGCCGGGCTGACCGCCGCAATCTATCTCGCGCGCTTCCACCTCGACGTGACCGTCGTCGATTCCGGCAAAAGCCGCGCGTCGTCGATCCCGTGCACGCGCAACGTCTCGGGCTTTCCCGACGGCATCAAGGGGACCGAGCTCCTCCAGCGGATGCGCGACCAGGCGTGCAAATACGGGACGAAGTTCGACACCGAGTTCGTGACCAAGCTCGAACGCGACGAAGCGAGTGGGATCTTCACGGCCACCGCCGGCTCGGGCTGCTGGCGCGCGCGCACCGTCCTGATCGCGACGGGAGTGACCAACCGCCGGCCGCCGATGGACGAAGAGCTCCACGACGATGCGCTCGCCCGCGGGCTCGTCCGCTATTGCCCGATCTGCGACGGCTATGAGGTCACGGACAAGCGCATCGGGGTCATCGGCAGCGACGGCCACGGAGTCGCCGAGGCCCTGTTCATCCGCAGCTACACGGCGGACGTGACTCTGATCGCGCCGGACAAGGCGCTTCGCCTCAGCCCCGATGACCAGCGGAAGCTGAAGGAGGCAGGCATCGGCTGCGTCGACGGGCCCGCCCAGGCGGTGGCGATCACCGGCGACTGCATCGTCGTCGACACGGCGGAAGGGCACCACACGTTCGACAGCATCTACCCTGCTCTAGGCTCGGACACGCACACGCAACTCGCCGAGATGGTCGGCGCGGACCTTCCGGCCGAAAGCTGCATCAAGGTCGACAGCCACCAGCGGACCAGCGTGCCCGGCCTCTATGCCGCCGGCGACGTGGTCATCGGCCTCGACCAGATTAGCCATTCCATGGGCGAAGGCGGAGTCGCGGCGACGACGATCCGAAACGATGTGTGCGCGAAGGAGCCGCGCTGGCGCGAACCGAAGCGCGAGATGGAAGAGGCCGGAAGCGGGAGCTAGGCGAGGAACTCGCGGTCGAGCACGATCCGCCGATCCTCGAGATCGGCGATCCCCGGTTTGAAGGGGATGAGAGAGCGTTTGCCGCCGGACTCTTCGATCTCGAGCAGGTCACCGGCCCCGTAATTCTCGACCGCGACGACGGTGCCGATCGCGGCGCCGTGGCTGTCCACCGCCGGCAGGCCGATGAGGTCAGCGTGGTAATATTCGCCGTCACCGAGAGGCGGCAGCGCGGACCGGTCGACCTCGACCAGGGAGCCGCGAAGCGCCTCGGCCCCGGACCTGTCACCAACCCCTTCGAAGGACGCCACCGCGTTCTTGCCGGCCTCGCGGATCGCAAGCAGCCGCCGCGGTTCGCCCGCGATGTAAACCGAATCGTGCCGCGCGAGGCTGTCGGCGCTGTCGCTGAACAGCTTGAGCCGGACTTCGCCCCGGACGCCGTGCGCGCCCGCGATTGCGGCGAGCGCAATCCTACGCTCGCCGCAATCGCTCATGGTCAGCCCTGCGTGCCCTCGGCCGCGCCTTCGGCGGGCTCTTCCGCCGACTTGCCGGTCTCGGCGTTCGCCTCGGCCGGCTGCGGCGATTCGGTGCTCGGCGGCGCCACGTCGTCGGCGCCTTCCGCCGGCTCAGCCGCGGATTCGCCCTCGTTGGTCGCGTCCGGCTGCTCGCCAGCAGCTTCCTCGGCCGGAGCTTCCTCGGCCGGAGCTTCCTCGGCCGGAGCTTCCTCGGCCGGAGCTTCCTCGGCGACCGGCGGCGTCTGCTCGCTGACCTCGTCGGCGACGGCTTCGGCTTCCGGCGTCGGCTCGGCGGTCGCGGCTTCGACCTCCTCGGCGACGACGGCCTCCGCTTCGACCTGCGGCGCGGCAGCGGCCTCGGCGGCCTCTGCTTCCTTCGCAGCGCGCGCCTCGACTCGCTCCTTCGCCTTCTCGCCCGGCTCGGCCTTCTTCGGGTTGTTGCGCGCGGCGCGCTCGCGGATGCCCGCGGCATCGAGGAAGCGCAGCACCCGGTCCGACGGCTGCGCGCCGACCGACAGCCAATGCTGGATGCGATCGGTGTCGAGCTTCACGCGCTCGGGCGAATCCTTCGCCAGGAGGGGGTTGTAGGTCCCGACCTTCTCGATGAAGCGGCCGTCGCGCGCATTGCGGCTGTCGGCGACGACGATGCGATAATAGGGCCGCTTCTTCGCGCCGCCCCGGGAAAGCCTGATGGAAACTGCCATTCTTCTATTCCTTTCAGTAAGTCGTTTTATTTCTTCGAAAACTTGTCGAAACCGGGAGGCAGGTTGAACGCGCTGCCGCCGCCAAGGCCGGGAAGCGCTCCCGGACCGCCGCCGCCGAGGCCTGGCAGGCCGCCCGCGCCGCCGAGACCTCCAAGATCCCCGCCCCCCTTGCCGAACATCGCCGCAAGCTTGCCGAGACCGCCCATCTTCTTGAGCCGCTTCATCACGGTCGACATTTCCTGGTGCATCTTGAGGAGCTTGTTGATCTCCTGAACGGTCGTGCCGCTGCCCTTGGCGATCCGGATCTTGCGCTTGGCGTTGATGACGTCGGGCTTGGCGCGCTCCTTCGCCGTCATCGACGAGAGCATCGCTTCCATATGGACCAGCGCCTTGCTGTTCTGCGCCTGGTCGGCGGCGCCCTTCATCCCCTTCATGCCCGGCATCATCCCGGCGAGGGCGCCGAGGCCGCCCATGCGCTGCATCTGGCGCAGCTGGGCCCACAGGTCGTCGAGGTCGAACTTGCCCTTGGCCATCTTGGCCGCGACCTTCTCCGCTTCCTCGACCTGGATCGTCTCGGCGGCGCGCTCGACCAGGCTGACCACGTCGCCCATGCCGAGAATCCGGCCGGCAACGCGGTCGGGGTGGAAAGCCTCGAGCTTGTCGAGCGCCTCGCCGACGCCGGCGAACTTGATCGGCTTGCCGGTGACCGCGCGCATCGACAGCGCCGCGCCGCCGCGCGCGTCGCCGTCCATCCGGGTCAGGATCACGCCGGTGAGCGGCACCTCGGCCGAGAAGCCCTTGGCGACGTTGACCGCGTCCTGGCCCGTCAGTGCGTCGACCACGAGCAACGTCTCGGCCGGATTGGAGGCCGCTTCGACCGCCTTCATCTCGCCCATCAGCTGATCGTCGACGTGAAGGCGCCCGGCGGTGTCGAGCAGGACGACGTCGTAACCTTGTAGCTTGGCGGACTGGATCGCCCGCTTGGCGATATCGACCGGCTGCTGGCCGGCAACGATCGGCAGCGTGTCGACATTCGTCTGCCGCCCGAGCACCGCGAGCTGCTCCTGAGCCGCCGGCCGGGCGACGTCGAGCGACGCCATCAGCACGCGCTTGCGCTCGCGCTCCATGAGCCGCTTGGCGAGCTTGGCGGTCGTGGTGGTCTTGCCCGAGCCCTGAAGCCCGACCATCATGATGATCGCCGGCGGCGACACGTTGAGGTTGAGCTCCGCGGTCTCGGCCCCGAGCGTCTCGACCAGGGCGTCGTTGACGATCTTGACGACCATCTGCCCCGGCGTGACCGAGCGCAGCACTTCCTGGCCGACCGCTTTTTCCGTGACCTGTTCGACGAAGTCGCGCGCGACCGGCAATGCGACATCGGCCTCGAGCAACGCGACACGCACTTCGCGCATCGCCGCGCGCACGTCGCTCTCCGTGAGCGCGCCGCGCCCGCGAAGTCGGTCGAATACGCTGCCGAGCCGATCGCTCAACGTGTCGAACATTCAAATCCTTTCTTCATCCTCCCCCGCAAACGCAGGGGAGGATACCAACGCAATTCGAGCCGGCGGACGAAACCTCGTCGGCCGGCTTGCACCTGGGTAACTCCCTCGGGGCGCTCAGTATCGATGTATGTCCGTTAAGACGCGGCTGCGCTTAGCCGCTGACGCGTCTCAGTTCAACCCAGCCGCGGCTTTCCCTTGGGCTTGCGCGGACGCGACGGCCCGCCGGGCCCACCACGCGGCTTGTCCGGACCCTGGCCGTTCGAAGGGCCTCTGTTCGATCCCCGCGGCGGCCCCCGCCGGTCGGGCGAACCGGGCCCGCGGCGCTCGGGGACGCGGTCCATCGGCCGCGATTGCTGCATCTGCTGGCGCGGGCCGACCGCATAGCCTTCCTTGAGCAGCTGGGTGAACGCGGCGCGGGTGGTCTCGGCGATCTGGTCCTGAAGCTCCTTCGGCAGGTCGGCGAAAGTCACGTTCGGGTGGATCGCCTGGACGTCGCGCAAAAGCTGGTTGGGCAGCCCGCCCGACGCACGCTTGAGCGCGGCAAGGCCGTCGAGCACCGCCGAGAAGATGATCGATTGCATGACGTCGCTCGCGGCTCTTTGCATTGGGTCCCTCGCTAGACTCGGCCCGGAGCGCTCCCTAAGTCGCGGCCGATGCGGCGGCACTTCCACAAGATGCATGGTCTCGGCAATGATTTCGTGATCGTCGACGCCCGGACGGAGCCGTTCGACGTCACGCCCGCGCTTGCCAGGGCGATCGCCGATCGCAGGACGGGCGTCGGTTGCGACCAGCTGATCGTTCTCGAGCCGAGCGAGAGCGCCGACCTTCGGATGCGAATCTGGAACAGCGACGGCGGCGAGGTCGAGAGCTGCGGCAACGCCACCCGCTGCGTGGTCCGGCTGACCGGCGCCCGCACCATCGACACCGCCGGCGGGCTCCTCGAAGGCGAAGCGCTGGACGGAGAGGTCGAGGTCAGCATCGGCGAGCCGCGCTTCGGGTGGGACGAGATCCCGCTTGCCTACGCAATGGAGACGTCTGCGCTGCCGATCGCGTGGGACAGGCTGGAGCAGCCGTTTGCGGTCAACGTCGGCAATCCGCACCTCGTCTTCTTCGTTCCTGACGCGCGGCAAGTGCCACTCGACGAGCTCGGTCCGAGGATCGAACACGATCCGGCTTTCCCCGAACGGATCAACGTCAACGTCGCAACGATCGCGGACAACCGTCTGGAACTGCGGACGTTCGAGCGCGGGGCGGGCGAAACGCTCGCCTGCGGCACGGGCGCCTGCGCAAGCGCGGTTGCGGCCATCGCGACCAGGCGCGCGCATTCGCCGGTAGCGGTCGACATGCAGGGCGGAAGCCTGGTCGTGAGCTGGTCGCCTGGCGGCCCGGTCCGGATGCGCGGCGCCGCGACTCATGTCTTTTCGGGCGAGCTCGACCTCGAGGCGCTGCAATGAGCGTCGAGACGGTCACCCTCGGCTGCCGGCTGAATTTCGCGGAGAGCGAGACGATCGCGCGGACAGCGCCGCCCGGCGAGGATTGGGTGGTGGTGAACAGCTGCGCCGTGACCAACGAAGCCGTCCGGCAGAGTCGGCAGGCAGTCCGCCGTGCCCACCGGCAGCGGCCGGGCGCGAAGATCCTCGTGACCGGCTGCGCCGCAGAGCTGGAGCTGGGAGCCTTCGCGACGATGCCGGGCGTCGCGCGCGTCGCCGGAAATGCGAGAAAACTGAACAGCCTGGCCACGAACGACGTCATGGCGCCGTCGGGTTTCCAGGGTCACGTGCGAAGCTTCGTCGCGGTCCAGACCGGCTGCGACCACCGCTGCACGTTCTGCTCGATCTGGCAGGCGCGCGGGCCGAGCCGCTCGCTGCCCTTCGCGTTGATCCGCGACGCGGTCGCGCGCGAGATCGACCGGGGCGCGAGGGAGATCGTGCTGACCGGCGTCGACATCACCGATTACGAGGGTGGCCTGGGCAATCTTTGCCAGCGCCTGCTCGCGGCGGAGCCCCGGCTTCAGCGGCTGCGCCTGTCGTCGCTCGACAGCATCGAGATCGACGCGCCGCTGTTGGAGCTGATCGGGGGCGAGCCCCGGCTCCTGCCCCACTTTCATCTCTCGCTGCAGGCCGGCGACGACATGATCCTCAAGCGGATGAAGCGCCGCCACAGCCGCGCCGATGCGGTGCACACGGTCGAACGCATCAAGGCGGCTCGAGCCGACGCCACCATCGGCGCGGACCTCATCGCCGGATTTCCTACCGAAACTGAAGAAATGGCATTGAACAGTCTGACATTGCTCGAGGATTGCGACGTCGTCGCCGCTCACATCTTCCCCTTCTCGCCGCGCCCCGACACGCCCGCGGCCCGCATGCCCCAGATCGCCAGGGAGCTGGTCAAAGCGCGTGCCGCCCGCCTCCGCGAAGCCGCCGCCGAACGGCGGGCGCGCTGGCTTGAGGGCATGGTCGGGACGGTGCAGCCGGTGCTGGTCGAGAACGGCGGAAAGGGCCACGCCGACAATTTCGCGCCCGTCGCGGTGCACGGCGCTTCGCGCGGCGACAGCGGCACGGCGCGCGTCGATGCCGTCAACGCAGACCATCTGACCGCGGTGTGGGCGTGAGCTGGCTCGACCGCCTCCGCGGCGGCTTCCAGAAGACCGCCGACCGGGTCGCCGACAACCTCACCGGAATCACCAGCCGCGCCGCGCTCGACACCGCGACTCTCGACGACATCGAGGAGGCGCTGATCGCCTCCGATCTCGGTCCCGAAGCGTCGCACCGGATTCGCGAGGCCATCGCCAGCCAGAAGTTCGAGCGCCTGGACGAGCGCGGCCTTCGTACTATCCTCGCTGAGGAGATCGAAACGATCCTCGCTCCGGTCGCCAAGCCGCTCGAAGTGTGGGGTTTTCCGCGCCCGCACGTGCTTCTCGTGATCGGCGTCAACGGGTCGGGCAAGACGACCACGATCGGCAAGCTCGCCCACTGGCTCAAGGAGCAGGATTACGGCGTCCTGCTCGCCGCCGGCGACACGTTCCGCGCGGCCGCGATCGAGCAGCTGCAAATCTGGGGCGACCGGATCGGCGCGCCCGTGATCGCCGGCAACGAAGGGGGCGATGCCGCCGGGATCGTGTTCGATGGCGTCCGTCAGGCGACCGCGACCGGCGAGGACGTGCTGATCGTCGACACCGCCGGGCGGCTCCAGAACAAGCAGCACTTGATGGAGGAGCTGTCGAAGATCCGCCGCGTGCTCGGCCGCCTCAATCCGGAAGCGCCGCACGACGTGCTGCTCGTGCTCGACGCGACGACCGGCCAGAATGCCCTTGCCCAAGTCGAGGTGTTCCGCGAGACCGCCGGAGTGACGGGGCTGATCATGACCAAGTTGGACGGCACCGCGCGCGGCGGAATCCTCGTCGCCGCGGCGGAGAAGTTCGGCCTTCCGATCCATGCGATCGGTGTCGGCGAGACGGCCGACGACCTGCGCCCGTTCGATCCGCGCGCCGTGGCGCGGGCGATCGCAGGGCTCCCGCCCGAATGAGCAAGCCGCAGGAGCCGCAGGGCGCGGGCAAGCTGCTGATCGACCTCGGCCCGCTCCTCGTCTTCTTCCTCGCCAACTTCCTCGCGCCGGTGCCATCGGTGCTGAAGATTTTCGTCGCCACCGGCGCCTTCATGGTGGCGATGATCGCGGCGATGCTGTTCTCGGCCATCCGCTACCACCGCATTTCGCCCTTGCTCTGGTTCTCGGGGGTGATGGTGGTGATCCTCGGCGGACTGACGATCTGGCTTCACAACGAGGCCTTCATCAAGATGAAGCCGACCTTCTATTACGCGCTCGTCTCGGCGCTTCTGTGGTTCGGCCTCGCGACCGACCGGCCGCTTCTCCAGCGCGTGCTCGGGAGCACCTATCCGGGGCTCGACGAGACCGGCTGGGCCAAGCTCACGCGCAACTGGGCGATCTTCTTCACCTTCATGGCGGTGCTCAACGAAGCCGTGTGGCGCAACACTTCGACCAGCTTCTGGATCGGATTCAAGCTGTGGGGCGCAATCCCCCTCACCTTCCTCTTCGCGGCGGCGAACATCCCCATGCTCGTGAAACACGGGCTGATGAAGGAAGACGCGGCGCCGGTCGAGCCAGGGCCGATCGAATGAGCGACCCGATCCTCTCGATCCGCGGGCTGCGCAAGACCTACGGGACCGGCGTCGACGCGCTCAAGTCGGTCGACCTCGAGATCCAGCGCGGCGAGATCTTCGCGCTCCTCGGTCCGAACGGCGCGGGCAAGACCACGCTGATCAACATCGTCTGCGGCATCGTCACGCCGAGCAGCGGCGAAGTGCTGGTCGACGGCCGCAATTGGCAGTCCGACTATCGCTACGCCCGCGAGCGCATCGGCCTGGTTCCGCAGGAGCTGACGACCGAGGCGTTCGAGCCGGTGTGGAACACCGTGACCTTCTCGCGCGGCCTCTACGGCAAGCCGCGCAACGACGCCTTCACCGAGGACCTGCTCACGCGGCTGTCGCTGTGGGACAAGCGCAAGACCATCATGATGCACCTGTCGGGCGGGATGAAGCGCCGGGTGATGATCGCCAAGGCGCTCAGCCACGAGCCCGCGCTGCTGTTCCTCGACGAGCCCACGGCGGGCGTCGACGTCGAGCTACGCCGTGACATGTGGGAGCTGGTGCGCAAGCTTCGGGCCGGCGGCACGACGATCATCCTCACCACCCATTATATCGAGGAAGCGGAGGAGATGGCCGACCGCGTCGGCGTGATCAGCAAGGGCGCGCTGATCGCGGTGGACGAGAAACAGGACCTGATGGCGAAGATGGGCCGCAAGACCCTCGATGTCGTGCTCGCCGATCCGCTGCCGGCGATCCCGGCGGGGCTGGAGGACTGGAAGCTCGAGCTCCAGGACAATGGCCATTTGCTCCGCTACCAGTTCGACAGCCATGCCGAGCGGACCGGAATTGCCACGCTGATGCGCCGCCTCACCGACCTCGGGATCGCGTACAAGGATTTGTCGACCCACCAGTCGAGCCTTGAGGAGATATTCGTCGAGCTGGTCCACGGAGGCGCCCGATGAACAGCCACGGCATCGCCGCCATCTACCGCTTCGAGATGGCGCGCTGGAAGCGCACGCTGTGGCAGAGCCTGATCACGCCGGTGATCACGACCGCGCTCTATTTCGTCGTGTTCGGATCGGCGCTGGGCAGCCGCATGACGAGCATGGATGGGATACCTTTCGCGGCATTCATCGTGCCAGGCCTCACCCTTCTGTCGGTGTTCATGCAGTCGATCTTCAACGCCAGCTTCGGCATTTATTTTCCGAAGTTTACCGGTACGATCTACGAGCTTTTGTCAGCACCGATCTCGAGCTTCGAGGCGGTGCTGGCCTATGTCGGCGCAGCCGTGACCAAGAGCGTGATCCTGGCGCTGGTGACGATTGCAACGGCGACCTTGTTCGTGCCGGTCCACATCGACCACCCGGTCGCGATGGTCCTGTTCCTCGTCGGGATCAGCGCCGGCTTTTGCCTGTTCGGCTTCGCGATCGGCGTGTGGGCGCAGAATTTCGAGCAGCTGCAGATCATCCCGATGCTGATCATCACGCCGCTGACATTCCTCGGCGGCGCCTTCTACTCGGTCAAAGCGCTGCATGATCCGTTCCGCACGATCACCCTGTTCAACCCGATCGTGCATGTGATCAGCGGCTTCCGCTGGAGTTTCTACTCCGTTGCGGACGTGCCGGTCTGGTCGAGCGTGGCGGTCACGCTGGCGATCATCGCCGTGTGCATGGCGGTGATCGCCTGGATGTTCCGGACCGGCTACCGGCTCAAGCAGTAACGCCCGCCTCCGCGCCTTCCTGGTTGGCGCGCTGCAGGCCGTTTCCGTCGAGGTTCTCGCCGACGAAGTCCCAGTTGACGATGTTCTGAAGCACCGACGTCGCAAACCGCGGCCGTTCGTTCCTGTAGTCGATGTAATAGGCATGCTCCCACACATCGAGGGTGAAGAGCGGCACCATCCCGTCGTGGACGATCGGCGTATCGGCATCATGGAGCGACGTGATCCTGAGCGATCCGCGGTCGAGGACCAGCCAGGCCCAGCCGCTGGCGAAATGATTGACGGCTTCCTCGTGCAGCTTCTGAAGCATGGCCTCGCTGTTGCCGAAGCCGTCCTCGATCAGCTTGGCGAGCTTGCCCGACGGCTGCTGGCCCCGCGCGGGCGCAAGGCACTGCCAGAAAAAGCTGTGGTTCCACAGCTGTGCGCTGTTGTTGAACAGCTTGTTGTTGCCGGAGCGCTTCGCATCCTTGACGACCTGCAGAAGCGAGGCGCCGGACAGGTCCCGGTCGCCTTGAACGAGCTCGTTCGTCTTGTTGACGTACGCCCGGTGATGCTTGCCGTGGTGATACTCCAGGGTTTCGGCCGACATGTGCGGCGCAAGGGCGTCCTTGGCGTAGGGAAGTTCGGGCAGCTGGAAGGCCATTTGAAGCGACTCCTTGAATTTCCGGAACGTCGGCGCGGCGAAGCGCCGGCAATCCTGCTTGGTCTCCCCACCCTTGCGCAGCGTGTCGCGCCGCGAGGCGCAAAATTCAACCCTCTGGACGACAGTTAGCCGAGCGCGAGCGACGGGCCCCGGCCGATTGCCGTTCAGCGGAGGTGGGCGGACGCGAGGCGCACGTCGAGCGCGCTGCTCTCGGGCAGCACGACCCGGAACTTGCTGTTGGCGAAGTCGATCGAGACCTTCTTGAAGGCGCGGATCGCGTTCATTCCGAGGAGCAAGGCGGGGCGCTTGTCGAGCTTCAGCTCCTTGAACGTGTGCGCATCGGCAAAGACGATGGCGAGATTCTTGAGGGTGATGCCACCGATCTCCAGCTGGCGAATGAACATGTAATCGCCGGTGATCAGCGCCCCGGTGACCGATTCGAGGTCGACCTTCTGCGACGGATCGACGAGGCCGCGTCCGACCAGTTCCTCCCGAAGCGCCTTGTTCCCGATGCTGACCTGCGCTCCCGTGTCGACCACGACCGTGATGGTGTGGCCGTTGGCGACCGCGTCGGTGAACAGGAGCCGCCCGTTCTTCCGCTGCGCCTGGACGACGATGACGTTCGGGTCCGTGTCGTGGGCCTCGGCGCTTGGCGACGGAACGATCGACAGCGTGTTGGTCTGGAAGTCGAACAATACGCTCTGGGAGCGCAACGCATCGACTCCGATGATCCCGTCCGCGCCGATATTGGCCCTTTCCAGCATCGGCGCCTGGCTGACGTTTACCGGCCGACGAGTCAGCTGGAGACTCGGCACGACGGCGGTCGAGACGGTGCTTTCCCCAGTCACGGTGTGGATCGAGGCGGCTTCGCCGCTCGCCAGGCCGAGCCGTCCGGCGAGCTCGCGCGAAACCGACGTGCGGTCGGCGCCGGTGTCGACGAGGAACCGGAAAGGACCGGCGCCGGAGACCCGGACCGGAACGGTCATCCGGTCGCTGCGGTCGTCCTTGAACTTGACGTCCTCGGCCTGGGTCTTGCTGTCGACCGGGTGGATGCCCTCGACCGGCTGAGGCATCGTCGATGCGGGTTGCGCCGCGAGCGCGACCGGGCTCGTCAGGACCAGCGCCGCCACGAACATCTGCCGCATCATACGACACCTCGCTTTCGCCAACTGCCTTATACCCCTAAAACACCGGCGGCAATCGGCGCAGGCGGCGGAAAGAATTCGGTAAGCCTTTGCCTGCTAGGCTCGCTCCAGTGGGGCCGACCGGATTCGTCTGGGAGGATGGGGCAATTGAGTCAGGTGCTTCGTCGGAGCCGCCACGCATGCAAGATCGACCGGTCGAGACCACAATCTATTCGTTGGCCGCTTCGGCGCCGCGGCAGCCTGAGCGCAGGAGCGACGAACGCTACCTGACGCTGTTGCGCGTCGGCGCGATCGTCGCGGCCGGTCAGCGCGAGCTGTGCCTGATCAGGAACATTTCGGCCGGCGGAATGATGATCCGCGCCTACTCTCCCCTCGCCGTCGGCACCGCCGTGTCGGTCGAGCTCAAGCAGGGAGACCCGGTCAGCGGAATCGTGCAGTGGGTCGAGGACGGGCTTGCCGGAGTGACCTTCGATTCGCCGATCGACGTCGTCGGGCTGCTCGCGCCCCCCGGTGAAGGGCCGCGGCCGCGGCTGCCCCGGATCGAGCTCGACTGCATGGGCTGGGTCCGCCAGGACGGCGACGTGCTGCGCGCCCGCCTCGTCAACGTCTCGCAAGGCGGCGTCCGGATCGAGACTGCCACCGAGCTGACCGTGGGCGGAGATGCCGTGGTGACGCTTCCGGGCCTCACTCCCGCCGCGGGCGTGGTCAAATGGCGCGACGGCGAGTCCTATGGGATCGCCTTCAATCGGGCGCTGATCCTGTCCGACCTTGTTCACTGGCTGAAAGACCACCAGCGGGAGCAGGCGCGCAAGATCGCCGTCTGACGACGCTCGTCAGGAGCGGCGGAACAGCAGCATCATGTTGTTCGCCGGCATGGCCCGCGTCTCGACCAGGCTCAGCCCGCGCTCCGC